>Ga0209805_1000203_pt1 | contig 36078 bp, 41 predicted proteins | sample GraSoiAngelo_148_FD_185905 | JGI IMG/M metagenome (GOLD analysis project Ga0209805, IMG submission 185905) | Grasslands soil microbial communities from the Angelo Coastal Reserve, California, USA - 14_1009_09_20cm (SPAdes) (version 2) | ecosystem: Environmental > Terrestrial > Soil > Grasslands ...
GAGTGACTGAGGTGGATACGGATGCATTGCCGTATCTCGAAGAGGCCTGCTATTACCTAAGAAAGAAAGGATTGTCATTTCAGGAAGTCTCCAAGGCGCTTGAGATTCCCGAGCCTCAGGCGAGCCACCTATTCGAGGTGTACCAGTCAAAGATCTCGAAAGGTCTTGTTGAGGAAAGTGAGGTGGATCGGAACCTGTGGGAAGATGTGTACAATGATTCTTTCGGAAATGAAAAGATTACGTTCGCCCGAGAGAATGGATTCTACCACTGCCGCCGTTCAGACTTGGAGAATATGGATAGCGCAGCTCTGATGAACATCTTCGAGACGAGCAAAAAGTTCCTTGATTTTGACATGTATCGACGATATCTCGATACGAAGCCTCCGGTGGGATACGATCCGATGGCAATGCAAAGGCAGATCAAGCGTGCTGTGGAGTTGATCCAAGAGATTCTACGGCAGAGATATGAGAAAGAAGCGGACCGTTAGTGCACACTCGTTTGGACAGCTGATGGCTGCCTTTGCTGCGAGTCAACTAATGAAACGTATCGAGTCTCGTCAGCCAAGGCTTAGACTCAAACTGAAATAAACTCCCGAATAACCTCGGAGCGCTAACAATGTCACTTGAAGGCTTCGAAGTCGCCGTAGTCGGCGCAGGCCCAGCTGGAAGCGCAGCAGCAATTACACTTGCGAGAGAGGGAGTTCAGGTTCTGCTCGTGGAGCGGGGGACTTTTCCAGGATCAAAGAACGTGTTTGGAGGAAGAATATACTCGTATGCCCTCAAGAAACTTCTTGGGGATTCGTGGAAGGATGCCCCTGTAGAACGCTTTGTGCGAAAGGAGGGCATTACTTTCATGACTTCAGACAATGCGTTCTCCGTCGAATTCGAGTCTAAGGATCCAGAAAGCAGTTTTACAGCGAAGCGAGCGAAGTTCGACAAATGGCTAGCCGAGCAAGCGGAAAAGGCGGGAGCCTCCCTGATCACCGAAAGCAGAGTCGACGATCTTATCATTGATGGTGGTCGTGTAAGAGGAATCGTTGCTGGCCAAGACAAGATCCCAACAGATGTGGTCATCGCATGCGACGGGACGACGACTGGGCTAGCGCGGAGAGCGGGTCTCGCATCGATGCTTGAACCGGGTCAAATCTCAATGGGAGTAAAGGACGTTATAGAGCTGCCGAGCGAGAAGATAGAGGAACGTCTCGGTCTCGAACCAGGCCAGGGAGCGGCCCATGTCTTTATCGGAGCGTGCTCGGGAGGACTCCGGGGCGGAGGGTTCCTCTACACAAACCAAGACAGCTTAGCGCTCGGCATGGTTGTTGGGGGAGACGATGTTTCCTCACAGAAGACTCAATCCTACAGCTTCATGGAGAAACTCCGAGAACACCCAAAGGTGCAGCGCTTCATCAAAGGAGGAAAGACTGTCGAATACGATGCGCATATGATCCCTGAAGCCGGCCCAAAAATGCTCAGCCGTCCATATACCGATGGGATGGTTGTTGCGGGAGATGCGGCGGGCCATCTCCTGAACAACGGTTACACGTTCCGAGGAGTCGACATGGCTATTCAAGCCGGGGTCGCCGCGGCTCAAACTGTTTTGGAAGCTCGAAAGAAGAAAGACTATTCAGCGAACTCCCTGAAGGTGTTCGAAAGAAAATTACATGAAGACCCAGCTCTCAAAGACATGTACACTTTCCACCGTGTCCCGGCGTATCTAAGAAACAGGCGATTATACACGGTCTATCCGGAACTCGTGTGCTCAGCCGCCGAGGCAGTCTACCGGGTGGATGGAACGGGAAAGAGAAAGATCTCCAGGGAAGTGAGATTGCAGGCGAAAGGCCGAGTCTCAATATTCACTCTAATACGCGACTTGATCAGAGGAGCAAGGACGTTCTAACGATGCCCACTGAAGAATCCCTAACGCTTGACAAGAGGTTGGCGCTCGTAAGTTTCGCGAAGGACGCAGAACCATTCATCGTAGTCGATACCGACAAATGCAATCACTGCGAATCAAAACCATGTCTCTACATATGCCCAGCCGAAGTCTACGCCTGGAAGGAGAAGCTGAACTACAACACCGAGGGATGCATGGAGACAGGGGCTTGCTTGATTGTGTGTCACAAGATCGGCGCTGGCGCGATCAGCTGGAAATATCCCTCAGGCGGAAAAGGAGTCGCTTTCAAGCTCGGATAAGTATCCCAAATCCTCTTAACCAACAAATAGGCCACTCGCAGACCTCCGAGCGTGAAGTTGAATCGTCAATGGTCGAAATAGCCCATGAACCACTGAAGCGGGTTGTTGTCCGCGAACTCGTCAAATACGACAACCCTCAGCAGCTAGTGAACTCTCTTGCCATCATCATGAAAATGGGGCAACCCATTCTTCTAAATTGGTGTGAGGGAGTCGTCTTCGTCTCTCAGCCGATTCCGCCTCCTGAGATGCCTGAAGAGTACGCGAAAGGTGAACTCTACATTGCCTCGATCAGCTTCGCTCCCATGTCTGATTTCAGCCACAACGTGAAGGCTGGTAACATGGAGATGCCCGTCATTGACGTCTCGAGAAGCCCCTTGAGTCAGGAAATCGGGCGGTTTCTCAAATCCCATATGGAATGAGAACCCGTAGTCTTCACGTTTTTCCGTAGAACGCTTTCATTTCGCGCGTAAGCGCTGGGACCACTTCGAAAACATCTCCGACAATGCCGTAGTCCGCGAATCCGAAGATGGGAGCTTCCGGATCCTTATTGATCGCGACGATAACCTTAGAGTTGATCATTCCTACGCGGTGCTGAATCGCGCCTGAAATGCCCGCGGCAATGTACAGCGTCGGAGAAACAGTGCGCCCTGTCTGGCCAACTTGGTCTGAGTGAGGCCTCCAACCGGCATCCACAGAGGCTCTTGATGCTCCGACAACTCCGCCCATGACCTCAGCCAATTCCTCAAGAATCTTGTAATTCTGGGGTCCACCCATTCCCCGGCCACCCGAAACTATAACGCTGGCCTCTGTGAGATCTAGTTTCTTCGCCCCTTGAGTAACGAATTCCTTCACAATCATCCGTGAATCCGGTCGATTGAACTCGATTTGCTCGACTGTCGGTTTCTTTCCAGGTACGGCTTCTCTTGCGGTAAAGACATTTGGTCGGAGAGTTGCGATGCTGGGCGAGCTGTTGACTTTGACTCTGAGCAAGACCTTGCCAGCATAAGCAGGCCGGGTCGCTATGAGCTTCCCGTTCTCCATCTCCAAATGAGTGCACTCACTCGCAACAGCTGTATCTAGGTGAATCGCCAATCGTGGCGCCAAGTCTTTTCCCGTAGAAGTTGCCGCAGCGAGAATAATGCTTGGGTTAACTCGCTTGATTGCCTCTAGCGCTATCTGTCGATAATAATCGGGGTGGAAGATTGCCAATGAAGGGTCATCTGCCAAAATTACTTTGTCGGCTCCATACTTTCCGAGCTCACTCGTGGGATCCTTCAAGCCGTTTCCAATTGCTAGAACAATCTCACTCACCCTGAGAAGATCCGCAAGTCTTCTTCCTTCGGTGACCGCTTCCAGGGCAGCTTTGCGGAAGGCAGGTCCTGATGACTCTGCAAGAACTAGAACTTCTCCTGTCACTGCCTAGATCACTTTGGCCTCTTCATGCAAGAGCTTCACTAGTGTGGGGACTGCATCAACCCCTTTTCCAACTATCTTTCCCGGAGGGCGGGGGGGAGGATTTTGGACGGAAATGATCTCGAGAGAGAGTGCCCGTAGTTGGACGTCCTTTACGATAATCGGCTTTTTTCTTGCGGCTACAAGCTCCCTGAGAGAGGCGTAGCGAGGAACAGTCAGATCCTTTTCTGCGGTAAACGCTGCGGGAAGGGTCGTTTCCACCGTTATTGATCCTCCTTCTACTTCTCTGTGCGCAACCCCTCTTCCGTCGGATACATCTAGCTTGACGATTTGGGTTATGCAGGGAATCCCCAACAATTCTGCGACCATGGGGCCGACCTGTTGGTTGTCATCGTCGACGCCTTTCTTTCCGAAAAGAAGGACATCGAATTCCGACCCCTTCAACTCGTTAGCGATCGCTCTTGCAATTGAGCCAGGGTCTTCAGGGATCTTGTCCACCTTGAGATGAACCGCCTTATCAGCCCCGAGCGCAAGTGCCTTCATTATTACCTGGGTCGTCTTCTCTGGACCCAGGGTAACGACTGTGACCTCGCCTCCATGCTTCTCCTTAAGCTGGACAGCCTGCTCGAGAGCGTACTCTTCGTAAGGGTTGATTACGAATTCAGCATCGGAAGTATCAATCGACTTTCCGTCAGAAGCTATTCTGATACGGGCTGCCGTGTCCGGGACACGACGCACACAGACGACAATTTTCAGCGGGACGACCTTCCCATCGAGAAATTCGAGCGATGCATAAGGTTTCGCGAGCTCAGATGATCATTTGGTAATGATTATGGTAAACAGTTAAAGCTGGGAACTGTTTCCGAGATAGCAAGGAAATCATATGGCCATCGGTGATCCGTTTCAGATACTGCTCATCTTAGGTGTACTAGCTGTGATACTGATCTGGGGACCGCAGAAAATACCGGAACTGGCGAGATCAATCGGCAAGGCTCGAAAGGAGTTCGATGACGCATCGAAAGGTCTGATGCAACCAACGTCGAGCTCCTCGACAACAGTGTCAACTCCGGACTCTCTTATTGATACAGCACAGAAACTGGGAATCAGCACTCAAGGAAAGACCCGCCAAGAAATCTCCGACGAAATCGTGAGATTGGCACAAAAGTAACTCAGAGCCAGTAAATCGTACGACTCGGCCCAAGCCCAGATTTCTACCGGCGGTAATGTATCTCTTAATGACAATCCGAAGCAGGCACAAGGTTACTGAAAACGCAATGTTGGGACTCCTCAGAGCTTACGGGAGAAAAAACTGATCTTTGTCCGGCCCTGGCGAAACCGAGAAAGTTCTCCCGTTATGGGACCATATTAACGAGCTTTCACGCCGGATCAAAGTATGGATTTACGCCTTCCTCGGTGCGACACTATTTTTCCTCGTCTTTCCGGCTGACCCTGTATCAGTCTACCAGAATCCATTTCAGATCTACAAACCGCTAATCACTGCAGTCCTCCTTGGAATCAGGGAGAGATTGTTGCCTCCCCAGTATTTTCTTATCGGAGGCACCGTTACAGCTCCTTTGGAAATAATAGTGGTCGGGGCAGCGGTCTTCGGTTTTGCTGCGAGCGTTCCTGTATTGGCGTATGAGATTTACAAATTCGTTGATCCCGCGATAAAACCTAGCGAGCGCCAGTCTCTCTATCCATTTGTCGCGGCTTTCTCCGTGCTCTTCGTCGCGGGAGCACTCTTCGCATTCTTTGTATTGTTGCCCTTTGTTTTCATATTCTCACTTTCATTCTTCGGATTCGTCGGATTTTCCAACTACATCTACGCGGACGACTTCTACAACTTGATCTTCTTCGTTCTAGTAGTCTCTGGATTTGCGTTCACGATACCTGTCATTTTCGTCCTGTTGGTGAAACTGCATGTCGTTGGGACAAGTGTCTTGAGGAAGAACAGAAAATACGTCTGGGCGGTCACCTTGGTCGGCACCGCACTGGCCTCTCCAGACGGAGGCCCATTGGCCGACATAGCGCTGTTCATTCCCATGATAATATTGATCGAGGGGGCAATGTGGTATGCGAGAAGATACGAGAAATACGAAGTAGTGGGGGTGCGTTTTTCCACGGGAGAGACGAAATGCTCCTACTGTGGAGGTGAAATGGACTCTGGCGGAGTATTTTGCGGACTCTGTGGGAAGGCAAGAGTCTGATCGACTATCATCCCTTCTGCGATGAACATGTCGTCACACACGTTAAATCCCCGGACTGGTGTTGCCAATGGCGAATGATGAATTTCCGCTGAAATATGCCGGAGCGTTCTCAGCCAACGCGATGACGATCGACAGGGCGGGCTGACATCAGTCAAGAAAAGCCCGCCCAAGCACAGTCCCTAGCAAAGCTAAGATCCTGTTCTTCATCCCGCCATTTTTCGTGAAGTGCGTCGGGAACCATTATAACATCGCGAATTAGAAAGGGGAACTTCACAAGATTCCAGCAATCCCTCGAGAATCATATCTATGATACGAATCCCACAGCTGTCCCTCAAAGTGTCGGAAGTCTTGCGCAGAACCCACGTTCTGATCGCGGAAGTCAGAGACACTCAGTCCAGCTTACCGAATCAGGAGAAATATCTCAGACGGTTGCTCTGGTATCTGCTGGGTGGCACTCGGGGGGGACCCAACAGAGCCGAAATAATCAAGATTCTCCAGAATCGTCCCTGTAATGCGAATCAGTTAGCAGAGACTCTGCGAGTGGACTACAAGACAGTCCAGCATCACGTTAGGATACTAGAGGAGAATGGTCTGGTCTACCTTGTGAACAAAGGAAGCTACGGCGCGGTTCTCTTCCTGACAGCGAAAATGGAAGAGGCGCTTCCAATCCTTGATGAGATTTGGAGTAGAATTGGAACAAGAAAGATAAGCGCAACGGCCAAGGAGTAAATCGAAAAGAATTGTCCCTTGCATTGTGGGCTAGCGCTATCGTTGCATTCGCGAACATCGCAATGACGCTCGTGCTGTTGGCAATTTACATCGGAACCTATCGCAGGATCAGATCCTCTTTCACGCTGGGACTGGTACTCTTCGGAAGTTTCTTCGTCATCCTCAATTTGTCGATATTGGTGTTCTGGCTATTTCTGTTTCAGAACGTCAACGTCAGCTCCGCAACGACTCTGGTAGACCAAGCATCGTTCTACATGCTATTGGTCAATGTTGGTGAAGCACTAGCTATATCGAACCTTCTTCGAGTTACCTGGAAATAGGAAGCCGTTCGACTGATCTTACGAGGCGCGCATCTATCTCCCAGTGCAATATGGAAAGAATCCGGCGAAATCTGGAAAAACCGTTAAGTGCGATTATAGACAAGAACCCCCAGAAATCTATTGACATCGGAAGAAGGAGTAGAGAACGAATCTGAGAATAACCAGAACAAGAAGGTTTCACGAAGAGAATTCCTGAAGTTCGGAGTAGGGGTCGCTGCAGTTGCCGCCGGGGCTACCGCGCTTATGGGCAAAATCCCGCTGCCCGAAGGGCAACCCTCGAAGAAGACGCCCGGCGCAAACGAAAGCTCCGAACCAATTGTCGCCACAGTCAGCGGCGACCAAGTCACCGTCATGAACGGACAGACCATCGTCAAGACCAAGGACTCGGGGCTGGCAGCACTCATCGCTGAGAAAATGAGCGCAGGGGAATAGATTCGTGACATCTCATCGAGAAGCTCCTAAGATCTCCAAAGATCCAGTTGCTGACAATACCGATCTGTACGCATTCGTCAGCCCAGACAAACCTGACACGGTCACAATCCTCGCCAACTACATTCCACTGGAAGAGCCAGCGGGCGGACCCAACTTCAACACGTTCGGAGACGACGTACTTTACGAGATAATGATCGACAATAACGGGGACGGGATCGAAGATGTGACCTATCAATTCAAGTTCAAAACGAAGATCGGGAACCCTGACACCTTCCTTTACAACACTGGACCGATCAGTTCCCTAACAGACTCCTCATGGAACGTCAAGCAGTTCTATTCCGTTACGAGGGTCTTGGGACCAAGACGAAGCGGAACTCCAACTGTGTTGGGCACGAATCTTTCGACACCTCCCGTAAACATTGGCCCAAGATCGACACCTCACTACATTGACCTAGCGAACGCAGCCATTAACACTCTAAGTGACGGCTCGATAGTCTTCGCTGGACAACGAGACGAAGCATTCTACGTTGACTTAGGATCGATCTTTGACCTTGCGACGCTCAGGCCCTTCCAGAACCTGCACCTCATCCCTACGCCAGCAGCTCCAGGCGTGGACACAACCAAAGGGTTCAGCGTTCATACAATCGCGATCCAAGTTTCCAAGAAACAGTTGACCGCTGACGGCTCCAACCCAGCGGACCCATTAGGCAAGAATTCAGTGGTAGGAATCTGGGCCTCAGCAAGTCGAAGGAAAGCCACAATATTAGCGGGCAACGGAGACGACGATGACAACGGCCAGTTTGACGAGGATACTTCTCCAGGTATCCAGACCGGGCCATTTACACAGGTATCCCGGCTCGGAATGCCACTCATCAATGAGGTCATTATACCGCTTGGGAAGAAGGACGTTTGGAATACTGTAAATCCACGATTCGACTCCCAATTCCTACAATATTATCAGACCCCAGAAGTTCAGAAGCTTTTACCAATCCTTTACCCGGGGGTCTTCCCCAACTTAGCAGGATACAGCAAACCAAGAGCGGACCTCATCGCCATCCTCCTAACAGGCGTACCTTCGGGAATTGTGCCCGGCTTCCAAAACTTCACAGGAAGTGTCCAAGCAGATTATCTGCGGCTCAACATGGCAATACGACCCAACACGAATAGCCCGAATCGTCTTGGCCTCATAGCAGGAGATGCTGCAGGATTCCCCAATGGGCGCCGAGTAGGAGACGACGTGATCGATATCGAAATTCGGGCAATCGCAGGAGTAACTCTCCCCCTAGTAGATCCAAGCTTCACTCCCGATGGAGCAGCAGCTCTCGTAGGAGACGGGGTAGACTCAAACCCGATACAACCACCGAACACAGGTCCTTTCCTGACCGTCTTCCCGTACCTACCGCATCCGGTTCCCGGCTACGAGCACTCCCACGATTCGTAGCACGATGCGGAAGCAAGCTGGGCGGCGCGATTTCTTCCGCCAATCATCAATGGACAGTCATTAGTCTCTTTAGGTCATTCTCGAGAAAAAAATCATTTCCAAAAGTCTTATTCAGCCTCCGTCACATCCCACTCCGAAATCCAATTGCCCTGTACTGTAATCGTCGGGGGTTTCTTCGGGGACGAAGGGAAAGACGACGCAAATCGTCCCCTAGAGGCAAGATAGCTGCCTACCTGGCCCTAAAGGACAAACCCGACATATGCGTTAGAGGAGGAAACGGACCGAACGCAGGTCACACAGTCTTCCACGATGGGAAAGAGTATCATCTTAGACTCATACCCAGCGGGTTCGTAAGTCGTTCTACGCGGCTGATGATAGGCCCGGGAGTGCCGGTAGAAACCGCGATTCTCCTAAACGAGATCAAGGAAACTGACTCTGAGAATAGAATCAGCGTCGACTCTCAATGCGCGATGCTGGAAGAGAGGCATAAGACTCAGGAGTGCGAATCCGAACATCTCTCGAACAAGATTGGCTCAACCAAAAGCGGTGTAGGAGCATGCAATGCAGAACGAGCACTTCGCATGGTAAAGCTAGCGAGACAAGAAACAAGTTTGAGACCCTACATTGCTGACACAGTCGGAGAGATTCACAAAGCATTGTCGAATGGTCGCAATGTGATGGTGGAAGGGACTCAGGGAACGTTCCTTAGCCTATACCACGGAACCTATCCCTACGTTACATCAAAGGACGTGACCGCGTCTCAGGCATGTGCAGATGTGGGGATAGGCCCGACTGACGTTGACGATGTGATGATCATCTTCAAGGCGTACGTCACTCGAGTAGGCGAAGGACCTCTCGAAGGACAACTGGACAGGGAAGAAGTTCTGAGACGTGGCTGGATGGAACACGGCACCGTTACTGGACGAGAGAGAAGGGCTGCACCTTTCGATTTCAAACTTGCCAAAAGAGCTGTACAACTCAATGGAGCAACGCAAATTGCCCTTACGAAACTGGATGTTCTATACCCGAAGGCGAAGGGAGTACGAGACTATCCGAACCTACCAAAGGAAGCTCGTGACTTTGCGGTATCGATTGAACGAGAAACTAATGTTCCAGTTACTCTGATAGGGACTGGACCTGACGAAAAGGACATCATAGAAAAGAGACCCGCCCGTAATTCACCTCGTCTCAAAGCAGCCTTAGTGTCCCGGAGAAGATAGTAAGAGATGGTAACTAGAACCCAGTTGTTTCTGGACTCGTACCCTACTGAAGTCTGCCGAAAGCTCTGACCAGGTCCTAGTCGTCCGAGAAACGCTCGAAACCCCGCATTGCCGATAAGAGCCACGGTGAGAAATGCGATGATTATCATTTCCGCCCAAGCCTTCACCAAAACCAAGGTGGCAGCCGTTGGCCCCGAGAAGCTCCCAGGAACAAAGATCGGCACCAAGTTCACGAAATAGAACCAGGTAAGCACAGCCTCGGGAACGAAACCGATCAACACTGTTGCTATGACAGTTGGAGCTCGAGGCTTTCGAATCGAGCCGATTGCTTGTGAAATCAGCCCCACAGATAATCCAGTAAGAGCTTTCCCAATGGGCAAGAAAACAGTAATAATTCCGGTGCTTCCGTAAACATATCCGAACATTACCATTGGGCCGATTCCCGCAATTAGGCCCGTTAGAGACCCAAGTCTCCAGCCCGCGAAAATCGCCACAACGACGACCGCTAGACTCGAGAAGTCCAAAGCGACTTGAGTGACCCCTGGAGTCGGAATGCGTCCCAGGAAGATCGCGACAACTCCCAAGACATTCCCGACAGCTCCCATTGACGCGACGAGGGTCAATGAACTAACAGATTGCGTTCGCTGCAATTCTAGGGAGCGACTGGATTCTACTCATAAAAGCGTTACTACCCAATATTGAGTGGGTATCCCATCCTTCCTCTAGCGAATTCTTGCCGGGCTCAGGACTAGTCTGAACATTTCTGCCGCTCTTCCTGAGCCTGTTTTTCCTTCGGGATCACGTCGCCTGAGTTCCATCAAATCCGACACTGTGTCAATGTCAAAGGAAATGCGGGTGTTAGATATCGAGTAGACATTGAGCCCACTGATCTGTGCTTGATGAAGATGTTTAGAGTAGCTCCATCTTCCATAGCTGGGGGAGATCACGCCGGGCGGCGATGTCAACATTACATTCGTTCCCCCCTTGAGCGACGGAGCCATCACGACCTTTCTGACAGAGGGGCCTATGCTAAGGAGTTCCTTGAAATCGCCAGCCTCAATCAACGGTATATCAGCAAGGACGGTCGTGAGGGATCGAGCGTGCTTTTGGGTAGCCAGTCTGTTTGCTTGTTCTATTGCGCGATTCAAACCGAGGCCTATTTGCTTGACAAAAAAGACTTCTTGCGATCGAAATCGGCTGCCAACATTCTCGTCGGGGGAAATTAGCATGACTGTTTCATAAACTCTGGATCGAATTATAGATGAAAGAACATCCTCCAATAACGCTTCGACGAGAATCCTTCTCTTATCCCCTTGAAGAGAGGTTGAGAGTCTTGTTTTGCTTTCTGTAAGTCCCTTTACGGGGATTACTGCCCAGTTATCGGTCATGAGATGGTCTCTGCAAACTTCAACGTGTTTTCCGCTAGCTTAGACTTGGCTTCTTCAGAATCCATTACCGTCTTTGTTGCGATAACTCTCATGCCAAGACTCGTAATCTTGGAGATAATCGCTCGATCTACGTCGTCAATAACGTATCCTCTCATCAGCCCTTTGTAGAGCTGGGCGACGCCGAAGGGGGAGACCTCCAGCCCCAGGCTCTCCATCATTTGGTCCAGAGGTCCCTTGATTGCTTTTCCTCCGACAATCGGGCTGATTCCTACGATCTTCGCGCGTGTTTTTGCAACGCTGTTGTGAATCTCAGGGATCGCTAGAATTGGCCCTATGCTCAAAATCGGATTGCTGGGACATAGAATGATGAGGTCCGTCTTCTCTATCGCAGGGATCACCCCCGGACCGGGCGTGGCATGCGCTGCTCCCTCGTATGTTACATCCTCAACTCTATCTTGGAACTTCCTCTTGACAAAATATTCCTGGAATTCCAGTACTCCGCGAGGGGTCTTGATCTTGGTCGCTACCATATGGTCTGTCATAGGCAGGATTTTCACTTTGACTCCGAGAGAGTTTCTGATCTTCTCGGTAACCTCGGATAGGTTGAAGCCTTGCTGGAGGTATGCTGTGCGCAGAAGGTGTGTTGCAAAGTCTCTGTCTCCAATCCTGAACCAGGTCTCAGCAGAGTACTTTCCTAGTTGGTCCATACAGCCGAACGTGTCTCCTTCGATGCCCCATCCCTTTGCCTTGTCCACGACTCCCGCGAGAGTGTAGGTCACGATGTCGAGGTCGGGGCTGACGTGACATCCTAGGTATTGGAGATCATCTCCGGTGTTGACGATAACGGTTATCTTTTCAGGAGGAAATACTCTTGCGAGACCATCTAGGAAGCGAGCGGCCCCCACGCCGCCGGCTAGACAAGTGATCGCACGAAACACGCAGAGACCTGCGAGAGCTTTTCGCTCGGACGAAACCTCTAGTTAAACGCTATTCCCGTTTCCTAGTAGATTTCCTGACTTGCGCCAAATGAGCGGATTTCAGGAAGCCGGCGGCTGTTCTAAGGTTGACATAAGCATCCGCGGCAGACCTCTTGCGTCCTTCCCGTGCTCGCTTTAGAAGCTCCATTGAGTCCTTAACGAGGACTAGAGCAGCCTCGCCTTTTCGAGGCTTGATAGTAGGTTTCACATCCTCCAAACCATAAGTCAGATTGAACAGAAGGCTGCTGTACTCCAGAGCTTCTGCGGCGAACCAGATCCCCATTGCGAGATCAGCCGAAGACTTGGATGTCTCGTCTAGAGCGATATTGACTTTCGACCACGCGTCGTCTAACGCGCTTTCCAGTTTGGACTCCAAGTATTCCTGTTCAACTGAAGATCTGTCGGACAAGGAGAGTTGTCCTATTCGACAGTGACGCTCTTGGCCAGATTGCGGGGATAGTCAGGGTCGTGCCCTTTGATCACGGATAGGTAGTATGCCAGCAGCTGCAATGGTACCACATACACGAGGGGAGTTGCCAGGGAGGGCAGAGACTCTGAAATTTCAATGACCCGATCGGAGAGGTTTCTGACCTCTTCATCTCCTTCCTCAATGATTGAGATGATCCGGGCGCCACGAGCCTTCATCTCCATAATGTTTCCGACAATCCGTTTGTGGGTGTCGTCGTTAGGTGCGACGAAGATCACTGGAAATCCTTCTTCGATGAGTGCGATGAATCCATGTTTGCTCTCACCAGCCGGATAAGCAATCGCCGGTACGTAGCTGAGTTCCAGGAGTTTGAGACGACCTTCGAGAGCAGTCGGGACATTGATTCCCCGTCCCAAAAAACAGATACTTGATGCGCTGTCGCACTCCTCGGCAATTTTCTTGACATCTTCGATCCTAGTGTTCAGAATGCTCTGGATGAGAGCGGGGGTCTTGTGGAGCGCGTTTTCTAGCTCGCTAATCTCTTTCGCAGATACCTCGCCCTTCTTCCGACCAATGGTCGCAGCAAGACGCAGAAGCACAGCAATCTGGCTGGTAAAGGCCTTGGTGGAAGCCACGCCTATCTCTGGCCCAGAGTTTTGGTCAATGTAGACGGTGGACAGTCGCATCAGAGTCGAACCCAGCACGTTCAGGACACTCAGAATCGTTGCGCCCTTCGCTTTTGCGTCACGCACAGCGTTGAGAGTGTCCATGGTCTCACCAGACTGGCTGATAGCTAGAACCACCGTCTTCGAAGTTACTAGATCCAGAGCTTCCTCAGAGAACTCGCTGGCAATCACTGCCCGAGCGTTGATCCCTGCTATTTTCGCCAGGGCTATACTGCCGACGAGCCCGGCGTGATATGAGGTGCCACACGCCACGATGAAGACCTTGTCGGCTTCAATGATCTTGCGGGAGAATTGGTCGTAGTATACTTGCTCTGTTCGGAGAGCGTCACGCAGGGCTTGTGCTTGTTCATGTATTTCTTTTAACATGAAGTGCCGGAAGCCTTGCTTCTTTGCGGACTCCGGGTCCCAAGTGATGGTAATTGCTTCTCGTTTTACAGGAGCGGCATTTTTCAGCTTGAGAATCCTCACCCCTTTAGGATCTAGAACGGCCATTTCTCCCTCGTCCAGAAGTACCGCTTTGCGGGTGAGCGGCAAGAAAGCTGCAAAGTCTGAAGCGCAGTAATATTCACCGTCTCCGAGACCCAAGACGAGAGGGCTCTCCTGGCGGGCGCAGAGTATTGTCTTCGGCTGTTCTGCGCTGGTGAGAACGATCGCATAGGCTCCTTCAAGACGGTTTACCGTCTTCCGGAACGCTTCCTCCAGGCTCATCCCGTGAGAGAGATAGTCTTCGACTAGGTGCGGGACGACTTCGGTGTCGGTTCTCGATTGGAATGTGTGGCCTTTCGCTTCCAGTTCTCTCTTGATCTCTAGATAATTTTCGATGATTCCATTGTGAACTACCGCGATTCGCGATTTGCAATCGACGAGAGGGTGAGAGTTTTCGTACACGGGTCTTCCATGGGTCGCCCATCTTGTGTGTCCCACGCCCACTGGTCCCGGGAGGTCGTCAAGATTGTATTTCGCGTGGACCTCCTCCAATCGTCCGCTGTCTTTCTTCACAGTCAGTCGGTCATCGTCAATTGTTACTTCGCCTACCGAGTCGTAACCTCGGTACTCGAGCCGCTTGAGCGCGGAATGGATTATTGGTGCCGCATAAGAGCCCTCGTGAAGAACGCAGCCGAATATTCCGCACAAACGCCAAACACTCTCCGAGTAGACTCTGCTATCGTTGAGGGCAGGGCATTAAGAATTACTGCACGTCCTACTCTTGATAGCTAGGAGGAAGTCGCTCCCCAGCCCGGTTTCTCGAGATTCTGCCCCGGTTTCTTGTTTTCCGGATGACAAAATTCGTATCCCGTGCTGGCCTTGAAGTCGTGAAAAGAGGATGAACTCTTGGACTGCGGAATCCTGGTACCGGTTGCACTTTGACTTGTGAAGTTTTCTCGTTCCGCGAGAGGCTTCTCAGGATTGGAACTGACAGAATGAATCCTCCGAGTGTTGCGATGAGTATAACGCGGAGAATAGAGCCGTTGGGATTTATGCTGTCAAGAATGTATCGTTGGAGATATGCAACATGAAAATATGCGAGAGCGAACCAAGCTGATAGAATGACCACGATCCCCAAAAACACGGTCCCGACTAGCTTAGCGCTTCTTCGGGTCTTACGATAATCAGTGTCGTTCATGGTGTCGCTATCCGACATGGAGCTAAATCGCCGAGTTCAATCTGTAGAGTGCACTCATATTGATGGATCGTTACCTGTACTGGGAGAGCTTAGGTTTCTGATCCGAGCGGAGTTCGAGCTGTCCTCTATGTTAAACTCTTACTCTTACAGCGGACTCTGCTTCGAGGACCCGTCTTGCTTGTAGGCCCTTTACTCTCTCGACGACTAATGTCCCGAAGAATGCGCCTGCTGCACCGACTAGAGTATCACCGATCAGCGCAATCGCCCATATTAGTGCGGATGATGAAAACCCCACCGCCTGGAGGACAAACAAACCTGTGGGAGCCATCGCAAGGTTTCCCAACGTGCCAGCGAGGACAAGATGTTTTCTGGATGGGTCTAGAAGGCTGCCACCGGAACGCTGCAGGTAGAGGTCGAAGACTAGACCGTTGACGATTACTGAGGCTGTAATATGAGGTGAAAAGTTGCCGGCGGCACTGGGTGTTCCTAGGAAGATCAGTCCGATAATGCTAGCGAGAATAGTTCCACCCCATTTCTTGCCTGTTAGGGACACAAGGATCGCGAAAAAAGCAGGTAGTAAGAAGAAGAGATCTAGGGATCGGGTCACTGACCGGAGCTCAATGCTCGTGACGTAACCGTAGGCGGTGAAGAGAGCGGTCAACACGGCGACTAGGGCGACGTACCGGCTCGTCACTGTCCCTTTTACACCGCGAAGGCCGGCGCCACCTATCCATGGTTGGTTCATAGAGCTACACTGGGAGTTTCGGGTATTTGGCATTTGATTCCGGGAGCAGGAGCCATCTTAGACTTTGGTGAAAGTTCCCGTTGGTGTTGAGGTAGGGGAATCAGGTTATTTCTTCTTGAGAGCCGCGGACTCGAGTTTTCCGTGAACTCTCACCGTCCCAACCTTCAAAGTAGGAGTGGCGAGCTCTAGAGTAACGTCGAAGTTTAGGGCGTAACCCTTCTCAGACATCTTTCCCAAGATTTCCGCCAATGAAGACTGGGTCATTTCTTCTGATCGTTGAGGCATACAATATCGTTGCTCACTGATCGTTCCCAGCCTATAAAGGTCTAAGCGAAACTATGAACTCCCCAGCGCAAGTTTCGAAAACGATACTGACATATTCGGGACAGGAGGTACCAAGTTAAGTGGCCCTCAGCTACCTAGATGAGTTAGAGACTAAGAACGAGTCCAACAGAGGGAAGACATAGTGCCAGCGAAGAAGAAAGCCGTGGTTCTCGGAGCTACGGGAATGATGGGTCAGAAGTTCGTACAACTTCTTGCAAACCACCCGTGGCTTGAGGTGTCTGCCGTTGCGGCTTCTGACAAGAGTGTGGGGAAGCTCTACACCTCTACAGTAGGGGGGCAGATACAGAGACACCTCCCCGCTAGTTTGTGGGAGTTGCAAGTGGTTGAAGCAAATCCTCGGGCCATAGCCGACCCGGATATCGTCTTCTCTGCACTTCCAACGGAAGTAGCGGGACCCATCGAGGAAAACTTCGCCAAGGCAGGGTTTCCAGTCTTCTCAAACGCATCATCACACAGAATGGACCATGATGTCCCACTGCTCAATCCAGAGGTCAATGCTGAGCACGCCTCACTTGTAGAGGATCAGAAGCGTCGGACGAAATGGGACGGATTCATAGTGGCGAATCCGAACTGCACAACTGCAATCCTCAGCCTCTCATTGAAGCCACTGTACGACCGTTTCGGCCTCGAAACAGTGATCGTCTCGACCATGCAAGCAATCTCAGGAGCGGGCTATCCAGGAATAGCATCGCTCGACATTCTCGAGAACGTCATCCCATTCATCAGAAACGAAGAGGAGAAGGTAGAACGCGAAACGAAAAAGATTCTTGGCACCGCGGCCAAACCAGCAACCGTAACCATCTCGGCCAGCTGCCAAAGAGTGCCAACTATCCACGGGCATATCGAAGCCGTCTTCGCTAAAACAAGATCTCCAGCCTCTCCAGAAGAAGCTGCAAAGTCGATGTCAGAGTTCCAATCGACCCCACAGAAGATGAAACTTCCCAGCGCACCATTTCACCCCGTGATCGTTCGAAGAGAGGAGGACCGACCCCAAACAAGACTCGACGTTGACGAGGGGAACGGCATGACAGTAAGTGTAGGAAGATTGCGAAGCGATTCTGCCCTTAATGGAATAAAGTACATTGTTTTGGGCCACAACCTCGTCCGGGGAGGAGCGGGATGCTCGATCCTAAATGCCGAACTCCTGATGGCTCAGAAGTACATACAGTGAAACTAGTATCCCCGCAGCCACTTTTCTATAGGAGTCTGAAATCCTCCTTGACAGTGGTTAACACTATGTGGGTGTTCGTTCGTTCCACGAAAGGCATGGCCAACAACGCTTTCGTGAATTTGCTGAGCTCTTCACGACTCCTGAACTTAGCGATCACCATCGCATCGGTGAGACCCGTCACGTCGTAGACGGCTAGCACCTGGGGCATTTTTGCAACCTCCTTCTCAAGCTCCAGCAGCTTGCCTTTTGCCACTGACACCTCAGTGAGCACCGTCAGCTGAAACCCTACTTTCTCGTGATCAAAAATCGCTGAGTATCCACGAATGATGCCGGATCTTTCCAACTTACTGGTACGAGACTGAATGGTGGTGGTCGACACTCCCAACTTGTGAGCTAATTCTCTGTAGGACGATCGAGCATCCATTAGATACGCTTGGAGGATCTTCCGATCAAGTTCGTCCATTTCGACAATCGATGACTTTTCACCCTCGCGGACCAAGAGTTGTCACGGTTTGAATTGTTCTAGTCGTGTCCGCAAGAGTTCGGTTACTAGCTTCGGGTCGGCTCGACCTCGGACCTCGCCCATAACCAAGTTCATCATTTTTCCCAAAGCCTTCGTCCCATTCTCATTGAGAAGGGAACGATTTGATTCGAGGGCCTTTGAAATTATTCCGCCTAGCTCCTCACTTGTTAGCATTCCAAGTTTCAATGCTCTGAGAGCATCTTCGGCACTGGCGTCAGGATTTGAAGATAGCCACTTGAGAATCTCCAGAACCGATTCCTTGGCAGTCTTTCCCTCTGCCACCAAGTCGAAGACTTCTTTCAGATGAGAGTCTTTAACATTCTCGATGGGGACTCGGTCTCTTGCGAGACTACGCAACGACTCAGTGAGCACGGTTGCCACAAAACTTGGGGCAACTCCCTTTGCGCCGGTAACGATCTGCTCGAAGGTTCCCAGATAGTCCGAGTTTACCAGCTGACCAGCAAGTTTTGGACCGATCTCGTATTTTGACCCAAGTTCTTTTGCCAGTTCCTCAGGCATCCGGGGCAAGTTATCGGCGATTCGCTTGATTCTTTCAGGGCTGATCTGCACTGGTGGGACATCTGTCTCAGGATACATCCTGGCCGGGCCCGGCCTCGGTCTCATGTACTGGGTCGTCCCATCAGGATTAGCTGTACGGGTCTCCTCAGGAACTCCCAACAGCGCCTCCTTTGCTCTTTCGACGACCGCCTTCAATCCGTCAAGCACATTCTCCTTTGAATCAGCGATCAGAACGAATGCATCCGAGGAACCGCATTCAAGTCTTCTGTAAATCCCATCGACTTCACTCTCGGTTATCCTATAGCCTGGAAGTTCGTCAGAATGAAAGATCCCTCCCACCCGTCCCCAAAAGACTGCCCGCTTCGCCAATTCAGTTCCCATTCTGACACCCGGCGTTAGCTCCCGTTTGAGAAGACCCTTGAAGCCTGAAAGACGGGTGCCGAGAACTAAGCCTCCGTTCTTCAAGGCCGACTGAACAACCTTCGACTGGGACGATGAGAGTTGCTCTGTCAGATCAACAAAATTGTCGGGGAAGTCCGCAAGTTTGAGATTTCGGGTTCGGAGCTCGTCTCGAATCTGTAACAGGATTGTTTGGCGCTGTACTTCGAGCTCGATGACCTTGGCGACGAGTTCGATTTCCTGAACACCCTTGATTTCTATCAGTGCGCCATTCTTGATCGATACGTTGAGATCTTGCCTTATGCTTCCGAGACCGCGTTTGACACTCTTTGTGGCGCGAAGCAGCTTCCCGATCGCAAAGGCTACTCTGCTAGCTTCTTCGGGATGGTTGATGTCGGCTCCCGTTGAGACTTCTATTAGAGGGACTCCGAGACGATCGAGTCGGAATGTTACCGAATTCTTGGTCTCCCCAGTCTTTCGTCCCGAATCCTCTTCTAGAGTTACTTGCTGGATTGGGATTTCCTTGCCATCGACGTTGAGCCTTCCGTTGAGCGAGATTATTGCAGTCCGTTGGAATCCTGTAGTGTTAGACCCGTCAATGACGACTTTCCTCATTACGTGAATCTCGTCCATCGGACGGGCATTGAACAAGGCACTGGTCGTTAGAGCGATATCGATCGCCTCTCCGTTAAGCCGGTGCGGAGGCTCTTCGTCCAGCTCGACGAGATCGGTAGTTTCTGGGTCTGCCTCGTATTTGATCGTGCGGCCTTTATGAAATTCGAAGAGTACTGCTGGATCTACCTGGCCAAGTTCGCTTTGGGTAGGTCTGAGCCGACGCTCAACTATCAGGGTAGGCGGTTTAGTAGAAAGAATGGTTGAACAATCACAAAACAGCTTGTGACTAGTGTCTAGCTGTCTGTGGACCTCAAGGCCGACCCGGAGTCCTAGAGCAACGTAGTCGAATGGCGATTATATGGCCTCCATGATTGGGGACCTCAGAGTAATCTCCCCCGCCACTGTCTGCAACATCAGCTCGCGAATCTTCTCCGGGGATCGTGTCTGCCCGAGAACCCACATGAGCTTGACGAGAGCTGTCTCTGAGATCATGTCTTCTAGAGGAGTTACGCCGATGTTGAGGAGATCGCGTCCAGTGACGTACACGTTCATGTCCACTCGGCCCCAGATGGTCTGGGAAGTCATGAAAACTGGGACATCTTCTTTCAGCGCCTTCTTGACTGCGTCGTAGCAGTACTTTGAAACGTGTCCAAGGCCAGTCCCTTCAAGAATCAGGCCACGCGCGCCAGTTGAAACGGCCGAAGTGATCATTTCCGGGTTGAAGCCTGGATGGAATTTTAGCAGGTAAGCGTGCTGATCGAAGTGCGGCTTGACGACAAGCTTGGAACCCATTCCTCTTCTTGGAGCCTCATCGAATCGTTCGATCTGACCCGTCTGAAGGTCGTATCTTGCTAGAGGGCTTGAGCCAATGGATTTGAAAGCGTCTCGCCGGCTCGTGTGACACTTTCGTACTCTTGTGCCTCTGTGGGCGATGATGTAGCGGTCTGACATGTCCTGGTGCATCGCTACCCCAACCGCTGCCAGATCTGCCCGGGCGGCAAGAGCGACCGCTGCAGTCAAGTTTGGGGCCGCGTCGGAGCTTGGACGATCTGAGGACCTTTGAGCTCCCACGAGCATAACAGGAACTGGGAGATCTTGCAAGGCGAAGCTCAGAGCTGCTGACGTGTAGTGCATTGTGTCAGTTCCCTGACTCACAACAACTCCGTCAACCTTGTCCCCGATTCTTGTAGCGACGTCCTCTGCCAGTGTTCTCCATTGAGCGGGCGTAACATTCTCACTTAGCTCACTGAACAGAATGTGAGCTTCAACTTCAGCAATCGAGGCAAGTTCAGGCACAACGCTCGCAAGGTCTGCTGCGGTCAATGCGGGTTGGACTGCTCCTGTCCGGTAATCGACTCGGCTTGCTATGGTTCCTCCTGTGCTGATGATCGCAACTCTGGGCAATCCGGGATGCTTTGGTGGAGACGGTGGCTTGGTAAAGTGTGGCTTTGGGCCTTCACCTATGACTTCTATCTTCTCCGTTTTCTCGTAGTGGATTCCTATGTTGTATCCGTTCTTGAGCTTGAGAACCATGTGGTTCGGGTCGGTGTATTCTGACCTAGGGAACAGTGTTCCCTCGAAAACCTCGCCTGATTTTGTCTTGATTCTAATGATGCTGCCAATCTCGGCCTTGGAGCTCTTGAGTCGGCGTAGGATTTCTCCGTGGTATCCTTCGAGTCCGGAAGCTGACATGGCTTGACTTTACCTCGCTTGTATCCAGCCGCGGCTTTCCTAAGTCAATGATTTGGATACGTAGGGTCCATCGTTTTGATAGTTGAAACGTGAGTAGTAGTTCTTCGTCCCAAGAGCGCTTATCACAACCATCTTCGTCCTGTCATACTCCTCGGACGCTACGCGCTCAGCCTCAACTACAAGCCTAGATCCGTAGCCCTTGTGCTGGAAGGCCGATTCTGATCTTGCGCCTACAGGAACGGTCTGACCGAAGACGTGCAGTTCTCGAATAATCGCGGCATTCTTGTCCTTGATTTCGGGACGATGAGAGTTGTCACCGGGAATCCGTAGCCGAACATATCCAACTAGTAGGCTTTGGGCTGGGTCCTCGAATGAAAGAAAGACTTCAGTGCCTCCTGACGCTTCGTACGCTATTTGTTGGATGTTGACATCATCGATTCTAGGGTTCGAACCGTTTCGCATGATGTGCTGTCCGACCTCCCGGCATCTTATGCAATGACACTTGATTCCTTGACGACCCAGTTCTTCTTGGACTAGTTGGCGAAGGTTTCCATTCTTCACTCCATCCGCAATTCCATCGACCGGAATCTCTCGCTGAATTCTCATTATCCTTACCCATGGAGGGATGAATCGTTTGATCTCGGCGATTAGACGGGCGGCTTGCGCTGTCGAGTAGGGCTTGTACTCCCCCGTCTGCCATTGCTCATACAGCTTGGTTCCAGGTGTCACGAGACATGGATAGATCTTCAGCATGTCTGGTTTGAAATCTGAGCCTTCGAAAATCCTTCGAAAGGCCTCCAGATCTCGTGTCTCATCGCAACCGGGAAGACCTAGCATCATATGATATCCTACCTTGAGACCCGACTCCTTCAGAGTCCGCGTGGCTTCAACAACGTCTGCCACTGTATGATCGCGATGGATTCTTTCGTACACATCATCGTAGAGGGTCTGGACACCTATCTCGACTCTGGTGACGCCCATAGAGAGCATGTGATCCACGTGGTCTTTCTTAGACCAGTCTGGCCGAGTTTCGATCGTGACTCCGACATTTCTCACTTGAGCACTCTCCGCGATATGCTTAGCCTCATCAAGGGATTCAGACTCTTGATCATTGAGAGCGTCTAAGCATCTCTTCACAAATTCTTCCTGATACGAGCGAGGCATGAACGGAAAGGTGCCTCCAATCAAGATCAGTTCCACCTTGTCGACAAAGTGGCCCATGTGCCGTAGCTGCGATAGTCGACTACTCACTTGTTGGAAGGGGTCGTACTTTGACTCGAGAGCCCTCATGACTGCGGGCTCTTTTCCGGTGTAGGCGCGCGGGACGCCTACCTCCGGGCCTCCAGGGCAATACGTGCACTTTCCGTGAGGACAACCGTAGGGCTTGGGCATCACTGCCAAGGTGGTTACGCCGCTGATGCCGCGCACCTGTTTGTCAGTTAGAACAGGTCGGAGTCTCGGTCGAAGATCATCGGATATGAGTTGGAGGATGCTTGAGTTAGCTGGAACAAACGGGGACTTGTATTTTCTGCAGACCTCGATCTTGACCTTGTTGACATCCTCTTTAGACGGATTTTCGAGAGCTAGGAGTCGTTCAAGAATCTCGGTTGAGATCTGCTCGACAACCTGGCTCATATGGAACGCCTTGGAATCTGCGTTTGTTGGACTGGGCTGGGCTCTAACTGTCTTTCTATCGGTTTCCCATATACCCGTCCTTTCCACGAGAACCCGTAGCCAAGCGACCCTCGAACAGTAGAGTCGATTCCGATGAATATGTAGACTAAGATGGCAAGTGGGAACATGAGCGCGTATAGAGAGCTGACTCCAATGGAATTGTCTAGCATAACTATGCCAAGCCAGAGGAGTCCAGACATGAAGAGTCCGGCGATCAGGTAGGCGTTCAGAGGGGTTGCTGCTGCCAGTAAGATTCCGTAACCCAGGATAGCGAATGGCAATACGAGGAACGTGAACATCAGGAAGATTCGACTGACAGCTCTAGGTAACATGTGCCTCTCGGAGACTGTGTAGAAGTTCTTCCTCCAGCCGCGCCAGATCTCACCCAGGCTAGCGTACATTCTGACTCCTAGGGCATCCGAGGCGGTGACAAACCGCAGCCGCATCCCTGCTCTCTTCAACAATCTGCCTAGGGAATAGTCCTCGATAATCTTGTCACGAACCGCATAGTGTCCCCCAATCTTGTCGTAAGCCTCTCGACGAAAGAGCATGTACTGCCCATTTCCAATGGCATTTTGTCGATGATCATCATTGACCAATTTTCCGCCGACGAGAATCATGATCAGTAGAAAGATTGGCGGTTGCAGGAGCCTCTCCCAAAAGCTCCTCAGGATAGTTCCAGGCGCAAGTGTGACGAGATCGGCATTCTCCGCCTGAAGATAGTCGACAGATCTTGCCAGGCTGTCTGTTGCGTGAACGGAATCACCATCGGTGAATAGGAGCAGCTCGCCTCGCGATTTCTTGTAGCCAAGATGGCATGCCCAGTTCTTTCCCACCCAGCCGACTGGCAGAGGCTCCTCGTCAACTAGCGTAACCTCATGAGCGAACTTCTGAACAAGCTCCCGGGTCCCATCGGTTGAACCACCGTCCACAACGATAATCTCCCTCTTGGGATACTCAAGACCCACCAATGAGCTGACACAGTCACTAACGGTTCCGGCCTGGTTTCTGACAGGCAAAATTATGGAAACCAGAGGGACGTTACTGCCGGTACCAGTCTGCGCCGGAAGCGTCGGGAAGTGCATTAGCGTCCGATACTCGTAGCCGGCGAAAAGGAAGATGAGGAGTGATTGAATACCGAGCAAAACGTCGATTGTCAGCGACAAAGATACGTGGACCAGCCAGCGAGCTTACTGATTGTGAGGAGTCGGCGCAAATCTAGGCTATTAAGTTGGTCAGAGTCGTATAGATGCTTGTTGCCTAAACTCGATCGGTCTCTCAAGCGTGCCAAAGCGCGACGAGACTTTCACTCCGGGGAGGCGCTTGAAGATCTGTTTCCGCTAACGATTGATCATGATCTGGAGCTCAAGTTGTTGGAACGGACACAAGCGCCCAAACTGTTCAAACTTGTGGACTCCAACAGGGCTCATCTTCGACAGTGGCTCCCGTTCGTCGACGACTATCGATCCGTCAATGCTGCATACCAATTCATCCGGAGAAATCGAGAAAACCATGCTGGAAAGACGCGTCTCCTGATGGGGATATGGTTGGGAGAGTCACTAGCAGGCGTCGTAACTTACGACTATATCGACTGGGACAACCGAGCTGCATTGATCGGTTTCTGGCTGGGCAAATCCTTCGAGGGAAAGGGGATCATGACAAGAACGTGTAGCGCACTTGTAGATCTTGCATTTGATGACCTTGGCCTAAATCGTGTTGAGATATCCTGCGCAAACGAGAACACGAGGTGTCGTATGGTGCCAGAGAGATTGGGGTTCAAGCATGAGGGAGTGTCTCGGCAGAGAGAGCGAATCTATGACCATTTTGTCGATACCGTGCGCTATAGCATGCTTGCGTCTGAATGGAAAAATCGGACCGTCTGATGCTTAAACTCTGATGTAGTTCTGGCCAGGCTTTCTGCCCAGAACAAATCTCTTCTGCGCATTCCTACGGACCCTTTCACGCGGTGAGAGGCCGGGCTTGTCTAGAGCCACAATTTTAGGAGTCTGCTGTCTGACTTTGCCTGCTTTTGTTAGTGAGCCGTGAGTTGGCGTAAGTCTCTATCTCCGTACTGAACGATGAAATCGGCTGTCGTTCTAATTAACGCTTCGTTCTTCGGATGCATCAGCCAGACCAAGTCTGAATCAATGGCCTGCGTTCAGCGGGACCCTTTTGCCCGAGAGATCGCGCCTCATGTGCCCGAATTCGGGCATCCCGCTGAGCTCTGCTTCCGAGAATACGGGTCCGTCATGACAGACCAAATAAGGTCCGATGACGCAGGCGGCGCATATTCCGACGCCACACTTGAACACTCTTTCCAGGCTTACCTGGATGTGGCAGCGGGTTTCCATTGCGAGGTCATAGATCTTTTTCATCATCGGCTCGGGGCCACAAGTGTAGATCGCGTCGAAATGTCCGTCCTTCAGAACGGTCTCGGCGACCTTGGGGACCTGGTTCTTCTCTCCGTATGATCCATCGTCAGTTGCGAAAATGAGTTTGAATTGGTGTTCTTTGCTGTCGGCTATCAGCCAGTCTTTGAAGAGGAGCTCGCTGGCGGTCCGCGCTCCCGTGATAAGAGTCACGTCGCGTCCGCGGAAATGAACCAGAAGAGATAGCAAGGGGACGAGACCTGTCCCGCCGCCGACGACCAACAGTTTGTGATGGTGCCCAACACTATAGGGATGCCCATAGGGACCCCGGACCCAGAACAAATCGCCTGGCTTCTTCTCCCAGAGAGCTGTACTGACCGGGCCACCTTTCTTGATGACAACACCCGCTTCGGTCTTGCCATGGATTGCAAGAACGCTCATAGGCACCTCGTCGACGCCCGGGACCCAGACCATCGCGAACTGTCCAGGATGAGCCTTGTGCAGGCTTACGTCGCTAAACCAGAACGAGCGAATGGAAGGAGTCTCGTCGACAATCCGCTCGAGTCTCACTGAGCGGGGCGTATGGAGCTGCGCTGTCGCCTGTTCCAAGGTTTAGAATCAGAATGTACCGGGATTACTAATGAGTTATGAATCACGGTTCCGTAAAGTCTTCCGTTGAGAGGCATTCTGCTTGAGGGTGTAAAATCTCGGTTGTTGGTCAGGGTCTCGTTTAGAATCCTAGCAACGGTCTTCGGTCTGATGTCCAGATCCATCTCGTTCTTACCTCATGCGACCTCGTCGTGGGCCCCCTCTCCCGAAGTTGAAGGCGACGAATACCCCTCTATCGTTTCTCCTGACGCTGGATGGCAGTCTCGAAGTTATCCACCACGCTCCTTCCTATATCATCGGATTGCTTGACTTGGCCAGGCACGTCCAGTTCCACCATCCGTCTGTCCCGAATTCGCCAACCTTTCGTGGTTCATCGACCATGAAGCCTCTCGAAGACCTGGTCCTAGAACTGGAAGGTGAAGGTTCCTTAGCTCGGCCTCGGCTGGAGAGCAAAGGGGACTGAGGATGCTCTAAGATCGTCTTTCCCTTCCGACATAGCAAAGCCCCTTAATAGCGAAAATTCAGCAAGACGCTACCTGTAAAGGGCAACGATGAACGCTGACATCGATGTTTCAATCCGACCGTATGCTGAAGGAGACCTCTGGCTGTTGGAGAGGACACTCGGAAACCCAAGTCAAATGGTGCATTTGAACGGGCCGGAAAGTATAGAACAAATCCGGAAGCGTCACAACAAATTCCTTGCGATGTCTGCGGACCCGCGCGCTGGATGCCAGTTCACGATTTTGGCAGGCCCTTTTAATGCCCCGGCTGGTAATGTTGGATATTGGGAAAGCGAATGGAAAGGCAAGACTGGGTGGGAGATGGGATGGTTCGTGCTACCCGAATTCCAAGGGCGTGGAATCGCAACTGCGGGGACCAGACTGGTTATAGACTTGACTACCAAGCTTGACAGTCATAAATTCGTCTTCGCATTTCCTTCGGTTGAGAATCATCAATCAAATGCCATCTGTAAAAAGCTCGGATTCATACTAACCGATCAAGTTAGTTCCGAGTATCCGCCCGGCAGCAAACGCTTGCTGCGCTGCAATATTTGGATACTAACTCTTCCGGGCAGTGGAATGGATACTTCAGCGACGAGTTAGGAGGAGGAGAGACGTTCTCAGGGTCGTCTTAGATTCCCATGTGGGGCAAAAACATGAGACGGAAGAGTGAAAGAGAATCAACCGAATTCTTGCAGTTAGAAGATTATTCCTTCCCAAACGAAGACCTTACAGAACCTGAATCGCTACTAGCGAACGCCAAGGATCTGGTAGAGAATCGCCGCGACGAACAGAACGGTGAGTCCGAGTACAATGATGAAGAGGACTGGATTTACCATCCAACCAGGGTCCTTTGCAACGTCCGTCAACGCGCTTCTCGGTCACGGTGCCGAGAGCAAGTATTATTTTAATCAGGTTATTCGCGTAACTGGGACGTAAGCTTCCTTCTCAGGAAGTCTGTCGACTAGCTTCATCATCTCAGTGTAGTGGTGACTGATTATGTCCGCTCCCTTAGGTCCCATCATCTTCTCCGCGTTACTCTTGCACTGGCTGATGGCTGTCAAGATTCCCGTCTTGGTCGGGTCTGTGTAGCTGACGCCGCAGCTCTGGAATACTCCCTCAACGAACTGTTTGACCTGTGTCTTCAACATCTCATCGCTAACGGGCTGATTTAGTAGAGTAAAGAATTCCTTGTTCGCGCTCTCAAAGCATCTCAGGAGCTCGTCTCTGACCAGTTCTCCTGTAATCTGGCTCGTTGGGATGTCTGGCGCCTTGTAATTCCCGGTCATAGGGTCCCAATATGACATACGTTATATAAAGCCCTGTCCGTTACGCTATGGACAATCATTGCAGCACGGTTCCTTCTCACGGCAAATCGACAAAGATCTCCTTGGAAGATTCGATGCAGAGATCCTGAGTCGGACCCCTCATGTCGCCGGAGGAGACAGGACTGGAGTAGTTGCGAATCCAACTCCCCTAGTGGACCTCACAGACGCCCTATCCGAATGCGCCAAGGCAGAGTATGGAATCAGAATAGACTCGAAATCGGTCAGAGTCTTCGGTAAACTGGATTCTCAAATCTTCGGCGGCTCCGTCAAGGTCCGACCCGCGGTAGAGATAATCAGAGACGCAATCACTACAGGTAAGCTTAGATCCGGCCAGAAGATCTTCGAAGCAACCTCCGGCAACTTCGGCTTAGCCCTCGGCATGCTGAGAGACCTCGGGCTAGAAGCCATCGTTCTCGTCTCGAGGAGGATACAAGGAGGGGTCTTGGACGAACTCAAAAATGAAGGAGTGAGGTCTGTCAATCTCGATGTCGACATATGCCCAGCACCAGGACTGAAGATAGACCCGAACCTTGTGGTCGCAAAAGCCGCGGCGGCAAGTGTCCGAGAACAGCTCGCACAACTTGGCCTTGACACGGCGGTCTTCGACAAGAATCGAGGAGACGTGGAGGCACTGCTCGCGAAACAGGACGTGATCAGCCTTGCTAAGCTACTCGCCAGAATCTACGATGGATTCTGTCCAGAACAGTATGATAACGAACTCAACGTTCGGTCCCATGAGACAACCACCGCGCCAGAGATCGACCAGCAACTCAAAGCTCACGGCTACTCGCTCGGAGACTTCAGAATAATCACTGCCTTCGGAACAGGAGGAACCTCAGCCGGGCTTGCGAAATATGCACAAGCCAAGTACCGACAGAAATCCGTGCACGTAGTGTTCCCGCTGGCCAACCAAGATGTTGCTGGGATAAGAACACGAGACAAGGCTGTCGGTCTGAGATTCTACCAGCCCGAGCTATACGGCGGCGAACACGAGGTAGACTTCGAAGCCGCTAGAAGGCTCTTGAGATTCTTTGCCGGCAGAGGCTATGGCATAGGCGAGAGCGGCGCACTAGCCCTCTACTCAGCCTTGCAGATGATCAACTACGGTGCGGGTGACAAATTCGTAGTGATGATCGCTGATGGACTGCAAAAATACCTAGCCGATCTTGAGGTACCAGTTGAGACCTCGGACCCTCTTGAGGTCAACGTGGAAGAAGCGAATTCCAAGCAGTCGATCTATGGGGAGGTTCTCTGGACCCACGCGATGTTTGTTCCAAGGGAAGAAGGGATCAAGCTGGTCGCGGACGCGTTGGGCTGTGAAAAGGACAAGGTGAAGGTTGCCACAGCGCGAGATGTTCAGTCGCTGATAACAACCGAGAAGATTCCAGCCGGAATCAACGCTCTTCTGCCGAAAGACAAGTCGAAGACACTGCTAGTCTGCATGGCAGGAGGAACATCTCTACGTGTAGCCGAGGTGTTGGCGAAGAACGGAGTTGGAGCCCAGAGTCTGACGGGCGGAATCATGAACCTGTCTCAGACTAACAATAGACAACCAGAAGACCTCGTCCAAGTCGCAACTGAGTAAGCTCTCGGGAACACCGGCAAGACTTTGCAGCGAATTCCGCTTAGGCAGAGGGTTCCGGGTGAGCTCTCAAATCCTCGAATACCTGACAAGCGTGCTTCTTGTGGACGACGAGGTTCTTATCGTGAAGTAGCGGACTTTCAGTTGTTGAGTAGAGGAGAGAACCGCACCTTTCGTGCGAGTATGAAGAGTGTCAAGGAAAGAAAATGGCTCTGGCTATTGAAAGTAGAGAATTGGGAATTTATGCTGAGAGCGGAATCGGGAAAACTCCACCTTCTTCGTTGCTCGAAGAGGTCCTGCCAAACACGGGGCATGCTACTCGGTGTGGGATGGCCCGTTCTCGCACTTGTGCAGGCGCTCATACCCTGGAAATACTCACTAAGCCAATCCGCGGACGCCATCGACAGCGTAGTATCAGCACTACCAGGCTTGACCGGTCTCGAACGTCTGATTCTCATCTTAGTCCCTTACGCACTAGTGGCGAGTGGGTTGTTCATCATCCTCTTTTATTTTGGAACGTTCGGAATTCTTTGTCTGTTAGACATATTGACCATTAGACTACAGGCTCGCTTCGCCGTAGACATAGCTCTTCTGAATCTGAAGGAGACACGCTTAGGCAGATTCCGACACGATATTGTGGTTAGTACTGAGAAGACCGATTCAGATTCAAGACTGCCTTCTGGGGATTTTCATTTGATTGTTACTGCTCGTCGCGGAGCCCTCGCATCTGCGTTGGTGCACCGCGGAGCGCCACTCTAATCGACACCAGAGTTTTGCCATCGCGCTTCTTCTCGGTCCATATGTTCTCTACATGCGAAGGTTATGCCTGAATAATGCCTGATGTGTCTCTAACAGACGAGCTATCCTTGTCTGTCAAGACAGACATCGGTGCAGTTAGCGCCGTTCTGATGAATGATTGAAAATCGAAGATCATTTCTTCATGACGAGACTTGATCGGGCTCGGATTCCAGCCAAATGAAGCATTATGCGAACTGACGCCTCAGAGATTTCTTCCTCTGCTCCAGCTTCGACATTGTAGATGTGGAGCAGGATCAAGGGCCTGATTCCTGTTTCCCTCCCTCTAGGATGAGACTTGAAGTATAATTTTGGATAGATCTTCCGCGCCTGATCAAGAATTGGTGCGAGCGCCGACTCAATGATCCCGGCAATCTTGATTTCTACTTCCTTAGGGCGAGTCGTATGGAATGATTCTAAGTAGGGAATGATGCTAGCGCGGAATATCGCCTTCATTTCGGAAGGCACACCCGGTAGAGAGAACAGGGTAGTGCTTGACTGTTGCATCTTTACTCCGGGAGCTGTGCCAATGGGGTTCGGTAGAGGCGTGGACCCTTGTGGAAGAGTGGCCATCTTAGTCCGATACTTGGTAAGTTTGGGCTTGGTTTCGAGTCTTCGGTAGTGATCTTTCACCAATTGCAGCGCTTCCTTGTTCAGTCTCATTGGTTTGTTGAGGGCTCGTGATATTCCAGCCAATGTCATGTCGTCATGGGTCGGACCCAGGCCGCCAATTGTGATCAGGACACTCGGGTTTCTCTTTAGAGATCCTCGCGCACCTGATTTGATTGAATCCAGGGAGTCGCGTAGTTGTGTAACTCTATCAAGGGTCCACCCTAACTTGGTAAGGTGTTTCGCAATCCAGTGGGAGTTAGTGTCAAATGTGTGTCCGATGAGAAGTTCGTTACCGATCGAGATGATCTCGGCCGTGGCCTTCCTCGACAACTTCCGCCTTTCTGTCAGTTCCAGATTCTCCTAGGCTTTCTGAAGCGAGAGGACTGCTGCAAGTGCACCTGCAAGTGCGCGTCCCGGATCCTTTCCAAAGCCGATTATGATGAGATCCTTGTCAGCGGGTTCTAACTCGCTCCTGAGCCTGGCGTTTTCTTTTGGAGCGAGTTCTGCGATACTCTTGTTGTCAGGCGGAATCACAAGCTTCCTGCCTAGAACTGCAACTGTGATAGAGCCTTCAGCTCCAGCCTTAATCGCTTCATCCCTCTGAACAATTCCGGTCATTCCTGGTCTGTACAATTTTGTGGCGTGCACTCCCATAGCAGAATTTGTGGGGACTAGGTCAGATTGCTCTAGCGAAATAATCTTCTTGATTGATAACTGACGAAGAAGCTTCCGAAGACTCTCTTTTCCGACCTTGGAGAGTTGAACGCCAGTTTCTGTCACGGTAACCATTTTGCTTTCCGCCAGCCTTTCTAGCAGACCCCGAACTACCCCGTCATTGAGCTGAAGAACGCTCGCCAATGCCCTCCGTCCTAATGGTCCCTCACGGTCAATGAGTAGAAGCGCGTTGAGGAGCTGGAGAGGAGTCAGCCGAGGCAGAGGCCCCCGGGACCCACGCCTCCATTTTTCGAGGATGTCCTCGAGGATGTTTTCGCGCTTCGAGAGAGTCAGGATTTGTTCAGACGAGTCGTAATCCGACTTTGGGAATAAAGCCTCTGCTTCGAATCAATGGTTGAATTCGGGGAGGGATCTCGGGAGGTTGGCGGTAAACCCAAAAGGCTGTGAAAAGTTGTCTTGGGAAGGATCGTCTATTTCGTCTTCTTGTCGGAGCTGAGCCACCATTTGAGATAGTCTTTCTGGCGGCGTTTCTTCTCCTCGTCTACTGTCTCCTGGCTCTGGAGCATTTTCTCGCGTCCCTGTAGAAGGTCTTGCTGGGTGAAGGTTAGGCCGCAACTCTTGCACGCGTATTGCTTGATTGCGGAATCGTAGCTTAGGTTTCCGCCGCATTCCAAGCAATAATTGGGCATTCTCTGGGTTGCGCCCCGAATTTACAAGTCAGGAGCGTCCGCGGTCAAATAAAGATTCGGTTACCCTGAACGGAAAAATCGCGAGAAATCGGTTTAGAGCATGACTTTCAGGGAACGGTTAATATGCCGAACCCTGAAACTGCGTCTCTTGTCATCAAATGCCGCAGACTCATTGTAGTCAATACAAGAGAAAACCTACCGGTGGAACCAAGCGAGCCTGGCGCGGAAAGAGAGCCTTCGAAGCTGGCTCTGAGCCTACTGAGACAACGCTTGGGCCCCTTAAGCAGAGACGGGTGAGCATGTACGGCGGTGGCACAAAGGTCAGGATAGCGGTAGCCGACTGGGCCGTTGTCACCGACAAGGCCTCCGGTAAGAGTTCAAAATCGAAACTCTTACGAGTAGTCAGAAACCCAGCGAACGTAGACTATCAACGGAGAGGCGTCATCACTAAGGGTGCGATCGTCGAGACAGAGCTGGGACAGGCACGAGTTACGTCCCGTCCGGGACAGCACGGCGTTATCAACGCAATCCTTCTAGAAAAATCCCAGAAGAACTAGGCTGAGTTGGTGGGCGACTGAAGCGCCCAGGATTCTTGATTGTATGGCCTGCACATCTAGACAGTTCGAAGACTCGAGGTCAAGGGCGCAGACTCCCGGTATCCCGTGCAGTCAAACAGCCGAGTCTAAAGGAGGTCTGGCAGGCAGCAATGTCACTCGGATATTCACCTGAGACTAAGGAGAAGGCTGCCCTATCGGGTTCGCCCTGGGAGAAGACCGGCTATGTCACGGTTAAGAAAACCGGGCAACGATCAGTTGTACTGAAAGGATTAGCTAGCGAGATTGTAAAGACCAGGCAGAAGGAAGCGCAAGCGGCCGAGCCGAAGAAACGTTAGCACCAAGAACGACCCGTTGGACCTGGTTCTAAGTGGGCGGTTTCCGATTCGGATACATGACAATTTTTCCGCAGCGGCCCGACTTCATTAGCGCGAAGGCTTTGGCGAACTCTTCCAGCGCGAACCTGTGAGTAATCACTTTAGAGAGGTCCACTTCTCCAGCCTTTAACACCTCCGCTGTCTTGTACCACGTACTCCACAACCGTCGCCCGAAGACCCCTCGGACGTTTGCGTCTTTGAAAACGATCCAGTTCGCCACATCGAACTCGACGTTCTTCGAAGGCAGCCCGAATAGGACAGCAGTTCCCCCAGGGCGAAGGGCCCTGAATCCCTCTTCGAACGATGGCGGCGCACCTGACATTTCAAAGAAGACATCAACGCCGCGTCCGTCAGTCATTTTCATGATGGTATCGACAACTTTCTCTTTGGATCCGTCGACGAGGACGTCTCCACCCATCTTCTTCGCCAGGTTCAGCCTGTATTCTACGATGTCGATTCCGAAGATCTTGCTGGCTCCGAACGATTTGCAAAGCCCAATTAGACATGCTCCTATTGGACCGCAACCAAAGACTGCGACCGTGTGTGCAGGTATGTCTGCGGCAGACGCAGCGTGGACAGCGTTGCCTAGCGGTTCTTGAGCGCTTGCCGTCTCGATTGGAATTCTCTTGTCGTTGAGCCACGCGCTACTCTCGTGAAGGGTATGATACTCAGCGAAGCACCCGCCGGTATCGACTCCCCGAAGGAGCATCCTTTCGCAGATATGCCCATTCCCAGTGCGACACTGGAAGCATCTTCCACAGTTAATGTGAGTCTCGCCAGAGACAATGTCACCCTCTCTTAGGTCCGAGACCTCCTTCCCTGCTTCCACCACTTTTCCCGCGAACTCGTGACCCATTACGAGAGGAGGCTTGACCCGCTTAGCCATCAGTTCGTGCCAATCATAGATCTGCATATCCGTCCCACAGATCGAAGTCGCCTCGACTCGGACCTGAATATCTCTCAGACCCGGTTTAGCAGCAGAGGTCCACGTCTCGTAGACGGCACCGGGACCCGGAACAGTCTTCACAACAGCATGCATTTGATCTTTCAAACGATTCCCTTGAACTGTTCCCCGGCGTTTCGGCCGAGAGTAAAACATTATTGTCCGACTAAATTGGCAGTAGAAATGGAACTTATCGTCTAAAATGTTTTACACAGGTACGCATGACGTGGATCAGAAATGAGCCAGCAATCCGACCTGCAAAGAGAGCCTCTGCTAGATAGTCTGCGCAAGGAGTTGGACGGCCTAGACCGTGATGATCTGCTTTGGCGCATCCGGACTCTTCAGAGCCCATCAGCCCCGCACGCTAAGGTTGATGGCAAGAATGTCCTAGTCCTATGTTCCAACAATTATCTCGGATTGGCTAATCATCCGAAGCTGAAACAGGCCGCGATCACTGCTACACGAAAGTATGGTGCCGGGTCTGGGTCTGTACGAGTTATCGCGGGCACCATGGATATTCATCTGAAGCTGGAGAAGGTTCTCGCCGATTATCGGCGGACTGAATCAGCGATCACGTTTCAATCGGGTTACGCAACGAACGCGGGCACGATCCTTGCGCTTGTTGATGAGAGAGACCTGATCATCAGTGACGAGCTCAATCATGGAAGCATCATCGACGGGTGTCGAATGACCAAGGCTGAGAGGCGAGTGTACAAACACAAAGACATGAGCGATCTAGAAAAGCAGTTGCAGAATACTGATCGTTTTCGAAGGATTCTCATCATTACCGACGGAGTCTTCAGCATGGATGGAGACATCGCCCCCCTCAAAGACATCGTAGACTTGGCAGCGAAGTATCAAGCCATAACGTACGTTGATGACGCTCATGGCGATGGAGTCCTAGGCGAGAACGGGCGGGGAATCACGAACCACTTCCACCTTGAAGGAAAGGTCGATGTTGACATGGGAACCTTCTCCAAAGCCTTCGGCTGTGTAGGTGGCTACGTTGTTGGCACGAAAGACTTGTGCACCTATCTTCAGAACAAGGTCCGAAGCTATCTCCTCTCAGGCTCCCAACCGCCTGGTGTCCCGGGAGCCTGCATCGCCGCGATACAGCTAGTGAAGAAGAATCCGTCGCTGGTGAAGAAGCTCTGGGACAATACACGCTACTTCAAGAAAGCACTGAAGGACCTCGGCTTCGACACCGGACAGAGCGAGACACCAATCACGCCAGTCATGGTCGGGGAGAGCGGGAAAGCCCACAAACTCGCGGACGAGATGTTCAAGCTTGGAGTATTCGTTCTACCAATAGTCTATCCGATGGTGGGCAAGGATAAGGCAAGAATCCGAACGATCGTGACAAGCGCACATACCAAGACGGATCTCGACCAAGCTGCCGACGCGTTCGAGAATGCTGGCAAGAAACTATCTCTAATCTGACCTCACCAACTAGTTCTTGATCATAGGCCGGCCTAATCTTCTCCGTCTGTCTCGGATTGCGCGGATGGGATGGGGTCGTTGGTCTCGATGACTATCGGTCCGGTGTAGCCGCAGTCCGGACACCGGTACATTGTCCCAGTGTATCCGCCCATCCAGAGAATGATATTCTCAGAATGGCACTTTGGGCAGAACCGCTTCGTAATATTGTCCATGCTCATATCCTGCCTATCCGACGAGAAGAAAGAGAGTCATAATGTTGAGCCACGGAGATACTGATAATCGCTGCACCTTCCAAAAAGCTGAAAGCTGGTCTTTACTTCTATTGGATGAGCTGGTCTCGCGCCAACCTGAATTCTCGAAATTAGTTTATGGGCGGGGCAGCTCGGTGGTGCCTTTCAAATGTCTCATTCGAGATTCCTAGGAGTATTTTGATTTCCTCCGCTTCTCGCGGGGTCGCTGGAGGCAGGGAGTTGAAGTATTCGAGGAAACCAGTCCGAGAAAGACAGGCGGAACAAAGGTCCCATTCGACAATTTCGACCCCGAAAACTATTTCGGCGAGGCCGGTTTGAGAAACCCCGCAACCCGATGCGCAAGTCCCGTCACGAGTGTGCAAGGCGTAGAAAACGCTTTGAGAGGCGACTTTGACCTTAGGCTCAAACGGCGTCACAGCACCCAGGCCCGCGGTTTTCAGAGCCTGCATGCATCTTAAACCCTCGGTGATGTTTCTGGGACATGTACGGCCCTTTGATCGAATGAAAAAGAGGAGTTTGGTTCAGTGAAGCTAGTATCTGAGCTTGTTTGAGAACGAGTGCACTACAGCCTCTTCCTCTCCCGTCCTCCGTTCAATGATAGGATTCTGTCTCGG
>Ga0209805_1000204_pt1 | contig 36066 bp, 39 predicted proteins | sample GraSoiAngelo_148_FD_185905 | JGI IMG/M metagenome (GOLD analysis project Ga0209805, IMG submission 185905) | Grasslands soil microbial communities from the Angelo Coastal Reserve, California, USA - 14_1009_09_20cm (SPAdes) (version 2) | ecosystem: Environmental > Terrestrial > Soil > Grasslands ...
TGCACGCGGATGATTGCGCGTCGGCCTGTCTTTACCTTCTCGATAAATATGATTCGCCCGAAATCATCAACGTTGGTTGTGGCGAAGACATTTCGATTCGGGAACTGGCGGAGTTGATTTGCGACGTGGTCGGCTTCGGCGGCGAATTGGCCTGGGACAAAACCAAACCGGACGGCACGCCGCGAAAACTTCTCGATGTTTCCAAACTGAGCGCGCTCGGCTGGAGCCCGACGATTCCGCTTCGAGACGGCATCGCCCACACTTACGACTGGTTCCTGAAGAACTACCGATGATTCGCTAAGCGCAAACGCCATGTTCAAGTTGATCGCAAAGGCGGCGGGGTTTCTGGCCTATTTCTTCATCACGCTGGAAATGCTCTTCATGGTCACGCCGTTCGCACTCTATTACTACTCGATCGATCGACCTCTGCTCGCGGCGCCGTTGAGTTTTCCGACCACGGCGTGGCTACCAGCGTTCTTTCTGCCTCACCTTTCATCAGAAATTCTTCCGAACATTGGCAATTTGATCTGTTTGCTAGGTTTGGTGGGCTTCGTCCTAAGTGCTTTCCAACTTTACCGTGCCAAATTCACACAACGTTGCGTGGTAGAAGACGGTTTTTACAAGCATATTCGCCATCCTCAATATCTGTTTCTTGGGCTTGCCGGTCTCGGGCTTCTAATCACGTGGCCGCGCTTCATCCTTCTCATCATTTATGTCAACATGCTTTGGTTTTACTATCTGCTGGCACGGAGCGAGGAACGCAGGATGGAGGCCCGTTTTGGCGAGGTGTACCACGAACAGGAACAGCGAACTTGGATGTTTCTGCCATGGGAACCAGGAGGCTTCTTGCAGCGGCGATTTTTTGGCTGGATCCACCAACGCAAAACGAGACTTGGTGCGACCTATGTCTTTTCTCTGATCGTGGCGATAGGCGCAGCATTTTTGCTGCGCGGGCTCAGTCTCGCTGTTACTAGTCACACAATTTTAGAGAACGAGAAAATTGCTGCAATATCGTTTGTGACTATGTCCGAGCGAGACCTGCGCGACATGGCCGCATCAGTAGAGCGTCTTCAAGAACTGCAAACTCAAAAGGCGGAGAAACGGTGGATACTCATGCAGATCATGCAAGGAAGGGGTTCAGCTGTTCATACCCTGATCGATGCAGGTATGACGCGCCGACAAGCTTCAGATCTGAATTTAGTCCGGAACGGAACGAAGGTCGTATTTTCACAACAAAGCGAAGGATTTGGCCAACAGCCTTTTGGCCCGCGGATGCGGTGGCGACCGGTCCTTATGGTCGAAATTAACGAACGCGAAGCATCCAACAAAATCGTTTTTGAGCGCGGTTGGTTCTCCGGCAATCCGGTGATGCCACTCTTTTGATGAAAAAACTTCGCGTTGGCGTTGTCGGCGTTGGTCATATTGGAAGCAATCACGCGCGGCTCTATTCCAAAATCCCGCCCGCGGATTTCACTGCGATCTATGATATCGATCTTGCGCGGGCGAACGCGATTGCAAAAAAATACGGCACGACCGCGACCAAATCGCTCGATGAATTTGCTGAACTCGTCGACGCGACTTCGATCGCGACGCCCACCAGTACGCACCACGAAATCGCGCTCAGACTCTTAGAGCAAGGCAAGCATTTACTTGTCGAGAAACCGATCACGGAGAATCCACAACACGCGACCGAGCTGGCGGAATTGGCCGCTCGAAATCGATTGGTCCTGCAAGTCGGCCACGTCGAGCGATTCAATCCGGTTTTGAGTGCGCTCGAAGCGCGGCTGACGCATCCGCGCTTTATCGAAGCGCACCGGCTCTCGCCTTATCCAAACCGCAGCACCGACATTGGCGTGGTGCTTGATCTGATGATTCACGATCTCGAGATCATTCTGCATCTCGTCCGATCGCCGGTGCAGAATATCGACGCCATCGGCGTGCCGGTCTTGAGTCGCGGCGAAGATATCGCGAACGCGCGGATTCGTTTCGAAAACGGCTGCGTCGCAAATGTCACTTCGAGTCGCATCAGTCCCGAACGGATGCGCAAGATCCGCGTTTTTCAGCAGGACGCCTATCTCTCGCTCGATTACGAAAAACAAAGCGGCGAGATTTATCGGCGCGAGTCGGGAAAGATTACGCGCGACAAGGTTCCGATCGAACGCGAGGAACCGTTGAAGCAGCAACTTGTCTCGTTCATCGAATGCGCAAGCACCGGCCGCGAGCCGCGCGTCTCCGGATTTCAAGCGACCGCCGCGCTCGAGCTGGCCGTGCAAATTACGAAGCGAATCGGATCGAGTGGCTAAGACGATTTATTTTGTCGCGGGCGAGGCGAGCGCGGACAATCACGGAGCGGCTTTGATGCGCGCGCTGCGCAGCGCTGATGTCGATCTTCGTTTCATCGGACGCGGCGGACCGCAGATGAAAGCCGTCGCCGGCACAAATTTCCAAAACTGGATCGACAAGTCCGGTGTGCTCGGGCTGTGGGAAGTAATCAAACATTACGGCTACTTTCGAAAACAATTTCACGCGACATTGCGCGAGATCGAAAAGAGCAAGCCGGATGCGGTGGTGCTTATCGACTATCCGGGATTCAATTTGCGCCTCGCCCGCGCATTGCGGAAGCAGGCGCCGTCGCAGAAAGTCATTTATTACATCAGCCCACAGGTGTGGGCGTGGAACCGCGGCCGCATCCAAAAAATGGCGCGCTGGCTCGATTTAATGCTCTGCATCTTTCCCTTCGAAGCTGATCTCTACAACGAAAGTGGATTGCGCACGATCTTCGTCGGTCATCCGATGATCGAACGGTTGCGCGAGCGCCAGCCTTCGCAGGGCTATGGCTCGGCAAGGAAGATCGACATCGAACGAGATCGGAACCTGATCGGCTTGTTTCCGGGAAGCCGTGCGCGAGAAGTGAAAAAGATTTTTCCGATTCTGATCGAGACCACGCGTGAACTCCGTCGATCGAAACAAAATCTTCGTTTCGAAGTTGCAGCCGCGTCTAATGAATTGGCTCGCGAGATCACGCGAATTTTGAACTCAGAGGATCGACAATGGTTTGAGATCAAGGTCGGCCAAACTGCGGAGGTCATGCAGCACGCTTATGTTGGAATTGTTGCTTCCGGAAGCGCGACGTTGGAAGCGGCTTATTTTCGAATGCCGTTCGTGCTGATCTACAAAGTTGCCTGGCCGACGTATTTCGCCGGGCGGCTTCTCGTAAAAGTAAAATATCTCGGCATGCCGAATGTGCTCGCCGATAAAGAAATTGTTCCGGAATTCATTCAACATCGCGCGAGACCAAAAGATCTGGCCAAAGCCATCGCTCAATTGCTCGATAATCCAACGGCGCGTGAGCGAATGATATCCGAATTCGACAAGATTGCGGTGCAGCTTGGCGAATCGGGCGCGAGCGAGCGAGCCGCGACAGCGATCCTCGCCGAAATCGCCTAGATCGACATATGCTTTGTCATTCCGAGCGGAGCGAAGTGCAGTCGAGGAATCTCTTGATATTTCTGACATGAAGCGTCGCTCCACTAACAACTGAAATATTGAGAGATGTCTCGACTTCGCTCGACATGACAAAAGATTTGCTAGAGAAAAAGGGAACATTCTGGGCGCTCGGTGCGCTGATGCTGGTTGTGTTTTCAGTCACGAACCTGCCGTGGGAACTCGACGGTTACGATCAGGCGAAGCAGGCGTGGACCTCATACGAGATGGTGACGGAGGGACATTGGTTTTACCAGCGCACCTCCGATGATCAAGGCCTCGCGACCAAGCCACCGCTGACCGGATGGATTTCAGCCGCGATTTTTATGATTACACGATCCTGGGATGTGGCCTGGCGACTGCCTTCGCTGCTGTGCGCGGCGCTGATTGCGTTCATGTTGTTTCGAAGCGCTTCTCGAGCTTACGGAAATGTTGCCGGCGTAGTCGCGTTCGCGGCTTTCGGTTTTAATTTGTTGAGTCCGCGTCTGGCGACGCTCGTTCGTTCCGACATGCCGCTGGCGCTCGTCCTTTTTTTGCTCGGACTTTTAATCTGGGAAAAAATCAGAACCAGCGAGCCGTGGCGAACGCAGGATCGATGGCTGATGCTTGGTTTGCTGTCGGCCGGAATGTTGATCAAAGGCCCGATCGTTTATGCTTTTTTGCTTCCCGGCATTTTGATTTTCCAAGTGACTCGCGGCCGACCCGCCTTCGCCGACGGGCTTCGGCGTGGCGAGCACGGCTGGCCCTACAGTGCGTGGTGCGGTTGGTGGCCGTGGCTGGCGTCGCTCGCCATATTCTTGATTTGGGTTATCGCCGGATGGCTTTGGGTGCCGCGGTTTTATGAACTGGTTATCGTCCGCGAATTTCTCGCGCGTTTTGGCGAAGTCGGTACACACGTCCATCGGGCTCAATCGTTCTTTTTCTATCTCCCGCATTTACTTCACAAATTTCTGCCCTGGAGCGTGCTCATGATTGGACTGGCGATTGTCGATCTTTGCGTGCGCCGAAAACTTGACGGCTTTAAGCCGTCAAGTTTGCAGAGTGAGGATCATCAAACACGGATCTCGCAGGAAACTCTTTGGCTGATTTGCTGGAGCTTCGGCGGTCTTATCGTGATGTCGCTGATCCCTTCCAAGCGGGTCGACCGAATTTTCCCGCTCATTCCGCCCCTCTGTTTGCTGGTTGCGGTGCAAACCGCACATTTCCTGAAAGACGAAAAGCATCGAGCGCGAGATTTTCGATGGATCGCTGCGACGTTGATTATTGCGATTCTCTTCAGTGCTGGCTACGCCGCGAGCCGAGTTGTGAGCGGTTATCGCGATCATCGTGATGCATTGTCGATCTTTGGCCGGCAAGTTCGCGAGGAAGCGGCCAGGAATCATTGGCGCTACGAAGCGGTTGGATCGACGGACGAAGGATTGCCGCTCTATCTGACGCGGCCGCATTTTTTGAAGGCGGACGTGGCGGTGGCGAAATGGCGCAGCCGGGAGATCGACGCGCTCGCCATCCCAGCAAACCAGGCGCTCGATTTTATGCGGGAGTTACGCGGTTCAAGTCGCCGGTTCGAATCGGTCCCGCGAACGCATTTACGCCGTCCCAATTACGTTTTGCTCACGCACTAGCGGCGCAAAATGCTCGACTTTCCCGGGTGGCATTTTAGTCTCGCGCCCAGTCGGTAGATGTCGATGGAGCAATTTCCGAAGAAAGAAATCGAAACGCTGTGGGCGCCGTGGCGGGTGGAATATTTCGAGAAGGAGCCGCGCGACATGGAATTTCTCACGGCGGCGGCGCGGGCGAGCGATGACGCCGCACATTTGGTGATCACGCGGCGGAAAACGGCGTTCTTGATGATGAACCGTTACCCGTACTCGGTCGGCCATTTGATGGCGGTGCCTTATCGCAGAACGGCGGAGCTTTGGTCGTTAGGCGAAAATGAAATCGTTGAACTCTGGAATTTGGTGACGCACGCCCAGGCGCTGTTGCGCGCGGCGACAAGAGCACAAGGCTTCAATGTCGGTTTGAATCTGGGCGAGTGCGCCGGCGCGGGCGTGGTCGATCATTTGCACATTCATATTGTGCCGCGCTGGAAGGGCGACACGAACTTCATGCCCGTGCTCGCCGGCACCAAGACGATTTCGGAAGGATTGCGCGCTTTGTACGACAAGCTGATTGAGGCGCAGACAAAAATGGAAAAGGAGCGAGCGCGATGAACGGAAGCTCTTCCTGGATCGAACCGCCGCCGCAGCAGCGCGGGCTCGGTTGCTTTGCCAAAGGTTGTCTCATTCTCGTTGTTTTTTTCATTCTGCTCGGTCTGGCCTTTGTCGGCGGCACTTATTTCGCAGCGAAATATTTGCGGACTGAATATTTTTCCTCGCATCACGAGCATCTGCCCGCGAATCGGCCGACGGTTGAAGAACAAGAAGCGGTGCGAGCGCGATGGGAGGCGTTCGAGAAAGCCGCCCACGCGCACGAAGCCGCACGAATCGAATTGAGCGCCGACGATCTGAATGCGCTGATTGCGTCCGAGCCGAAGCTGCGCGGCAACGCTTATGTGACGATTGAAGATAACACCGCGCACTTGCAGTTGAGCATGCCTCTCGGAAAGGCGCGATGGTTGGCTGGGCGTTACATCAACGCGCAGTGCTCCGTCCAATCGGCGCCGAGCGCAAAGCCGGAGGCCGCGCTCATCACCAGCATCATCGTAAACGGCCGACCGGTGGGAGAAGAATTCCTTAGCTGGCAGTACGGTTCCTGGTCTTTCAAACGTTATCTTTCAGATTGGATCGGTCAGACCAACCTCAAGACATTCGAAATTTCCGACGGGAAAATAATTTTGGAAACAAACGGCAGCGAGTAGACAGCAGAAAGCGCGGCCGATACGGCCGCCACTACCGCTACTGCATGATTTCGCGGGCGAAGACGTTAAGTTGTCCGTCTTCCTGTTTCCGCACTTCGGTGATCTCGAGTGGTCGGGCTTCGTCGCGGTTGACTGTCGATCCCGGTTGTGGCGGCGTGTAACCCGAGGGAAATTCGACGATGATGCGCGTCGGCGCCGCGCCGAAATGCAAGACTGAATCTGTCAGCTTGCCGCGAGGTCGCAACACGGCACGGTTCGCATCGGAAAAATTCACGACAAATTGTCCTTTCAAATAAATCCGTTCGCCCGCCGTTCCGCGATCGGCGATTTCCTTGAGGTCGCCGGTAGCAATGAGCCGGCCGATCGGCATTTTACCGGGCGGAAATGTTTTCCAACTGCCACCGCCAGTGGTCGATGCCAATGTGGCCACGTCGGGAGCACCCGGCTGAGCCGGCTGCGCGCGCACTGGAGTTTGAACAGCTTGAGCAAGCGCAATCTGTGGCGCTGACTGCGCGGCTGCTGGTGGAGCTGGAAGCGGAGTTTTCGCCGGCGCCGGAGGCGGTGATGCTTGAACGATCGGCGATGGCGCCGGCGGGGCAGTTGCCGATTTTTCCGCAACTACGAATGGTGTTGCTGAGGCTGAAGGTTGCGGGGTCGGTTTGTTTTTAGCCAACTTGCCTTTCGGAATTGGCGTTGCTTTTGCGCCGGGTTTTCCTTTCTTGGGCGGAATATTCACCATGGCGGGAGTCTCGACCGCTTTGGCCGGTTCGACCCGCACGAGCTGATTTTGCGGCGGCGGCGGCGAGCCACCTGGCGCTAAACCTGGAATTGCAACCTCCGCCGGCGCCTCCGCACGCGGTGTTCCTTGTCGGAATTGCGCATAATGCATTTCGCCGCGCAATCGTGCTTGCTCTCTAAACAACGGCCAGCCTGCTTCGAGGTTGAGAGCGAGCGGTGGTTCCAGACTGAAGGTGCCGGTGCCGCGCATCACCGTGTAAGTTCCATAAAGCAGCGGCACCGAAGTCAGCATGATCCGCCCGTCGGGAAATCGTTCGACGTGAATGACGACAGAAAGATCGTGAGCGCGATCGAGTTTGAGTTCCAGACCGGTGCTGAGCGTTTGTTTGATCACGGAAACCGTTTGCGGCTCGGCCGGATAAAGATGTTCCATCAACAATTCCGGGTTCTCGATTGAACCCGTCAACGCGACCATTCCGGAGGTGAATAAATCGCTCGAGCTGAGTTCGCGCGCTTCCATGATCACGTAGCGGCCGACGACGTACGGCACCAGCCCGCGCACTTGCTGAAAATTACGAATGTAATTTCGTACCAGCTCTGCGTTGGTTTTGGTCAGCTCAGCCGAACCCATCGCGTTGTAACGATCGTAAAGCTGTTTCGCGCTCAGAAATTCGCCGGCCGGCGCGGCCGTCAGTTCAAAACGTTTCGGCGGTTCGATCTTGTGCAGCTTTTGCAGAATCCGATAACTGTCCGGCCGCTCCGGTTGACTGAAGATGTAAAAGCTGCCGAGCCAGGCCGCGAACGCGAATCCGGTCAGCAACAAAATGACGACGGTCCAGGCAAAGTAATTGATCCGGCGCCGAACGGGTTGTGCGTACGGTTCGTCGTAGCGATAAATGCCGTAATCCATCTAGACGGGCGAGGGGATTCCGATTTGCGAGTTCAAGCGGACTGCGTTACTTCGAATGACGTCCCACAGCCACACGTTCGGCTCGCGTTCGGATTCACGATTTGAAAACCGGTGCCGGTAAGGCCGTCCCGAAAATCCAAAGTAGCCCCGCGCAGATACGCAGCGCTCTCGTCGTCGATGAAAAACTCGACGCCGTCGCGCTCGACCACCGCGTCTCCGGTCTTCTTTTCGTCCAGCGTCATCTCGTAATGCAGACCGGAGCAGCCGCCTTTGGTGATTTGCACGCGCAGACCTTTTCCGGCGCCCTGGTTCTGGGCACCGAGCAGGTTGCGGAGCTGACGCGCCGCGTTCTGGGTGACGTTAATCATCAGTTGGAAAATACCGCTCGCGACTGGTTAAGTCAAAAAAGGGGCACCTGCTTGAAGGCAATTTTGTAGGGCAAAGCGTTCCGCTTGCCGCGCATAACGATTGGCAGGCGATGCGCCTGCCCTACAATATCAACTAAAGATGAGTAGAATTCGCCTCCTTCCCGAAACCGTGGCCAGTCAGGTTGCTGCTGGCGAAGTCGTCGAGCGACCCGCGTCGGTTGTGAAAGAGCTGGTTGAGAACAGCATCGACGCCGGTGCCCGGAAGATCGACATCCTGATTCGGCGCGGAGGAATTTCGCTTGTGCGCGTGATCGACGACGGCTGCGGGATGGATCGCGACGACGCCCTACTTTCACTCGAGCGACATGCGACCAGCAAAATCCGATCGGTTTCGGATTTGGAAGCAATCGCCACATTGGGTTTTCGCGGTGAAGCGTTACCGAGTATCGCCAGCGTGTCGCGCTTTCGCCTAACGACCCGCGAACAGGACGCAGTTGTCGGAACTGAAATCGTTGTCAACGGCGGCAAGATCGACATCGTCCGCGATGGCGGAGAAGCGCCCGGTACGCAAGTGGAAGTTCGCTCGCTTTTCTACAACATTCCAGCCCGCCGCAAATTTCTTCGCGCCGAAAATACCGAGAGCCGCAACATCGAACATCAATTGCATTTGCAGGCGATCGGTCACGCGAAAGTCGCTTTCACTTTCGCGCGCGACGATCGGGTGGTATTTCAACTTCCCGCGACTGCGACGCTCATCGATCGAATTCGTGATCTCTACGGAAACGAATTGTTGGAGAAGTTGCTTCCGTTGAACGGTGTGGGTTCATCTCAAATCCGAATTAGCGGACTGATCGGCCAGGCGGGACTGAGCCGGCAAACGCGCGCGCAGCAGCTCGTTTTTGTGAACGGACGCGCCATCGAAAGCCCGCTGATCACAACGGCGGTGCGCGAAGGCTATCATACGGCGCTGATGAAAGGACAATATCCGGTGACTTTCCTTTTTCTCGAACTCGATCCGGGTGCCGTAGACGTGAATGTGCATCCGGCGAAACGAGAAGTTCGCTTCCGCGATCCGAATGGAGTTCGCGAAGCAATCGTGCGTTGCATTCAGAAAGCCCTTGCGTGCGGTCGCGCCGATTGGCAGGAAAAATTCCGGGCGCCGCCGGCGCAAGTCTCAGCGCAGCCCCTTGTCGATCTAACCCTACGGCCTCAAGTCAGCGTTCCGGAAGTATCGCATCGCGAGTTACCGCAATGTCCGACTGCTGAAATTGTAGGGCAGGCGCACCGCCTGCCAGTTCCCCCGGCCGATTCGGCAAGATCCGATCCGGACTGGCCCTCACTTGCCCAACAAAAGCGCGTGGAGCGAGCCGCAACGGCGCGGTTCCAGATCATTGGCGTGCTTAATAAACTTTACGTGCTGATGGAAAACGTGGACGGACTCGTGCTCGTCGACCAACACGCCGCCCACGAGCGGATTTTGTTTGAAGAACTTCGGCGACGCATGGAAGAGCAGGGGGTCCCGTCGCAAAAGTTGCTCATCACACAAACGTTCGAGCTCCCACCGCGCGATGCCGATTGGATTGAACAGAACATGTCGATCTTGCAGAAAATGGGAATCGGAATCGAAAGTTTCGGACCCAACACATTTAAGATCGACAGTCTGCCGGGATTCCTAAACGTGACCGATGGCGCGCAATTCATGCGCAAAGTAATCGACGATCTCAAGAGCGCGAGCGATCGCAGTTCGCCGCTGCGGTTGGGCGAGGACATGATCGCGAAGAGCGTCTGCCGTCACGCGGTGAAAGCGAACGATCCGTTGCGCTATCTCGAAGTCGAGAAGCTGATTCAGGATCTGCTCGAATGCGATTTGCCCTATTGCTGCCCGCACGGCCGGCCGACGATGATTCAAATTTCTAACGTGGAGCTGGAAAAGAAGTTCGGTCGGAAAGTATAGGGCTACTTAGCTTTCCTTTAATGGAGATTGAAAAGGTAAACGTGCTCGGGTTTAGGATTAGCGTTCTTGCTGTTCATGTGGTGCCGCTCAATCGCCTTGCAAGTTTTCAAATTCGACGAGGGCCCATGCCGACGACTAGGTCCATATTAAATAGGGGTAGTTGGCGATCCGGCCTGTAATATCGGGTAGTTTATCTCTGGCAGATGGCGCGATAGATCTCACCTACCATCCCGGGGAGATCATAGCGAAATTTCCAATTTGGATAATGCTTCTGGAATTTTCGGATATCGCTGATCCACCAGATGTGATCGCCGATTCGGTTTGTTTCTTCGTATTGCCAACCCAATTTACAACCGCTGATTTCCTCGCACAGCTTGATTGCCTCCAAGATCGAACAATTGCAGTGCCTGCTGCCACCGATGTTGTAAACTTCGCCGGCCCGCGGCGCACGAATGAACTCCGCAAATGCTTCAACCAGATCAAAGCTGTGAATATTATCGCGCACTTGTTTGCCTTTGTATCCTAACACGCGATACGGGCGTTTGGTAACGGTGCAGATCATCAGGTACGAAAGGAAACCGTGCAGCTCTGTGCCGGCATGTGCTGGACCGGTCAGGCAGCCGCTTCGAAAAGAAACAGTCGGCATTCCGAAATAGCGGCCATATTCCTGGACGAGAATGTCGGCAGCGGTTTTGGATGCGCCAAAGAGCGAGTGCTTGCTGCAATCGATGCTCATGTTTTCGGAGATTCCGGGCTCGTACTGGTGGCCGGGTTCAATTTCCCAACGTTTCTCCAGCTCGCGCAATGGCAGTCGATTCGGTGTATCGCCGTACACTTTGTTGGTCGATGTGAAGATAAATGGCGCTTCGGGGCAAAAGTTTCTTGCGGCCTCCAGCAAATTCAGGGTGCCGTTAGCATTAACCGTGAAGTCGGTCTGCGGTTCGCGCGCCGCCCAATCGTGCGAAGGTTGTGAAGCAGTATGGACAACGGCATCGATTGTTCCGCGAAGCTGTTTGAATAACTGCGTGAGCGCGGTCGCGTCGCGAATGTCGATGTCATGATGCCGATAGCCTCGAACATTCGCAATTAGATCGTCACGCATTTTTCTTGTCGAAGCTTCCGGCCCAAAAAATTGGGCACGCATGTCGTTATCGATGCCAGCGACTTGTGCACCGTCGTTCGCAAATCGCCTTACCGTTTCCGACCCGATCAATCCGGCTGAGCCAGTGACTATGATCGTACGCAGTTTCATTCTCGCAGCTTTAGCTTTTCAAACTCGGCCAGGGGCCGTGCCGAATGAAACGATTTCACTATTTCAGTTTTTCCGAGTTTGTCCCCGAATGCCATTCTACCAGACCGGTTCCGGACCAATGGCCGAACGAGGTCAAATCAAGTTTCGGCCGTGCGATGTCTTGCCAAACGGTGAGCATGTTCCAAAAGCGAATGTCATCAATGACGACGAGAAGGGGTTTATGAAAGTCAACGGTTTCCAGCTGCTGGAGCAATTTGCATTCGAAGACGCCATCCTTCGGTCCGTCCACGAAGAGCAGTTCCGTTTGTTGAATCAGGCTGCGGTGCAACTCGAACACGGCCGCGTCAGACAGGTCACCGATTTGCTGTCGCAGCCGATTATCCGCGAAATCTTCCGGACGGAGACAAGTATCTGATAATGAGTCCCACGGGACGAGGTCGAAGGTAACGATTTTGCCGGCGGAAGGCAGAAATTTTTTCAGTGCAAGCGCCGACAGCCCGCGAAATGTCCCGATTTCAAGGACGCGTTCAGGTTGCAACAGTTTTACCAAAGCGGCGAGCAACCGGTAGTGTTCTCCAGGCCATACTCGGGTGAAATCATGGCTGTCGGCATCGATGCATCGACTGAGGTCCGGTAACTCGGTATGCCACGCTTCGTGTGCGGCGCGCAAAGCGAGATCGATCAGATAATCGCTTGGTCCGCCGCAGGTATTGAGCGTGTCGTAAATCATGGAGTATTCGCCATGACCAGGCCGCGGATTCGGAAGGACGAGTTTAACGGCCCGGCGCTGAGTCGACCGAACGGCTCTCTTGAAAAATCTCATGAAACGAACGAACTGATCACGATTTTTGCAACTATGGTCAAGCGCGACAAAAGCAACATTGGATGCGTGAGTCTTCAGCTTTCAGCTTTCAGATTTCTCCCGCTTTCGGCTTTCATTAAAGCAGTTGGGCAGTTGAAAAACTGAAGGCTCAACTATTCGACATTCCTCGGTGCGAGATTGGCGCCCTGGAAGATCATTGGAAGCAAGGAGTGCCTCCGAGTTCCAAATCTAAACTTCACCCGAAGCAATGCCCGCAGTGTGGGAATGGGCCGCTCGAAAAACATTCGAGTGAGTCTTGCGACTGATTCAAACCAGCCGAAGACGCGTCCAATTGGCGATCGGCATTCGAGAATTTTAAGAGGCAAAAGAAGCGCGGCGCGGTCGTTCTGACTTAATAGAATCGGATTGGCGTCGGAAATCCGACGCATCGCGCCCTCGGCTGCCGCTCTTTGCGAACCGGCGCGCGAGAGATCAGGGCGCAGACTCAGTTGATTTCCATGGTAACGCCACATTGCCAATTTTCTGGGGACATGGACCGAGCCGGTCGAGCTTGTGAGTTGAAGTAACCAGCTAAAATCCGCGACGGAGCCAATTGCCGTTTCAAACCGCCCAGCAGCGCGGGCAGCGCTCATTCGGACAACAAGTTGATTTAGTGACAGGTAAACGCTGCGCCCGTTGAAGTGCAGGAGGCAATCATGAGGAACAGGCCGGTAATTAATATTCTGCGCTCTTTCGTCGGGGAATGCGGTGTGGACAATATCCAGGCTCAATAAATTTTTGGTCGCTCGCTTTGTCAGACGGCCAGTCACGTCTTGAGCGGAAAGTTCGTTGCCGTCGCGATTGATGAGCAAAACGTCTGACGCAGCGATGCCGGCTTCCGGGCAACGCGAAAATGCTCGCAGCATTTCCGACAGAAATTCTGGCGCCATAGTATCGTCGCAGGTGGCGATGTGGAGAAATTCGCCGGTGGCCAGATCGAGACCGCGATTGAGCGCGGCATAGAGTCCATCGCGCGGAATTTGATGCAGCCGAAACCGCGAATCAGACGAAGCGATCGATTTAAAAAATTCCCAAGTCCCATCGGTCGATTGGCTATCGAGAACGATCGCTTCCCAATCGGTAAATGTTTGGTTGAACAAAGAATCGATTCGCGGCTGAAGAAATTCCCGCGCGTTGAGAGACGGGAGCAAAATGGAAACTTTCGGCGCTTCAGCCATGGGAAAAGGAGAAGTTGTATTGCCGGCTCTAGATAATGCGGCCGTTAATGACAACCAGGTATTGTCGCTTTAGGAGACGCGCGCAGCCTCGCAACAGGCCATCGGCACTTTTCCTTACGCTCCCAAGCAGAGTCGAACATGATGGTCCAAGCCGTGTCGATTGGGAAAGTAGCTGACGCAGATATGGAGCGAAGATGTTCCGGATGACGATCTTGGATGGGATCACTTTATACTTTGCAAGCTGAGTGTCATAAATCCAGCCGGCCAGTTGTTTGAAACCGTGAAAGTGGAAAAAGATCAATGGTTGATCGTCCACGAAAATGGTCCGATCGCGAACGGACAGTTTGTAGTTTCCGACATTCCAAGGTGCCAGATTTGCTCCTTTATGCTGCAAGACGATAACGTTTTGGAACCGAGTCGGCCAATCATCAAGGTACTTTTGATCGGCGAATCGATTGTCTTCAATCCGATCGTAACACCATTCAATACATTGCTCCCGCCACCATCGGAGGCAGGATAGTGCATTGTCGTCGCGTCTAAACGTAACCCAGCCGACGTTATAGATTCCGTTCCATTCCCATTTGCGGAAGGCATCGGAAAAGCGGTGGGCAATGATGGCAATCGACTTAGCCTGCATTTCCTCGAACAGCGGCTCAATCGTGGAGAAGAAGAACAGATCCGCATCCAGATAGGTAATTAGATCCACGGTTGGTTCGAGGCGCAGGATGAAGAGGGGCAAGGAAGGCGTGCAGGTAAAATAATATTCGAGAAGCGATCGGTTTGTTTTTGCCTGGCGCAACGGCGGATCATCGCGTTCCAGGTCGCTTAGGGTAAGAAGGCTCACTTCTGGTAATTTGAGCTTTACTAACGTCGCATAGCTCTCCTCATCCATGCATAACATCCATATCTTAAAGTCAGGGCAATGGCGTTTGAGAGACTCGTAGAGCGCCAGGGCTCGGACTAGATAATGACAATCAAAATAAGTGCAGAAATATCGCATCGATCGGTCGAATAGATTTCTCTTCCTGAGAAGCTTGCTCGTTCAAAGATTGGCTTGTGTCTTCGGCTTGATTGCTTCCATGAAAAGAAGATCGGGTTTGTTTATCGTTCCATCAGATTGGACGTCTAAACAAAAGCGACTCCAATCGGGGATAGCGCTTTCTGAAGCGGATCGAACGATCGGTTCGTGAAAGCCCGCCACCATCAGCTCGCGAGCGAGGCTAAAACGATCGTACATCCAGTGATGCACTTCGCCGCTCAAACGAAAACGTCCGATGGCAATGGCTTGAGCAGCCTTTCGCCCCGCCACGACGGTTAGCAAACGATCGCGCAGAGCTTGGGCGATCGCACGCGCGCGCTGATAGAGTAACGCGGTGAGACCCTTGTTTCGCGCCGCCTCTTGGCGCCGAATTTCTTCGATTAACTTGCAACCTTCATGGCCGATCCGCTGGACAATGAACTGTTCGTTAGGCAGGGGCTGGCGGCGAAGATATTTGAGCATCAGGCCACCGCTGCTTTCCCGCACCATTTGATCGAACATCTCAAGTACGATCCAATCGTAGTCGTTGGTCGCTTCTTTGTCTCCCGCCAGGGCGGCTTCAAGTTTCTCAAGATATGTCCGGCAGATCTTTTCCAAATCTGGAACACCGACGCGCACGATTCCGCCCGGCTTCAGCACGCGGTGAGTCTCTCGTAAGAAATTCGCAGCATCGCCTCGCCTGATGTGTTCGAACAGGGCGGCGTGATAAACAGCATCAACGCTCTCCGCTGCGAATGGAATCCCTGTGACCAAATCGTGCGAGATAACATTGGACCGGCCCTCCGTCAGATCGACGTTAATCCAATCGGGATGAAATCGTTCTCCGCAGCCAAGATTCAAATACGCCTTCACGCGTTGCGACTCACGATTTCAGCTGATATTGAAAACCCTTAAAGATGGCTTTCCCGTCTTCGATGTGGAAGGCTTCGCCAGCTGGATATTCGCAAACTAATTCGTATCTGTTTTCGAGGATCGCTCGAAGAGATGGCTCGGAAAGGAACCAGGCTGGATAACTCACATTATAAATCGAAGCCGGCACATGTTGAACCGTAAGCCGATCGCGTCCGGTGCAACTAAAGGCGGTCCGCTCAATGATGATGTACGGAATTTTCAGCGTAATGACGTCTTCGAGAAATTGATAAGGTTTCGGCAAGTATTGAATCACGTTCGAGAGCAAGAGCAGGTTCGGCTGCTGTTCGGACAAACAGTCAGCGATTGTCCGATAAAAATGAAGCTGCTCATTTGCAAAATCTTTCTGGCCGCAAGCGACTTGCGCGGGCTGATCCACCACGCTCCAGCGTAAATCCTCTACGATCGATAGAAACTTCCGCGATTGAAAATAGGTGCTGCCGAGCGATCCGCCGAAGTCGACCACGCTCAAGCGACCCTTCGCCGCTGCGGCCACTCGCAGAAGTCCGGCCAGAAGGGGGAATTCGTGTTGCATAGAATTGAAGGCAACCGAATCGCGCTCAAATTCCGCGTCGCCCGCTTTTACTTTCAGAACAGCGGCTCGAGTTTTCTCCAGAATTTCCGGAGCAGAGTAACCGGTCGATATCTTCTCCGCGTCTTCCCAGCATTTGTAATCGCCGGTAAAACGAATCGAACCGCGTTCTTGTCGCAGAATGAAACGCAAGAAACGACTAAGAGCGTGCCCCACGTTCCTCTTTTGGCTTTGTTTAGCGGTCGAACTCGCCACGTTTTCTGTTCGTGCGGAGGATGTCTACAGATAATTGCAAGCGCGCAATGTATCTCCGGCCTGCGCAAGGAAAACTGAGAGAACGTTCTCCGGCATTTCATCCTTAAAACTGCCGACTTCGCCACGGCGCACAAAAAAACGAGAACTCGGCCACGACCGGTTAGCCCAACCAGTCTTTTCTTCTTTTTCGCGCATTTTTGAAAAGGAACTTTTCCGGCTCACCGTTTCCAGGACTTCGGTGGATCTTTCGATGCCCGCGAAATCGCAGACCCGGCGAAGTTGCGTGACCGGATTTTCGAGGAGGTCTTCATATCGAAGGACCAAAATTTCGGCTCCGAACGGATTGGAGAACCAGGCGTTGACGTGATCATGCCATTTGGACGGCGCCAAATGTCGGCCCGTTCGCACAATCTCGGAAAAATCGACGGCGTCACCGTTCAGGGCGCGAAGATGATGATAATAGGAGACCATCACGTCGCGTCCGTCGCGCAAAAGGTAAATTACGCGGCGATAATCGGGGCGGGGCAGATGATGTGTCTTAAAGAACATGGGAGTTTGGTAGCGTCGATAATAAGGGCAGGAATGGACGTCTGGAACCAGATCCAAGACCAGCGAATCGGGCAGGTATTCCGGATCGAGGCTATAAACAATACCGGCCACCAGATTTTGCATCCAGGTGTTCCCACTTTTTGGATACCCGGCAACAAAAATGTCTGTCGGATCTGTTCGGCGTATCGGACAGAGTCCGGTCTCGCGATGGATTTTTTTGTCGAACCGATTTTGCAGAAGCCGCGCCGGCGTTTTCAGGATCGATTTGATGACTTCAGCGATCGATCGTTTCACAACATTTCTCGTGTTTTCTGACAAATTCTGCCCAAGCAAAACAGGTTCATGCAACTATCCGATTCATTATACTACCAGCCTTCCTGTCGCTCTAGAACGACAGGTAATCATATTTCGGCAGGAAAAGGCCGTTCGGGTTGGGCGCCTGTTGTCGGTAGTGGTTGGGGTCGTCAAGAAGAGTTTTCTGCAGCAATCGGAGATCGTCTGCGGATTGGATTCCGAAAGCTCTCAGTCTGGCCAGCCCCGCTTGCCGTCTTGATTCGGGGATCGTCGCCGGCCGGTCGAACAAATCGAAAAGAAATCTTCCGTCCCGATCCACTCGGGTGGCGGCGTTTTCCTGGAGTGACTCGGCTACGTATTTCGAGCGATAGACTCCTCCGCCGATTCCCAGGGCCAGGCCCAGAATGACGATGCCCAAGGTCGCGTAACGTTGCCACTTTCGAAACCGCTCTCTGGACTGCATTTGGCTGTAAACCACACCAATGGCGATTGAGATCGCAGTCATGAAAGCAAGGGTTGGCAGTGCAATCCCGTAAGAACGAGCGACCCCGATGGCGGGCAAGGAGAGAAGCACGCCCAAACCGCAAGCGCCTAAGAACCGCCAACGAACGCGGGGACTCGCTAGTCGGATAAATGACAGGACAACTCCAATCAGGAAGCTGATCCAGACTATTCCGATGAACTTCTCGGTAGACCCGATCCAGTGTAGCCCCCCGGCAACCAAGACGCCACAATCGCAACGAGAAATCGCTTTGCCGCAGAGGCAGTAAATTCAGGCGAGAGCGCATTTGGCACTAAAAAATGCCAGAGCCAATAATGAAAACACACTATTACGAAAATGCTGAGCGCAGCTATGGCTACCTGGCGCCAGCGGCCAGGATCGAAGGTTGAAATCAACCAAAGAAGGGGCAGGACCACCGGAAGTGTGTATGACTCTTCTCGTGTAAAAGTGGCCAGTGTGAAAGCCGCCAACATAAAAAGGAAAAGAAACCAACGGCCTCGTTTCACCCAAAGAAGAAAGCTTCTCCGCATCCCCCAGAAAAACCAGCGGGAGTAATAAGAAACCTTTTGAGGTCAAAACTTCCCTACGCTAACGGTTGCTGCGCCTGCCAAGCGACCCAACGCCGGAGAGCCATCGCCAGCGGGGCACGCGAAGATTCACAAGGCTTTGCGAAACCATCTTGTCTTCGGCCGGATCACGCCCAGGCGCGGCAAGTTCATCGCCGCGCCAGGCAACGCATGGTCGTGCACTGAAAACTGCAACACGCCATCTAAGCGGACGAGATTTTTGATGCCTGGCATTCCCGCATTCAAAGAGAGGCTGTAGCGCCCCGGCTTTAACAAATCGCCCGGCACTTCGCACCGAATCACATAAGAGCCCGGCTCGCGGCGGCCGCCGTTCGTGTCTTCGTCAATATCGTAAATCTCAAAAACCGGACTTCCATCCAACGCATGAAGCATGAAGCCGATCCGACAAAACGGTATGGGATCGAATACTGTGTAGGTGAGTTCAAAACTTAGCGGTTCCGAATAGTCAAAGTCCGCGGTCTGTCGGCAATTCTTATCCAAAAGTCCAACCGACATAAGTTTGATTTCGGTAATGCCGGCGTTCGAGATCCCTTCTGGCCAGCTCACCCGAGGCTGATCGACCGAAGCAATATCGGAGTACTGTTGAATCACATCATTCGCAGTTCCGTCCGCCGCGACCTGTCCTCCGCGCAACCAAATGACGCGCGGACAAAGCCGCGAGATCGTCGACATCGAATGGCTGACGAAAATCACAGTTCGTCCATCTTTCGCCGCCACCTCTTCCATTTTAGCCAGAGATTTCTTCTGAAATTGGGCATCGCCTACTGCAAGAACTTCATCGATCAGAAGAATCTCCGGCTCGAGGTGCGCCGCGACAGCAAAAGCGAGGCGCACGTACATTCCACTTGAATAGCGCTTTACCGGTGTATCGAGGAATTTTTCAATTTCCGCGAAAGCAATGATCTCATCGAATTTCTGGCGAATCTCCGCGCGGCTCATTCCCAGGATTGCACCGTTCAGGAAAATGTTTTCTCGCCCAGTTAGTTCAGGATGGAAACCTGTTCCGACCTCGAGAAGTGCACCTACTCGACCATAAACATCTGCGCCACCAGTTGTCGGTTCGGTAATCCGATTCAGAATTTTTAATAGCGTGCTCTTGCCCGCTCCGTTGGCTCCGATAATCCCGATCACTTCGCCTCTTTTAACTTCAAAGGAAACATCTCTCAGCGCCCAGAATATCTCTGATGTCGATCGACCATTGCGGCTGAAAGTCGTTAGCAGCCGTCGTGGCAAAGCCAACAAGTCGTCGTGCAGAGTTCGGTACCGAGGTAGCCCATTCCGGCGATGATCGATGTTAAAGGACTTGCTGAGGCCGGTGACAGAAAGGGCTAACTCGGACATTAGGAAGATCGCAATCGATTAAATTATATCTGCGAAGCTGCGTTCAACCCGACGAAAGAAAAATGCGCCGCTAACCAAAATGAACAAAGACATCGCAACCGTGACCCAGAAAATAGTTGGGTTTAGCGCGCTCCGACCGAGCACCGACCAGCGGAAGCCTTCAACGAATCCGACGACCGGATTGAGCGCAAATAACGTCTGCCATCGAGGGGACACTATCATGCTTGTTGGATACACAACTGCACTCGCGTACATCCAAATCTGAAGGAAGAATGGCAACGCGTAGTTACAATCGCGGTACTTCACGCTGAGTGCAGAAAACCAGAGCGCAACCCCAGTCGCGGCCATTGCGGTGAGGAACAGAAAGCCGGGGATAGCGGCCAGGCGAAGTGTCGGCGGCACGCGGTAAACGGCCATAAATATAAAAAGCATGACGAGCATGACCGCAAAATCCACCAGAGCAGAAAATGTATGCGAGAGAGGAATTAGCATTCGTGGAAAATAAACTTTGGAAACGAGCTGCGCGTTATTGACCAAACTGCTGTTGCTGCGTTGGGCCGTTTCTGAGAAATAACGCCAGGCGGTCAGGCCGCAGAAAACAAACAAGAGATACGGCATGCCGTCACTGGGAAGTTTGGCTACTCGGCCAAAAACCACGGCCAGAATGATCGCGGCGATGAGCGGCTGGAGCGCGACCCAGGTCATCCCGAGGGCCGTCTGTTTGTAAATAACCTTGATGTTCCGCTCGACCAAAATCCAAAGGAGATCGCGATAACTCCAAAGCTCGCGAAGGTTCAGCGCCGCCCAGCCTTTGGTCGGACGAATTCGAAGTGTCGGCGTTAAATGTCTATCCACTTCGGCAACAGGCGTCATTTGCCGTTCCGCGTAGGCGATAGTGGACGACGATTCTGAGCTCACGAGCGGCAATGTCGAGAAAGTGGTCATTCAACGCAAGTCAAGCAGCGAGGTAAAGTCTTACCCGATGCGATTGCTTGCGCTTTGCGATGCGGGTTCTAGTTTGGGCGCGGTGAAAAAAATTGAGGCGATTATCAAACCGTTCAAAACAGAAGCGGTGAAGGACGCGCTCGCCGCCGTCGGCATTGAAGGAATGACGCTGAGTGAAGTCCGCGGTTTCGGCCGGCAAAAAGGCCACAGCGAAATCTATCGTGGCAGTGAATACACGGTGGATTTTTTGCCGAAGGTAAAATTTGAAATAGTGGTGGATGACGATCGCACGCAGCGCGTGGTCGAGGCGATTCTACAATCAGCTAAGACCGGAAAGATTGGCGACGGCAAGGTTTTCGTGACGGAAGTGGAGGAGGCAATTCGCATTCGGACTGATGAGCGCGGAGGAGAAGCGGTTTCATGAACGATTTCTTATTGTCGATCTTGCTCGGTATCGTTGAAGGCCTGACGGAATTTTTGCCGGTGAGCTCGACCGGACATCTCCGCATCGTCGAGGCATTGTTTCATCTCAATCTGGGCGACAGCTTCTGGAAGATGTACACGATCGTGATTCAACTGGGCGCGATCCTGGCCTTGCCAGTTTATTTCTGGAAACGGATCCTGGAATTTCTCAGCACTTTTCCAAAAGGCGAGCGGCGCGACCGCAATTTTCTGACGCATCCGCTCAGTCTGACGTTGATTGCATTTGTCGTGACCGCGCTGCCATCATGGGCATTGACGAAAGTGATCGGCAAAAACCTCGAAAGCCTGTGGTTGATTAGCATTGCGCTGCTAGTTGGTGGCATTGTGATGTGGATCGTCGATGCCACATCCACGCGAGTGCGCGTGACCCACATGGAAGAGATGAGCCTACCGCAAGCCATTTGGATCGGTGCGTGCCAGATTCTTTCGGCAGTTTTTCCCGGAACGTCACGTTCGATGTCCACCATCGCGGCCGGACAGATTGTTGGAATGTCGCGCCCGGCGGCACTGGAATTCTCATTTTTTCTTTCGATGCCGACCATGGTCGTCGCGACCGGCTACGACTTACTCAAAACGCTCAGCCCGAGCCGAAACACGATAGGCGAGGGGAACATCGCGCCACTCGCAGTCGATTCACACCAATGGATCGTGCTCGCGATGGGGTTTGTTGTTTCGTTTATCGTGGCGCTTATCGTCGTCGCATGGTTCATGCGCTGGGTGCGGACGAAGGGATTTGCGCCGTTCGCAATTTACCGGATCGCATTGGCAATCGTTTTGATCATTCTGTTGATGCGTGGTTCGATTTAGGAATCGATGGAAACCACGGAAGCAATTCTCCCCGACCTGCAAAGCTGCGTGTTGTGCGAGGACGTCCGTTGCGAGTTCAACGGCATGAATACTCTGGTCGGCGTGCTCAATGTTATCGCCGCGCCGTCGTTGCCGATCAATTACTTGCGGTTGTGCATTTGGACGCGCTGGTGCAGCGGCATTGGTAAATTCAAGCAACGGTCGCGCATCGTCGGAGTGGACGAGCAAAATGTGCTCGCGCAGGCGGAAGTGGAATTTGAGCTCAAGGAAATGGAAGGCCATGCCACCAACGTTCATTACTTTGGCGGCGTCCAGTTCCAACAATTCGGGCTGCATCACGTTGAGATTTTTTTGCAGGACGAATTGCGGCTGCGTTTTCCGCTTCCGGTCGTGCGAATTCAGCGGAAATAGCGCAGCGCAACTTTTCGCCGCGACTTGTGAATAACTGCTTGCCAGCCAAGCGCGCTTTGGTTTATCACAAGCGGCGTTCATGCTCGGGAAGGTCGCCATCGGAACTGTGGTTTGTGTCTTGACAGCAGTCGGGGCAATCTCTGCACAACAAGTCGAGATCCCGCGCGAGAAAGCTGGCAAGATTATTCAGCCAACAAAACAACCGAGCGCGCCACCGCCGGTCGAGGTCCATCCGAAAACTGTTGCCCTTGCCGAGAGATCGAATTTGTCTGCGTCCAGACTTAGCCTCGAGCAGATGCGGCAGGCTGGCGCTCTGGCCGCGCAGAAAGTGAAGGAAGAGAATCACGACATCGAAACAGATTCGAGCACAGTGGATCTGGCGGCTCCGCGACTGAAAAAGCAAATCAGCGCCAACGCAGTCCGCGCCGTAGATCGACAATCGGATGAAAGCGAGCCGCCTCCTCCGGCGCAATCAATGAGCTTTTCCTCGCAGACAGCGTTTACCAGACTGGCGGACGGCTTCGATTTTCCGGTCGGTAAACCTGATGCCCGCGGATATTATAAAGCGCGCGGCGTTCGATTGCACGGACACCTCGGCGAAGATTGGGACGGAGTGGGCGGCGGCGATACTGACCTCGGCGACCCGATCTACACGATTGGTGATGGCGTGGTTGTGTTCGCGCGTGACTGCCATCAGGGCTGGGGAAATGTTGTCATCGTGCGCCATGCGTATCGCGAAGGCAGCGTTGTTCGCAATGTCGACTCACTTTACGGGCACTTGGAAAAGATTCTGGTGCGACGCGGCCAGGCAGTGCGACGCGGCCAGCAGGTCGGCACGATGGGCACGGCCCATGGTCTCTACGATTCGCATTTGCATCTCGAAGTGCGCAAAAACATCGCGATCGGGATGAGCCGCGATAAATTCGCGCAAGATTTCACCAATTACTACGATCCCTCGGAGTTCATCGTATCACATCGGCATCTGCAAAGCAGCGGCGCCAGTTACCGCGTGGCGATGAACACTTTTACTTACGATTCGAGAATCCAATGGGACAAGCTGCGCAATTACTCGCACGCGCACACCGGTGGCGGGTCGAGCGAATCGGCCGACGCGCTGAAGAAGGCACTCGCGGCGCAAAGCGAGAACGCTCACTAGACGATTTGATTTAGATTAAAGTCGCCCCACCAGGACGAGAATTATCACGATCAACAGAATCAATCCGAGCCCGCCGCTTGGATAGTAGCCCCAGCCGGTGCTGTACGGCCAAGTCGGCAAAGCTCCGAGCAGCAAAAGAATCAGAATGATCAATAGAATAGTGCGCATCATCCTTCTTACGCAGACGCCGCGGCGGGTGGTCGCTTTTTTTTATCGAAGGTTGGAAGGCGTGCGTTGAAAACAGCTTGCGCGGAAACGGGCGGTTCTTATCATTCGTGGGCAAGTCCCGACTGCGTCTTGCCGGATGCGTCGGGAAAATTTTTTGCCCAAGTTTGAACTGAAATGGCAAATACGATTCTAGTTGGCGCGCAATGGGGCGACGAAGGAAAGGGCAAGATCATCGATGTGCTAACAAGCAAGGCCGATGTGATTGTCCGCAGCCAGGGCGGTAACAACGCCGGCCACACCATCGTTCACGGCGGCTCGACCTACATTCTGCATCTCATTCCCTCGGGAATTTTGCGCCGCGGAAAAGTCTGCGTCATTGGCAATGGCGTAGTGATCGATCCGATCGCGCTTGTTACCGAGATTGAACGTTTGCGCCGTCTCGGGGTGAAAATCGGCAAAAATCTTTTGGTGAGCAATTGCGCTCATTTGGTTTTGCCCTATCACCGATTGCTCGACGAACAGCGTGAATTACGAAAAGGCCGGGCAAAAATTGGAACGACCAAACGCGGCATCGGTCCAGCCTACGGCGATAAAGCGGCGCGAAGCGGTCTCCGGGTTTCCGATTTGATGCAGCCGATCTTGTTCGCAAAAAAACTGCAGGCCAAGATTCGTGAGAACAACAGCATTCTCCAGGCACTCGGCGCGAAGCCGATCAATTATCGCGAAGTCCATGAGAGTTATCTCGCGGCGGGGGAAAAGTTGCGACCGTTTGTCACGAACACGGTCGTTTATTTGCATCGCGCGCTCCAGCGCGGAAAAGGAATTTTGTTCGAAGGCGCGCAGGGCACGTTTCTCGACATCGATCACGGCACCTATCCATATGTGACATCATCCAACACCACAGCCGGCGGCGCGTGTACCGGAACCGGCGTGCCGCCGCATCGGATGGACCGGGTCGTTGGCGTGATGAAGGCTTACACGACGCGAGTAGGCGAAGGGCCGTTGCCGACCGAGGATCGACATCTGACACAAATGCTTCATTCGCTCGGCCGCGAGTTTGGCTCCACCACTGGCCGGGCGCGGCGCTGCGGGTGGTTCGACGCCGTGGCCACGCGATACGCCACCATGATCAACGGGATCGATGAGCTGGCGATCACGAATTTGGACGGAATGGACAATGTCGATCCCATCCGGATTTGCGTTGGATACCGGCTAAACGGCAAACACTTGGAAGTTCCTCCTTGTGACGCGGTCCAGTTGGACAATTGTGAACCAATCTATGAAGAAATGCGGGGGTGGAATAAATCCACGAGTTCTGCGAAAAAACTTTCGCAACTTCCTCTAAACGCAAGAAATTACGTGAAGCGACTTGGCCAGCTTACTGGCGCAGAGCTTTCGATCGTCAGTGTCGGCCCCACGCGCGCGCAGACGATCTTTTTATAAGCGATGCCTCCCGGCACCAAATCCGTCCCGCAGCACATCGCGATCATTATGGATGGGAATGGTCGGTGGGCCAAAGCCCAAGGCCTGGCCCGAATCAAGGGCCACGAGGAAGGCGCCAGAGCGGCGCGGGAATGTGTTGAGGCCTGCGCCGAGTTGAAGGTGGAATATCTGACGCTTTACGCTTTTTCGGCCGAAAACTGGCAACGACCAAAGAGCGAGGTCTTTGCCCTGATGCGGCTCTTGGAAAAGTTTCTCAAAGAGAAGACGCCGGAGCTCATCGAGCAGAATGTTCGCTTGCAAGCCATTGGCCGACTCACCGATTTGCCGCCGGCCTGCCAGCAACAATTGCACAAGTCGATCGAGGCGACTGCCAATAACACCGGCGTCACTTTAATTCTCGCGCTGAGTTACGGCGGTCGGCTTGAGATCATCGACGGCATCAAAAGTTTGCTCCGCGCTATCGAACTCGGCCACATCGATAAGGGCATGATCGATGTCGCGATGTTCAGCAAACACCTCTACACCCGGTATTATCCCGATCCCGACCTGCTCATTCGCACTTCAGGCGAGATGCGTTTGTCCAACTTTCTTCTCTGGCAACTTTCCTACACCGAAATGTACGTGACCCAGAAACTGTGGCCCGACTTCACCAAAAAAGATTTGTTTGCCGCGGTGGAAGAATACGGGCGACGTCAGCGGCGTTATGGCGCGGTGGAGTAAATTAAACGAACGCCTCGGCCACGGAATCGGCCAGAGCTTTTCCGGCGCGCGTTAAAACGAAATTACCACGCGCTCTCTGGAGCAAACCGAGTCTGACAAATTCGCGGGTCTCGTTAGGAAACGACTCAAGCAAAGGCGCCGGAGCGCCGTCATCCGTTCGCAATGAGAGCGCAATTTGTTCGGCGCGTTTCATTTCTGGCGTCAAATGTTCAACCGACCCAATCGCAGATTCTCCAGCGAGAACGGCCTCCGCGTAGCGACGAAAATCCGGAATATTTTGCCATCGCGTCATCCCGGTGGTTGAGAAAGCACTTGGTCCAATGCCGATATAATCTGACCCCGACCAATAGGCGCGATTGTGCGCCGAGCGAAAACCGGGCCGCGCGTAATTCGAGATCTCGTAATGCTCGTACCCAGCCGCTTCCAGGATCGACATCGTCATTGCGAAAAATTCGGCATCGGCATCAGAGTCTTGCCGGAATTCGCCGCGCGCCTGCCGCAGAAAGAATTCCGTGTCTTCTTCATAGGTCAGACAATAAGTCGAAATATGTTCCGGCCTGAGCGACACCGTTCGCTCCAATGTGCTTTGCCATTGACGAAGCGTTTGTCCCGGCAGCCCGAACATGAGATCGATGTTAATGTTTGAAAATCCGGCGCCGCGGAAAATGTCGAACGACTCCTCGCCTTGTTTCGCGTTGTGCTCGCGTCCAAGCAAGTTCAGCAAATCATCATCCCAGGATTGAATGCCGAGACTGATTCGGTTGATCCCGAGCCGTTGCAGCAATGCTGCTTTACCGGCCGAAGCGCTTCCCGGATTTGCTTCGACCGTCGACTCGATCAGCGCCGATAAGTCGAGCTCGTCGCGGAAACCGGCCATTAAAAATTCCAGTTGCGGTGTCGTTAGTGCCGTCGGCGTGCCGCCGCCGAAATAAATTGTCGATGGAAGGAGATGTTGATCCTGCGCCTGTTGACGGAGTTCGCTCAAGATGGCGTCACAAAATCGCTGCGTTTGGGAACGATCGAGGAGCTCTTTGTAAAATGCGCAGTACGGGCAAATCCGCGCACAGAAGGGAATGTGGACGTAGATATGGCGGATTGTCGTGGTAGCGCTGGTCGATATGTGATGCGTGGAACTACTCACAGATTCGCATTGTCATTGTTGTCATTTCGCGCGGAGTCGAGGATTCTCTAAATGTTTCCGACTGCACTTCAGCAACAGAAATAGTAAGAGATGTCTCGACTTCGCTCGACATGACAAACTTCCGAAATGTAGCTCTGGTTTACTTCTGCGCCATCGGCAGCGTGTTGGCGCAAGCTCCACCGGCGGAGAAATCGGTCATTTATACGACGCGTGATCCCGAGGCGATTGTGAGTTACAAAACTAATCGCCGTGTAGTCCGGGCAATGGTCGATCGATTGATTTTAGCGGTGACGGGTCAGCCGGACCTGGCCAAAGCGTGGGACTCACTGATTTCACCTAACGATAAGATTGGAATTAAAATTTCGGCCGCCGGTGGAGAATTGTTCACGACTCATCACGATGTTGTGAACGCGATTGTGGATGGCTTGGTCGCGGCGGGACATCCGCGCAGCAGCATCATTGTGTGGGATCGCTCGCTGCAAGGGAGCAAGGAGGCCGGCTACAAAAAGGCGGCGGACGGCTTTGAATTGAAGTCGATCGCGCCACGGGACGGCTATGACCCGAAAGCGACTTTCACCGCGCCGTTGCTCGGAAAACTTGTCTGGGGCGACGTCGATTACATCAGCGATACAGGAAAAAGCGAACCTTTGTCGGACACGGAAAATACGAGCAGCGTCAGCCACTTCTCGCGCATCATTTCGAGCGAGGTGACAAAAATCATCAACGTTCCGGTGATGAGCAACAGCACGACGAACGGCATTGCGGGCTGTCTTTACAACATGACCATTCCGAACATCGACAATTGGCGACGATTCGCGCAGGGCACTGGCTTCGGCGCGGAAAGCATCGCCATCATCTACAGCGATCCCACCATTTCGCAGAAGGTGGTTCTCAACTTGATGGACGGCCTTGCTGCGCAATACGGCGGCGGTCCGCAATCGCAGCCAAACTTTGCCCTCCACCATGCGACGCTTTACGTGAGTAAAGATCCGGTGGCTATCGATACAATTGCGCTCAAGCGACTCGAGGAGTGGCGATCGAAATCGAATTTCCCTCCCATCGGGCGATTGGCGAGTTACGTGCAAACGGCCACCACCGTTGGCCTCGGCAATTCAGATGTGAGTCGGATCGAGGTGAAAGATGTCGGCCGCTGACGATTCGTTAGACCGGGAAACAGGTTCCGCGATTTCTCGTTCGAAATTGCGCGGATCGATTTTGGCGCGTGTCTCACGGTCGTTTTATTTGTCGATCCGCCTGTTGCCCAAAAAATTGCGCGATCCTGTTTCTCTTGGTTATTTGCTCGCACGCGCCTCGGATACGATCGCCGACACGACGGAACTGCCGCCTGATTTGCGGATAGAAAATTTACGATTGCTCGTTCGCGGCATTCAAGGTGAAGCGCTTGGCGATGCGATTGTCGGTCTTAGCGCGTCGGTCACGCCATTGCAGAAAAACAAAGCCGAACGCGCGCTGATCGAATCATTGCAATCATGTTTGGATTGGCTCGAACAAAGCGAAGTGCCGGATCGCGAAGAAGTCCGGGCCGTGCTCGAACAAATTAATCGCGGCCAAGTCCTCGACCTCGAGCGTTTCCCAAATCCAAAACAGATCGCTGCCTTGGAAAAGTCGGCGGAGCTCGACGAATACACCTATTTGGTTGCCGGCAGCGCGGGAGAATTTTGGACCCGGCTTTGTTTTCGCCATCTTCCAAAGTTTAGTGGGCGAAGCGAAGGCGACATGGTCGGGATGGGAAAACGGTACGGCATGGGTCTGCAATTGATTAACATTTTGCGCGATGCCGGCGCCGATCTTCGCGCGGGCCGGTGTTATTTTCCAAATGAAGAACTTGCCGTGGCCGCGATGGAGCCGTCCCAAATTTTGCGCGAACCGGAACGCTTTCAGCCAATCTATCGCAAATGGCGCGAGAAAGCGGAGCGGGGGATCGAGGCCGGATTACAATACGCCAACGCGATTCGAAATCGCCGGGTCCGGGTCGCGACAGCACTTCCTGGACTGATCGGCGCGCGCACACTTGCGCTTTTGCGCAACGCCGGCGCAACCGCTTTGCATCGACATATCAAAGTCCCGCGAAAGGAAGTGCGCGCGATCGTCGCGTCACTAATTTTCGGATTCGGCGGACGGTCGCAGATCGACTCGTTGTATCGCGAGTTATCTAGGTAGAGGCGATTATGCTCCCAGCTAGTGCATCCAATAGTGTTGCCCTTTAATCTTGGACGTTCGCCTAAATGCTTACGCTTTTGAGGCAAGTGGATTGACCTCAATCGCCCGCAAACGCTTATAAAAAATAATTTCGCTGCTTTTCGCTGATCGGTTTTTCGAGCCGATCCAGAACTTGCATCATGTCTTCCCAAACCTTGCGTTTTTCCAACGGCGATTGGTTTCGCAACAGATATGCCGGATGATAGGTGACCATCAACGGCGTGCCGTTGAACAAATCCCAGCGCCCGCGTAGATCGCGCATCGGCGCGCGCGTTCCAAGAAGTCCTTCCACCGCCACCGCGCCAAGCGCGACAATTACTTTCGGCCGGATGATGCCGATCTGTTCCATCAAATACGGCCGGCACGTTTGCATCTCGCGCGGCGTTGGTGCGCGATTTCCGAACGAACCGGCCGGCACGTCCGGCCGGCATTTGAGAATGTTGGCGATGTAAACGTCTTCGCGTGCGAACCCCATCGCCTTGATAATTTTGGTGAGCAGTTGGCCCGCGCGACCGACAAACGGCTCGCCTTGGGCGTCTTCGTCTGCGCCTGGCGCTTCTCCGATGAACATGATCTCGGCATCGGGATTCCCGACGCCGAAAACTGTCTGCGTCCGCGAGCTCGCGAGGTTTGGACATTTGGTGCAAACAGAGACGCGCGCTTGCACGGCCGCCAGCTTGTCGATCTTGCCTGCCTTGGAGGGCGCGGCGTTGTCAACGCCCAAATCATTTTTGGAAGATGACGCGCCTTCGTTTTGCTTCCGCGTGGCGGACGGCGCGTGGTCCTCCAACAAGTTTTCACGCACCGGCGCGATTTGGTTCAGTGCATCGAGCGCGCTTCGCGTTGCGCACGGGCGATGCGCGCTTTCGTTGCGCATGCGCTCGAGGGTTTGCAGAGCCGTTTCAAGCGCCTGCGGAAATTGCATCACCCGCATATTGTGAAGTTTTGCGCGAATCGGCAAATGATTTTGACTCGCGAAAGCTTTCGGAGTTGATGATGCACCAATGAGCTCGAAGCTGAGCGACTACGATTATCCGCTGCCCGAAGCGCTGATCGCCAAGCGGCCGCTGCCGCGGCGGGACGCGTCGCGCATGATGGTGCTGCATCGCGACTCACAGACAATTGAACATCGACAGTTTCGCGATCTGAAAACTTTTTTGCGGCCGGGCGACTTGCTTGTTCTCAACAACACCCGCGTTCTGGCTGCGCGCAGATTTTCTGACGACTACGGCATCGAGTTTTTGTTTCTGCAAAAACTCGGACCGGCGCGTTGGAAATGTTTGGTCAAGCCCGGCCGCAAAATGCGACTGAGCGCGACAGCAAAGATCGACAACGTGCCAATGCACGTCGAGGAGATCCTGCCTGATGGCGAACGGATCGTGGCCCTGGCCGAGGATGTCGATCTTTATGCGCATGGGTCGATGCCGTTGCCGCCGTACATCGGCCGCGAAAGCGACCCCGCCGACGATGAGCGTTACCAGACTGTCTTTGCACAAACACCGGGCGCGCTCGCGGCCCCGACCGCCGGGCTGCATTTCACGACCGAAATTTTGTCCGAAATTCCGCATGTGTTTGTGACGCTGCATGTCGGCCCCGGAACTTTTCGGCCGGTCCACTCCGAAAATCTCGCGGAGCACCGGATGCACGCCGAATCGTTTTCAATTTCGAAGGAAGCCGCCGCTGAGATCGATAATGCGCAGCGGATTGTGGCGGTCGGGACAACTACGGTCCGTGTCTTGGAAACGGTCGCATGCGAAACTCGACAGCTTAAAGCGGTCAAGTTTTCAAACGCGCCGATCCGCGCGCAATCAGGGCCGACCGATCTTTTCATTTATCCACCCTATCGATTTCAGCAGGTTGATCTTCTCTTCACCAATTTTCATCTGCCGCGGTCGACCTTGCTGATGCTGGTGAGCGCTTTCGCCGGCCGAGAATTTTTGTTGCGAGCGTACCAAGAAGCGATCCGCGAACGCTATCGCTTTTACAGCTACGGCGATTGCATGTTGATCTTGTAACGTTATCCTGCGCGCAAATGCCCGAGGCCGATCAACCCCAAGGGGAGCTCGTCATCCAAACGATCGCCATGCCAAAGGACACTAATCGCGATGGCGACATTTTTGGCGGTTGGTTGGTTTCGCAAATGGATTTGGGCAGCGCGATCCTGGCTGGAAAAGTGGCAAAGTCGCGGGTGGTGACCGTGGCCATCGAAGGGATGTCGTTCCTTAATCCCGTGCGCGTGGGTGACACCGTCGCGTGCTACGCCTGGGTTGAGAAAATCGGACGCACGTCGATGAAAATTTGTGTCGATGTTTGGGTGACGCGTTATCGAACGGGCGAGCGCGTGAAAGTGACAAACGGCGTCTTCACTTATGTCGCACTCGGACCCGATGGAAAGCCGGTCCCGGTGAAGCGCGATTAGCGTTACGGCTGTGCCGGTTCGTTTTCGGTTTGGTTCGCGGTTGCGCCCGACGCGGAAACAGTCACTGGCGGAGCGACCGGCTCAGACCAGGATCCCGGAGCACTTTCAATTGTCGTCGTAATTTGCGGCTCGCTCGGCTGGACCGATTTCATTTTCCGTTTCAGCTCGCGATTGGCCGCCCTCTGCGCCCGTGCCATTGCACGTTTGCGCTGCTTAATCTGCTTTTGGACATAGTGGCGATAGGCCATTTCGCGGCGCCCGCCCGCCGTCGTGTAAGCGCAATCGCTAAAGCTAAACGCAAGGAGGAGAATCAGGAAAACAGGAAGAGCTCTCTTGTGCACACTTCTTTAGGAGCACAAGCCGTGCGAGGTCCGAGCCGGACTGGCATTTGGCGCGAACGCCTAGAGCAATTCGCGCACGCAGTTCACCGCGTGGAGATAAACGCTGTGCGGACCGCCGCGCAGAAGTTCTTGCGTCATCAGATCGACCGGGTCGTTGCTTTGCGCCGGCATGGACTGCGGCAGCGCGGTTTCATTCTCGCCGCTGCGGGAAATCTCGAGAAGGTCCCCGCATTGTGCTGGTGCCACCCGGAACTGAATGCCGCTCGAGTTTATCGCGATCTCGCCGATTGGGTCGCCTTCACGCTGACGCAGCTCGATGTCGATCTTGCGATTATTCGCATCCACCAGCCTGCAGCTCCCGTTGCGTGCCGGCTGGTTGACCTTCCAGTTTAGTTGCGCACCCAACCAACCAATCAAAAACAGGGCGGTCGATTTAAATCCAGGCGCATAATCGATGCTGAGGTTTTCGATTTTGCCAAAATGATGATGGGACGCCGGATGATCAAAAAATTGCGCGATTGCGTAGCGGACCTTGTCGAGTCGCGTCCAATTGAGATCGCAAAGCACGATGCGTTGTTTCGCTTCCTGCTGCGCGGTTTCGACGAGACGCATCTGCGCGCCAAAGTCTCTCCAAGTCTGGCTGTCGAAAATCAGCCGATCGACCCACTCCCAAAGTTGCGGGTCCATCGGTTCGGGAAAATCGTCCTGCCACCAAAGATAAAGCGGCAGATCAGAATCGAGATGGGAAAAGACAATACTCGGCAAGAGTTTTACGCACGGACCTTCCAGCGAGAAAGAAAGTTGCTCCGAACAAATTTGTTTGTTCCCGGCGCGACTGACGTGGCAATGTGCGTTGACCCAGGCTTCGACCCGGTTCTCTTTCGAATTTCGATTCGCCCCGATCACGAGCGCACGACAGGCATGGTTCTCCGCGATCCTCGCGATCAATTGCGTGTTTTTCTCAAGTGAACCAGGCTTCTCGCTATAAACGGCGAGATTGATCAGCGAGGCGCGAGTCATGGCGCCTTCGCCCTCCCGCCAGAGTTTTTTCAGCTCCTTGTCGATCTTGCCGATCTCAACCGATTGGCCTAACGAATAATGTTCAGCGATCCTAGGCATGGTTCACAACCTCCTCCACGAGCGGCCGTCGCGTGCCAGTAATTCGTCCGCTGCTTCCGGTCCCCATGAACCCGCCGGATAAAGGAAAAGATCGGGCGCTTTCTTTTTTGCAGACCACGCATTTTCGATGATATCGATGAACGCCCAGGCTTCCTCGACTTCGTCGCGACGTGCGAACAAGGTGGCGTCACCGCTCATCGCGTCGAGCAACAAGCGCTCGTACGCTTCCGGACTCGCTTTGCCGAATGACGTTCCGTAATGAAAATCCATTTTCACCGGTTCGATCCGGAAACTTGTTCCCGGCATTTTCGCCTGCATCCGCAACGAAATTCCTTCATCCGGCTGAATCCGGATCACGAGCACGTTCGAGTCGTGGGTTTCCTTGTTGAACAAAACCATCGGCGCCTTCTTGAAATGGACGGAGATTTCCGTGCCTGACTTTGGCAACCGTTTTCCGACGCGCATGTAGATGGGCACGTCCCACCACCGCCAATTGTCGATGTTGAGTCGCAACGCAACGAAGGTGTCGGTCATCGATTTTGGATCGACATTCTGTTCCGTGCGGTAACCCAGCACCGATTTACCATTGATCGCGCCTTCGCCGTACTGGCCGCGGACAACGTTGCTCGCGACTTCGTCGGTGGCTATTCGCCGCAGGCAATGGACCACTTTCACTTTTTCGTCGCGAATACTGTCCGCGCTCAAGTCGCTCGGCGCTTCCATCGCGACAAGACAAAGCAATTGGAGCAGATGATTTTGTACCATGTCGCGCAACGCACCCGCGCCCTCGTAATAACCAGCGCGACCTTCGACCCCGAGCGTTTCCGCGGCCGTAATCTGCACGTGGTCGATGTAGCGCGTGTTCCAGAGCGGCTCGAAAATGGCATTGGCAAAGCGGAGCACTAAAATGTTCTGCGCGGTTTCTTTTCCAAGAAAATGGTCGATCCGATAAGTCTGATGCTCACTGAACGAATTGCTGACCACGCGGTTGAGTTCACGCGCCGAGGCGAGATCGCTTCCAAAGGGTTTTTCGATGATCACGCGTGCCCAACTTCCTTCGCAAGTCTTGTTCAAATCGACGGCTTTGAGATGTTTCAGGATGGGTTCGAATTGGTCGGGCCCGACCGCAAAATAAAAGAGCCGGTTGCCGCGTGTGCCGCGTTCCTTGTCGATCTTGTCCAGGCGTTCTGCCAAGCTCTTGAAACCGGCTTCGTCGCTGAAGTCGCTTTGATGATAAAAAATCGATTGGCTGAAGTTTTTCCAGATTTCGTCGCGCACGTTCTGGCGCGAAAATTTCCGGGTCGCTTCCTCCATTTCGCGGCGAAAGTCGTCGTCACTTTTTTCGCGACGGGCGAAACCGATCACAGTGACAGCAGGCGGCAGCTCGCCGTCGGCGGCGAGATTGTAAAGCGCCGGCAAGAGCTTCCGATGAGTCAAATCGCCAGTAGCGCCAAAGATGACCACGCTGCACGGCTGCGGGACGGCGCGAGTGGATAAACCTTCGCGCAATGGATTCACCTGCGATTGATCCGCCGCTCGGTTCATGAGCCTCCGCAGATTACGCAGATTTTCGTAGATTAGGTAGGACGAATCTATGGATGAACCTTTGCGCGCAGTGATTTTCGATCTCGACGGCGTGCTCGCCGACTCCGAGCCGTGGTGGAACAAGATCGACGCCAAATTGCTCGCCGAATACGGCGTCGATTATCATGGCGAGTATCATCGGGAAGTGCTCGGGGTCAGCTACCGCCTCGCGGTCGAGTTTTACAAAACGAAGTTCGGCATTTCCGTGCCCACTGAAGAATTGGTGAAGCGCCGTGGCGAAATCGCGACCGAATTCTTTGCCAATCGCGTCGGCCTCTTTCCAAATGCAAAGCGCGTCCTCGAAGAACTGCGAAAAATCCGCCTGCCCGGCTCGGACATGAAACTGCGGCTCGCACTCGCGACGAGCAGCGTAAGCACGTCCGCCCGTCCTTTCTTAGATCGACATCACCTTACCAGATTCTTTGACGTCGTGGTCACCGGAGACGAAATCGAACGCGGCAAACCGGAACCGGACATCTATCTGAGCACGGCGGAAAAACTCGGTCTCCGTCCAAATGAATGCCTTGTCGTGGAAGACTCGCTTTCCGGAATCGCCGCTGCCAAAGCCGCGAGAATGCGCGTCGCAGCCATTCCCGATCGCCGCTTTGTCGATCCCCGCGAGTACGAAAAGAAAGCGGACTTTTTGCTCAATGATCTTGCAGATATTCCCGCACTCGTCCGTTCTTCAGACTAAATCATGCCGCGCGGATCGTCTGATATTGAGCGGAATGCGCATCGCCAAAACCTAACGAACGAAGCGGAAACCTCCATTAATCAATCGAGCTTCTCTTTTAGCCTTGTAATTCTGCCGTTGGCTATTTCCCAAATACTTTTGTCCTTGAACCCGACATAAATCGGGACACCGGAAAGCCGGTTCGTGTAGATATAAGTCTCATCCGGCATCTTATTGTCGGGATCGAATAGCGAAGATACCACGGGCGTGGCGCCGGCAGGCATCGCCCGTTGCCGCAGAATTCCGCGCAACAACTTGTCGATCCGTTCGACTTCTGACCCGTTAGACGAGACCGTGACACGGAAGTGGCCACCGATAGATGTTTTGTTGCCGCTGGCCAACGCATAAACGAGGAACCCGCTGCCATCGGGATCATTTAAAACAATGTATTGGTATCGAGCGTCGAAGAGTTTGCCCTTCAAAGCCGCCATCGCAGTGTCGCGAGCATGCGTGCGCACTGGAGTTGTCGCTCCTTTATCGCGCGTCTGGGTCACACGCGTCAGTTCGTTGCCGAGCCGCTCGATTGTTCTCAGATCAAATTCCCGGATCTCGCCGGCGAAGATATTCAGCGCGAGCAGCCACAGGAGCGCAAAACCAACCAGAAACAATCTGCGCATATCGAAAGGCTAACTAAACCAGTGCGAAGTGAGCGAGATCTTTCGATGTTTGTGAAGATTCGGTTGGCCAAGCCCCAAACCTGAATGGGCTTCCTAGATAAGCGCCTGCGCGTGAACTTCGCGGACGTTGCACCGAATGATCAGGTCGG
>Ga0209805_1000206_pt1 | contig 35932 bp, 43 predicted proteins | sample GraSoiAngelo_148_FD_185905 | JGI IMG/M metagenome (GOLD analysis project Ga0209805, IMG submission 185905) | Grasslands soil microbial communities from the Angelo Coastal Reserve, California, USA - 14_1009_09_20cm (SPAdes) (version 2) | ecosystem: Environmental > Terrestrial > Soil > Grasslands ...
GCGATCGGGCGAGCCGGAAACACCGGGAGCGCGTGCTGTCCCGCGCGCCATGGCTTCGGCGTCAGCCGGGCGCGGAACGAGCGCTGCGCACGGCACAGCAAAACGTATTTCGCGTCGGCGCCGAGCCCGGCCAGGAATGCACGCGTGTCCTCATCCGCCGGATCGAAAATGCGGTTGGTGCAGAGGAACCGCCAACCCGCCCGCGTCCGGTAGGCGCGCATCGCGACGTCGGGACGGCCGGCCAGAACGGTCAAGGGGCTCGCGGGCGGCGGCTCTGCGCGCGGTTCAGGGCCGACGTCCTCGGTATCGACGTCGGCGAACAAGGCGGCGGTCGCGTTCATGACGATCGAGCCGTAGGCGTTGACGGTGATACGAGCCGACTCGCCAGTTGGACCGCGGAGAACATCGACGAGCGCTTCCGCGCGCCTGTTCGCGAGATAGGCGTAGCCGTCGAGCGCCCCGCTGCGTCCCGCGAGAAGATCCTCGAGTGCGCGCCGAGCCTGCTCCTCGGCGATCTGGCGCGCGTCGGCGGCGGACATCGTAGAGATACCGACGCCGGATCGGAAGACGCGCTTCCCGGTGCGTGGATCGGTCGCCGGAAGGGTGCGGATCTCGCGGAAGATCCGCTCCTCGCCCGCGGGAAGGAAACGTGGCGCGCTCCCCGGAAGCAGCAATCCCGGCTCGGGCGGCTCGTCGTCGCCACGCCGGAACAATCGGCCGATGAATCCCATCAGCGGCGCGCCGTCTGTGGCACGTTGTTCATGATCGAGAGGGCGGTGCCGCTCTGGATGCGGCCCTTCTCCGCGGCGGAGAAGTCCATCCCTTCGATGGAGCTCACGGCTTTCTCGATCGATCCGAGCAGATGCGGGTAGTCGCTCCCCATGGCCATGTGATCGGCGCCGACGATGTCGCGGAGCATGCGCAGGTTGTGCGGGGAGAACGTGACCGTGTCGTAATAGAGCTTCTTCAGGTAGAAGGACGGCGGCTCGTCGATGTTGACGCGGCACTCAGCGAAATCGCGCCAGCCTGAATCCATGCGCTCCATGAGGTACGGGATCGCGCCGCCGGCGTGCCCGACGAGCCACCGGATATTCGGGAGCTGTTTGAACACGCCCGCGAAACAAAGCTTCGCGATCGCGAGCGTCGTGTCGAACGGAAAGCCCACGATCGGGCCGAGTACGTACTCGGTGAACGTCTCCGCGGCGGCCGGGATCATCGGATGAACGAAGACGCAGACCTTCCGGCGGTCGGCTTCTTCGAAGAAGGGCCGGTACACGGGGTCGGCGAGCGCGCGGCCTCGGATGTTCGAAAGGACGACGACGCCCTGCATGTGCAGCTCGTCGATCGCACGGCGGAGCTCCAGCAGGGCCGCGTCGGGATCGTCCATCGGGATCGACGCGAAACCGAGGAACCGCCCGCGGTGTTTCGCCGCGAGCTCGGCGTACGCGTCGTTCGCGAGTCGCGCGACTTCGGCCTGCGCCTTTCCCTCGACGAAGTAAACGTTCGGTGTCGAAAGCGACAGGACCTCGGTGTCGATGCCAACGCGGTCCATGTCGTCGAGGCGTTTGGCTACGTCGGTCATGGGAGCGGTGACCCCGAAGAAGCGCGCGCCCTTGAACCGGATGATCCGCTGGCCGGTCGGGCTTGTCCCGAACGAGAAGTCGCCGCCGCTCCGCTCGATACGTTCGAAGTACGCCGGCGGGTAATAGTGCGTATGTAGGTCGAGCTTCACTTGGGCGAGACGCTAATCTGTGCGCCGTGCCTGTGCAGACGGCCGACCTCGGAGCGCGCATCCGTGACGTCCCCGACTTTCCGAAACCCGGGATCCTGTTCAAGGACATCACCACGCTCCTCAAGGATGGCGATGCGTTCGCGGCCGCGATCGACGGGCTTTTGGCGAAGATCGGCAACAAGAAGATCGACGCCGTGGTCGGCATGGAGTCGCGCGGTTTCATCTTCGCCGCCCCCATTGCCTACAAGCTCGGTGTCGGCTTTGTCCCGGTGCGCAAGCTCGGCAAGCTGCCGGCGGACGTGGTGAGCGTGGAGTACGACCTCGAGTACGGATCGGCGACGCTCGAGATGCACAAGGACGCGATCAAGCCCGGCGCTCGAGTGCTGATCGTCGACGACCTCCTCGCGACGGGCGGCACGGTGGCGGGCACGATCGAGCTCGTCAAGCAGCTGAAGGGCGAGATTGTCGGGCTAGCGTTCCTCATCGAGCTGGCCGCCCTCAAAGGCCGCGACAAGCTATCCGGCTATGACATCGCCACTCTCATCAAGTACTGAGGTAGCCACTCGCGTCCACCGCGTACCGCTCATCGGCGCGACCGCTTACGTCATTCTCGAGGACGAGATCACCGTGATCGATGCCGGCATGCGCGGGTCGCTCTCGCGCCTGCACGCGTGGATCACCTCGATCGGTCGCTCGCCGCGCGAGATCCGGCGCTTTGTCGTGACTCACGCGCACCCTGATCACATCGGCGGAGCCGCGGGCGCCGAGATCCTGCTCCATCCCGCGGACCGTGCGCGCTCGGTCCGCTTCAACGCCGGTGCGATAGCGCGTCGCGTGACGGGACTGCCGGCAACGGTCGATCTCGCCGACGGCGACCTTCTGCCCGTGCTGGGTGGTCTCCGGATCATCCATGCACCCGGCCACACTCCCGGAAGTGTGTGTCTCTACGCCGAGCGCGACGGTCTTCTGTTCGTCGGCGACGCGCTCTGGCGCGATGACGACGGCGCGCTTCACCCGCCGAACAGATACTGGACCGAGGACCTCCGCGCTGCGCGCCGTTCGCTCGATCGGCTCACCGGTCTCGCCGCCGGCACGATCTTTCTCGCGCACCGTCCGCCGGTCGATCGGGCTGAGCGCGCGCTCCGCGATCTGGAGGCGCGCTGGCCCTGAACGCCTACCGGATCGCCGCCGATGCCCTGACGGCCTCGCGCGCCATCGCGGGCGTTTGTCTCATGACCTACCCCAGCGTCGGCCTGGTCGCTTTCGGGATCGCCACCGACTGGATCGACGGCGCCATCGCGCGGCGCGGTGGAGTCGCCTCATACGGTCGTCGGTTCGACCTCGAGGCCGATTCCCTTCTCACCCTTGGCGCGGCGATCGCGGTGGCGCGGCGTGGCGGCGGCAGGTCCCTTCTCGTCGCCCCGCTCCTCCGCTATGCGGTCGTCGCGGCGCGCGACCCGCGCACCTACACCGCGGACGAGCTCCTCTCGGATCGGATCAGCGGGATCGCTCAGATGGCCGTGCTCGTCGCGGCCCTCTTGCCCTGGCCGCTGCGGGCCCTTTCGCTCGTTGCCGTTCCGGTCAGCGCGGCCCGCTGCGCCGCGCTCGCCGCCCTGGTCACCTCCGGCGCGGTACACTCGACCCCTCACATGCGACCGGCGGAGGCCCGCTTGGTCCACACCCGTAGAAGGGGGGACCGATGACCGCGGCACCGTCGCTTCCAGAGATCAAGATCGACGCTCACGCGTCTGCCGACGAGGCGCGCGCGTTTCTCGAACGGGATCGTTTGATGGCCGCGTACGCCCTCGCGGACATCGACCAGCCCGAGATCGAGGGAGCCCGCTGGTGGATCGCTCGCCGGGACGGCGACATCGCGGCGGTCGTGATGGTCGTTGAGGGGCTGCCGTTCCGTCCATGCTTCGCGACCGGGGCATCCGACGGTCTCGCGGCCATCTTCCGCGAGGCGATCCGGGAGCCGCGCGTCCTCCTCGCGACACCGCCGCGATCCCGTGGTGCGATCGAGACGTCCTATCGCTTCGAGCGGGTTGACCACATGCGCCGGATGGTCGTGAACATGCACCGGTTCCGCCCGCGCATCAACCAGCAGGTCGCGCGACTCGGCGCAGACGACCTCGATGCGGTCATCGACCTGTACGGACACGCGTCGCGTACCTACTTCACGCCGGAGCGGATGAGGCGCGAGATCTACTTCGGCATCTTTGCGGGCGACATCCTCGTGTCGGCGGCCGGCACGCATGTCCGCTCGACGAGATCCGGTCTCGCGGCCGTTGGCAACGTCCTCACGCGCCTCGCCTATCGCGGCCGCGGCATGGCGCAGACCTGCACCTCCGCCGTCACCGAAACGGCACTCGAGCAGCATCGCGACGTCGTCCTCAACGTGCGCGAGGACAACTCGCCCGCGATCTCGGTATACGAGCGCCTCGGTTATCAAACGCACGGGCAGTTCATCGAAGGGCCCGCGGTCCGGCGCCCGGGCTGGGAGCGGCTCTTCGGCTCGTTGAAGGAGAGGAAATAATGGCGGTCGCGACGAAGGCTCCGAAGTACGACGTCACCGATCTCGACCTCGCTGACGCGGGAGTGCGGCGGACGGAATGGGCCGCGCGCGAGATGCCCGTGCTCGGCCAGATCCGCGAGCGCCTCGCGAAAGAGCGGCCGTACGCGGGCGTCCGCATCGCCGCATGCCTGCACGTCACCACGGAGACCGCCAACCTCGCGCTCGCGCTGCGCGATGGCGGGGCCGAGGTCGCGCTGTGCGCGTCGAATCCGCTCTCGACACAGGACGATGCCGCCGCCGCGCTCGTCGCCCGCGAAGGCATCTCGGTCTTCGCGCGGAAGGGCGAGGACCGCGACACCTACTACCGGCACATCAACGCGGTGCTCGAGATCAAACCGCACATCACGATGGACGACGGCGCCGATGTCGTGACGCTCCTCCACACAAAGCGTCGCGAGCTCCTCCCCGACGTGAGGGGTGGCACCGAGGAGACGACGACCGGTGTGATCCGTCTCCGCGCGATGGCGGAGGAGGGCGTTCTCAACTACCCGATCGTCGCCGTGAATGAAGCGCAGACCAAGCACATGTTCGACAACCAATACGGCACGGGCCAGTCCGCGATCGATGGCCTCCTCCGCGCCACGAACCTTCTCCTCGCCGGCAAGAGCGCCGTGGTCTGCGGCTATGGCTGGGTGGGTCGCGGGGTCGCCAGCCGTCTTCGCGGCATGGGAGCGATCGTGACCATTTGCGAAGTTGACCCGCTCCGCGGGCTCGAGGCGGCGATGGACGGCTTCCAGGTCGCGACGGTGGCAGAAGCGGTGACGCGCGGGGATGTGTTCTTCACGGCGACCGGAAACCTCAACGTCATCGGCCGTGCGCACTTCGCGTGCTTGAAGGACGGTGCCATCCTCGCCAACGTCGGCCACTTCAACGACGAGATCGAGCTTGGCGCGCTCGCCGAGATGGCCAAGGGGCGTCGCGTCATCCGTCCGTTCGTCGAAGAGTTCCAGCTTGCCGATAAGAAGAAGGTATTCGTCCTCGCGGAGGGCCGGCTCCTCAACCACGCGGCCGCGGAGGCGAACCCCGCGGCGGTCATGGACATGAGCTTCGCCAACCAGGCCCTTTCGATCGAGTACTTACTCAAGCACGGCAAGGAGCTCGCGCCGCGGGTCTACCCTGTGCCGCGCGAGCTGGATGAGGAGATCGCGCGCCGGAAGCTCGAGGCTATGGGCATGAGGATCGACACCATGTCCGCGGCCCAGGCTGAGTACGCGCGATCGTGGAAGGCGGGAACCTGATGGCGGAGTCGTTCAAGTCGGCGGACCGCGTCCTGTTCACGAGCGAATCGGTCACGGAAGGCCACCCCGACAAGCTCTGCGATCAGGTCTCCGACGCGATGCTCGACGAATGCCTTCGTCAGGATCCAAATTCGCGCGTCGCATGCGAGACCGCGACCACGACGGGCGTGATCCTCGTCGCGGGCGAGATCACGACCCACGCGTACGTCGACGTACCGCGCCTCGTGCGCAGCGTGGTGCAGGACATCGGCTACACGAACGCCGATTACGGGTTCGACTACCGCACCTGTGGCGTTCTCACCGCGATCAAGGAGCAGTCGCCCGAGATCGCGCAGGGCGTGAACGAGTCGATCGAGGCCCGCGAGGGAACGGATCCCATGGAGCTTGGCGCCGGGGATCAGGGAATGATGTTCGGCTTCGCGGTGCGCGAAACGGTCGAGCTCATGCCGCTCCCGATCACGCTCGCGCACGCCGTCGCGCGACAGCTCGCGAAGGCACGCAAGGACGGAACGCTGCCGTACCTGCGGCCCGACGGGAAGACCCAGGTCACGGTGGAGTACGAGAAGGGCGTGCCGAAGCGCGTGCACACGGTCGTCGTCGCGGCGCAGCACGATCCGGGCATCGACTATCAGCGTCTCTGCAGCGAGATTCGCGAACAGGTCATTAGGCCGGCGATCGGCGACTCATGGCTCCAGAAGACGAAGTACCTCGTGAACGGGACCGGCGCGTTCACCATCGGCGGACCGATGGGAGACGCCGGGCTCACGGGGCGCAAGATCATCGTGGACACGTACGGCGGCTACGCCCGGCACGGCGGCGGCGCGTTCAGCGGCAAGGACGCGACGAAGGTCGACCGCTCCGCGGCGTACGCGGCGCGCTATGTCGCGAAGAATGTGGTGAAAGCCGGACTCGCCGACCGCTTCGAGCTCCAGCTCGCGTACGTGATCGGCGGTGCCCAACCCATCTCCCTCAACGTCGAGACTTTCGGCACCGGCAAGGTCGCGGACGAGACCATCCGCAAGCTCATTGGAGAGCACTTCGATTTCCGCCCGGGCGCGATCATCGAGAAGTTTGGCTTGCGCCGTCCGATCTATCGGCAGACCGCTTCCTACGGGCACTTCGGGAGACCCGAGCTTCCGTGGGAGAAGACCGATCTCGCCGACACGTTCGCAAAGGCCGCCGGGGCGAAGGCAGCGCTCGCCTAGACGGCTGCCCGGCGACGGGCTGGCCAGCGATGTGCACGACCACCGACCCGAACTTTTATTTAGGAGGGTGATCGTGAATCAAGTCCTCGTGCGGCCAAACACCTCGTGGATGTCGGTGCTCGGCGGCTGGATCGCGACGATCGGCGCGATGGCGCTCGTTGCGCCCGCGGTCGCCGGCGTGCTCGCCGGCGCGACCGTCGGGACGAGCGACATCACGCCCGCGCTCCCGGTCGTCGTCGGGATCTTCATCTCATACCTTATCGGTGGCTATGTCGCTGGCCGGATGGCCGGATATCGCACCAGCTGGCACGGCATGCTCACCGCGTTCTTCAGCCTGTTCGTGCTTCTCGTCATCGTGCTCGTGAGCTACGCGGTTTCCCGCGGCGCTTTCTCGGGTATCGGAGTGAATAACCTCACTGACCTCGTCCCGGGTGCGGCTGGACTCAACGTCGACAGCCTCGGCAACGCGCTCACGTTCGGCGCACTTCTTGGTTTCCTCGCCGCCATCCTGGGCGGCTGGCTCGGTGGCGTTCTGGCTCCCGCGCACGCGGCGGTGCCGGTCAGGGCTCCCTACGTTGCCCGTGAGGCCGGACCGGTCCCGGGCCGCACAGTCGGTGTCGGACCTGTTGGTTCCCGCACTGTGAAGCGGGAAGCGCTGATTCGGCGGCCTCCGCTCATTCCGTCACTCGGAAGGAAGGGCGGCGAGCGCGTTTCCCAAGAGCGCGTGGTCGAAGAGCGCCGCGAATCCGACGTCGAGAACGGGTAGGCGCTGAACCAGAGATAGCGGGCGGACGTATCCTCCCTGAAACCCGGTCGGTTCGGGAGGGGGATTTCTATGCGTTCTGCCCGCTATTTCGTCGCATTCCTCGGCGCGTTCGCGGTACTCCTCGCGGCCTGCTCCGGAGGGCAGCAGCCCGCCGGTGGCGGGAGCGCGTCGCCCAGCGCAGGCACGAAGGCGACGTACGGAGGTTCGATCACGTTCGGGCTCGAGAATGACGTCAGCAACCTCGACCCGATGCTCTCCGGCCTCTTCGTCGACCGAAACATCATGTACGCGATGTACGACTCGCTCGTGCGCGTAACGCCGAAGGGCGACATCATCCCGTGGCTCGCCGACAAGTGGGAAACATCGAGCGACGGCAAGACGGTGACGTTCACGCTTCGCACCGACGTCAAATACCACGATGGCACCGCGTTCGACGCCGACTCGGTGAAGTGGAACATCGAGCGTTACAAGACCACGCAGGGATCGCTCCGGACTGCGGACCTCGCATCCGTCGATAGCGTCACGGTCGTCGACCCGAAGACCGTGAAGTTCAATTTGAAGAGCGCCTTCGCACCGCTTCTCGGAGCGCTCGTCGACCGCGCCGGAATGATGGTCTCAAAGGCCGTGCAGACCGCGGTCGGCGCCGACTTCACGCTGAAGCCGTTCAAGGCGGGCACCGGGCCGTTCATCCTCACCGAGGCGGTGAAGGGTGACCATTACACGCTCGAGAAGAACCCCAACTGGTGGGGGAAGGACAAGGACGGGAGCAAGCTCCCATATCTCGACAAGATCACGGTGCGCCCGATCACCGACGCGGACGTCGCTCTGACCAACCTTCGGACCGGGAACGCGCAGGTCCTCAACCGGATCAATGGCAAGGACGTCGCCGCCGTGAAGGCCGACTCCACCCTCAGCTACCTCGAGGTTGGGTCATTCAGCTGGAACAGCCTTGTCCCCAACGAGGCGTCCGGATTCATCTTCAGCGATCACCGCTACGTGAAGGCGGTGGCCATGGCGCTCGACCGCGACGAGATTTTGCAGAGCGGACCGGCCGCCGGCATCGGCCTGGTCGGCTGGGGGCCGATCTCGCCGGCGCACTTCGCCTACGACGCGAGCTTCAAGCCTTGGCCGAAAGCAGACCCGGACGGCGCAAAGAAGCTCATCGCCGATGTCGGTAAGGGCCCTCTCAAGTTCGAGCTCCTCGTACCCTCCGGCGACGCGGGGATCCTGCAGGCCGCACAGCTGATCAAGTCCGAGCTCGCGAAGGCCGACATCACGATGGATCTCAAGACCCAGACGCTGAACGAGATCGTGGCCATCCAGCAAAAGCACCAGCACCTGGGCATGACCTTCGTCGGCTGGAGCGGACGCCTGGACCCCGATGGCAACACGTACGACTTCGTCGTCACCGGCTCGCCGAACAACGACTCTTCGTACTCCAACAAGCAGGTCGATGACCTCATGGCGCAGCAGCGGGCCGAGTCGGACCCGGCCAAGCGCAAGCAGCTTCTCCTTCAAGCCCAGCAGATCTACACCGTCGACGATCCGTCTCGGGTCTGGTACGGGTTCGGTGTTTCACCGCTCATAACCGTGAAGAATCTCGTCGGCATGGAGTCGTATCCCGACCGGATCCCTCGTTTCCAGGCCGCGTCGCTGCAAAAATAGCCGTCGGACTGACATGAGAGCCGGGGCGACGGAGTGATCAGATACATCCTCCGTCGCCTCGTGCTTATGGTCCCGGTCGCGTTCCTTGTGACCATCGGCGTGTTCGTGCTGGTGCGCATCTCGCCGGGCGACCCGGCGCTCACGTTCGCCGGGGAAGAGCGTGATCCCGCGGCGATCGCCGCGATCCGCGAGGAGATGGGCCTGAACCAGCCTGTACCGGTGCAGTACGTGGTCTGGCTCGCGCACGTGGCGCAGGGTGATCTCGGCCGGTCCTTCCAGACCCACCAGCGAGTGCTCGAAGCCGTGACCGAGCGGCTTCCCGCCACGCTCGAGCTCGGCCTCGCCGCGCTCTTCTTCTCCGTCACCGTCGCTCTCGTCGTCGGCATCCTCTCGGCGGTCAAGCGCAACTCGATCGTCGATCTGCTCTCGACGAGCATCACGCTCGCAGGCGTTTCTTTTCCAGGCTTCTTCCTCGGCATCGTGCTGATCCTGCTCTTCGCGTACGTGATCCCCGGACACATCTTCCCGCCGGGCGGATACGTCCCGCTCGCGCAGGACGTTGGCGACAACCTCCGCCGGCTCGTTCTGCCGGCGATCACGCTCGCGACCGCGAGCCTTGCCGTGAATCTCCGGCAGGTCCGCTCGAGTCTCCTCGACGTGTTCGGGCTCGATTACATGCGGACCGCGCGGGGGAAGGGCCTGCACGAGCGGACCGTCATCACGCGTCACGCGCTGAAGAACGCGCTTATCCCGGTCGTGACGCTCATCGGTATCCAGGTCGGGGCCATCATCGAGGGCGCGTTCATCACCGAGCAGATCTTCTTCTGGCCCGGGATCGGACGGCTGGCGGTGCAGGCCATCCCGTCGGGCGATTACCCGGTGGTCCAGGGCGTCGTTCTGGTGTCCGCGTTCTCCTACATGTTCACCACGCTCGTCGTCGACGTTCTGTACGCCTGGTTCGATCCACGCATCTCCTATGGGCCGGCCTCGGCATGAGCGGAGCCACGCTGCCTGTCGTCCTTCGGGTTCCTCGCGCAAATCGGGGGACGGCGATCCGCTACTTCGCGCGGCGCAATCCGCGGATGATCGTGGGCGGCGCGATGGTGGTGGCCTGGCTCCTCATCGCGCTCCTGGCGCCGGTGGTCGCGCCGTACGACCCGATCAAAGTGACCGTCGGCGACGCGCTCCGGTCACCGAGCCTCGCGCACCTCCTCGGCACCGACGACCTCGGTCGTGACGTGCTATCGCGCGTGATCTGGGGAAGCCGGATATCGCTGTCCGTCGGGTTGATCTCCGTGGGGATCGGCTTCTTCGTCGGGGTGAGCGTCGGTCTCGCGGCCGGCTACCTTGGCGGGAAATTCGACCTCTTTGTGATGCGCGGTGTGGACGCGCTCCTCGCCTTTCCGGCCCTGGTGCTCGCGATCGCGATCACCGCGGCCCTCGGACCCCAGATACAGAACGCCATGATCGCGATCGGCATCGTCGCCATCCCCGCCTACGCTCGGCTCACCCGAGGTCAGACGCTCGCGATCCGTTCGCGCGATTTCATCCTCGCTGCGCGCACCGTCGGCTGCACGCCGCTTCGGATCGTGACGCGACACGTGTTCCCAAATATCACCAACGCGCTCATCGTGCAGGCGACGCTTTCGACGGCGTTCGCGATCCTTGCGGAGGCGGCCCTCTCGTTCCTTGGCCTCGGTCCGCAGCCGCCGGACCCGTCCTGGGGTCAGGACGTCGCCTACTCGACCCGCTACCTGGCGAACATGAAGTGGTGGATGAGCGTCGGCCCCGGCCTCGCGATCTTCTCCGCCGTCTTCGCATTCAACTTCCTTGGCGATGCCCTTCGCGATGCCCTCGATCCGCGCCTCCGCCGCTCTGGATAGGACTTCCGTACTAACCCTCTCTCCCCTGGGCCGAGGACTCCCCGTTGGCTCAGTAGCCTGCTATTCCGGAGCCAAAACATGCAGGTGAGCCAGGTCGCGTACGACCGTTTCGTGCTCGAGCTCCCGCCCGCCGACGCCACGTGGCGTCCCCTCGCGGACCCGGAGTGCCTTGCTGAGACGGCCGCGTGGCTCTGGGATTTCGGACCGAAGCCGCTCATCGCGGTGGTCGGTGTCGACAAGGCCGCTCCGAGCTGGCTCACCCCATACAAACCGCGCGGAGTCCGCTTCGCGCCGGGCGGTGCATCGACCGGCGTCGCGGTCGTCCTCGCCAAACGGGCGGACCTCGAACGCTTCCTCTCGGAAGGAGCGCCCCACGAGCGCACCGTGCTCCTCTGGCCGCGCGCATCCGAAGTGAAGACGTTCGAGGCCCTGAACGGGGCGCCCAACTCCTGGCTCAAGACGGTCGACGGCCACGCGACGATCCAGAGAGGCGGCGAGGTCTACGAGGTGTACTCGGTCGTCGGCTAGCACGTTTACGCGCTCGACGAAGTAGCGCTCCTCCGCACGATGATCCCGACGCAAGCCCCGGCAAGCGCTCCCGCGACCGCGAAGCCGAGCGCGGCGATGCCCGCCGGAACGCCACCGCTCCGCATTGCTTCGACGATCGGGATCGGAGCGCCGACGGCGAGCGCGATCAGGATCGCGGCGCGCGGTCGCACCGCGGACAGAGCCGCGGCGATCAGGAAGATCAGACCGGCCTCGATTCCCGTGTCGTCCGTTCGCGCATCGACCGAGACGAGCCACAGCCCCGCGACACACGCGAGCCCGACGACGACGGGGGTGACGTATCTCACGGATGCTCCTCCGATCGACGCTCGGCTTCTGCGCCGAGCTCGCGCGTTCGCTGGTAGGCCGCGTACACGGCCTTCGACAGCACCGTCCGGAGCGCGCCCTTCTCGAGCTGGTAGATCGCGGCGGCGCTCGTGCCACCGGGCGAGGTGACCATGTTCCGAAGCTCCGCGAGATGCCGCCCGCTCTTGCGCGCGAACAGCGCCGAGCCTTCGACGGTGCGCAGCACAAGCTCCTCGGCGACGCGGCGGGAGAAACCGAGGTGCACGCCCGCGTCGACGAGCGCCTCCATCAACAAGAAGACGTAGGTCGGCCCGGTCCCCGAGAGAGCGGTTGCCATATCGACGAGGTTCTCGTCATCGACCATGAGCTCTTCGCCGAGCGCACCGAGGATCGCCTTGGCGCGCTCGCGCTGCTCGGCATCGACCGACGTCGTCGGCGTCCAGGCGGTCACGCCCATGCCGACCTGAGCAGGCGTGTTCGGCATCGCGCGCACGATCGCCGCGTGGTCGAGGCCGTCGCGCAGCGATCGCAGCGTCGCGCCGGCGACGATGGAGATGACGAGCTTCTCCTCGTCGAGCTTTCCGCGCAGCTCGCGCATCACTGTCGCGAGGACCTGGGGTTTCACCGAGAGCACGACGACGTGGGCGTCGGTCGCCGCTTCGGCGTTTGAGGCCAGCGCCTTCACGCCGTACGTCTTGGCCAGCTCGGCGCGGCGCTCGCGCCGTGGCCCGGTGACGAGCACGTGCGATGGCGGAACGAGATGCCTGTCGAGAAGACCGCGGACCATCGCCTCGGCCATGGTGCCGCCGCCGATGAACGCCAAACGCTTTCCGCTGAGTGTCACCGGGGAAGTATGCAGACGTCTACGGAGCGGGGCAGGTCGCCGCGTACGTGCAGTCGTTGAACCCGTCGCCTTGATGATCGGGGAGCGACGGTGTGGCAATCAGCGCGAGGTTGAAATCGACGAGGTCCATCCGCTCGCTCGCGACGAATGCCGCGGAGGCACCGTTGACCCGAGCGTGCTCGAAGCGGACCCCGGCGAGATCCGGCATAGGACCCACCTGGATCCCGCCCGTATCGGTGACGACGACCGGTGTCTCGATGACCCACTCGGCGGTCGCATAGCTCGAGGGATAAGGCAGGGTAATCGTGAAGCTCGCACCCGTCGATCGGTTCGCGATCGCGATCGTCCAGATCTCCGGCAGGCGACCTTCGGAGATCTTCACGGCGACGCGATCGCCGGGACGCACCGGCAACGTCGTCCGCACGAGTGGCGCTGGGATCGTTTCCCACCACGCGTAGTAGTCGGCCTTACCCGCCGCATCGATGTCGTGGCCGATACCGGCCTGGATGAGCGTGTCGTCGGTGATCGAGCAGGCCGCGTCCACGCAGCCCCCGCCGATCCCGATCCAGCTCGACGAGTACTCGGCCTCACCGGACCGGTGCGGTGTGGCCGTGGGCACGATCCAGGCGGCCGAGATGGAATGGAACGTCGTGTTCTTCTCGAGTGCGCCCTGTACGTATCCCGCCCAGTTGAAGGACTGGTTCGCGGAGACGACCGCGATCGTCCGAGCAGACACTGATGGGGAGCTCGCGCCGGAGACGCCGAGAAGGACCACGACCAGGGCAGAGACGGCAAGGCGCACGACGCGCTCTCGCGGCAGTCGGCGTGCCAGGGTCAGCGCACGACTCTCACGAGATCGCCGTCGACGAAGAGCTCGCTTGTGTTCACCCCGATCGCGTCGAAGGCACGGACCGGGATCCCGATATCCGCAAGGAGGAGCTCGCCCACGAACTCGCGGGCCGCGGGCGCCATCAGGCCGGCTTTCGGAAGGCCGAGCGTGACCGTGGCCGTGGCTCTGATCGCGACTCCCGAGGTGGCGCCCGTGTCCGGATCGACGCCGGACGGTATGTCGACGGCGAGTATCGGCGCACCGGATTCATTCGCCGCCACGATCTCTTGTGCCTCGGTTCGGCGTGGCGCGCCTCGCGCGCCGTAGCCGAGGAGACCGTCCAGGATCAGCAGCGAACGGCCGAACTCGCGCGGTTCGGGACCGCCATCGTCCCAGATCACCACATCCGGAAAGCCGGTCACTCGGATGAGACGGGTGAGCTGAGATTCGAGCGGCTCACGAAGGCGCTCCTCGGGGGATCTGGCCACGATTGCCTGAGACGTGGCTCCCCAGTTCTCGAGATGACGGAGCGCGCCGACGGTATCGGCGCCGTTGTTACCAGCCCCGACCAAACCGAATACCCACTTGCCCGCTACGCGCCCACCGAGCACGTGACGCGCCGCGCGGGCGATCTGGTGCGCGGCGTTTTCCATGAGGAGGTCGACGCCGATCGCGAAGTTATCGATGGTGCGGCGATCGATCTCAGCCATCTGCGCCGCGGTGACGCTCGGAACATCACGCACGACGGGCAGACTCTCCAGCGTCATCTGCGTCCGACGAGGATGATCTTGTGGACCGCGAAGCTTGTCGGCGTGATATGGAATCGCTCGATCGCCAAAGGTGGCGCGCTCGCGAGCCGTCGCCTCACTTCCGCGGCGCGACCCGGCGCTGTTTGCGAGCGCTCAAGCCAGTTCTCCGTGACCAGCTTCGTCAGGCCGGTGTCGGAATCGACGGTCGTGGCGAGACCGGCTTGCTCGAGCAGCTTGCGCCATCCCCCCGCAGTGTGATTGCGTACGTGCGACGGATCGCGCAGCGTTTCGATCTCGTTGATGAAGCGCGCGAGGTCAGGATCATCGGGCGCGAAATTGTCGACGAGCACGAACATCCCGCCGGGCCGAAGAATGCGAGCGATCTGGCGGAAGGAGCCCGCCGCATCGACGAAGTGATGCGCGGCGAGGCGCGATGTCACCACATCCGTGGACCGCGACGCGATCGGCAGGGCGGTCGCGTCGGCCTGAACGAGTAGCGCGTTGGTTACGCCAGCGCGACTCAGGACTCCGACTCCGGCCTCGAGCATCTCGCGCGTCGCGTCCACACCGACCGCGCTGCGAAACTGCGGCGCGACGCGCCGAAGGGTGTGACCGACGCCTGTGCCCACGTCGACGATGCGCTCACCGCCATGTTCGGTCGCGAGCGCGACGATACGGTCGAGATCCTCGCCGCGAGCGTGGCTCGCGCTCTCGACGTACGCGGCCGCGGTACGGCCGAACTGCTTCTGGACCGGCTCGATCCCACTCACCTTGCGATGAGCTCCTTCGCGAACTCGACGGTCTTCTCGCGGTAGTAGCCGATGCCGGTCCAGAAGGCCATCGCGTCCTCCTCGCCCTCCCATACGATGAGGTTGAGCTTCCTGCAGCCCATCGCGCGGAGACGGTCCTCGATCGTTCGCACGAGGCGCGTCGCGATGCCGCGCCGCCGCGCATCGGGATGGGTCGCGACGTGATACAGCCAGCCGCGACGGCCGTCGAATCCGGCGAGCGCGGACGCGACGATGCGATCGCCTTCAACACCGACGATGCACAGTCCCGGGTTGCGCGACGCCATCGCGGCGAGCGATGCATCGTCGTCACCCGGCCGATCGCGGATGCCGCACGCGCGCCAGAGCGCGCGAAGCGCATCGCCATCGCTCGGTCGAAGATCGCGGATCTCCACTGCCGCCCATACTGACGCTTCGTGCGCGTCGGTCGTTTCGACGTTCGGATCTTCAGCGATGGGCTGTTTCGCCTCGATGGCGGAGCGATGTTCGGGATCGTTCCCAAGGTGCTGTGGGAGCGGCAGAAGAAGGCCGACGACCGCAATCGCGTGACGATGGACATGAACTGCCTGCTCATCCGCGACGCCGACAACGTGGTGGTCGTGGAGACCGGGGCCGGCCCGAAGCTCACCGACCGGCAGAAGGAAATATTTGGGATCCAGGATCCGCCGCGCCTTCTCGACGAGCTGAAAACGCTCGGCGTGCGTCCGGCGGACGTGACGTTGGTCATAAACACGCACCTGCATTTCGACCACTCCGGGGGCAACACCTATCGCGACGATGGTCGGATCGTTCCGACCTTCCCGCGCGCGAGCTACGTGTTCCAGCGCCGGGAGTGGGAGGACGCGATCGCGCCAAACGAGCGAAGCCGCGGCAGCTATCTCCCCGACGACTACGCGCCCCTCGAGGCCGCGGGCAAGCTCGAGCTCATCGACGAATCCGTGGAGATCATCCCCGGCGTGCGCCTCGACCGCGTGCAGGGCCACACGCGCGGCACGCAAACGGTACGCATAGCCGATCGCGACACGACGGTCTTCTTCTCGAGTGACTTCATGCCCGACCGCCACCACCTTCCCTTGCCGTGGATCCCGGCCTTCGACCTCTTTCCGCTCGACACGCTCGCCGCGAAGAAGCTGATCCTCCGGCGCGCGATCGACGAGCGGTGGATCGTTGGTTTCACGCACGATCTTCCGCGGTTCGGCCGCATCTCCGAGGCCGAGGGCAAGTTTCGGTTCGACGAGGTGGATGGCTGATCGATCTTCCTCGGACCGCTTCGACGATCGTCGTCGGCGGTGGCGTCGTGGGCGCCGCCTCGGCGTACTTTCTCTGCGATCGCGGCGAGCGCGACGTCCTCGTCCTCGAGCGCGACAAGCTCGGCTCGGGGACGACCAAGGGCGGACTCGGCGGCATCCGTCATCAGTTCGTCGACGAGCTCGATATCCGCATGTCGCAGCTCGCCACCGCGTTCTGGCGCAACTTCGAGGACCGCACCGGCTCCCGACACGATTTCGAGGAGCGCGGCTACCTCTTCATCGCCAACACCGAGGAGGGTGTCGCGCAGCTCCGCGAGCCGATGCCCCTGTACGAGCGCATGCGCGCCGCGGTGCGCATGGTGAGTCGCGTCGAGATCGCGGAGCTCGTTCCCGGGATCCGTACGGACGACGTCTTCGGCGGTAGATTCGGTGCGCGCGACGGGTACGGCGACCCGCTCGGGGCGCTGGCCGGATTCGCCGCCGCCGCGCAGCTCGACGGCGCGTCGTTTCGTGAAGGGGTCGCGGTCGAGTCCCTATTACGCGAGGGCGACCGCGTCACCGGCGTTCGCACTGCGGACGGCGACATTCGCGCCGAGCGCGTGCTCCTCGCCACCGGCTGCTGGACCGCCGCGCTCGCCGCGACCGCGGCGGTACCGGTCCCGATCTGGCCCTACCGCCGCTCGATCATGCAGTCCGGTCCCGTGCCGGAGCTTGCTCGCGTCCCGCTCACGATCGAGTGGGAGTCGGGATTCCATTTCCGTCCCAAGGGTGCCGCGCAGCGCTTCGCCATGCCCAACATCACCACGGACGGCAAGGAAGAGAAAGGACCTGTCGGCGCGCCGACGGCGTTTCCCGGCGATTTCGCGCCTCTCGAGGTCCCGCCGTCACTCGAGCCATGGCTGCGCGCTCGCGCCGCCTGGCGCCATCCGGCGTTCGCTCGCTTAGAGATCGTCGACTCGTGGTCCTGCTACTACGAGATGACGCCCGACGATCATCCGATCGTGGGTGCGGTGCCCGGTGTGGCCGGCTTGTACATCGCGGCCGGCTTCAGCGGCCACGGCTTCATGCACGCGCCGGCGACGGCGCAGCTGGTCGTCGAGGAGATGCTCGACGGCCGCGCGCGCTCGATCGACATCCGGGATCTTTCCCTCGAGCGATTCCAGACCGGACGCCGTCCATTCAAAGCGGCCGTGCTCTGAACGTCCGGGTCACCTCGCTTCTCGAGGGCGCGCGAACCGCCACCGGTCACGTGGTGATCGTCGATGTGTTCCGCGCGTTCACGACCGCCGCGTTTTGCATCGCGGCCGGCGCTCGCGAGATCGTGCTCGTCAACGATCACGAGCAAGCGCTCGCGATGAAGCGCGCGGATCCGGGACTCTTTCTCACCGGCGAGATCGATGGCCGTCCGATCCCGGGATTCGATATCGGCAACTCGCCGTCCGCCATCGAGCGCCTCGACCTCGGCGGCCGGCGCGTCGTGCAGCGTACGAGCTCGGGGACGCAGGGCGTCGTCGCTGCGAGTGGCGCGCACGCGATCGTGCTGGGAAGCTTCGTGATCGCGGCGGCGACCGTGCGATTTCTGCGCGAGTACGCCGAGGAAGTGACGATCGTCGCGATGGGGCAAAACGCCGTCGCGGAGGCGGACGAGGATCTCGCGTGCGCGCGTTACCTCGCAGCGGCACTGCGCGACGAGCGGCCATCGATGCCACCGGTCAAGCTCTTCGAAGCGTGGCCCGAATGGTTCCCGCGACGCGACGCCGAGCTCGCGCTCGAGGCCGACCGTTTCACGTTCGCGCTGCCGGTCTCACGCGAGAACGGTCTCCTGATCGCGCGCCCGGAGTACGTCTAGCTGAACCTCCGCACGACCGTCGTGGGATAGCCGCTCGGTCCCATCGGGCCTGGCGGTGGTCCCTCGTCGCCCGGACGCGTGAACCCGGCGATCCGCTCGGCGAGCCGACCTCCTTCGGTGAGCTCGTCCATCGCCTGGTCGACATGTTTGTCGGTGACACGAACCGCCTTGGATGCGCCGTCAGCCTCGATCGCGCCGAAGACGGCGGCTTTGCGTAGCAGCTCCTTGATGTACGCCGGGCTCGCACCTTCGGTCCGGACGATGAACTTGTCGAGGTCGGTGACCTTGAAGTCCAGGCCGCGTGCGTAAAGGGCGAACAGCCGGCGGCGCGCGTCGGCGTCGGGCAGAGGCAGCGGTATCGCGAGGTCGACTCGGCCCGGCCGCGCCGCGAGTGCCGGTTCGAGGATGTCGGGGCGGTTCGTGGTCAGGACGAAGAGGATGTCCAGATCGTCGCGGAGTCCATCCATCTCGTTCAGGAGCTCGAAGAGGAGCGGCTGCGTCTGCACGCCCGGCATGCCGCGCTCCTGGGCGATGAGGTCGACATCTTCGACCACCACCGTGCTCGGCGCGAGGATCCGGGCCATCTGCGTCACCGCCGTGATCATCCCGAGTCCCCGACCGGTGGTGAGTAGAACGGTCCGGCCCTGCATGCGGCCGGCGAGATACATGATGGTCAACGTCTTTCCCGTCCCGGGCGATCCATAGAGCAAGAGACCGCGTTTGACCGGGCGCCCCGAGGCGATGAGCTGGCCGGCGTGCTCGCTGAACGCGATCGCGTGGCGGTCGATGCGATCGAGCACGCCACTCGGAAGGATGACGTCGTCACGGGTCACCTTGGGGAGCCGGTGGAAGGTGATGATCGTCTGCGGCCCGAAGCCGAACTGCTGCGGCTCGAGCGACACGATCTTGCCGCGATACACATTCCGCTCGCGCATGAGCGCGGTGACGTCCTTCAGAAACGCCTGGGCCACCGTCTTTTCCGGCGCCATCACCTCGATGCGCGCGCGGCCGCCCCGCGGTCCCATGTTCTCGTTGGGACCGCTCACGAACGCGATGAGCGGCGCCCCGTTCACCCTCACGAGATAGAGGCCGAACTGGACGACCGGGAGGACGCGGTCGCCGTCGAGGTGGAAGTTCACCCAGTCGACGGGACCCTCAGCGAGGCGGAGGCTGTACGGCGACGTGCCGCGGCTGACGAAATCAGAGAGCCCGAGACCCCAGTTGCGCTTGTTCTCCGCCGCGAGCCCGATGAGCTCCGCGCTGTGGCCAGCTTGCTCGAGATACGCGTCCATCGCGACCTGGAGGTTCGGCTGCTCGAAGCGCTGGACCTCCTCGGAGATCACCGGCATGCGCGTCGGTTCGCCACCGAGGTGCTCGCGAAGGCGCTTCAGCAGCGGGCCTTCGGGGATCTCCGCGCGATTGACGATGTCGTCGAGAAAACGCTTGAAGAGAAGGCCGAACTCCTCGGGAGACGTGCGCTCATCCATCGGCGCGACATTAGTAGCAGTCGTGCAACCGAGCGCGCGCTACGCGGTCGAAGGCGCGAGAGCGAACGATCCTGAGTCCTCATTCGGAAGGCGCCGGATCGCGAACATCCGCCGGCCGTCTGGGCTGTCTTCGTGATGAACGACGACCTTTTCGCCGAAGCGCTCCTCGAATGCCGATCCGAACAGGGTCTCGCTCCATCGAGTCGCGTTCCAGCCCGCGCCGGCCGCCCCCATGAACCGGACCACGAACTCGCGAAGCTTCTCGGCCTCGACAGGGATACCGACGCACACGATCTCGGTCCCATCGGGCATACGCCAACTGACCATCCCAACCACCCCCGGAAGAACTTACGTCGGACGAAGCCGTCCGGCATCCGCCAAACCAACTAGGCAAAATGTGGCCGAGCCCCGCCTGAAGCGCCCTTCGGTATTCGCGATGCCGCATAGTCGCGGAGTCGTGGACCCGGAGACCGAGGAGACACAAGCACGGAGCGGCCGCGTTGCCCTGCCACGCGAGTTCATTTCCGAGGGCGTTGGTTTAGCGGCGCTCATCGCATCTGGTACCCGGGACGGAATCGCAATTCTGGATCCGAACGGGAAATTGGTCTTCTGGAATGCCGCAGCGACGGCCATCACCGGGTGGTCCTTGGCGCAGGCGGCGGAGCGCAACATCGGCGAGCTCGTCAAGGCGCCGGACGCGCTCATCGAGATCCGCGACGGCAAGTGGGTCGAGCTCCGGTATTCCCGCGTGGATGCGAACGCTCAGACCTTTTTGGTGCTGATGTTCACCGACAGCACGTCACTCATGAGCCTCCGCGACGCACGGCAGCAGCTCCGCGCGCTTGGTCTCATCGACCGCGAGACCGGCCTGCCCGGACGGGACCTTGCTCTCGTCCAGCTCGACCAGGCGATCGCGCTTGCAAAGCGCGATAAGCGATCGGTCGGTGTTCTGAGCCTGAAGGTCGATCGCTTTCGGCAGGTCCGAGAGACAGCGGAAGATCGCGTCGCCGACGAAGTCGTTCGGCAGTTCGCCAGTCGCATCACCGCGTTCATCCGGGGGAGCGACGTGCCCGCGCGTCTATCGAACGAGTCCTTTCTGGTCGTGCTCACCGCGCTGACCACCAGCAACGACGCGGCCATCGTCGCAGTCCGTCTTCTCCTCGTCCTCGCCGAACCGTTCGATGTCGTCGGGCAGGCGCGCTCCGTCCATTGCAGCATCGGCGTCGCGGAATTTCCTCGCGACGCCGAGGACGCCACATCCCTATTGGGAGCGGCGCTCGCGGCCGCCGATCGCGCGCAGCTCATGGGGGGCGGGCAGTACCGCGTGGCCTCGGACCCTCGCGAGACCACCTGAGTCGCTGTAACCTGCCGCGTGCGTCGTGACGCAACCGTTACGGATCCTGGTCGTCGAGGACGACCTCGACACGCTCGCCGCCGTCGCCACCCTGTTGCGTGACGAGGACGGCTTCGCCGTCTGGGTCGCGAGAAGCGGCTAAGACCGCGTCAACTTAGAGGCGACTCCTACCGGACTCGTCTTCGCGTTCCCCACCGTCGAAGCGCGTCGATCGCGGGGCGAAGTTCGCGGCCGCGATCGGTGAGCGCATATTCCACCCGCGGGGGCACCTCCGCGTAGACCGTTCGCGAAACAACGCCGGCCGCCTCAAGCTCGCGCAGACGCGCGGTGACCATCTTCGGATTCGCGGCGCCGAGCGAACGCTCTATCTCGGTGAACCGACGCGGACCCTCGCGCAGGGCTTGGACTATGAGGAGCGCCCATTTGCGCCCTACAACGGCCAGTGCCCGCGCGAGCTCATCCATTATTTACTTACATTACTGGGTGCTCCTTGCTATTTGCAAGTATTGGACGTACGGTGAAGTCAGAAAGAAGGGCATCTATGACTCTCACACAAGAACGACCCGCCGTCGTCAACAACGGCGCCACGATCAAGACCTGGATAGCTTCGATGGTCAAGGGCGACCTCGATCGCGCGCCGTACGCTGAGGACGCCGAGACCTCCGACCCGACAGGCAAGTACAAGGGCAAGAAGCAGATCCTTGACTCGCTCAAGGTCTGGAAGACGGCGTTCCCACAAGGCACCGCCGAAGTGACGAACCAGATCGCTCAGGGCGACCACGTCACGTCCGAGGTCGTCTACAAGGCGACCCACACCGGACCGCTCGTCTCCTCGAAGGGAACGATCCCGGCGACGAACAAGTCCATCGTGCTGAAGACCATGCTCGTCAGCTCATTCCGCGACGGGCTGATTCAGCGCGAGCGCACCTACTTCGATCAGGCAGATCTGATGCGGCAGCTAGGGATCACTACGCAACCGAAGGCGTAAGCATCTTGGCGAGCAACCAACGAAGGAGCACTCCGATGGGAGTGCTCCTTTTCGTTCGATACGTCCCCCCGGGCGTGACGAAACCGTCATGCGCGCCGCGGCGGTTGCGGCCAGCATCCGAGCGGTGGCTCGAGGACCGGAGCGTGCCTCGGTGCCAGGGAGGCCACGATCGATACCCAGGGCAGCGACCGCGCGCCAACACCAGCCGTGCTTCTTGTCGAGGACGACGTCCTACTTAGTGAGCTCGTGACGACGCTCGTCGAAGGGGTGGGGTACCGCGCGGTCACGATCGCCGATCACGATCAGATCGGAGACGCGATCGATCGCTTTGACCCGAAGTGCGTGATCCTGGACGGCGAGATCGGCCGAACCGGCCTCTCACGATCGTGGGACGACGCGGCGGCGATCCGGCGCGAGCACCCAGCGTTGCCGGTGTTGATGTTCACCGCCGACGTGGACGCAATCGCGGAGGAGCGGGCGGGCACATCTCCGCGCAGCCGTGATGCTGGCTTCGTGGGCGCCGTCCCGAAGCCCTTCATCGTGGAGGAGTTTCTCGCCACCCTTCAGAGCGCCGTCCGCAGCTCGCCGCCGGCCGAGTCCGACGCGGTAGCGATCTTCTCGGACCCGAGCGGTGGATCTCCGGCGGAATGGGCGAAGGCGGACTTTTTCGGCGCCACCATCCATGAGCTGAAAACTCCGCTCACTACGATCAGCGGCCAGATGCAGCGTGCACGCAAACTCATGACCAGTGACCCGGCGCGCGGGCGCGCCGCGATGGACCTCGCGCTGATGCAAATCGGGCGGATGGAATCGCTCATCGCTGGTCTGCACGACGCCCTACGCCTCCGGTCAAACGCGATGAGCCTCGAAGTTGTCACCTTCGACCTGTGCGATGCGGTCGCGGAGGCGATCATCCGGCACGAGCTTGAGGAGACCGCACGGTTCAGGTTCGACTATTCCGAGACCGGCCCGCGCGTGAGGGGGGACACCGGCCGCATCGCGCAGATCCTCGACAATGTCCTGGGCAACGCGCTCAAGTACAGCCCGCCCGGCGCGCCGGTCGACGTCACCGTCACGAATACGGGCGGCGAAGCACGGGTTTGGGTTGAGGATCACGGTGTGGGCGTGTCAGCGGACGAGCGCGACCGCCTCTTCGCGCCGTACTTTCGCACCCAGCGCACGCGCGACATTGCGGGGTCGGGCCTCGGTCTTCACATCAGCCGGCGGCTCGCCCAGCAACACGGTGGACGCCTTTGGTTAGAGAGTTCCGGCGACGTGGGGAGCACGTTCGTGTTGGCGCTGCCGCTCGCCGGTTAGCCTCAGTCCTTCTCGGCCCGGGAAATCGGGATGAACCGATAGCCGGCGTTCGAAACGGTCTCGATGTACCGAGGCTTATGCCAGTCGTTCTGCAGCTTCGCCCGCAGCGCGCGCACATGCCGGTCGACGACATTGCTCTCGATCACGAAGTCCGTTCCCCATAGGGCGTCGAGGATCTGCTCGCGCGTGAGGATGGTGCCGGCGTTCGCTGCGAGAAGGTAGAGCAGCGCCTGCTCGAGTGAAGTGAGGTGCAGCTCGTGCTCGCCCGCGAGCACCTTCCGGTTGAGAACATCGATCTCGAGATCGCCGATGCGCAGACGGGGAAGCAGCTTTCCAGCGGTGCCATGTGTCCTGCGGATCACCGCGTGCGCGCGCGCGACGAGGTCGTCCGGCACGAACGGCACGCCGATGTAGTCGTCGGCGCCTCGCGCGAATGCATCGAGCTTCCCGCGGAGGTCGCTGCGGCGGGTGAGGGCGATGATTCCGATTGGCCCGCGGGCGCGCGCATCGTCAATCAGCTGTATGGCTCGACCAGCCTCCACGTCGATGTCGACCAGAAGGAGATGGGGCTCCCACTCCTCGATGGCGGTCTTGCCGTCGGCGACCGTCGCGACGTTACGGCGAACGTAGGGCCCGTGCTGCAGGGTGAGGTCGATGGTGTTCGCGAGCGCCTTGTCGCCGACCACCAAGAGTACGCGAACCGCGCGTGCAGTTCGTCTTGCCGCGGGCGCGTCCCCAGACCCCCTAGGCATCACTCGATTTTAGGCGACGCGGTTCTCATAGATACGCACGCCGAGCTCGCGGCTGAGCGGAAGGGGCCAACCGGAGGAATCACTCCCACCTTCGTGCGGACCGTCATAACCACCGAGCAGGACCAGAAGACCCGCGTGCGTCCCGACGGGCGCTCCAATCCAGACCAGACCTATCGGCCGGCTTGACCCGTCGTTCCCCCCCGAGCCGTCGCTGGGCGCGGCCGCGGCGCTGCCCGCGTTGATACCAGATTCGGTCACGGCGAGACGAAAGGATGAAGGTGGACTCTGCGAACGCTCGGTGACTCGGGGGCCGTAGTGCTTCGGCGCCGCCCAGCTCGAGACCAGGTGGTCGAGATCCGCGCGTTCGACCGTGTCGGTTTCGCTCATCTCTCCGGCATGCAATGCCCGAAGGGTCGCGACGTCGCGGCGGTCCTCGATGCTCGTGAGGAGCGGGATGGCCGGTTCGATCCCGGGCGGTGACGCCGCGACGATCCGGGCGGCGGCGGCAGCGTCGTCGGCCGCGCGCAGGCGGAACTCCTGGAGTACGAGAACGGTGATCGGGTCGTCGGTCGGCATAGCGTCAACAGTGACCTTGGTTCGTGTATCTGGCATGACTTTGTCGTCATCCGCTGCTCATGACCGATTCGTCACACCTCGCCCCTTAAAGAGGCGGACCATCGATGTCAGCGGCTGCACGCGGGCGCGTGATGCGCAAGCCGGAGGAGGCCTCATGCCACAGGACATACCCCGACCCATCGATCCCGTCGCCGTAAAGACGGCCGAGCGGCAGATGCTGACGCCGCCCAACGAAAAGAGGATGCGCACGCTGCTCGAGGCGTTATGTGACCCAGCTCGCATCACGATCGTGCGCGCACTACGCGACACGACGCTCGCGGCAAGCGATCTCGCCCACGTTATCGGCCGCAACCGCGCCGCAACGAGCCAGCACCTCCGAGTTCTGCGCGAGGTCGGTGCGATCACCGCGAAACGCAATGGGAACGTCGTTCGCTACACACTCTCCGGCGATCTGCCGGGCTCGATCATCGAAGAGGCTGCGTCAGTGTTCGACCAACTTCAGCCGGCCACGGCGCCCGCGAGCGGATAGGTCTTGCGGCTAACGCGTGACTAACACGCGGTAGCCGACACCCGCAACCGTTTCGACGTAGCGCGGGTGCCGGGGGTCGTCGCCGAGCTTCCGGCGCAGGCTGCTGACGTGACGCGCGAGCGCATTGTTCCGGAAGTCGGACTCGCTTCGCCCGAGCGCGTCTGCAATCTCGCGATAGCTGACCACCGCACCGGCTCGCGCGGCGAGGGTGTACAGGAGCATGTGCTCGCGCGGCGAAAGGCGGATCGCACGCGTCCCCTTGCGGACACGCGGGTTCAAGGCATCGATCTCAAGGTCGGCGACTCGAAGGGGAGCCACTCGGGGCGACGGGGGAATCCGGTTGCGAATCAACGCAATCAGTTTGCGGAACCGGCGTGCCAATCCGCATTACGAACCCGTCATTTGGCGAGCTGGCCTGCCGCGCCGATGACCGTTTCGTCATGACGCAAACAGGCATGCGTCCGACCATCAGCCGGCACGGTTAAGGGAGGACTTGATGGCCACCTCGCTCGCCCCTGAAGCAAGACACGAAGATTGGGCGGATCAACGTGCCATGAGCGGCGACGAGCCCGGTTCGGCGCGCGCACTCTGGCTCTGGACGCTCTTCGGTGTCGTTCTCCTCGTCGCATTCCTTGCGTTCGTCGTCGACGACTTCCCGCTTCGGACTCTGATCGCGGCGCGCTGAGACCGTTCGCGTCGCGCGATGTTGCGTGACGGAACCGTCATGACACGAACGACCCCACAGTCGACCATCCAGCAGAGACAGACACGCCGCGCCCGTGCGCGTGCAAGGGAGCGTCCAGCGTGAATAACTCAAAATCGATCGTCGCGATGGTCGCCATCGCGTTCGTCATCGCGATTGGCGCAATGACGGGCCGCACCGCATCCGCGGCGACCAACACGGTCGCCCTGGCTACGGCCGCGACGTACTCGGTTCTAGCCGGCCAATCCGTGACGAACACAGGGCCGACCACTACCGATAACAAGGTCGGAGTTTCCCCCGGCACCTCGGTGACCGGGTTTCCGCCCGGGCTCGCGGGCGGGATGATTCACGCGGCTGATGGAGATGCCGGGCAAGCCCAGAGTGATCTGGGCATCGCTTATAACGACGCCGCAGGACGAACACCGTTCCTCACCGTGTCTGGCGACCTCGGCGGGCAGAGTCTCGTTAGTGGGGTCTACCGAGGTGGCGGGCTTGGTCTCACAGGGGTGCTAACGCTCGATGGCCAGAACGACCCAGCTTCCGTCTGGATCTTCCAAGCGGCGTCGGGTCTCACCACAGCGTCTGGGAGCTATGTGAGCTTTGTCAACGGTGCAAGCCCATGCAATGTCTTCTGGCAGATTGGGAGCTCAGCAGCCCTCGGAACAGGTTCCACCTTCGTTGGAACCATCATGGCTCTAACGTCCATCACGCTCGGGGACAGCGTCACTGTCTACGGCAGGGCGCTGGCACGCAATGGCGACGTCACGCTCATTAACGACAGATTCCTGTCGTCGGCATGCGCATCTGCGCCGCTGCTCATTCCGCCGACGCGACCACCGTTCACAATCGCGCCTGGGTCGACCCCGACACCCGTGCCCTCGCCGATGACCACCTTCACTCCCGCTCCTTCAGTCGTCCCCTCACCCGCACCCACGGCTGTACCCACAGCCGCGCTGACAACCGCCCCAACGGCGGCGTCGGTCGCCGCGGCCGCCCCGACCGCAACGCCTAGACCTGCCGCGGTCGCGGGGACGCTGAATCTGCCGTCGACGAGCACGGGCGATCCAGCGAATCCACTTGCGATCCTGGGCGTCGCACTGACCGGCCTCGGGATCCTGTTGCTCCGTCGACCGATTCGGCACCTCTAGCGAGCCACGCCCAAGACCGCCGAGCCGAGTGAATCGACGCACTTGACTCGGCGGTACCGCATGACGGTACGGTCATGACTGCCCGGGGGCCGTGGGCCACGATTCAGATATGACAACCACTCCACCAACACGCACGCCCACGCCAGCTCAGAGCGCCACGAACGTCAACGTCGCTGCCGCGCCCGCAAGCAGCGCCTCGATGTGGACAGCGACCCGCGTCATCGCGCTCGTGTTCACGGTCCTCGAGGTGCTGTTGCTCGTCCGATTCGCATTCAAGCTTCTCGGCGCGAACGCCGATCAGCCGTTTGCCTCGGCCATCTACGGAATCACCGAGCCGCTCGTCGCGCCGTTCCGTGGCATCTTCGCTCAACCAGCCGGCACGCCGATCGTTGAGGTCGCTGCGCTTCTCTCGATTGTCTTCTTTGTCCTCGTCGCAGCCCTCATCGTCGCTCTCGTTCGCGCCTACACCGGCCGAAGTGGGAACCCGAACCCGTAGTGGTGGAGGGAACGCGACCGCGGAACCAGCTCGGGGAGCCCGCCACAACGACGCCCGAGGAGACCATCGCACGTCTCAAAGCGAAGGCCTCGAAGAACCACGGCACTGCCAACCGCAAGCGCATCCAAGCGCAGATCTCCGAAGAGGGGCGCGTGAGCGCCTGAGAAAGTGGCCTCGGCGGGCGATCGCCGAGGACGGCATCCGGCAGGCGCGAGGCCGAGATCATCGGGCTATGACGGAAGCGTCATGCACCCCCACGACCACGGCACTTACAGTCGAGTCGTGATCGATTTGTCGTTCGTCCTCGGAGTCGCGTTGGGGACGATCGTCACGGGCTTCTGTGCGATCGGGTCCTACTACCGCGGCTCGGACAGTGTCCGCAGGGGCGCGTGGAGTCTTGAGCTCGCCGCGCGAAGGCGAGCGTTGGTCGACCCCCAGCCGACGCGCCTGGTTGCCCGCCCGCCCATCGAGGGAGCTCTCAGCGAGGCGAGCTAGCGAGAGCGGAGCTCTGGCGATTATCGAGTGTGATCTGAGCGTATGGGCGGTAGGCGCGCGGTCAGCTCGCTTTGGCGACCGGTCCGTCCGCGTTTGCCCGTGCGCGAGGCGCGACCCCCCGGGAAGCTAGGAACGCGCGCTTTCGCGCTTCGTGCTCGAGGCTCCACGACCTGCGGCCCACGCTGTCGCCGCCGCGGCTAAAAGAACCGATCGCACAGAAGCCTGTGACGATCGTACCCAACGCGAGTCCGGCGACGAACCAAATATCTAGCATGAGTCGACCGTAGCGGCGGCCCGCTGACGTTTCATGACGTTTCCGTCATGGCGCGCGCCCGCAATGTATCCACACTCGGGGCGCAGTACCGCGTGGCCTCGGACCATCGCAAGGCCACCTGAGTGCTGTAATCTCCCGCGTGCGTCGTGACGCAACCGTTACGGATCCTGATCGTCGAGGACGACCCCGACACGCTCGCCTCCGTCGCCACACTGTTGCGCGACGAGGACGGCTTCGCCGTCTGGGTCGCGAGAAGCGGCGAGCAGGCCCTCGAGGTCGCCGATGAGCTTGGCCATGACGCCGATGTGGTCGTCGTCGACCTCAATCTGGGAGCCGGAATGCGCGGCGACCAATTCGTCGCCGCGTATCGGCGCCGGACGGAGAAGCCTTTCCGATTGGTGGTCCTGAGTGGCGTGCCGGCCGCATATGACATCGCACGCACGATCCGAGCTTCAGCCGTGATCGGCAAGCCGTACCAGGCCGACGAGCTGATTCGCACGATCCGGATCCTGGCAGCGCCCGGCGGATCCAGTCAGGACGCGGCCGGCTAAGCCACGCGGCAGTGACTGAGGCCGAAGCTCCAGCTGGTAGTCGTTAGGGTCTGACAACTCAGACGCGCGAAGCAGGGCCCGCGACAAGAATGAACGCATGACCGCTGCCGAGCGAGCGGAACGCCTGCGTTTTCGATGGGTCGCCCTGGTCGGGGTGCTCCTCGTCGGCTGCGTCGAATCGACAAACGCAAGTCCATCGCCGTCACGTTCTCCGGAGCCCACCCTCTCGTCAGCTCCAACGGTCGGCGTGACTACGTCGCTTCCGATCCCGTCGCTCGACGCGACCAGCGAACGGTTCGTCCTTCCCGACGAGTTCGCGGCCAACCTCTCTTACGTGTCACCCGACGGCCGCTTCGTCGCGGCACGCGCCCGGGATTGGGGCCGCGTTGTGCTCTATCGGATCACGAAGCCGGTGCCTCGCCCACCGCTCCTGGAGCTCACGCCTGTGGCCGAGGTGCGCGGTTTCGCGGGTCAGATCTCATGGCTTGAGGACTCCAGCGCGGTCCTTGTCGGCAGCGACCTCGATCCGACCGGCTCGATTCAGAACCACGATCCCTCCGGCCAGAGTCAACGTATCGCGATCCTCAACACCGACGGTCGCGTAGTCATCGCGCCGCAGATGGCACACGAGATCCTCGAGCACCGTGCGCAAATGTCTCCGGACGGGGATTGGATATTCGTCGCGGATCTGTGCTGTGCCCAGCAGGTCCTCATGCTGTCGCGAGACGGAAACGAGGTGCGGAGAGTCGTTGCTCCTGCCCCGGCCGGAGTGTTCGTCGGATTTGCGGGATGGGACCGGGACGGTCTCCTTCTGTACTCGGAAGTGACTGATGGTCACTCCGCGCTCGTTGCTGTCGACCTTGCTGGCGCAGAGCACTATCGGATCGCCGTGCCCCGCGAATTCGGGACGGTGCTCGTGGGGATCGTCGCTTCGGCACCTGATCGCTCATGGCAGCTTCTCGAGCTGAGTGGCGGGATGGGCTCGAGCGTTCGCGCCCGCCGTTTGCTCGTTGGCCGCGAGCTCCGCTCAGTCCCCGATGGCTTGGAGGGATCACCGTACGGCGCCTTCGCTTTCGGAAACGAGATCGTCTACGCCGGCGACGACGGAGCGCTGCGCGCCTACCAGCCCATCGGTGGTCGAGTCCGCGATCTTCCCCTGCACCTCGACCTGTCACGTGGCCCAGCGACGGTTGGCATCAGCGGCGGCTACTTCGTATGGATGGAGCGCATCACCGGGTACGTCGCCGATGTCGAGACCGGGCGGCGGGTGACCTTTCCCCTACGGAGCCCGCTCAATGTGAGCATCGTCGAACGAGCGCGTCTCGCCGACTACCACTCCGACGACAACGCCGTCGTGCTCTTCGATCTCGCGACGATCGCAAAGCAGTAGCTCGCTAACCCGAATGGAGCTTCTACCCGTTACATCGATTCCAACCTTCACCCGACATGTCGCCGCGATAGCAGCACTGAGCGCGCTCGCGCTTGTCGCCGTCGCCCCAGGGGTGATCCTGGGTACCGGGCCCACAGCCACACCGCGATCGTCGAAGGAGCCGAGCGAGATTGGTCCTGGGCACAATCCAGCGCCCCCGCCCGTGAGTTCGCTCGCGGCAAAGCTTTCGACGTCACCTTCGCCGTGGGTCTCACCGCGACCGGTCCCAGGCATCGTCCAGAGCCGGCAAGCGCCATTTTTTAGCTCGCAGTACTCCGTCCAGAACTCCTGGTTTGACGTGGTTGGAGCGGGATATGTCGTCGTCTACGCGGGAAACGACGGAGAAATCTTTGACCAAGGTCTCGTCGTCGTGGAGATCCTGGACGCCGACCAGCACCGGATCGGTGCGCTTGAAATCTATCGGAGTCCGACACGGGTGGGCACGCTTCGGATCGAAAGCGCTGAGGGCCGAGTTCTGACCGTGCGATCGTCCTCGGGCGCCACGTTCACCTTCAACGCGACGTTGCGTACCTTTGGCGCTCTGTAACGTCCCAGCCCTGCCCACTCGCACGGAGCCGTCGTGGATCACGCGGCGCCTTCGGGAATGGGTTGGCTGTCCCGAGTCAGATGCCACGTCGCGAGACGTACGCCGGCGAGGATGACGACTCCACCGACGAGCTGAAGCGGTTGTGGCCGATCACCGAGGAAGAGGATCGCCATCGCGAGCGTGAGAACCGGTACGAAATAGGACGTCATCGCGGCGACGCCGGCACCGACTCGGCGCACGACCCAGTAGAAGAGGATGAAGCTCGCGACCGAGCCTGCGAGCGCGAGGTACATGACGTTCAGCCACACTCCGGTGGTCCAGCCGGCGACGTCGGCATAGCCCTTCTCAAAGAAACCGAGCGGCAAGAGGAGCGCGGCACCGATCGGTGCGGCGATCGTCACGATGGCGAGCGGCGAGCGGGTCCGCAGCGCGATGGTGCCGAGTACGGTATAGACCGCCCAGCATGTCGCGCCGAGAAGCATGAGGACGTCGCCGACGAGCCGGCGGCTCGAGACCTCATCACCGGTCTGCCCCGAGAGGATGACGAGAGCGGCGCCGATCGACGCGAGGGCGAAACCGACGAGCTTCGTCGCGGTCAGGCGTTCGCCGACAAACGAGGCGGCGACGGCCGTCAGGACCGGGATGATCGTCGGGACGATGAGCGCGCCGTCCGATGCGGGCGCCATCGTCAGACCGACGAACACGAAAGCGTTGTACGCGAAGTAGCCGAAGACGCCAGCGAGCATGACGGGCCAGAGACTCCCTCGGCCGAAATCGGTTCGTGTCGCGATCGCGATCGCCGCGAGAACGACCGCCGCGATGATGAACCGCACGGCCGAGATCTCGAGCGGCGGCGCGCTCGCGACAGCGAGCTTGCCGGTGATCCAGGAACCGCTCCAAGCAAGCGCGACGCAGAATGCGACAAGCGGTGTGAGCAGCGAGCGGGGCATCGACGAACCATACGTGGCACGATGCCGCCGTGCTCCGAGTCCTCGTCACCGGCGTCACCGGATTCGCAGGTAGTCATCTCGCCGAACACCTCGTGTCGCGCGGCGACGAGGTTCACGGCCTCGCTCACGAGCGCCCGCCGTTCAGAAACCTGGCCGCGGTCGAGGGTCGCGTCCGTATCCATGAAGGTGACATCACGCGCCTCGAGGACGTCCAGGGCGCGCTCGCCGGATCGCGGGCCGACGCGGTCGTACACCTCGCGGGCATAGCTGTTCCCACCCTCGCCTCGGCGGACCCGGTCGCGGCCGTGCGCATCAACGTGCTCGGTACGGCCGCGGTGCTCAGCGCGGTCGAGCAGCATCCCAAGACGCGACTGGTCCTCGCATCCAGCGCCGACGTGTATGGCGCGCCGGACCGCGTGCCCGTGGACGAGGACGCGCCGGTACGGCCGGGGAACGTCTATGCCGCCACAAAAGTCGCGGCCGAAGCGCTGACGCGGGAGCTTGCGGCGCGTCACGAAGCGCCGATCGTCATCCTGCGTCCCGCCAATCAGAACGGTCCGCGACAGCACCCCGGGCTCGCGGCGTCGGCGTTCGCGAAGCAGATCGCGGAGGCCGAGGCGGGGATCGCCGGAGCCGTCGTGAGGCACGGTCGCCTCGACGCCCAGCGCGACTTCCTGGACGTCCGCGACATGGCGCGCGCATACGCGGCAGCGCTGGATCTGGGCGAAAGCGGCACGTTCAACGTCGGGACCGGCCGCGCGGTCGCGATCGCCGAGATCCTCGAGACGCTCATCGCGCTCGCCCGCATCCCCGTTCGCGCGGAGCTCGACCCGTCGCGGGTCCGCGGCGGCGAGCCCACCCGGATCGCGCTCGACGCCACGCGTTTTCGCCAAAAGACCGGTTGGTCGCCCCGCATCGCGCTTGCCGACTCGCTCCGCGATACCCTCGACTTCTGGCGTTCGTCGATCCGGCATGAAGAGGGAGCGCGCGCGTGAACATCGTGTTCGGTACCGATGGGTGGCGAGCTCGCATCGCCGACGAGTACACCTTCGACGCGGTGCGGGTCTGCGCGCAATCGGTCGCGGAGTGGGTCCAGAGGAACGGCGGCGCCGATCGCGGCGTCGTGATCGGCTTCGATCGACGGTTTGCCTCGGAGCATTTCGCGGCCGCCGCCGCGGAGGTCGTCGCGGCTCACGACGTCAACGTGCACCTCGCCACCGCGGCCGCGCCGACGCAGTCGTTCTCGTGGGCGACGATGCGAAGGAAGGCGAAGGCCGGGATCGTGATCACGGCCAGCCACAACCCGTGGACCGACAACGGCTTCAAGGTGAAGGCCGAGACCGGCGCGGCGGCCGGTCCGGCGATGCTCAAGGAGCTCGAGGCGATCATCCACCCGCTCGAGGCGCATCCCGAGAAGGTCCGTCGCATTCCCTTCGACGACGCGAAGAAGAAGGGCCGCGTCCAGGAGTTCGATCCCGCTCCCGATTACCTCTCGCACGTCGCCGAGCTGTTCGATCTCGAGGCCTTCCGCCAAGCGGGATACACGGTCGTGTGCGAGACGCTCTTCGGGAGCGCGAGCGGGTACTTCCCGAGGCTCATCGGCGGCGGCAAGACGAAGGTCGTCGAACTCCATGCCGAGCGCAACCCGTACTTCGGTGGCGTCAACCCGGAGCCGATCCCGCCGAATATCGACGAGTTCCTGCGGCGGATACCCGCTGAGCGCGCGAACGTTGGCCTCGCGGTCGATGGCGATGCCGACCGCGCCGGCCTCGCGGACGAGCATGGCACCTTCGTCACGACGTTGACGCTCTACGCGCTCCTCATGTGGTACCTCTGCGAGGTCCGCGGCCTTCGCCAGCCGGTCGTCAAGACCGTGAACATGACCTCGATGGTCGATCGTCTCGGCGAGCGCTACGGCGTGAAGGTGTATGAGGTCCCAGTCGGGTTCAAATACATCGGGCCCAAGATGCAGGAGACCGGCGCGATGATGGGCGGCGAAGAATCCGGCGGATTCGGCTTCGCGATGCACCTGCCCGAGCGCGACGGCATCGTGGCCGACCTCTTCTTCCTCGATTTCATGCTGAAGACGAAGAAGAAGCCCTCGGATCTCATTGCCGAGCTCATGAAGATGGCCGGCCCTTCCTTTTATCTGCGGCGCGACCTGCACTTCAGTGCGGCCGAGTACCCGGCCGTGAAGGAGCGGACCATGCGGACGCTTCGCGAGGCCGCGCCCGAAAAGCTCGCCGGCCACGCCGTCGCACGGATCGTGCACCTGGACACCAACGATGGGACCAAGTTCTTTCTCGACGACGGCTCGTGGCTGCTCGTCCGCCTCTCCGGGACCGAGCCGCTCGTGCGCGTCTACGCGGAGACAAAAGAAGAACGCGAGCTCGCGCCGCTGCTCGATGCCGGCGTGAAGATCGTTAAGGGGGCATAGCGATGGCGATAGCAGAGAGCCGCGACACATCGGTGATCGAGAGCGTGGAGCGCATCCGCGAGGCGGATCCCGGCGACATGCTGAGCCGTATCAAGGACCTTCCAAAGCAAGTTCGCGACGCCTGGGCCATCGCGAGCAAGGCGACCATCGCTCCCGCGTATAGCGACGTGCGGAGCATCGTCGTCGCCGGCATGGGCGGCTCCGCGATCGGCGGCGACCTCGCGGCGGCGCTCCTCGCCGAAGAGCTCAAGGTGCCGATGAGCGTGCATCGCGATTACGGACTACCGGCCTACGTCGGCCGCGACTCGCTCGTCATCGTGTCCAGCTACTCCGGCAATACCGAGGAGACGCTCTCGAGCTTCGAGGAAGCGCGCAAGCGCGGCGCGAAGATCCTCGCGCTTACGACCGGTGGGAAGATCGCCGAGCTCGCGCGCGCCTCGAACTATCCGATCGTGACGTTCAGCTACAAGGCGCAGCCACGCGCCGCTCTCGGATACTCGCTCGGCCTAGTGCTCGGCGTACTCAGCAAGCTCGGTTTCGCGCGGGATCTCTCAGACGACATCGAAGCGGCGCTGTCGGATCTCGCGAAGCTCGAGGAGCGCGTGCACGAAGGCGCGCGCACGAACGACGCGAAGAGGATGGCGCTCGAGCTTCAGGGGCGGATCCCGTTCGCGTACGGCGCAGGCGTGATGGGGGTCATGGCGCGGCGCGTGAAAGGCCAGTGGAACGAGAACGCAAAGAACTGGTCGGCCTTCGACGTCATGAGCGAGCTCAACCACAACGCCGTCGTCGGCTTCGAGCACCCGCCGATCGCGAAGGAGGCCCTGACCGTGCTCCTTCTGCGGAGCGACCGCGATAACCCGCGGCACAAGCTGCGCTTCGAGGTTACGCGCGAGCTGCTCGATCGCTCGCACATCCCGCACAAGACGCTCCAGTTCGCGGGACGGAACATGCTGTCCGAGGTCTTGCAGATGGTCTACTTCACCGACTACGTGTCTTTCTACATCGCGTTGCTCAACGGCGCCGATCCCTCACCGGTGAAATCGATCGACTACCTAAAGGATCGTCTCGCGAAAGGTTGAAGGTGGCGCATCCACTGAGGGAGTCGGCGACCGAGGCCGGGCAGTTCCGCTTCAGGTTCTGCCCCCGTGACGGGACCCGGCTCGTGCCCACACGAATCGACGGGCGTGACAGGCCCACATGCCCGGTCTGCGGCTTCGCCGAGTTCATGTTCGTGCAGATCGGCGCGAACACGATCGTCGAGCGCGATGGCGGTGTACTACTCGTTCGGCTGAACTACGGCCCGCGCGACGGTCGCTGGGCGCTGCCCGGCGGTCTCGTGGAGAACGACGAAACCTTCGAGGAGGCCGCGCGCCGCGAAACCACGGAGGAGACGGGCTTCGATGTGTCGCTCGACGGCCTACTCGCGACGTGGATGCGCCCGGGCTTTCCGATCCTCGTCGTCATCTACCGGGCGCACATCCGCTCCGGGACGCTGCGGGTCGCACCTGATGAGGCGTCGGAGGCGGCGTTCTTCCCCAAGGACAAGCTCCCGCCGCTCGAGGAGTTGGCCTGGCCGTCGACGGCACATGGGCTCGACGCCTGGCGCGCGTACGAGCCGCCGCGTCCCTAGTTCGCCCGCCCGAATTCATTCAAATGGCCTAGCCACAGCAT
>Ga0209805_1000216_pt1 | contig 35172 bp, 33 predicted proteins | sample GraSoiAngelo_148_FD_185905 | JGI IMG/M metagenome (GOLD analysis project Ga0209805, IMG submission 185905) | Grasslands soil microbial communities from the Angelo Coastal Reserve, California, USA - 14_1009_09_20cm (SPAdes) (version 2) | ecosystem: Environmental > Terrestrial > Soil > Grasslands ...
ATCTCCGGGTCGCGAGAGCAAGCGATACACGGTTTAAGGCGCATGCGCCCAAGTAATTGTTCTGAGCCACGCTCTGCATCTTAATCTCGACGACGCGTGGCGAGATGAGCCACTGAACTTGCCAGCGATCGATGCGCGCAACTGGGGCGCGCGACTGCGCTTCTCTGCGCCGTCGAGATTGATCGAGAAATTTCATGACGAATACGCGCCGCGGCTCGCGCCGTTTATACTCTACGGCTCGGGCGACTTTCATTATTTGACCGCGCTTTGGCTTCGTCGGCTGAGTGAAGCAGTCGTTCTTGTTTCATTTGATAATCATCCGGACTGGGACGTTCGACCGCCGAAATGGGGTTGCGGCGGCTGGATCAATCGCGCGCTTGAGCTTGCGCACGTCCAGCACATCGCGATTTGGGGCTGCGGCAATTTTGAGTGCTGGTGGCCACACAATATTTTCGCAAACCGCGCTGGTGAACGCGAAGGGCGGCTCGAAGTTCATCCGTGGGCCGACAATCGCCCGATGAAACATCGACAACGTCGCGGCGCGATCTTGCGGGACAATTGGCGCGACCATTTCGAAATGTTCGTTGCTAGTCTCGGTAGGGCCGATGTTTATGTTACGATCGATCTCGATTGTCTCCGCGCGAAGGACGCGATGACAAATTGGGAGAGTGGGCGATTCACGATCACTGATCTCGAGTGGTCGCTCGGGAAGTTGCGCGAGCAGAGCCGAATCATCGGCGGTGACATTTGCGGCGCGTACTCGGAACCGAAGTATGCGCGCTGGAAGCAACGTTTCGCTTCAGAGTGGGATCACCCCAAGCTGAATTTGCCGGCGGCCGATGAGATTCGAAGGACTAACTTCGCTACGCTGGAACGATTGTGGCCGGAGCTAGCTCATTGAAACGAGCACAACCCCGGCGCTGATCAGCAAAGCGCCAAGCGTCAGGCGAAGGTTCAGTTTTTCCCGCAACACGATCGCAGCTGCGAGACTGATGATAATCACGCTTAATCCTTGAAATGGATAAACATAGCTAAGATCAAGGTGTCCGAGCAGGCCGAGTGTCACGAAGAAGTGAGTGGTCATGGAAAAAATGCCGCAGCCGAGAAAGGTGATGACCTTGGCCTCGCGGAAACCTTTGACGCGCGACGATTCCATGGCGTGTTTGAGAAAAAGCTGACCCGACACGAATGCAATCAGTGCGATTGGAATAAGAACAAATACGGGCCAGCTCATAATTTTTCTTCCAACCTCGCCACCGGTTTCGCTGTCAGCATTAGGCCAATGACCACCAGCGCGATGCCAAACCAGCGACGGGGCGAAATGTGTTCGCCAAGAATGATCCAACAACCTAGCGGAATGAGGACATCGACCGCGCGGGACAGCGGAAACGCGATTGAAAGCGGAATGTATCTCAGAACGTAAAGCCAGCTGAGCAAACTGATGATCATTATGACCATGGCCAACCAGGTCAGCGGCGAAGCCAACGCTGTGATTCCAGTCCAGGACCAGACTTGCGAAAGATTCGCCGTCTCGCTTGCGCCGCGTTTCTGGAGCAACTCGTAGACAAGCACGCAGATGATTTCGAACCCAAGTAGCAACCAGGGATTGGCAAACCCAAAACGCCGATTGTGTGTCATGTCGCAGTTGTTGTAGGGCAAGCGCTCCGCTTGCCAATCGCAAAGTTAAAAAGTCAAAGCTGATTTGCGTTTGGAAATTTTCTCAAAATCGGATCGTGCCGTGTCGGCTCGAGATATTTCACCGCGAAGCGAAAGATAGGATTCAAGAGCGCGCGCGTGTGCAGAACGTAAAGATCGAGCGGCGCGAGCTCGTGGCCGAGATGCAGTTTCGGATCGTAGTTAAGCGGACCGCTGCAGTAGTAGCGAAACCGCTGATCGATCGCCCAACGGATAACGTCGCGCATGGTGTAGAAATAAAGATGAAGATCGAGCGCGACATCGTAATCGAGCCCGAGGCATTCGTCGTAAATCGTGTCGCCGCAAACGAGACACAGACTGAAGGCGATGATCTTGTCCGTTTCGCGCCAGATGAAAAAGCGCGCCCGCTCCGGCATGACCTTGGCGACGCGGCAAAAAAATTCGTTCGTCAGTGTTTCAAATTTCATTGGCGACCGTTCGTGGACTTGAAGATAGAGCGGATAAATCGTGTCGATATGTGGCGTGATGTCGTTCACGACTTCCATGTCGATCTTGGCCGCCCGTTCCGTTTTCCGGAATTTCCGGCGCAGACTTTTGCGGCTGACGTAACCGAGCGTTTGCAGATATTCGTCGAAGTTTTGAAACGACAGCTTCAGGCGCGTCATCGGCATGCTCGGAACGCGGGCATAGCCGTGCTCGGAAAGAATCGCGAGGGTCGAGCGATATCCGGCCGGAAAATCTTTGAAAACAACGAGCGAGGCCCTGTTCTCGCGCGCGTACTTGCGCAGCGTCGCGTTTAACGCTTCGGCCCCAAATTGTTCATCTTCTGGATTGCACGCGCCGAGCTCGCCTGCGCCGGCGGCGCAGCCGATCATCAATACGCGCATTGTTAGAAAACGCGGAAATTTCTTTCGGATAAGATCGACAATCTTGCGGAAAGCTCCCCGCATTCCTTCGATCAGATTTTGCCGGACGAAGAAGATCGGCTGAATGCCACGAATATTTCCCGAGCCGTCTTCGAGCACCGCGTAGTGATACTCGAAATCGTTCGCCAGCGTCTCCTCGACCAGCTCGTAGTAGCGGTGATCTTTGCATTTGTTGTGAAAGGCGCGTTTCCACGCTTCCAAGTCTCGCAGGCCAGAAAGCGTCAGGATTTTGGCCGTTCCTTGAGCAAAAGGAACGACAAGGTCATCGCCCATGTTCGCCACGGGACGAATCCGTCCGACTGGCGGATCGATCTTGCGCCGCGTCGACGTTCTGCACCTTGAGCACACCGCTGCGGATGTGAAGATCGCGTTGCGGATTTGGAATTTCGATGCCTGCCGCGCGCAGATGTTTGTCGATCAAAAAATTCAAATCGCTCTTGAACCGCCGCGGCCGATAACTCATTTCCATGCTCCAGACCACGAGCTCGAAGTCGATCGTGCTGTCGCCGAACTTGTCGAGGAAAACGCTCGGCGCCGGATCAGAAAGCGCGGCTGGATGTTCGCGGGCAGCGGCAATCAGCGCTTCGCGCACTCTGTTGACGTCGCTGCCATAAGCGACGCCGATAGGAATGCGAAAACGCACCCGCGGATCGCCGTAGGTCCAGTTCGTCACTGGCGAATCGATGAATTTCGTATTCGGGACGATCATGGTGATGTTGTCGTTAGTCACGATCACCGTGCTGCGGGCCCGAATATGCTGCACCTGGCCGGCGATGCCCGCCACCTCCACGCGGTCGCCCACCGTGATCGGCCGCTCCGCCAGGATGACCAGGCCGCTGATAAAATTGCTTGCGATATTCTGCAGACCGAAGCCGACGCCAACGCCGACCGCGCCCGCAAAAACTGTCAGCGCCCCGAGATGGATGCCGGCATTATCGAGAACAATAAAAATGCCGACGATGAGGACGATGTTGCTGACGATTTGCGCGATCGCGTATTGCAGTGAGCGATCAAGTCCGCTTTTGGCGAGGAATCGGTTGAACAGGAAACGTTTCGTGCGCGAGGAAAGCCAGAAGACCGCGATCAGCAGCGCGACGAGGAGGAAAATTTGAAAAAGACTAAGGTTGACGCCTGGCAACGGCGCATTCCAGGACAGCGGCACCCCGGCCGCGTTGACCGCGTTCACGGAGAAAAACGCGATGGCGGCGAGACTCAGAACCGTTGTCAGAATCGCGATCAGGTTGGTGTCGATCTTGAACCGGCTGAAGAAACGCCGGACGGCGTCACTTTGCAGCGCGCGCGCGGCGACGATACCGACAGAAAACCAAATGACGAACGCGACGATGCCGAGAAACGACACGTCGTGGCCAAAGACATGGAACAACGGTTTCTGAAGCAATCCGAAATCCATTGTCGTTAGTCTGGGCGCGTTGCGCGCCCGCGCAACCGCGAAAGAAAAAGTAGGGCAACCGCTCCGGTTGCCGTGGTTTTAATTGGGGCAAGGTCGCCGCAGCGACCGTGTGCCCTACAATTCGCCCGCGCCGCTAACTGCCGCCGCCTTCGCCGCCACTCTGCGTCTTGGCGCGCTCTTTGATGTAGTTGATGACGTCGCCGACGGTCTGCAATTTTTCGGCGTCCTCGTCCGGCACTTCCACAGAAAATTCTTCTTCGAACGCCATCACCAGTTCCACGATGTCGAGCGAATCGGCGCCCAAATCTTCGATAAACGACGCCTGGGGCGTAACCTGCTCCGGATTCACCCCGAGCTGTTCGACGATGATGTCTTTGACCTTTTCCTCAGTCGTTTTTTCAGCCATAAAAAATTTTTCGGTTGGAGCGCAACGCTTACCCCACGCGCTGCCGCACCGCAAGTAAAAGAATTGGTCAAGATTGGGCAACCAAATTCGACAACGCGCTGGTTTTATTTTCGCCTTGGGGTAGAAGACACTCGTGCCCGAATCCGGTCTCGATCTCGACGAATTGGTCGACCTGAAAATGCTGCCGGCGTGGGTGAGCGAGCCCGCGCCGACTGAACGCTATGCGCAACATGAAGGCCAAGACCGTCGCGAACGTGATGGACGCGATCGTCGCGACGGCCGCGAGCGTAAAAGAAAACGCCCGATGCCCAACAGAGGCCAGTCCGGCTTGCACCGTCCAACGTCGAAGTCAGAAGAGGGTGACAGGCACCACGACCGCCGAGCGAGACCGCCACGGCGTCGACAGGATCAACGTCGCTTCCGCAACCTCCAGTCCGGCTCGGACCATCGTCCACCGGTTGAGCGGCCGCTGCCGCCCATCGCTGTCAAATTTTTGCCGCGCGTTTCTGCTTTTGAAAACGTCGTCGCGCAAATCAAATCTGGCTCGGTCGCCTACTCGCTTTTCGCTCTCGCGCGGCTCTTTCTGGAAAAAGCCACCCGCCACGATGTTCAATTGACTGCGCCCAGTGAGTCTCCGCTTTTTCAACTGGGCGAAAACGGCGCCGTCTCGGTCGATCGACAATTTCTCGAGCGGAACGCGTTTCGCTTTGCTCAACAGGATTTTTACAAGATCGACATCACCGAGACGGAGCCGATCAAAGGAAATTTTACCAACGTCGCCCGCTGCAAATTGAGCGGGACGCTCCTCGGCCCGACCAATCATCATGATTATCAGCGCCGGCTCCGCAATTTGTACGAGCAGCGCTTTAGCCGGCGGATGAGCTTCGCCGATTACCAACGCCAAATTCAGATCGTCACCGATCCGGCCGAAATCGAGAAATGGAAGGAAGACGCGCGCAAAGTGACGACGTTCTCGACCTTGCGCGACGAAACGCCGGTCACGTTTTCGTCGGCAACGGAAACGGAGCGGCATTTCCAGCAACATTATTTGCCGGATCTCGTTCGCCCGGTTTCAGAATTGGTCATCGACGGCCCGGCCAGTCGCCGTTTGAACGATCGCGTGCTGAACCGGCTGATTGAAAGCGAATGGACGCGCGAGACGCGGTCGCCGTCGCCGATGATGCAGGAGCTTGCCGCGCGCTTTCGCGAAGCTGGTCTTCATGTCTTTCGGCATCGACGCGGAATGCTCTTTGTCTCGTCGATTTATCCGCGCCATTTCTGGCACGAGGAAACCGGTGTCTCGTCGCAGGTCCGAACAATTCTCGAGGCGATTACAGCGAAGCCGCGAATCGGCCGCAAAGAGCTGGCCGATAAATTGATTGTCAATTTGTCGGCTGAAGAGACAGAGCGAGTGAAAATGGCGCTCGCGTCCGATCTTCGCTGGTTGGTCACCGAAGGTTACGTGATTGAATTCAACGACGGCTCTCTCGACCTGCCGCGCGCAAAAGCGAAACCTGCTGTAGCGGCGGCCGTGTCGGCCGCGAACGAATCGGCGGAAGAAGTTGAAGCGGTGCTTGTATCAAGCACCGAATCTAATAAACAGGCGTCCGCCGCGGTGGACGGCTCTACAACCGAAGAAGAAATGGAAATCGGCGGTAGTTAAAGTGCCCGTGCGGCTCGCACCCAGTCCGGCTCGGACCTAAATCGCGCCGGCTTTTTTCAGCGCTTTGTAAGCGCCGTTTTTGTTGATCGTCTTCAATCCGCGCGCGGTCACGCGAACACGGACGAACTTTTTCAGCTCTGGCACCCAGATGCGGTGCTCGTGCAGATTCGGCACGAACAGGCGCGACACGTTCTTAGTTACGTGCCGGCCGACGCCGCCTTTTTTTTTGGCCATACCGCGCCGGTGAATGACGCTGCCGCGCGTGGGCCTCGAACCAGTGATGGTGCAAACTTTCGACATGGTGCTGAAACAGGGGCGGAAAAGGTGCCGCGCGCGCGCTGATTGTCAACCGGTTTACTCGCGAAGGCTTTCGGAGTTGTTGAACAAAAATTAGATGTGACGGTCAAACTTTGCTCGCGCAATCGTTATGCGCAGTGCAAGATCGACATCTGCATTTGAAACATGGCACAAAAAAATAACGGTAAGCTGCGGCTCGGAATCGTCGGCGCGGGCAATATCGTTCGCACCCGGCATTTGCCGGCGTTGAAAAAGAATCCCGACGTCGAGATCGTGGCCGTCTCGAACTCGACTTACGAGAGCAGCGAACAATTTTGCAAGGAACATTGTAAAAGCGCGACGCCGATGGCGAATTGGGCCGATCTCCTTGCCTTGCCCGATCTCGACATCATCTGGATCGGCACGCCGCCGTACATGCACTCGGCTGTGACGATTTCCGCGCTCGAAGCTGGCAAACACGTTTTTTGTCAGGCCCGGATGTCGATGGACCTGGCCGAAGCGGAAGAGATGCTGGCAGCGTCGAAACGTTTTCCCGAGCTGGTGACGATGCTTTGTCCGCCGCCGTTTGGCATGCGGGCCGATCTGCTCGTGAAAAAATTGCTCGCCGAAAATTTCGTCGGCACGCCCCACGGTGTTCGCCTCCAAAGTTTCACCGGTGTCTATTTGAATCCTGAAGCGCCGGCGCATTGGCGACAAAAGATTGAAATCAGCGGACTCAACGTGCTCACGCTCGGAATTTACGTGGAAGTGTTGCAACGGTGGCTCGGCAACATCACCGGCGTCTTCGCGCGCGGAAAAATTCTGAACGCCGAGCGGCGCGGCTATCATGTGATCATTCCCGACATGCTCAACGTGCTATGTGTGTTTGAGAACGGCGCCGAAGGCGTGCTCGAATTCAGCGGCGTCCATGCCGGCGCGCCGAACGATCGGTTACGAATTTTCGGCGACCGCGGCGCGTTGCTTTACGATTTCACCAACGAGCGGGTTCGGAGCGTGAAGTACGGCGGCCGCGAAATGGAAGATCTCGATGTTCCAAAGGAACTCGTGACCGAGTGGCGGGTGGAAGACGATTTCATTTCGGCGGTGAAATCAAAAGGCCGCGTTCGTCCGCGTCCAAGTTTCGAAGATGGCGTCCGTTACATGCGCGTCGTCCAAGCTGTGGCCGATTCCCGCGCCCGCAAAGAATGGGTCGCGATTAAGAAATAACAGGTGGCATTTGCGTTAAACAGATCGACAAGTTGATTCGGTTGATGCCGCCGCGCGTCCCCAGAAAATGCGTCATCTAAAACATCTTTTACTTCTCATTCCGCTCCTGCTTTCGGCCTGCGGTGGTTTCGTTGTCTCGGATAAGCCACTCTCTTCGGCGCATTATGCTTATCGCGACTCGCGCCTTGAAGGTTTATGGCAAACTGAGGGTGAAAAGGACCTTAGTTGTTTATGTGGCTTATGACGCACGTGGTCGAGGTTCTATGCTTGGGTTCAGTCGCGATGAGAAAGGCATCGATCGCACGTCATGGGATTTTTTTGTCATGCGCACGCCGAAACACACTTACCTGAATGTTACGCCTCGCGAGACGGTAAGTCGCAAGCAGCTTCAGCTCAGCAGAGGCAAAGCGTACGTATTCTTCGAATATCACTTTTCTTGGTTCGGCGAATTAGTTTTGTCTCCTGTCGGCGGCGCGGCGTTCTCACAAGCAGTCGAACGGAAGAGATTGCATGGCAAAAACGAGTTTCTTGCGACCACGATTTCGCGCGAAAATCCCCAGCGCATTCTTGAGCTGCTAGAAACCTCCAAGCCTAAGGATGTTTTTATGGCCACGATTCGAGCGAGGAAAATCGGCAGACCTTAATGCTGTAGCAGAAATCAAAGAGTGCCGCACTCACGCGACGAAGTTGTTGCCGTTGTTCAGAAAACTTTTCCGGCAGACGCTCATGCGCGCGTGCTGGAGTTGCTCGGCACTTATGGCGTTGAATCGTACGAGCGGGAACGAGAGCGCGTACAGCTTGCTATTTTGAAGCTGAGCGAAGGAAACGAAGAGAAGCTCCGTGAGTTTATCGCCGTGGCGAAGCGGGATTACCGCGACGTGCTTTTTTGGGCGGAGTATCCTGAGGAATCCCGACTGGATACACCCGGGAAGCGGGAACGAGTAAGAAAGATGTTCGAGAAGTTTGGGATCAAGCCGCCGGATGATCTTTGATCCACAGATTACGCAGATTAAATTCAGATTGTTTTCAACAATCTGCGAACATCTGTGAAATCTGTGGATGAACCTGGCTAAAACGCTGCCGCGGCGCGTTCGAGCAAATAACCGAGCAAAGCGGTGGCGGGCAGAGTGAAGATCCAGGCCCAGACGATCCGTTCGACTACGGTCCAGCGCATGCCGCTGAAACGTTTCACTGCGCCCACGCCCATGATTGAAGTGGAGATGACGTGGGTGGTGGAAAGTGGAATGCCGTAAATGCTCGCAGCTTGAATGATCAATGCCGCGCTAGTTTCGGCGGCAAAACCGTGCACCGGTTGCAATTTCACAATGCGATGGCCGAGTGTGCGAATGATTCGCCAACCGCCGGCGGCGGTGCCGACCGCCATCGTCGCGGCGCAAAGCACTTTTACCCACAACGGCATCGCAAAAACCGGTGTGCGCAAAAATTCGAGCCACGCCGGGAGATGATCGAACCGGCCGGCTTTTGTTCCGGTGAAAAGCGCGAGGGTGATGATGCCCATTGTTTTCTGGGCGTCGTTCGTGCCGTGACTGTGCGCCATCCAGGCGGCGCTCACGATTTGCGCCTTCCCAAAAAACGAATGGACGAAGTACGGCGTGACCCGATGCAAGAGCACGAAGAGTAGGAACATCACGAACCCGCCCAGAATAAATCCCGCGATTGGCGAACTGATCATCGGCACAATCACTTTTGGCCAGACACCGGCGTTCCATTTAATGACCGACCAATTTCCACGCGCTGTGGCGAGCGCCGCGCCGCACAGTCCGCCGATCAGCGCGTGACTCGAGCTCGAGGGCAAACCGAACCACCACGTTGTCATGTTCCAGATGAATGCGGCGAGCACGGCGCTCAGCACAGTCCACATCGTCACAACTTCGGTATCGACCAGACCTTTTCCGACGGTGGAAGCGACCGCGCCGCCGAGAAGCGCGCCGGTCAGATTGAAAAAAGCCGCCATCGCAATGGCTTGGCGCGGGGTGAGAACTTTGGTTGAAACAACGGTCGCAATCGCATTCGCGGCGTCGTGAAACCCGTTGCTGTATTCAAAAATGACCGCGGCAAGAACGACGGTGAGAAAAAGCAACATGTCGATCTTGCGCGGCGGATGAGCGCGCTACGTGTGTTTCAACACGACCTGGAGAACGACATTGCCGGCGTCGCGGCAGCGGTCGATCACCTTTTCGAGCAATTCGTAAAGATCGCGCAAAAAGATGATGTGTTTGGGATCGTAATTGCCCTGGTAAAGGTCGCGCAATAGCTCGAGCTCGAGTTGGTCAGCTTCGCCTTCGATCGTTTGCAGATGCGCGTTCATCTCGCGGGCGGTGCGAAGATTCATTCCTTTGCGCAATTGTTTGACCATCGCGAGTACCGCTTCCGCGGCTTGATCGAGCAGTTGGACTTGCTTCCCGAAACTGAGCTTCGGCAGGTCCTGCGGGCAAATCAGCATTCGCTCGCCAATTTTCTCCACCGTCTTCGGTATTTTATAGAGCGATGCCGCCAGCGCCTGGATGTCTTCACGCTCGAGTGGAGTAATAAAGGTCTTGGTCAGCTCCTCGGTCAGTTCCTGGGTGATCCGTTTGTCTTCGCGCCTGCTCTCAGCAAATGCCGCCAGATCGCGAACGGAGTCGTTGTTGTCGATCTTGGCCAGGAGATCGACCAAATGATGCACACTGGTGTCGGCTTGTTGCGCGCTGGCCTCGAGCAGGTCGTAAAATTTTTGGTCGTGCCCGAGAAATCTGCCGATTGAGATCATATTCCTGAACTCTCGTCTACAGCATTGCCCCGCGCATGATCAACAGCGCAATGCTGAAATAAATGATGAGTCCCGTAACATCGACCAGCGTCGCGACGAACGGCGCCGACGAAGTCGCCGGATCAGCGCCCAAGCGGCGCAGAACAAACGGGAGCATTGAGCCGGAAAGCGAGCCCCACAAAACAACTCCGATCAGTGCGGACCCGACGGTCATCGCCACCAGCGGCCAATGCGGTCCGTACAAATCGCGATGAAAATATTCTTTGCCCAGGATCGACCAGATCGCGACCCGCGCCGCGCCGATCACTCCCAGAATTACGCCTAACGAGAGTCCCGCGCGAATCTCGCGGCCGGCCACGCGCCACCAATCGCGCAGGGTCACTTCGCCGAGCGCCATCGCGCGAATGATCAGCGTGGACGCTTGCGAACCGGAATTGCCGCCGCTGGAAATGATGAGCGGGAGGAACAACGCCAGCACGACAGCCTTCGCGATTTCGTCCTGAAAGCTCGCCATAGCCGTGGCAGTCAACATTTCGCCGAGAAACAGAACAACGAGCCAGCCTGCACGTTTGCGCACCATTCGCCAGAGCGAGATGCGCATGTAGGGTTCGTCCAAGGCTTCCATACCGCCGATTTTTTGAATGTCTTCGGTCGCTTCTTCTTCGGCGACATCGAGCATGTCGTCACTGGTGACGATGCCGACGAGCACTCCGTTGGAATCGACCACCGGCAATGCGACGCGGTCGTACTTTCGGAAAAGGTTGAGCGCCGCTTCTTGCGAATCGTTCACTTTGAGCGCGGCAAAATTTTGGTCGCGAATTTCGCTGACTTTGACCGTGAGCGGTCGGAGCAGGAACTCGCGCATCCGCACGTCGTCGATCAATTTGTTATGATCGTCGACCACGTAAACAATGTTCAACGTCTCACTGTCGTGTCCAAATTCCCGGACGTAATCGAGGACGTGCTGGACGGTCCAGTCCTCATGGACGGCGATAAAATCCGGCGTCATTAATCGGCCGACACTGCCTTCGGGATAACCGAGCAACGATTGCGCGATCTGCCGTTCCTCCGGCGTGAGGAGTTTGATCAACTGACGCGCCGCCTCGCTTGGCAATTCCTCGAGCAGCGCGGTGCGATCGTCCGGCGACATTTCGTTCAAAATTCCGACCACTTGTTCGTGCGCCATTGCCCTCAACAAATTCTGCTGCTCTTCGATTCCGATGTATTCAAAGACGTCGGCCGCCAGGGTTGCGGGCAGGACACGGAAGATGATGACCTGCTCATCTTCGGGAAGATCGAGAATCACCTCGGCGACGTCGGCTGGCGGCCATTCCTTGAACAGGTCGCGCAGGCCGTTGAAATCGCGCGCGTCGATCAAGGTTTTGATTTCGGGTGCTAAAAGTTTGCCGACCATGAGAGAGCCTCCGGCGCGCTGCCGCCCGACTTTTAACATTCCTGCTGGCCAAGAGCAATTGTTCCGCGCTTGGAATTTGGCCGAAACGATTCCAAATTGAACCTCATGCCCGCAGTTGCGACCCGTTCCATGATTCGGCGAGAGATCGGTGACGATCGCGTCTGCCTGTTGACGTTCGATCGGCCTGAATCAGGCGCGAACATTTTCGACGCGGCCACGATGAGCGAGCTGAGCGAACATGTCGATGTTATCGAGGGCGACCAGTCGCTCCGCGGATTGATTATTACGTCAGCGAAAAAGTCGATCTTCATCGCGGGCGCGGATTTGAAGACGCTGCTCAAGCAAGCGCGAACCGGCGAACTGGGCGCGTTCATCGCCGAAGGGCAGCGCGTTTTTAATCGGATCGCGGCGCTGAAAATTCCTAGCGTGGCCGCAATCCATGGCGCCTGCGCCGGCGGCGGCTACGAGGTCACGCTGGCCAGCGACTGGCGCGTCGCATCGGATGATCCGGCGACGCGAATCGGTTTGCCGGAGACAACGCTCGGTTTGATTCCGGCGTGGGGAGGAAGCACGCGGTTGCCTCGTTTGATTGGTGAAGACAACGCCGCGGAAGTAATCTTGAAAGGCAAACTTTATTCAGCGAGCGAGGCGTTAAAGATCGGGCTGGTCGATGAAGTCGTAACGCGAGAAAAGCTGCTCGACGCAGCGCGGCGTTTGATCGGTAAAGGAAGACGTCCACCTGCGAAAATCTCACGGTCGAAAGGAAAGACGCCGGTTCCGTCTGACCCCAAGTCTGCTCGGGCAAGGGCTCTCGGTATTATCACGACCCGCGGCACCAATGCGATCGACGAATCGCTCAAGCTCGAGCTTGATGCGATTGTCGATCTTGGCAAAACCGAATCGACCCAAAACTTGATCCGCAATTTTTTCCTGGCCGAGAAATATAAAAAAGGAACATCGAAGGCGCAGTTCGAGAAAGTTGCGCACGCGGCGGTGATCGGTGCCGGCGTGATGGGCTCGGGCATCGCACAATGGCTGAGCGCGCGAGGAGTGACTGTGATTCTGCGGGACGTGAACCGCGAACTGCTCGATCGCGGTCTGGTCAACATTGAAAAAACTTACGCCGACGCGGTGAAGCGCGGTTTGGTGGCGGAAGAAAAAGCCAAGCAAGGCCGCGCCCGTATCGTTGCTTCGACCGCGCCGATGGAACTACGCGATGTCCAATTTGTGATCGAAGCGGCGTCGGAAAAGATCGACATCAAGAAGGAAATTTTCCGCGAGCTATCGATGCAGGCAGGCCCGAAAACGATCATCGCCACGAACACTTCCGCGCTTCCGGTCAGCGAGCTGGCCGATTGCACCGTTTCGCCCGACCGCGTGATCGGTTTGCATTTCTTCAATCCGGTGAGCCGGATGAAACTGGTTGAAGTTGTTGTCGCCAAAGAAACTTCGGACGAAACGAAGGAGCGCGCGCTCGTGTTCGTCCGGCAAGTTGGAAAACTGCCGATCGTTGTGCGCGATGCCCCCGGGTTTCTGGTCAATCGCGTTTTGTTTCCGTATCTGCTCGAAGCGGCCGAGCTTTTTGAGAGCGGCGTGGAATTGGACAGGATCGACGAGAAATTGGTGAAATGGGGAATGCCGATGGGCCCGTTGCGTTTGATCGACGAAATCGGGCTCGACGTCACACTCGATATCGCGGCGACGCTAGAGAAAGCCTACGGGCGGCGCGATCGCGCCCCGGAGATTTTGCAACGCATGCGCGAGTCGAAGCTGCTCGGTCGGAAGAGTGACGCTGGTTTTTACAAGTATGAGGGCAAGCAGCAATCGCCTAACGAGTCGCTCGTGCAATGGAGGCGCGCTGGTTCGGCCAGGAATGATGTCGATCTTGCAAATCGCCTGATGTTTTTGATGATCAACGAAGCCGCGCGTTGCATCGAAGAAGAAGTGGTCGAGGCGCCCGAGGACGCGGATTACGGGATGATTCTCGGGACGGGGTTCGCGCCGCACCGCGGCGGGCCTTTGCGTTTCGCCGAGCATTTCGGTTTGAAGAAGGTTATCGACGAAATGAATCGGCTGGCGCAGAGCGATGACAGATTCGAACCGTGCGAGATTTTGAAGAAGCACGCGCGCGACGGAACGAAATTCTACGAGTCATGAAGTCATCGCTGGAAGCACCCGAGAAGCAAATAGCGGAGGAGACCAGCGCAAAACCGCAGAAAGCCGCGCCTTCGTCAGTGATCGACACTTCCAAAATGTCGAAAGGTCAGCGCGAAGCGCTCGAATTGGCCGAAGCTTCGCGCGATCCGCTGGACGACCGCGGCAGTTTTGCGAGTAATCTTTTTATCGGTCGCTACGATTTCGACCGGATCTACCCGTATCCGGCGCAGACCGAAGAAGACCGCGCGGCTGGCGCCGAGTTTTTGGAAAAGATTGAAACTTATTTGCGCGAGCATGTCGATCCGGACGAAATCGACCGAACCGGCGAGATTCCGCCGGAAAATTTCAAAGGCCTGGCCGAGATCGGCGCATTCGGAATCAAAGTCCCCAAGAAATATGGGGGACTCGGCTTGTCGCAGTCGAATTATGGGCGAGCGGCGGTTTTGTTGGGAAGCTGGGATGGCAACGTGGCGGCGCTCGTTTCGGCGCATCAATCAATCGGCGTTGCGCAGCCGTTGCTTTTGTTTGGAACCGAAGAACAAAAGCAAAAATATTTGCCGCGCGTGGCTGCCGGCGAGATTTCCGCGTTCGCATTGACTGAAACCCATGCCGGCTCTGATCCGGCAACACTTAGCTTGCGGGCGGAGCCGACGCCCGATGGATCCGAGTTCATCCTGAACGGAGAAAAACTTTGGTGCACCAACGGTGTAAAAGCGGGTGTGCTGGTGGTGATGGCGCGGACGCCACCGAAAATGATTAACGGGAAAGAGCGAAAGCAAATCACTGCGTTCATTGTCGATGTCGATTCGCCGGGACTCGAGATCACTTATCGGTGCCGGTTCATGGGATTGCGCGCGCTCTACAACGGCGTCGTGAAATTTACGAACGTCCGCGTGGCGCGGGAGAACATGATCGCCAAGGAAGGTCAGGGATTGAAAGTCGCGCTCACGACGTTGAACACCGGACGCCTCACATTGCCGGCGGCGTGCGTCGGCGTTTCCAAACGTTTGCTCGAAATTTCACGCAAATGGGCTGGCGAACGAATTCAGTGGGGCGTGCCAATTGGGAAACACGCGGCCATTGCCGGCAAGATCGCGGAAATGGCCGGTAACGTATTTGCCATGGAGGCGATGACATTTTTGAGCTCGGCGCTGCTCGACCGCAAAGCCGGCGACATTCGAATTGAAACGGCGATGTGCAAAATGTGGGCAACGGAGGGGACCTGGCGAATTGCCGATGACGCAATGCAAGTGCGCGGCGGCCGCGGCTACGAAACGGCGCAGTCGCTCGCCGGCCGTGGTGAACCACCGATTGCGGTGGAAAGATTTCTGCGCGATTGCCGCGTGAACACGATCTTCGAGGGCTCAAGTGAAATCATGCGCCTGTTCATCGCCCGTGAAGCGCTTGATCCCCATTTGAAAGTCGGCGGCGCGATTTTCAACACCCAGCTGCCGATGTCGGAGCGCGCGAAAGCGGTGTTCACGTCCGGAAAATTCTACGCCGGCTGGTATCCGCGGCAGTGGTTCTCCAGCGGCGCCGGTAAGATCGACAATCTCCATCGCGATCTGCAAAAGCATGTCGATTACGCCGCGCGGACGAGCAAGAAACTGGCGCGCGGATTATTTCACGCCATGGCGCGGTTCGGTCCGAAGCTCGATCGCGAGCAACTATTGCTTTCGCGCTTTGTCGGCATCGCCACCGAACTTTTCGCGATCAGCGCAACCTGTTCTTTCGCGCAATATAAAATCGATCACCGCGAATCTCCGGACGATGTTCTGTCAGTCGCGAATTATTTCTGCCGGTCCGCGAAAATGCGGATCGACAATTACTTTGCCGGGACCCGTCGGAATGTCGACAAACGGGGCTACCAAGTCACTCAAGAGCTGCTGGCCGGCAAACATTCCACGCTGGGCGAAGGAATCGTGAGATAGGACAGTTTTTCACCAGCCGCCCACGCGGATTGGCCTCAACCACCCCTGGTAATGGCACTGCGCCTGCTTAAATCAGCGCGTGGCCGCCCTCATCTCTCTCGCGATCGGACTAGTGTGCATGTTGATCGGACGGATTCTTCTCATGGGCGCTGCTTTTGGCGTTAGCGTTTGGTGGGGGCTGGGCATTTTTCTGCCATTTGGCCCGTTGCTGTTTCGCCTCAGCTATCCGGACCTCGCGCCGTTATCGAGAACGTTCCGATTGGTCGCGTTGCCTTGTATTCTTGCCTATTTCGTGCTGCGACCGGCGCCGCTTTCGGGATCGCATTTCGGTCAATTTTTTAAACATAAGGAAGTGCCATCGGCTCCGGCGAACCATTACGGTCTCGAAAAGATCGCGATCGCCGCTCCGAGCCTGAATGAACGGCGCGCCGTTAACGTAAAAGAGCTTGAACGGCTGACGGCGTGGAGCGAAGCGCTGCGTTTGAAAAAGCGTGATCTTCTACACAGCGATGTGCAGGGCAATATCGCCTACAACGCGGAGGTGGCTGAGTACAATGCCGCGCTGGCCAAAGCGACTGCGGAAAAGAACTCGCTCTGGCCGCAAAAGAAGTAGGCCGCCCCATCAGCGTCGGTTGACCAATTCTCCGGCGAAAGCTACTCTCAACGGATGAGTATGCCGCCCATGCTCACCGAGGCGGCCCGCACCTCGCGGCCGCGTTTGAGTAAGAGCAAAAATAAAAAATCTGTCGATCCGTCTCGTGTGCTCCACGTGCTGGGCGATCATATTTTGCTCGATGGTTTTAAGATTGTTCTCGATCAAGAAAAGAGCCGCGGCTCATATCTTTACGACGCAGTCAACGGTCATCGTTTGATCGATCTTTATGGTTTCTTCGGATCGATGCCGATCGGGTTTAATCATCCCTATTTCGATCAGCCTGCTGTCCGGCGCGATCTCCTTTGCGCGGCGAAAGCGAAGGTGGCGAACTCGGATGTCTATTCGTCGGCCTACGCGGAATTTGTGGAAGCGTTCGCGCGCGTCGCCGGATTGCCGCCGCTCGACAAATATCTCTTCATTGAAGGCGGCGCGGCCGCAGTCGAAAACACGCTCAAGGCGGCGATGGATTGGAAGGTACGGAAAAACATGGCGGCGGGCCACGGCGAACGCGGAACGCAGATTCTCCATTTCCGTCACGCCTTTCATGGCCGCAGCGGCTACACCATGAGCCTGACCAACACCGATCCGCGCAAGACGGATTTGTTCGCCAAGTTCGATTGGCCGCGCGTTTCCTGTCCCTATATCGATTTCGCTTTGACGGAAAGCGAGCGTGAGAAAGACGTGATTGCTCGCGAGAAAAAATCAGAACAGGAGATCCGGGATTACGTCGACAAACGGAAGATCGACATCTGCGCCATCATCATCGAGCCGATCCAGGGCGAAGGCGGCGATAACCATTTCCGCGGCGAATGGCTGAAGAAGTTGCGCGAAATCTGCGACGACAACGACATCCTCCTCATCTTCGACGAAGTGCAATGCGGCATGGGCGCCACCGGCAAAATGTGGTGCTGTCAGCATTTCGACGTCTTGCCCGATCTGCTCGCGTTTGGAAAAAAAGCGCAAACCTGCGGCGTGATGGCAGGGCCGCGGTTGGATGAAGTGAAGGACAATGCGTTTCGTTTGCCGAGCCGTTTGAATTCGACCTGGGGCGGAAACCTGACCGACATGGTCCGCTCGACCCACTACATGCACATTATCGAAGAGGAATTTTTGGTCGAGCACGCCGCCAAGGTCGGCGCTTACTTTTTGGATCAACTCCTCGATTTGCAACGTTACGAGCCGGCGATCTCGGCGGTGCGTGGTCGCGGTTTGTTGCTCGCATTCGATCTGCCTGATGCCGATACCCGCGAGAAATTTTGGAAAGGCCTGTTCGATCTCGGCGTCTTGACGTTGCGTTCCGGCGATCGATCGATCCGTTTTCGCCCCGCGCTCGACATCACCGCTGAAGTCGTTGACGAAGCGGTAGGTTTGATCCGGCAATATTGCCGGAAACGAAAATAGCGATGCAATCGGTCTTCGAGAAACTCGCGCTGAGCGAGGACAATTCCGGCGTCTTCGCCGGCGAATGGCGCGGCAGCGGGGCGAAAATCGACAAGATCTCGCCGATCGATGGCCAACGGCTCGCGAGCGTTCGCACCGCTTCCGAAGACGATTACCAAACCACTATCGCGCGTGCGCAAGAAGCGTTCGAAAAATGGCGGCGAACACCCGGTCCAGTTCGCGGCGATACTGTTCGCCGTCTCGGAAACGCGCTCCGCGAGCTGAAAAATGAACTTGGCCAGCTCGTCACGCTCGAGACCGGCAAAATCGTCGCCGAAGGCGAAGGCGAAGTGCAGGAGATGATCGACATTTGCGATTTCGCGGTCGGCCAATCGCGCATGCTTTACGGTCTGACGATCCAGTCGGAGAGAAAAAGCCATCGTTTGATGGAGCAATGGCATCCGTTCGGACTCGTCGCCGTCATTAGCGCGTTTAATTTTCCGGTCGCGGTCTGGTCGTGGAACGCCGCGCTCGCGGCGGTCTGCGGCGATGCGACCATTTGGAAACCGTCCGAGAAAACTCCGCTGACCGCGATTGCAGTAACAAAAATTGCTGAACGTGTTTGTCGTGAAACCGGCGCCGACCCCGCGATATTCAGTTTGCTGATCGGCGACCGCAAAACCGTTGGCCAGAAATTGGCCGATGACAGCCGGATTCCTTTGATCTCCGCCACCGGCTCGGTCGCGATGGGCTTGAACGTGGCGAAAACGGTTCATGGCCGGCTCGGCAAGACGATCATGGAACTCGGCGGCAACAATGCGCTGATCGTTTGCCCAACTGCCGACTTGGAAATGGCGGCGCAATCGATTTTCTTCGGCGCGGTTGGGACGGCCGGGCAACGTTGTACTTCGACGCGGCGCGTGATCATGCACGAATCGGTCGCCGACAAAGTGCGCAAGAAGTTGTTGGCCGCATACAAATCGCTCACGATCGGAAATCCGCTCGATCGAAAAACGTTAATGGGCCCGATGATCGACAAGGGCGCGGTCGACATGGTGCAGGATTCGATTCAGAAACTGAAAGATGAAGGCGGCGAAGTTCTTTACGGCGGCGAGCGAATGGAACTCTCCGGCGGTTGTTACATGAAACCGTGTCTTGCGAACGCGAAGCCAAACTTCAAGATCGTGCAGGAAGAAACGTTTGGGCCGCTGCTTTATTTGCTGACCTACCGCGATTTCGATGAAGCGATCGCAATCCAGAACGGCGTTCCCCAGGGGCTGACCAGTTCCATTTTCACAAACGACGTGCGCGAGGCGGAGAAATTCGTCAGCGCGGTCGGGAGCGATTGCGGCATCGCGAACGTGAACACCGGCACAAGCGGTGCGGAAATTGGCGGCGCGTTCGGCGGCGAGAAAAACACCGGCGGTGGGCGCGAAAGCGGCAGTGATTCGTGGAAAAGTTATATGCGCCGCCAAACCAACACGATTAACTTTTCGTCGGAACTTCCACTCGCTCAGGGAATCCAATTCGGCGGCGATGACGCCGGGAGCGCGACGGCTTAAAGCGAAATTACGCCACCCCTCACCTTTCATCCTCTCCCCTTGTGAAGGGGGAGAGGGTAGGGTGAGGAGTCGGTTCGAGTTCGACACTTGGACGACACGCGCCGTCGTGTCCCAAATATTTGGGCGGTCCGAGGCCGGACTGGCATTACAGCGCGGACACCCTCCAGATTTAAATTCAGCGCGCTGTGGTCAGCTCTAACAATCCGTCCAAGTTCCTGGCGGTTTCAATGCTCATGATGAACTTCTGCAACTTTTTGCATTGATCTTTGCCGATAACGTCGCCGCCGAGCGCGGTGAATTTTACCGCAATTTCGTCTTCGGTCATGGGATCGCGCGGATCACCTTTTGGAACATCGACACGGGTGGAGTGCGACTTGCCGTCGTTAGTGGTGATGGTCACGCGGCTCGGCTGGAATTTTGGAAAGAGCGCCTCGAACTCGTCGTTGGCCACCACTTTTACCTTGTCCATGATCGGAATCAGTTTTTTATCGAGCACGCGTTCTTCTTTGAATTGGAGCGGCGTTACCATTCCATCGACCAGTCCGACGGCTATGCAATAAGGCAGCGAATGATCGGCGGTTTCTTTGGAGTCCGGCCGATATTTATGCGGATCGCCCAGAATGTCCGCCGCCCGCGCGATCACTTCGACTTTGATTTCCTTAACGTCGTCGGCCTTGAGCTTGTTTTCCTTCACCGTCTTCATCATGGCCGTGAGCGGCGCGTGACTGAGCGCTTCGATCGGGAAACTCTTCATTCCGCAATCGAGAATGCGATAGTGAGACTTCGTTGAGTTGGGAAGATCTTTGACCAACGCCTCGCCCTCGAACGTGGCCGGTTGTCCCTTGTATTGGACGTGGTGGAATATAGCGAACAGTCCTTCCTTTCCGTCGATGATGTGCTCGGGCCCGGAATATCCATCGCGCGCCAGGAGCGCGCTCTCCGCGCCCATGCGGCCCGCCCAGGGATCGACCGTGTTCTTCATGTTGGTCAACTTCCCCGCCGTCACCGCGCCCGGACAAAATGTCCGCGCCGCACTGATGCCAATGGCCGATACCATCTGATCCGTAGTCAGATTCAGCACCCGACTCGCCGCAACTGGCGCCGCGAACGCGCTCAGCGTCGCGTGATGCCAACCGTATTCGCGCACGCCTGGCCGACCGATTTCGCAAAGACGCATTTCAATTTCGTAGGCAATGATGGTGGCGAGAATCAAATCCTTGCCGCTTAGGCCTTCACTTTCACAGAGTGCCAGCGGTGCGGCGATGAGATCGCTGGGATGACATGGATCCGCTTTCCAATAAATGTCGTTGTAATCCATCGCGCGGATCATGTGTCCGTTCAGAAACGCCACATCGACCGGATTGGTCTTGAACCCGGACACGAACGCAGTCGCGCTGCTCCCGCGTGCGGGACCGCCGCTCATGGCGCGATAGTGCTTCAGCAAAATTTTCGCGTCATCTTGCTGGCTGCCACCGAGAGCGCAACCGATGGAGTCGAACCAGAATAATTTTGCCGCTTGGATCGCCTCTGGAGAAAGATTCTCGTACTTCAGCGAGCAGGCCCACTCGGCGATGATGTATGAGAGAAGACGTTTCGATTCGGTTGGTTGAGATGCCATGACGGTGTCGATCTTTCCGATTTAGGAACTAGCGTAATCGGCGATGGCTTTGGCCACGTCGAGGGTGGAATCTTTGCCGCCCTCGCCACCGCGAGTCCGTGTCGCCGCGGTGACCGGACATGTCGCAGACCCGAGCTTTGCCGATACCGTCATGAACTTGCGTAATTACCAATGGCTTTCGCTACATCGAGAGTTGGCGCTTTCCCTCCCATATCATACGTGCGCACCTTGCCTTCAGCGATGCCGCGGGCAATGGCGGTTTCAAGACGCGCGGCCTTTTCGGTTTCCTTGAGCCAGTCCAGCATCAACTTGGCAGTCAAAAGCATGGCGATTGGATTGACCTTGTATTGGCCGGCATATTTCGGCGCCGATCCGTGTGTTGGTTCGAACACTGCGTAGTTGTCGCCAAGATTGGCGCTGGGCGCGAACCCGAGTCCTCCGACTAATCCGGCGCACAAATCGCTGACGATGTCGCCAAACATATTTTCAGCCACCAGCACTGAATAATCCTGCGGATTCTTGAACATCCACATGCAGATGGCGTCGATGTTTGCGTCGTCCGCGCGAATGTCCGGATAACTTTTGGCCACATCCCGGAAGCAACGCATCATTAATCCGCCGGTTTCGCGGAGCACATTTGGCTTCTCGATTAGCGTGACGCGTTTGCGTCCGGTCTTTTTTGCAAACTCGAACGCTTGTTTACAAATATTGATGCAACCTTGCTTGCTCATGATGCGAGTGGAGAGCGCGACGTTCTCGAGTCCTTTGTCGATCCACTTCTTCATTTTCGGATTGGCGCACAACGCGGTGTAAACCGATTCCGGTAGCGGGAAAAATTCGACGCCGCCGTACATGCCTTCGGTATTTTCGCGAAACACGACCTGATCGATCGCGACATCTTCGCCGCTCGGATTCGTGATCTTGTTTCCGCGATAATTCAGCGGGTTGCCCGGATAACTTTTACACGGCCGCATGTTCGTGTGCAGGTTGAACATCTGACGCAGCTTCACGATGGGGGAGAAGTAGACTAGCCCTTTGTCTTTCAGTTCCGGAGCCAATTCATTCTTGGCTTCACTTTGCGGTTTGCTGGTGATGGCGCCGAAAAGGCCACAGGTGGTTTTCTTAAGAGCCTCGACGGTGCGGTCCGGCAACGCGTTGCCTTCCTTGCACCAAAACTCCCAGCCGATGTCGCAAGGCACGTACTCGGCGTCGAGTTTCAGCCGATCCAAGACGATGCGCGCGGCTTCCATGACATCGTGGCCAACCCCGTCACCGGGCATCCACGCGATTTTGTATTTAGGCATGCTCAGTTCCTTCCTTCTCGTTTTCGGTTGATCACAGGCGGAATGACGAAATCGGAATGACGAAGCCCGAAACAAATCCGAATGACGAAGAGCCAAGTTCGGGCTTCGGGATTAATTCGCTCATTCGTCATTCGAGCTTCGTCATTGATGGCTTCGTTCGCAGCCGACTGGCCACCAGGTTTTCCGCGCCGCCCGCGACGATCAATTCTTGGGCGGCGGGACTTAGTGGCGAAAAGGCGAACGACTCCCCGTCAATGGTCAGCACCGATTTGCCGTAATCAATCGTGATCTCCGACGCGACCGTGGTCGGTTTACGATCTTTCAGCGTGGCGCGCAAGTGCGTCACCAACTCAGGGCATTCAAAAACGACGAAGCCGTTGTTGAACGCGTTGCGCTTGTAGGTTTCGGAAAAGCTGGCGGCAATGACACAAGGGATTCCTTTGAACTTCAGCGCGGTTGCCGCCTGCTCGCGACTCGATCCGCTGCCAAAATTGAGTCCGCCGACTATGACGTCGCCTTTCTGATAAAGCGCGTTGAAGTTGGGATCGTAATTTTCAAATGTGACCGCCGCCATTTCTTCCGGCGTCATATCGTCGCGGTAAGTGTGTTTGCTGCCGTAAATGCCGTCCGTGTTCAAATTGTCCTTATCAAGGAAAAGAACGCGACCGCATACACTTGGCGGAAAACCGGCAATGATCTTTACCGAGCCCGCTGACTGCATTTTCTTTTCGGCGCGCCGAACAGCTGTCCCCGCGGCGCGCTCGGCGAAATCTTTTGGTGCGCAAATAAATCCAGCCAACGCGCTGGCCGCCACCACCGCGGGCGAGCCCAAATACACGAACGCGTCGCGGTCGCCCATGCGCCCTTTGAAATTGCGGTTGGTCGCGCTGATGGCGGTCTCACCTTTTTGGACGAGACCGCGACCCAAGCCGATGCAGGCTCCGCAACCAGGCGGCAGTGGGATGGCGCCCGCGTCCACCAAAATCTGCCAATCACCTGTGGACTCGGACTTCGCTTGAACTTCAGCGCTGGCCGGCGCCAAATAAAATTCGACACCATCAGCAACTTTTCCGCCGCGAGCGCGCACGACTTCGGCGGCGTCATGCAGATCTTCAAAGCGTGCATTCACGCACGACAACAGATACGCCTTTTGAATCGGCACATGTTTTCGCTGCATCTCCGGAAGCGACACCATCGTCTTCACTTCGTTCGGACCGGACACATGCGGAACGACCGTCGCCAGATCTAGTTCAAGTTCGATCGCGTAATTTGCGTCCGCATCGGCGGTGAAATCACTTCGGTTCTTCCACCATTCATCGACGTCGATGTTGGTGTAGCCGGAGCGACTTTTCGGGCCGCGTTTCCCCGGGCGTTTCGGACTCATGAACTCGCCAACGCGCGAGCGCAGATAATTCACCGTCACTTCATCAAATGGAAACACGCCCGCCAGTGCGCCCCATTCGGTGGTCATGTTGGCGATGGTCATTCGGGCCGACATCGGAAGATTAGCGACGCCATTGCCCATGAATTCGACCGCGTGATTGAGCACCTCGTCTTTGTTGAAGAGCCCGCACAGAGCGATGATGACATCCTTGCCGACGACGCCGGCGGAAAGTTTTCCTTTCAGTACGACCTTGGCGACTTTCGGAACCTGCCACCAGGTGACTCCGGTCGCCCAAATACTCGCGGCATCGGTCCGAACGACCGGCGTGCCCAGCGCGGCGATTGCGCCGTACAAATTGGAGTGCGAATCGCTCGCCACGACCAGCGCGCCGGGAACAACGTAACCCTGCTCCACCATCACCTGGTGCGAAATGCCAGTGCCAGCGGGATAAAAGTCGATGCCGTGCTCGCCCGCGAACGCTTCGATCTTGGCGTACTTCTCCAAATTCTTCGGCGTAACATTCTGAATGTCGTGATCGATCGCGAAAACCGGTTGGGCCGGATCGGCGATCCTAGTCGCGCCGATCTGTTTGAACTTTGGAATGACTGCGCCGGTGTTGTCGTGCGTCATCACGTGACGCGGGCGAATCGAAACGAAATCTCCGGCGCGGACGACCGTTCCCACAGGGAGCCCGTCAGCGTGACGTGCAGCAATCTTTTCTACCAGCGTCAGGCCCATAACAGACTCTCAACAATCAACTCTTTATCGCGCCGTAGCAATGCGAAGGAGGATCAACTATCAACTGCTTGAGCGTCACTTCTTCGCGGCGCGCTTGCCAAGAAACTTGGCGATGTCGAAGTCTACAAAGTCAGCGTGATGGAAAATGATCGACTCGATCGAGCGCTCCGTCTTGTCGCCTTCATGACTGTGGGTGGCGATGATGTGCATGACTTCGCCGGGAATGCCGTGTTTGTAGGCGAGCGCGACGCCGCTGAACGGATGTCGCACTTGTTGCCCAAATTTTCCCTGAATCACTCTGCCGGACGCGTCTTTGTCGTACTCGAGCGGCTTGCCGACATCGGCCAGCAGCGCGCCGGCGATGAGATAATCGCGTTGAATGGGAATGCTACAGCGGAACGCGCGCTTCAGGATATCCGCGACCGCGATACATTGGAGTGCGCAGGAATTAAGGTGTTCGACGAACCTCATGTCGATGTCACCGGCCAACAACGTGAACTTGACCGCGCGAAGTTCAGCGAAGGTCCAGCCTTTCCCGCCGCAGCCGGTGGTGATCGCCTCGTCCCACACCGCCGCTACTTTTTCGCGCAATGACTTCTGCTTGATCTTCATCAAGCTGGGAAAAAGCTTCGCGATTTCTTTGATGCCATAACTGGTTGGCTTGGTCGTTGTCATGATCGTCATATCGATTCTAATTCATGATTAACCACTAATGAACACGAATGGACACGAATAACGAAAAGTTGTTGGCCAAAGAAGAAGTTTTCCAAATTGTCGGCTGCGCCATAGAGGTTCTTAACGCGCTTGGTCACGGGTTGGTTGAGAAGCCATACGAAAACGCGTTGGTCGTTGAGTTTGGTCTACGAAACATTTCTTTCCGGCAGCAACCTTTGTTCGATGTGCTCTACAAGAAACATAAAGTCGGTCTCTTCGTTCCCGACTTGATCGCATTTGATGTTGTTGTCGTGGATACTAAGGTGATCGACCGAATCACTGATCACGAACGTGGATTGATGTTGAACTATCTGCGGATAACAAACCTGCGTGTCGGAGTTATCCTTAATTTTAAGCACGCTAAATTGGAGTGGGAGCGAAGTGTCTTATAATTTCGTGTTCATTCGTGTCTATTCGTGGTTAGGGATCGAGGCGGCGGCCCGTCATAGCCGTGATTGACTGGATCAATTCGACGCATCGGTTTCTCGCGAGTTTGCTCTTCGATCGCGTGCGCGACCAGTCCGGGCGTTCGCGCGATCATAAAAATGCCATTGAACGCTGCGGGGTTCATTCCTAAATCGGAAAGGATCGCTCCGATCGCGCCATCCACATTGATCGGCAGTGCTTTCTTGGCGTCCGCGAAAGATTTTTCCACTGCGCGTGCCGCTTTCATGTACGGCCCATCGACACCTGCTTCACGCGCCAATTCGAATAAGCGCGCCGTCCGCGGATCTTTGGTGTGATAACGATGACCAAACCCCGGCATCCGATCCCTCGCTTCCTTCATCGCCGCGAGAGCACGCGCGGCGGCTTCGTCAATCGAAATGGATTCACTCGCGGCGCGATCGGCGATTTTTTTCAGTTGTCGGGCGCAATCTTCAATCGCGCCGCCATGATGTCGATTGATCGACATGATGCCAGCAGCGACTGCGGCGCTCAACGAAGCGCCGGTGGAGGCGACAGTTCGCGCGGCTAACGCGCTCGGAGGTGTCGTGCCATGATCGATGGATGCGACCAAGATCGCGTCCATCAAACGCCCGATGGCAGGCGACGGCAATTCGCCGGTCAAAATCAAGTAAACCGCCGAGCCAAACGAAGCGCGTCCCATCAATTCTGCGATGTCGTATCCGCGGACCGCGACACGGTTAGGCTCAACCCGCGTTATCGCAGTATTCCAGGCGGCGTTCTTGTCGGCTTCACTCATAAGACTCTGTCCTTTCATTTTCTTCAAAATTTCAACGACCGCATCCGGCAATTCACCAAATGCATCTACCACGGTGGCGCCTGCTTCGCGCAACGCTTTCACTTTGCCGGCGTGCGTGCCGCGGCCGCCTTCAATGATCGCGCCGGCATGACTGAAGCGCGTGCCTTCGCGCGCCGCTTTGCCCCCGATATATGCGATTACTGGTTTGGTAATTTTTCGATCGAGAATCAGCCGCGCCAGTTCTTCTTCCTGTGACGAACCAATTTCACCGAAGATTACGATCGCTTCGGTGAGTGGGTCGGCCTCGAACATCAGGGCCGCATCGGGAATACGAATTCCGAGAACTGCGTCGCCACCAATGTGCGCGATGGTTGAAATGCGCACCCCCGACTGTCCCAAATAATAGCCCGTGCTCGAAGCCATGCCCCCAGAGCGACTGATCACGCCGACACCTTTCGGGATTCCGGGCTTGAACCATTGTCGTGCACTTTCCGCGCGACCACCGATCATGCCGACGACGGCCCTGCCTGGGCTCAAAACGCCGAGAGTGTTCGGTCCGACAAACATCGCGTCATTTGATTTGGCCGCCACGGCGATCTGCATCGCGTCCCACACCGGTACGCGATCGGGCACCAACACCGTGAGTTTGATGCCGGCTTCAATCGCCGAAATGGCTGCGCCTTTCACACCGATTGCTGGCACAAAAAGAACGGAGATGTCGATCTTGCCGAGAGTTTTGACCGCGTCTTGTGGTGTGTTGAACACCGGCACGCCGAGAACGGTCTGCCCACCTTTGCCCGGCGTCACGCCCGCGACAACGTTGGTCCCGTACTCGCGCATCAAGCGTGTGCGCGCCTGACCTTCGCGACCAGTGATGCCTTGCACCAGAACGCGCTTGGTCTCATCGATCAAGATTGCCATTTAGCGCGCGCCTCCAATCAGATCGTCCAGCCCAGGAATATCGAGTTCAAGATAGAAGCCGTCGATGCCAGCGAGTCGACACTCGACGTCGCACGCGAGCAACTCGGAATCTTTGGTCGCGAACTCCTCGTTAGGCAGCCACGACGCGGGTCTGCCCTTATGATCGACAATCAATCCGCCGGAGTGCGTTTCGACGGCCGGACGAATCTCGGACCATTTCGCGGTATCGATCCATACCCGACCACTTTTCACGGGAAGCATGGTGGCCGACGTATTTTTGACGAATTTCGGCACACGCGGAGCGCGCGGTTTCCATTTTGTGCCGCTCGCATCCGCAACAAGTTCCGTAAAACGTCCGGCGATCATGGCTGGCGCGTCGGTCTTGCGATAACCCTCGACCGGTGCGCGAAGCAACTTGGACATGCGCTGCAAAATATCGACGGCGCGATCTTCGGTGTTGCCACCCAAACGAATCACCGCCGGAATATCGAGATCGAGTTCCCAAAATGCTTTGGCCAATCCGTAAGCGGACCAGTATTGTTCCTGGCTGGCGACGCCGGAGCCGGAACCGAAATATCCGACCAGATCGGGCTGGGCCAGAATGATCCGGGCGGCGCGATAGACCTTGGACGCGGATGGATTGCCGCTGGTGTCGGTGAAATTAGCAATGGTGAATCCCGCGTTGACGATTGCGTCCATCGACATCATCGATCCCCCGCCGCCGGCGCCGTGAAAACCGACCAGACCTTTGGAATTTTTGGCAGCCGCTGTCGCGAGCTGCGCAAAATAAAATGTGCCGCGATGATCGCTTTGTTCGACCGCGTAGGCGACGCGCTCGAGAGCGGTCGGCGGATGATCGAACTCGCGCGCAATCTCAATTTTCAATTCGGGATGCCGCGCCACGGCGTAATCATCAATCGTAATGCGGCAATCGGCGGCGACGAACTGACCATCTTTGGTCAAAACCAGCGGATTAATTTCGAGCGACCGCGCTTCCACGCTTTTGGCAGCAGCAAATAGTTTTTGAATCGACTCGGCCAATTGCTTTGCGGGTTTAGATGATAATCCGCTCGAAGCGACAGCTTCGCTGACGGCCGAATCGAGTGGTCCGCCATTCACATCGCAGGCAATACGCCGGGTCGATGCAGCGCGCTCTTCGATTCCGCTCCCGCCGCCGGCGGCGAAAATAATCATCGGGGCGCGGGCGGCGTCATCGATTGCGAACGAAAGAAAAAATTCACGTTCGATATCGATCTTCTCTTCGACCAGCACAGTTTCAACAGGAAACTGTCCAACTTTCATCGCCAGCATCTGTGCGGCGTGGCCACGAACATCCGCCGGTTTTTTGGCGAAGGCCACGCCTCCCATGCCGGCGCGTCCTGTGGTCCAAGCCTGAATCTTGATAACCACCTCGGCCGCTTTCTTGCCCGCGGCGAGTTCCTTCGCGACCGCGATCGCTTGGTCAGCAGTTGAAGCGGCTCGGCCGCGCGGAATCTTGAATCCGTTGGCGGCAAGAATGGCTTTGCCTTGATATTCGTGAAGTCGTGCCATGCCTATGTGCTATTGCGGATCAGAACCTTAAAAGATATAGCACTGTTGAAAAGCCAGGCATTGCATGACCTCGCTGGATTACTACGCGAGCGAAGACCTTCTCGCTGATGACGAGCGCGCGGCGCGTGATCGGACGCGGCGTTTTGTGCAGGATGAAGTCATGCCCGAGGTCGTGCCCTGCCATCGCGCGGCCAAGTTTCCGGAACATCTGCGGACGCGCATGGGCGCCTTACGTCTCTTTGCGCCGTACTTGAAAGAGCACGGCTGTGCGGGACTGAGCTACACGGCCTACGGCCTCATTATGCAGGAGCTTGAACGCGCAGACTCCGGTCTGCGTTCGGAGGCGTCCGTGCAAGGCGCGCTTGCCATATACGCGATTCATTCCTTCGGCACGCCGGAGCAGCACGCGCGCTGGTTATCGGGACTGGTTTCCGGCGAGCGCGTCGGTTGTTTCGCGCTGACGGAACACGGGCACGGCTCGGATCCGAGTGGCATGGAAACTCGCGCCAAACGCGTCGGCGATCATTATGTTTTGAACGGCAGCAAGTGCTGGATCGGTAACGCATCCATTGCCGACGTCAAAGTGGTTTGGGCAAAAGACGAGGACGGACGCGTCGGCGGGTTCGTCGTGGAAAAAGACGCGCCCGGATTTCGCGCGCAGGATATTGAAGGAAAGTTCAGTCTTCGCATGTCGCGCACGTCGGAATGCTGGTTCGAAAACTGCCGCATTCCCGCGGAGAATCGTCTGCCCAAAGCGTCGGGGCTGCGCGCGCCGTTATCATGTCTTTCGCAGGCCCGCGTGGGCGTGGCTTGGGGTGTGATTGGCGCAGCCATCGATTGTTACGAAACCGCGCTTACCTACGCTAAATCGCGCGAACAATTTGGCCGGCCGATTGCCGGTTTCCAACTCGTGCAGGAAAAATTGGTCTGGATGGTGCAGGAGATTACGAAGGCGCAATTACTCGCCTTGCGTCTGACCCGCATGATGGAAGCGGGGACGGCGCGCCCCGCGCAGATTTCTTTGGCGAAGCGCAACAATGTCTGGATGGCGCTCCAGTGCGCGCGGAAAGCGCGCGACATCCTGGGCGCCGTCGGCATCACCGATACCTATTCTGTCATCCGTCACCTCATGAACCTCGAGACCGTCTACACCTACGAAGGCACGCACGACATCCATACCCTGGTCGTTGGCCAGGACATCACTGGGATCGATGCCTTCGGCGGTTGATGACAGACTGACAAGGTTAGCTAAATTAACAATGTTATGAGCGAGCCAGTTTATATTATCGGCGGCGGGCGCACGGATTTTAAGCGCAACCTGAAAAAGGAAGGGAAAACCATCCGGCATTTGATCATTGAGGCCGGCAAGAAGGCGATTGATGACGCCAAGATCGACGCGGGCGAAGTTCAAGCGGGTACGGTTGGCAATTTCAACGCCGGCCAATTTACCAAGCAATTACAGCTCGGCGCATTTATTCCGGAAATCGATCCGAAATTGCGCGGCATTCCAACGATTCACACCGAAGCGGCCTGTGCTTCGGGAGCGCTGTCGGTGTTGCTCGGGGCGGAATGGATCATGGGCGGACTCTATGATGTGGTCCTCGTAGTCGGGGCCGAGCAACAAAAGACGATGTCGTCGCTCGACGGCTCGGATGTTCTCGGGGCGGCGGCCGATTATCACAACGAAAAACCGGAATACGGCGATTTCATGTTCCCGAAACTTTTCGGGCGCATCGCACAAATTTACATCGACAAATACGGCGCAACCGAAGCGGACCTGGCAGCGGTAGCCTGGAAAAATTACGCGCACGCGAAACTCAATCCGCTCGCGCAAATGCGCGACGCCGACCTGACGCTCGATTGTGCCTCGCAAGTCTCAGACAAAAATCCGAGCGTTGCACCGCCGCTGAAAGTTTCCGATTGCTCGCAGATCACGGACGGCGCGGCTTCGGTCGTGCTCGTGTCTGGAAAATATCTGGACAAGATCGGCCGCGAAAAAAACAAAACGCCGCGATTGCTCGGCTTCGGTCACACGACCGACTACCTGCCGCTCGATAAAAAAGACGCGCCGACATTTTCCATTGCGCGCAAAGCCGCGGAGAAAGCTTTTGGCATGGCTAATCTGAAGCCGCGCGATCTGCACGGCGCCGATGTCCACGATTGCTTTTCGATCACCGAAATCGTCGTTTACGAAATTCTTGGACTGGCGGAGCCGGGCAAGGGCGCGGAGTTAGCGAAAAGCGGTGCGACCGCGTTGCCGCAGGTTCGTAACGAAAAGATGAAAGGTAAGTTCGCGTTTGAACTTCCGGTCAACGCAGGCGGTGGGTTGATCGCAGACGGCCATCCGGTCGGGGCGACGGGCGTGCGGCAGGTGGTCGAGGCCTATCAACATCTCACCGGACAAGCGGGCGCGCGTCAGATCCAGAACGCGAAGCGCTTTCTCACCTTCAACATGGGCGGCAGTCTGACCACGTCAGTGGCGATGTTGTGGGGTCGCGATTAAGATCGACGCTCGCCGCGCAGTGACCGGCGATATTAAACCAACGCTTCTCGGAGCTGCGCGATTCGGTTTCGGACGGCTTCGCAGCGCTTGCGTTCTCGAACGGCGTCTGTTTCGGGTAAATATTGAGCATCATAGGGCGACCGCGCCGGTTGGAGGCAGCCCTGCACAAAATCATTTGCCAAGACTGTGCTCGCGATTTTTGACGCCGTCCGAAGGTCTTCGGCTTCGGCGAGCAGTTGGTCGCGAATTGCGATGTAGGCGTTGATCTCGGCGACGGTATAAGCCGATCCGAATGTCGGACTGAGTCTTGTTGCCGAGCGGCGAGATTCCGGCTTCGCTGCCGGTATGGTGGAGCTGATGGCAAGAGGCATGTACCCTTAAAGAGCATGTTCCATGCTGACCTCGCAGTCCGCGATTTCGCCTGAGTTAGAGTATGCCGTAGATCAAAACGACGCCGAGAACGAAGGCCGCCGCTCCGCAAATTATTTGGATTTTTCGATCTCGCGCGAGCCACCAATTAATCATTCGTTGATGTCGATCTAAACCCAGTAGGGGCATCGCGATCGCGACAATCAAAATGAGTCCGCCCAAAATCCGCAGGAGCACGGGAGCTTTTGAATCGCCCGCAGCGGCCAACAAACCCAAACCTAAAACTGCTCGGATTGCAGTGGCGACCCAAAGCCCGGTCTTCTCGGCGAACAAGCGCGTCAGATCGTTTGCACGAGCGGGTGAAACAATCACGAGCACGCCCATGGCCGCGATGGCAGCGCACAAGATTAACGTCAACGCAGTCATGTTTGATTTTACCGCTTTAATTTTGCCATTCCCAACTTTTATTTGGATTATGAAAGTACCATTTACGCTCGGCGTGGTCGGCCATTTCGGCCTCGCCGTGGGCGATCCAAAGAAAAGTGCCCGCTGGTTTCAACGTGTCCTCGGATTGCGCAAAGAGTTTGAATTCGACAACGGAATCGCGATTGGGAACGACAACGTCACCATCGCGCTGTTTAAAGGCAAACCGTCGCCGCAGACTTTCGAGCACATGTCGTTTCACTTGCCCAAGATGTCGATCTTGCGAAAGGCGCTGACGCATTTAAAAAAGCACAAGGTCGAACTCGAAGATCGGGGCCACGAGATTGGTCCAGAATCGCCGGGTTCGCCGCATATGGGCCTCTGGTTTCACGATCCGGACGGCTATCGCTGGGAGCTTTCAGTCCAAGGCGGCAAATAGATCGGTTGGCGCGGCCCGAAAATTGCGCTTTGTTTTGCGGGAGTTAAATTGTGAACGGGATGCTAGGACTCATCGTGGGATGTCTAAAATGGGCTGCCGTCGGTTTCGTCGTGGCCTTTGTCCTGATGAAACTCTACGAGGGTAGCCATATTCATGACGACGTCCCACGACCTGAATTTAAGCTCCGGCAATCGAGACGCGCGGCGCTCGTGCTTTCAACATTTGCCGGAATGCTTTCCGGTCTGGTCTGGTTGTTAGTCCAAACGTGGGACTAGTTCTGTGAACTGCAGGCGAGACGCCTGCCGCCATAGTTTAGCCCATGTAAAAGCCGCCGTTTACATTAAGGACGTGGCCGGTGATGTAACTGGCCATTGGCGATGCGAGAAAAAGCGCAGTATCGACGATTTCGCGCACATCGCCGAGTCGGCCGAGCGGAATCTGTTTCTTGAAGTTCTCAATTACTTCGTCGGGCATGCCCTTGCTCATCCCGACATCGATGAATCCAGGCGCAATCGCGTTGACGGTAATGTTCTGACGCGCAAGCTCACGCGCCGAAACCTTGGTTAGCGCAATGATGGCGGCTTTGCTCGAAGAATAATTCGCCTGGCCGAACAGCCCCACTTGTCCGCTGACGGACGACAAATTCACAATCCGCCCGCCGTTTCGCAAAATCGGCATCGCTTTTTGCGTGACGTTGAAGGTGCCGGTCAGATTTACCCGAATGATGCTTTCGAATTCTTCCAGCGACATCTTTTTGATTGTCCGGTCGCGAATGATTCCGGAGTTGTTCACGAGGATATCGAGACCACCATGTCGATCCTGGATTTGCTTCATCATTTGCTCGACTTGCGCCGGCTGTGTTACATCGCAATCAATCATCAGCGGATCCTTCAATTCTCTGGCGACATTTGTCGCGTCGGCTTTGTTTTGACCTTGCGGGTCCGTGAAATAATTGACCACGCAGGTCGCGCCGCGATTGTCGAAAGCTTTGATCATCTCCGCGCCGATGCCGCGCGAACTGCCGGTAACCAGCACAACTTTGCCAGTGAAATCGAGGGGATCAGCCATGGCCAAAGTAAAAAGTAGAAATTAGAAAGTAGAAAGTCTGAAGTAGTCGGTGCATTCTCTTGACCCTAACAATGGCTTCGCCAATCCGAGTTTTGACCGCCGTGCCGATCTGCGATGGGCACGACAGCGCGATTAACACGATCAATCTTGAGTTCATCCGCCACGGGATCGAAGTCGTTTATCTTGGCTATCATCGCTCCGTCGGCGACATTGTGCGCGCGGCGATCCAGGAAGACGTGCGCGCGATTGGTATTTCGAGTTACAACGGCGGGCACATCGAGTTTTTTGCGGAAGTTGTCGATCTTCTGCGCAAGAAAGGCGCGGCCGACATCAAAGTGTTCGGCGGCGGTGGCGGAACGATCACATACGAAGACGCGGCCGCCATGCGTCGCAAAGGCGTGGACGAAATCTTTTTTGCCGGCACGTCGCTCGACGAAATGGTGAAGTTCGTTCATCAGCGTTACCGAAAACCGCGCGGGAAACGAGCGCGCGCAAAAACGTCGGACATCGAGCTAGCTCACACGCTGACCGAGATCGAAGAAAGTAGAAAACAAAAGAAAATCCAAAATCCAAGATCCAAAATCCGAAATGCGAAGGTGATTGGCTTCACCGGGCCAGGCGGCGCCGGCAAAACAACCCTGATCGACGAATTGGTACTGCGTTTTTTGAGCAATGATCGACAGACGCGCGTCGCGATTCTGTCGCATGATCCGAGCGTGATTGGTGAAGGCGCGTTGCTGGGCGATCGCGCGACGATGATCAATTCCCAAGACGATCGCGTCTTCATGCGGAGCATGGCCACGCGCGGACAAGCCGGCGGACTATCACCAGCAACGCACGATTGCCTCGCGCTCCTCGCGCGCTCCGGTTTTGATTACGTGATCATTGAAACCGTCGGCACCGGCCAGGAAGCGATGCCGTTTCAGAAAAATGGAATTGTCGATCAAACCGTGCTGGTAATGAATCCGGATTATGGCAGCCGGTTGCAGTTGCAAAAAATCGTGATGCTCGATCTGGCCGAGATCGTGGTCGTGAACAAAAGCGATTTGCAGCGTGCTCGCACCGCGCACACCGAGATCGAACAGCGTCTCGAGCAGAATCGGCGCGCCCAACGCCTCGTCGATACCGTCGCAAAACGGCACCGCGACCCTGGCGTGGACAAACTGTTCGGGTTAATTTCAGCGAGCGACAAATCTAAACGTGGAAAGGAATGGAAGAAGTCATGAATAAGCTCGGACAAGTCGTTGAGTCGGTTGAGAAATATAATCAGTTCGTTCTCGATCAGGTGAAGCGCGCGCGCACCGATCAAAAATTCGGACGCGATCTGCTCGGTCGTTGGAACGACATCAAGGCAAAGATTCCGACTACGCGGGCGCCGACTGGATTGCCGCTGCCGCGACTCGCGCTTCCCGAAATCGATGAACCGGGTGAGATCGCGCGCTTTTTGTTTGGTGAAGGGTTGCCGGGCGAATTTCCATTTTTGAACGGCGCCTATCGCGAGA
>Ga0209805_1000217_pt1 | contig 35160 bp, 34 predicted proteins | sample GraSoiAngelo_148_FD_185905 | JGI IMG/M metagenome (GOLD analysis project Ga0209805, IMG submission 185905) | Grasslands soil microbial communities from the Angelo Coastal Reserve, California, USA - 14_1009_09_20cm (SPAdes) (version 2) | ecosystem: Environmental > Terrestrial > Soil > Grasslands ...
TGCCGACCGACGTCACCGACAGCACGCAGGTCGAGCGCCTGGTCCAGGCCACCATTCGCGACCTTGGACCGGTCGACATCCTGGTAAACAACGCAGGTATCGGCCTTCACGCACCGATAGCGGATGCCCGCGCCGCCGACGTCGAAGCAATGTTTCGCCTCAACGTGCTCGCAGCGGGCGCCTGCATCCGGGCGGTGGTGCCCGTGATGCGCGCCCAGCATCGAGGACTCGTGATCAACATCTCGTCGGTGGCGGGCCGGATTGCCCTGCCCTGGATCGGCTACTACTCGGCCAGCAAGTTTGCGCTGACAGTGATCGGCGACACGTTGCGGATGGAGGAATCCGGCCACGGCATCCGGGTGATGAACGTTTTTCCCGGGATGACCCGTTCGCAGTTCTCCACGAATCGGCTTGGCGATCCGGGGCGGGCGCCCCACCAGCGGCGGCTGGCGCCGGTACCGGCAGAAAAGGTAGCCCGGCGGATAGCCCAGGCCGTCGAGCGAAACCGCAACACCGTCTATGTGTCCTGGTTTCCCGACAGGCTCGGAGTGGCGGGCAACTGGCTGGCCGGGTGGGCAGTCTCGGCCGTCTTGCGGCGCTGGGCGCGTGGCGCCCAGGAATAATCCTCCGGGCGCCATCCAGGTGGGTGGCCAGGTCTACCTGCGCCGGCCGGGGGCCCGCGATCGCGACGAGTTCCTGAAGCTCACCCGGTCGAGCCGTCGCCTGCACCGCTCCTGGGTCACGCCCCCGGTGACCTCAGGCCAGTTCGAGGAGTTCATGCAACGATCTCGACGGGCAGACATCGATGTCTCACTGGTTTGCCGGCTGGAGGACCGCGCCATCGTCGGGGTCTTCATCCTGAGCCAGATCTTTCGCCGCGGCTTCCAGAATGCCTACCTGGGCTTCTACGCCGGCACGGCTCACGCCGGCCGGGGCTACATGGGAGAGGGCATGCAGCTCCTGCTCCGGCACGTCTTCAGGACGCTCAAGCTCCACCGGGTGGAGGCGAACGTGCAGCCGAAGAACACGAGATCGATCGCCCTGATCAGGCGCTCAGGGTTTTCACGCGAGGGCTTTTCGCCGCGCTATCTGAAGGTCGCGGGCCGTTGGCGAGACCACCAGCGGTGGGCGATCACGGCTGAGGATTGGCGCCCCCGGCTCCGATCGTCCTCGCGGTAGTTGGCTAGCGGCTGGCTGTCGCGGCCTGACCGGCGGCGGCCCTGGCTTTCTCGAGGTCTTTTGCCCCGATCACGACCCGCGTCCTTGTGGCCAGGTAGACCAGGTTGAGATTCACACCGGCGTCCGCGATCTTGCGGGTGAGCTTTCCCAGCGCGCCCGGCCGGTCTTCCAGGTCGAGGACCAGCACCGGACGCTCCTCGATCACCCGGGTGCCCGTGCCCTCGAGCGCCCTGCGAGTCTTCTGGACATCCTCGACCAGGATGTGACCCATACCCTTGCCGCCGCCGGTCGCCATCCCCGCGAATGCCTCGATGTTGACCCCGGCCTTGCCGAGCGCCTCGGCAGTGGCAGCCACGATGCCTGGCTTGTCGTCCATCTCGACCGTAAGGTCCGTCAAGTGATGTGCCATCAATTCCACCTCCTGGAATGTGCCCCCGGCCTGGTCGCCCCCCGGTTTATTATGCCCGGTCGGCTCAGTACACCTGGAGGTAGGTGTCGAGCTCCCAACCGGTGACCTGGGTCTCGTAGGCCTGCCATTCCATTTCCTTGGCCTCGATGAATCGCTCGAGCAGGTGGGGGCCCAGGGCATCGCGCAGGACGTCGTCGCGGCGGAGCTCGCTGAGGGCTTCCGCGAGCGAGGCGGGCAACGGGCCGAGCTGATGCCGGGACAGCCGTTCGGGATCGAAGGCGTAGAGGTTCTCCTCGACCGGCGGTGGCAGCGGGAGCTTTTGCTTGATCCCGGAAAGGCCGGCGTGCAGCATGCCGGCGAACGCCAGGTACGGGTTGCAGGAAGGGTCAGGCGCACGGAACTCGACGCCCAGGGTTGACCGGTCGGTGTTGCTCACGCGTGGAACTCGAATCAGAGCGGACCGGTTCATCTGCGCCCAGCTGATCGCCATTGGAGCCTCGAATCCCGGCACAAATCGCTTGTACGAGTTGACCAGTGGGGCAACCAGTGCGCAGAGGGCGCGGGCGTGCATCAGCTGGCCGGCGATGAATTGCCTGGCGGAGGCCGAGAGGTGGTACTCGTCATTGCGGTCGTAGAAGGCATTGGACTCGCCGCCGTGCTCGTTGAGCGTCTGGTGCGTGTGCATCCCGGAGCCGGCCTGGCCGTAGATCGGCTTGGGCATGAAGGTGGCATGCAGGCCATGACGTTGGGCCACCGCCTTCAGGGTGTACTTCAGGGTCACCAGCTGATCCGCCGCCTTCAGCGCATCCTGGCCAGCGAGGTCGATCTCGTACTGTCCGGCGGCGACCTCATGGTGACTGCTCTCCACCGGGATCCCCATGGCATCCAGCTGGGTCACCATCTCCTGGCGGACCTCATTGCCCAGGTCCAGGGGCCGGTCGAAATAGCCCGCGCTGTCACGGGAAACCGGGCGTAGCCGGCCGTCGGCTGGGTCTGGACGGAGCAGGAAGAACTCCAGCTCGCAGCCGACCGTGTACGTATAGCCGAGCTCGGCGGCCTCTGCCAGGGCGCGGATCAGCACCCCTCGCGGATCCCCAGGAAAGCGCTCATTCTCCGGGGTGAAGATGTCGCAGATCACCTGAGCGCTGGGCGCGGTTCCGGCGCCGAGCTCGGTGACCGTCAGGGTATTGAGGTCAGGCTTCAAGTACATGTCGCTCTCGAACACGCGGGCGAATCCCTCGACTGACGACCCGTCGAACCATTCGCCCTGACGGACAGCGTCAGCCAGTCGGTGCGAGGGGATGCTGATGCTCTTGACCGTACCCAGCACGTCGACGAACTGGAGGTTGAGGAAGCGCGCGCCGACGTGGGACAGCCGCTCCAGCGCCCGGTCGAGGGCGGCTCCGCCCTGGCTGACCCGCCCGGTCTCAGTCTTCGGCGTCGGGGACTCCCTGGTGCTCGGAGCGCTTCTCGCCGTCGGGCTCCTCCCATGAAGGGCCGGGACGCGGATGGTCGCCAGGTCGCCATGGCTTGTCGTCGGCGGCGAAGGTTGTCTCCATTGGTCTGCTCCTTCGGGGATAAGTTGGGCGGCTACCTGGGCGAGAGGCAGCCGCCCTTAAAGGGACGCGTACCGTGAACTAGATGTCGTGGTAGAGGTAAAACTCCCATGGATGCGGACGGAGTGCGACCTGCTCGTACTCGCGGACACGCTTGTAGTCGATCCAGGTCTCGATCAGGTCCGAGGTGAAGACGCCGCCCCGGGTCAGATACTCGTGGTCCAGCTCCAGGGCATCGAGCACCTCGGCCAGCGATCCGGGCGTGCTCCGTACCTGGCGCTTCAACTCCGGGTCCAGCTCGTAGAGGTCCTCGTCGATAGGCTTGGGTGGTTCGATCTTGTTGATCACGCCATCGAGTCCCGCCATCAGACAGGCGGCAAAGGAGAGGTAGGGGTTGCAGGACGGATCCGGAGTGCGGAATTCCAGCCGCTTCTGCTTGGGGTCCGTGAAATACATGGGGATCCGGACGCACGCGCTCCGGTTGCGCTTGGAGTAGATCAGGTTGATGGGCGCCTCGTAGCCGGGCACCAGCCGGCGATAGGAATTCGTGGTTGGGGCGGCGAATGCGAGCAATGACGGCGCATGCTTCAGCAGGCCGCCGATATACCAGCGGCACATGTCGCTGATGAGCGCGTAGCCCGCCTTGTCATAAAACAGGGGGACTCCGTCCTTCCAGAGGCTCTGGTGAGTGTGCATGCCCGATCCGTTGTCCTGGAACAGCGGCTTGGGCATGAACGTGGCGACAAACCCATTCTGGGCGCACACGTTCTTGACGATGTACTTGTACATCATCACCTGGTCGGCCATCGCGACCAGCGTCTTGTACCTCATGTCGATCTCGGTCTGGCCCGCGGTGCCGACCTCGTGGTGGTGAACCTCGACCTCGATCCCGGCGTCGATCAACTTGAGGACGATCTGTGACCGCAGGTCCTGCAGCTTGTCGGTCGGCGGCACCGGGAAATAGCCTTCCTTGTACCGCGGCCGGTAGCCCAGGTTCGGCTCCGAGTTCTTGCCGGAGTTCCACACGCCCTCGATCGAGTCGATCTCGTACATGCCGGAGAACTGGTTCTGGTCGAAGCGAATGCTGTTGAAGATGTAGAACTCGAGCTCGGGCCCCCAGTAGCTGGTGTCGGCGATGCCCGTCGAGGACAGGTAGGCCTCCGCTTTCTTGGCCACGTAACGAGGGTCGCGGGAATATGCCTCACCTGTGATCGGATCTCTGACGTCGCAGGTCAGGCTGAGGGTGGGTACCCGAAGCACCGGGTCGACGAAGGCCGTGCCGGGGTCGGGGAAGAGGAGCATGTCGCTCTCGTGGATGTGCTGGAAGCCGCGGATGCTCGAGCCATCGAACCCGATTCCGCCCTCGAACAGTCCGCTGGTCAGCTCGCTGACCGGGACCGAAAAGTGCTGCCAGGTACCAATCAGGTCCACGAATTTGAGGTCGACGATCTTGATGCCTTGCTTGTGCGCCAGGTCGATGACGGCGTGCGCGTCCGTCTTTACCTCTTTTCTCGCCCGGACACCCTGGTCAATTGCCATATGGTGTGGTCCCTCCGTGATCTGAATTCCGACTCAACCCGATGGTAGGGTCCCCTCGGCGGCGGGTCATCGTACGGCCGGGACGACCCGGGCGCGGCCGTTTTGTGCTCTGCGCCCAAGCCCCGGCGGCGCGGCCGCCGGCCGGCTTAACTGGGAGTGGGAGAGCCGGTACCAGACGCCGGCGGGCTGAGTTGGAGCTCGGGCGGTAGATGCGTGACGCTGATCGAGAACTCGCCGGATCCAGCTACCTGGGTGAACGACACACTCGTCACGAAGCGGCCCTTGTCAAAATTCAATGTTTGGCCGACCCTGGCTGCGCCGGTTGGGTCGCCGGCCTCTTCGGTCCAGCCCCGCTGTGGCAGCGCGGTGCGATAGAAGGTTGCGACCTGGGCCAGGTCTTTGACCCGAAATGTCTCGTAAATGGTCTCGGTCTGGGCCGGACCAGGCTGCTCGTTGACCAGGACAGCGCCCGGTGGTCGGGGCAAGGCCTCGATCTGGGGTTTGGTGAGATGCACGTCCGCCCCGCTGACCAGGGAGAGGACGTCCACCAGCTGGACCAGGACGTAGAGCGAGAGCGCGGCCAGGGCGGCCGTACCCGTTGCGCCCAGGCCCCACAGCACCACCCGCTGCTCGAGCCCGTCCCGGTGGCGCTGCCAGGCGGTCCAGGCAAAAAACCCGGCCGTCAGCAGGCAGCCGGCCACGATTGCCGCCCCGGCCAGCTGGAGCCATGGCTCCTGGGTGTCGGTGACCGCCACCTGGTCCACCGCGAGGACCAGCAGACCGAGCACGGCGGCGTAGGCCGCGGCGCGCAAAGGCACAACCAGAGGATGGGGAGGACCAGCTATCGGACGGAGCAGGGCCGCCGGCTTCAGTCGCCGGCGCGCTGGTCGGCTGCTTGCTCCCATTCCTTATAGAGGATGCGCAGACGATCGGAGGTTGCCTCGTGCTCCTGGGAGAGCTCCGCCACCAGGGTCCGGTCGTTGTAGGTCTCGTGGTCGGCCAGGCGCTCCTCGATGCCGCGCAGCTGATCCTCGAGGTCGCCTATCTCCGTCTCGAGCGCGTCGGCTGGTCGTCGCCCCGCTGGCGGCTGTGGCGCTCGGCTGCCCTTGCCGGGGGACGGGGCCGCGGCCGTCCCGGTCTTATCGCCGGCAGCTCGTTCGCGCCGGCGCTCGAAGTCTGAGTAGTTGCCGAGGTTCATGGTCACAGCTCCGCCCTCGATCGTCCAGAGGCGGGTGGCGATGGCATCGATGAAATAGCGGTCATGCGAAACGAAGACGACTGTGCCTTCGAACGTGGTGAGCGCCTCCTCGAGCATCTCCTGGGCGGGGATGTCGAGGTGGTTGGTGGGCTCATCGAGCAGGAGGAGCCCCGCATCGTCGAGCATCAGCTTGGCCAGGGCAACCCTGCTCTTTTCGCCGCCGCTCAGCGCCCGGATGGTCTTGAAGGCATCATCGCCTGTAAAGAGGAGACGCCCCAGGAAGGTGCGGAGGGTTTCCTCCGGGAGGCCAAATGCATCCTGCAGCTCCTGGACAACGGTCTTGCTGGGGTCGAGGTCGGCGAGGTGCTGGTCGTAGTAGCGCATCCGAACCCGCGGTCCGAGTCGCACCCGTCCTTCGATCGGCCGGAGCTCTCCGAGGAGCACCTTGAGCAAACTGGTCTTGCCCGAGCCGTTGGAGCCTACCACCGCCACCCGCTCCTGGGCGCTGATGGTGAACGCCGGGACGGCGAGAAGCTCGCGTTCGCCGTACCCGATTCGCAGGCCCTCACTCTGGAAGATTTGCTGGCTGGTCCCGGATGCCTTCAGCTGAATGCGGATCTGCTCGTCGACCGCGGGGGGCGCGACCCGCTCGAGCCGGTCGAGCTTGGTCTGACGGCCACGAGCCTCACGGGCGCGCTGGCCGGCTTTGTAACGTCGGATGAATTCTTCGGTCCGAGCGATGTACTCCTGCTGGGCTTGGTACTCCTTCTGCTGCAGGGTTCGCCGCTCGCGCCGCAGGCGGACGTACTGTCGGTAGTTTCCCGGGTACCACTCCCCGACCCCGGCCTGGAGCTCGAGGATGTCGCTCACTATCCGGTCGAGGAATCGGCGGTCGTGGGAGACGATCAGCATCCCGGCTCGGTTGAGGTGCAGGAAGCCTTCCAGCCATTCGATGGCTTGCAGGTCCAGGTGGTTGGTGGGCTCGTCGAGCAGCAACAGGTCGGCGTCCTGGAGAAGAAGCCTCGCCAGGGCCAGCCGTCGCCGTTGCCCGCCGCTCAGGGCCGCCGGCTGGAGGGCCTGGTCGCGCTCGTTGAGTCCGACACCGTGGAGGACCTCGGCCACCCGGCTGTCGTAGGCGTAGCCATCCAGTCGCTCATACTCGTGCTGGGCATCGCCATAGCGCTCCAGCAGACCTGAAACCTCCTCGACTTTTGCCCGGCTGAGGACGGTGCCCATCGCGTCGAGCTCGGCCCGAAGCCCCATGATGTCCGGGCGGCTGTGTAGCGCGTCGGCGTAGACACTCTCGTGTGGACTCGCTTCCAGCTCTTGAGGCAGATGCGCGACCCGGATTCGGGGCGCAAGTGCGACGGATCCCCGGCTGGGTACGAGCTCCCCTGCGATGGCCCGAAGCAGGCTCGACTTGCCGCTGCCGTTGGCGCCGACGATCCCCAGCCGCTGGCCCGCCTCCACCTGAAAGCTGAGCCGATCGACGATGTCGCTGGCTCCATAGGCGATGGTGAGCTCGTCCACTTTGAGCACAGGCATGGTGAGTCGAAGTCTACCGGCGGCCCGGGAATAAACCGGCAAACGGGAAGGTTTTCGATCTTGTCCAGGAAACTCACGCGATTTAAGGAAACGCCATGATGGGATTGCTGGCTCAGACCAACGCTCATATCCGCGAGGCCGAACAGCGCCACCGCCAGGTCAAAGAGCTCGAGGACAGATGGAAGCGGCCGATCGCCCTGATCGACGCCCTCCTCGAGAACCTCGAGGAGCTCAACCTCAGGGGCCAGAAGCGGGTGCCACTTGCCTACGAGGCTCGGCTGCGCGAGATCGTCGCCCTGGTTCCGCCGGACCCGGAGCTTGCCGAAACGGTCGCCAACCTCAAGGTCAAGATCGGGATCGGCAAGCTGATGGACGCGCTGTTCGCGGTCGAGGAAACTCTCTTCTCCCAGCGCTACGGCTCCTCGTTCGACACCGAGAGCGCCGACCTGACGAGCGACCTCTTTACCGCCGCTTAGGCTGGGCCCTCGCCTCCGGCGGGGTACCATATCGCCGTGCCAGAGCTGAGCGCGCTCGACGTCCTCGTCCGGTTACTGGCCGCCCTGGTGCTGGGGGGCTTGATTGGCCTGGAGCGGGAGCGGCAGGAGCGCGCGGCCGGGCTACGAACCGTGACCATGGTCTCGCTCGGGTCCTGCCTGTTCACCCTGCTCTCCCTCGGCGCATTTCACGCGACCAATACCGACCCGTCGCGGGTGGCTGCCCAGATCGTGACCGGTATCGGGTTTCTCGGCGCCGGGACAATATTTCTGCGCAAGGACCTGGTCCGAGGTCTGACCACGGCTGCCACCATCTGGGCCACGGCGGCGATCGGGATGGCGACCGCCACCGGTGAGTTCTTTGCCGCCGCCTTCACCACCCTGCTGATCCTGGCGGTCCTGATGGTTTTGAAGCCGATTGAGCGGCGCCTCTTCAAGCGGCCGGAAGAGGCGCGGGTTTCCCTGTTGATGCCGCGCCGCGATGGCGGCATTGAGGGCGTGCGTACGGCGCTGGCCGGCGTGGGGGCCGTGCCGCAGTCGATCGAGTTTCAGGAGGTGGGTGCGGAGGACCGGGTGGAATTCGAGCTGGACGTGCCTCCCACCTGCACCACCGCCGACCTGCTGCGCCAGCTGCGCGCGGTAGAAGGAGTGCACCAGATCACCGTGTTTCGCGAGGCCGAGGATCGATCGCGGATCGGCACCTGATACAATTGGCCGCCTAAGGTTTCGGAGGTGGTGCCAATGGCAAAAAGTACTGAGATAAGTGAGACCGGCGCCTGAGGGCGCCGGTCTCTTTTTATTCAGCCCCTCTAAAGACCGGCTTTCTCTTGTCGAGAAAGGCCCGCACCGCCTCCTGGTGGTCAGCCGTCCGCCCTGCCAGCGACTGAAGGTGTGCCTCCAGCTCGAGCGCCTGCTCCAGGTCGAGTGACAGGGCGCGCTCCATTCCGCGTTTGATCAGGGCGTAGGCTTCGGCAGGGCCTGCGCTCAGCCCGGATGCCAGCTCCGTAACTGTCGAGAGAAGCTCGCCCGGGGCGGCGACGGCGCTCACCAGCCCCAGCCGGTGCGCCTCGGCGGCGCTCACCGGGTTGCCCGTGAGGGCAAGCTCCATCGCCTTGCCGTATCCGAGCATGCGGGTTAGGAAGAACAGGCTTCCCGCGTCAGGCACCAGCCCGACCCGGACGAAGACCACGATCAGCTGGGCATCGGAAGCGATCACGCGCAGGTCGCAGGCCAGGGCCAGGCTCAGACCGGCCCCGGCCGCCGTGCCGTTGATGGCCGCAACCACCGGCTTCGGACACGTCCGGATAGCGCGGATTAGCGGGGCATAATTTTCGCGGAGGTCTTGACCCAGCTCTCGCTCGCCACGTTCGTGGCGACTGCTGAGCTCGCGCAGGTCGGCTCCGGCGCTAAAGGCTCGACCGGCACCGGTCAGCACGATGCAGCCGACCGCCGTGTCTTTTACCGCCTGCTCGAACGCTCGCCGAAGGGCGCGCGCAGACTCCGAGTCGATGGCGTTCAGGGCATCCGGCCGGTTCATGGTCAGGGTGAGGACGCGCCCGTCTTGTGTCGCGATCACGACCTCGCTCATCGACCTGTGAACCGCGCCGGCCTCTTTTCCAGGAACGCCCGCATGCCTTCGCGCTTGTCCTCCGAGGCGAACAGAAGGTAGAACAGCTTGCGCTCGAGCTCCAGGCCGGCGCTGAGACTGACCTCGGCTGCGTGGTTGACCGCCTCCTTGCCGAGCCGCACAGCCAGCGGTGGCCGGTCGGCGATCAGTCGAGCCAGCCGGCGGGCCTCGTCCAGGTGCGCACCCTGGGGAACCACCCGGTTCACCAGTCCCATCCGCTCGGCATCGACCGCCCGAACCGGTTCGCCGGTGAGGACGGCCTCCATCGCCCGCACCTTGCCCACGCTTCGAGCCCAGCGCTGGGTCCCGCCGGCGCCCGGAATGATGCCAATCTTCACCTCGGGCTGACCGAACTGCGCCGTCTCGGAGGCAACGATCAGGTCGCACATGAGAGCCAGCTCGCAACCGCCCCCCAGTGCGTAACCGCTGACCGCGGCTATCAGTGGCTTGCGGAGCGCGCGAAGGCGTGCCCATCGGCTGAAGTTGTCGTCATCCAGCACCTCGACCGCGCCCGCTTCCGCCATCTGGCCGATATCCGCGCCCGCGGCAAAGGCGCGCTCGCTGCCGGTCAGGATCATGCATCGGATGGCGGCCTCGCGGTCGAAGCCCTCCAGAGCGTCGACGATTTCGGCGATGGTCTGATGGTTGAGGGCGTTGTGGACCTGGGGCCGGTTGATGGTCACGATGCCGATCGGCCCATCAGTCTCGGTCCTGATGAATTCGTACGGCATGGTTGCCTCCTTTTGTCGACAGTCTAATTTGGGGTGCAGCTTTCGGGAGCCCGCCCGCGTTATAGGGGGGTGAATCGGTGGGCTGCCGCGTGCCTCCTGCCTGCACTCCTCACGGGGCTGCAGCCTGTCACAGCCCTGGCTGACCAGCCCCCCTACCGGACGGTGATCGAGACCCTGGTGCCCAAGACGGCAGGGGTGGAGGTGGCAGGGACCACCGGCGGCTGCGACTTTCTACTGAAAAATACCAGCGGGCAGGACGTCGTGTTCTTCGACCTGACCAGCAAGCCATTCCGGTTCGTGGCTCCCAAGGCCGGGACCCCGCCGGCGTCTCTGCCGGTGCATCTTGCAGGCTCGTGGCCCTGTGCGGCGCTCCCCGCCATCAGCGAGGACCAGCGATGGAACCACACGTCGGTCAACTTGCTGGGCTGGAGCGTGAAGGGGCAGGTCGGCTCGCTGGCATTCAAGCTGCTGGCGCACACCGAATATGACCCCGCCCTGGACCCATCATCCGAGTGGATGTTCTATCTCCGGATAGCCGCTGGCCTGATCGCGCTTGGCGGTTTGCTGGTGATGGCTCCCTTTCTCTACTTGCGGCGCCGTCAGATCCTGGCTCCGGCGCGCTGAAACCTGGCTCTGGACGTCCGGTCCAACCCGCCATATAATCCGAATCGGCAGAGACTGGAGCGAGGAAACCGCCCATTCGAGCGGTTGCTTTTCTGATACCCGAGCTGTAAAGTCTTGCCATGGAGCGGCGGCGGGACGACACTCTGGTCGAAAAGGAAGGGTCGGTGGGAAGGAAAGCGGTGATTCTCGTCGGCTTCTGCACCGCGCAGGTCCTCGACATTGTCACCACCCACATCGGCCTGAGCCAGGGTCGTCAGGAACTCAACGGGGTGGCCGCCTGGGTGATCCAGCACGATGGCGAGCTGGCGGTCTATGCGATCAAGGCGACACTGGTCGCCGCCCTGGTCGGCTTCCTGCTGCTCATCGGGCGGCGCCGGCCCGGGATCTGGAACGCCTACCTGGTGGCGGCGTTCATCACCACTTTTGCGGTCGCGAACAACATCTACCGGATCCTGACTTAGCAGGACGAGCGGAGCGAGCTTTAGCTTAGGACCGCGTCCGGCCGTTTCAGTTTCCCTGCGAGAATGCAAACGTGAGGGTAGCCGCCGCCACAACCTTCGTTGACATTCTCACGCCGGCGTTTTTCTACCTGGTGATCGCGGCCTACATGGCGTTCCTGCTGAACTCGGCCTGGCAATTCTCGCAGCGGCCCGAGAAGGGTCGTGCCATTCGGGGCATCAACTTCACCCTGGTCCCGCTCGGCATCCTGCTGGCCCTGGTGGGGGTGCTGGCCGCGAGTTTCAATGCCTTCTCCCACGAGCAGGGCACGCCGTCGACGCCCTGGGCGGTGGTGATGGTCGCGCTCGGGCTGGGGGCCTCGTCGTTGCTCCTGGCGATGGAGGGGATGGTTCTCAGGGGGCGCGTCGACAAAGGGCCCGCCGATCGGCGGGCGCTCGGCTACCGGAGTCTCAGCCTGCTGGCGACCACGGTCCCGCTTGTACTCCTGGGGGCCTTGTTCCTGGCCTTCGCCACCTGCCGGCTGGCCTGCGGCTGACTCCGCCCCGCCGTATACTTGACTCGCTCGCTCAACATTCTCTGAGGTCAACCGGTGCGCATGCGATTTTCGATGAAGACTGAGTACGGGGTCCGGGCCATCATGGAGCTCGCCGCTCTCGACGGCCGGGCTGCCTTGCAGAGCGGCGAGATCGCGCGCCGTCAGCGCATCCCGGGCCCTTTTCTCGACCAGGTGCTGATGACCCTGCGGCGCTCGGGGTTTGTCCGCTCGGTCCGGGGCCCACACGGAGGTCACCTGCTGGCCCGGCCGGCCGGCGAGATCCGGCTCGACGAGGTGATTGGCTGCCTGGAGGGCTCGGGGACTGAGCCGGCTCCGGGGGGCGACGGCGCTCAGACCTATGGTCTGGTGCTCCAGCGGGTCACCCGCGACGCGGAGCAGGCGGCCAAAGAGGTGTTCGCCGCGCATACCCTGAGTGACCTGCTCCGCCTACAGGCGGCCGGACCGCCCGTTTTCCACGGGATCTTCAAGCCGCTGCCGTCGCGGGCTCGGCGCTGAAGGCCATGTCACCCGAAGAGCGCGAACGATATTCCCGCCACCTGGCCTTGGAGGAGATCGGGCCGGCCGGTCAGGAGCGACTCCTCGCCGCGCGCGTCCTGATGGTCGGGGTTGGCGCCCTGGGATCACCGGCCGCTATGTACCTGGCCGCAGCCGGCGTCGGCACGATCGGCCTGGCCGACCATGACCGGGTCCGTCTATCCAATCTGCAGCGTCAGGTCGTGCACCGGACGGCCACCGTAGGAGCCCTGAAGGTTGAGGCCGCGGCGGAGACATTGCGGGCGCTGAATCCGGGCGTCCAGGTGGAAACCCTCGCCGCCGCGGTCGACGAAGGGAATGCGATGGAGCTGCTGGCACGCTTCGACCTGGTAGTGGATGGAACCGACAGCTTTTCCGCGCGCTATCTCTTGAGCGATGCCTCCTATTTACTGGGCAAGCCGCTCGTTCACGGCAGCATATTCCGGTTCGAGGGTCAGGTCACGGTCTTCCTGCCAGGACAGGGCTGCTACCGATGCCTCTACCCGCAGCCTCCCCCGCCGGATATGCTCGGCGATTCCGACCAGGTAGGCGTCTTCGCCGCCCTCCCAGGCGTGATTGGGACCATCCAGGCCGCGGAAACCCTGAAGCTGATCACGGCCGAGGGTGAGGCCCTGGTCAACCGGGTGCTGCTCCACGATGCAATGGCCATGACCTTCCGCGAGCTTCGCTACCGGCGCAACCCGTCCTGCCCACTGTGTGGCGATCATCCAACCATCCGGCGGCTGGTCGACTACGTAGCCTTTACCGGCGCGACGGTGGCGTCGTGACCGGCCCGCGCCACCACCGGCAAAAGATCCTCGCTGAAGTCGGGGGCGTCGGTCAGGAGCGGCTCACCCGAGGATCGGTCCTGATCGTGGGGCTGGGTGGCCTGGGGTCGCCGGTGGCCCTTTACCTTGCAGCGGCCGGGGTCGGACGGCTGGGCCTGATCGATGACCAGCGGGTCGAGCTTTCCAACTTGCAGCGCCAGGTGCTGTTCTCAAATGAAGACCTTGGCCAGCCGAAGGCAGAGGCCGCTCGCCGTCGCATCGTTTCCCTCGACCCGGGCTTGACCGTCGAAGCGCATGTAGACAGCATCCGGCCGGTCAATGCCGAGCGCTACCTGTCGGCGTATGACCTGGTGGTGGATGGGACGGATGCATTCGAAGTCAAGTTCCTGCTGAACGACGCCGCGGTGCTACTCAAGCGGCCGCTCGTCCACGGGGCCGTTCTGCAGTGGGGAGGGCAGGTGCTCACGGTCATGCCCGGCGGCCCCTGCCTGCGCTGCCTTTTCCGTGAGCCACCAGACATGGGAGCGGTGCCGTCATGCGAGGAGGCCGGGATCATGGGCGCAACCACCGGCGTCGTCGGAAGCGTGCAGGCCGAGGAAGCCATCAAGGTCCTGCTCGGGGTGGGCGATCCGCTGAGTGGACGGATCTTCCAGCACGACGGGCTTCGCTCTGAAAATCGCACCACCAGCTTCTCACGTGACCCGCGGTGCCCGGTTTGCTCGATTCATGCGCGCATCACTGACCTCGCGCGCTATGCGGACCAGGTCTCGCCCCGCGGCTACGTGCTGACCGGCTAGGATGCCCGATCTGGCGGAGATCGGGGTCTTCGGCGGCTCTGGCTTTTATGAGTGGTTTGCGGACGGCCGCTCAATCGACCTGGAAACCCCGTATGGATCCCCGAGCGGGTCCATCTCCGTCGCCTCCATCGGGGGACGCAGGGTCGCTTTCATGCCCCGACACGGTCCCTCGCACCGCCTTCCAGCTCATGCCGTCAACTACAGGGCCAATGTCTGGGCGATGCGAGAGGTCGGGGTCAGAAGACTGCTCGGCCCCTGCGCCGTCGGCAGCCTGCGGCCGGAAATAACTCCGGGCCTGGTGGTTATCTGCGACCAGTTCATCGACCGGACTCGCGCGCGGGCGGACACCTACTATTCCGGACCGGAGGTCGTTCACATCTCCAGCGCCGACCCATATTGCCCGGAGCTGCGCGGGCTGGCGGCAGAAGTTTCGTCGCAGCAGAGGCTCGACTTCAAACCCGCGGGTACGGTCGTGGTGGTCCAGGGTCCCCGATTCTCGACACGGGCGGAGAGCCAGTGGTTCACCCGGATGGGGTGGCACGTGGTCGGGATGACCCAGTACCCCGAGGTCATACTCGCCCGGGAGCTGGAGATGTGCTACCTGAACATTTCCATGGTCACCGATTACGACGCCGGGGTGATTGACCGGCCGGAGGTGACGGCCGTCCAGGCTCACGACGTCATGCGCGTGCTTGCGGCCAATATCGACCGCCTGCAGGGGTTGCTCTCGCTCCTGATTCCGCGTATCCCAATCAGCCCGGGCTGCTCCTGCCAGCGTTCGCTGGAGGGCGCCCGGCTCTGAGCTCACCACCCCTCCCGATGCGGCCGGGCAAAGAAAAAGGCCGAGATTGGGGTCTCGGCCTTCAAGGAAGGGGAAGCGGCACCACCATATCCCCGGCTGTGTTAAGAAGTGGTCAAGGGCCTGTCACGGGCGTGTCACGACGCCGTTCGGAGGCCGGCTGCGCCTGAGCTATAGTCCACAGCGGCCATGAAGGTGCTGATCACCGGCGGTGCCGGGTTCATCGGGCAACGGACCGCGCAACTTCTCCTATCGAAGGGTCATCAGGTCAGCGTCCTGGATAACCTGGCGCCCCCAGTCCACAGCGGGCCGCCGCCGCTGCCGGCCGGGATCGAGCTGGTGGAGGGCGACGTCCGAAAACGCGAAGACTGGGTCCGCGCCCTGAAGGGCAATGAGGTGGTCCTGCACCTGGCCGACCACCAGGATTATCTGCCTTCGTTCGGCAAGCTCTTCCAGGTCAACGCCGTCGGGACGGCCCTGCTGTTCGAGCTCCTGGTGGAAGGAAATACGGCCGTCCGGAAAGTGGTGCTGGGCTCGAGCATGGCAGTCTACGGCGAGGGGAAGTACCGCTGTCCCAAGGACGGTGACGTCTACCCGGAGCCGCGCCGGGCGGAGGCGCTGGAGCGGGGGACCTGGGATCCGCCCTGCCCGGTGTGCCAGGGCCCGGCCACGCCAATGGTCACCGACGAGAGCGTGGTGCGGCCAGCGAGTGCTTACGGCCTGAGCAAGCTGGCTCAGGAGCAGCTCGTCCGGCTCCTGGGTGAGCGACACGATATCAACTGGCTCATCCTGCGCTACGGCGCGGTCCAGGGCCGGGCCCAGCCGTTTCAGAACGCTTACTACGGAGCGCTGCGGATTTTCGCGCTGCGACTGGCCCTCGGTAAGCCGCCGGTGCTGCTCGAGGATGGAAATCAGCTCCGAGACTTCATCGACGTGGAGGACGTCTCCCGAGCAAACCTGAGTGCCATCGAGTCGCTGGCCTCGGGTACCTACAACGTCGCCAGCGGGCGTGCTCATACAGTGGCGGATCTGGCCCGCACCCTGCTCCGGGTTGCCGGCCGCGAGCCTGCCGTCGAAACCCCGGGCCGGTATCGAGTTGGTGACCCCAGGCATGTCGTCCCGGATGTCACCAAGCTCAAGGCCGCCGGCTGGGAAGCGCAGGCCGGACTGGAGGCGATGGCCCGGGAGTACTGGCAGTGGCTCCAGGAGCAGCCGAACCTCGACGCCTACTTTGAGGGGGCGGAATATTTGATGGAGCGCACTGGGACCGTGCGCCTGGCCCGATGACCCACCGGTTCTTGATCCGGTACTCGATCCAGCGCTGGGAGGACGGCAAATGGTTTTACGGGATTTTCCTGGTGGTCCTGTGCGGACTGATTGCGATCAAGCTCGTGCTTCACCAGCCGGTCACCTTCCTCTGGTGGTACGTGCTCGGGGTGGATGTCATTCTCCTGGTCAGCCTCTATCTGTTCCGGCTGACCTCTTACCTCGAAACCGGCCCCGATGGGCTGAGTATCCGTTACATGTTTCGCCGGGCGCGGCTTCCGTACGAGGCTCTTACCAAGGTGCGCAAGCAACCGCTCGACGTCGCCTTCCAGCCGGCCGAGCGACGACGCTATGTCAATCGATTTGTCCGCCGCCTATCGCGTGAGCCGGCCGTCTACATCCGGATCGACAAGCGCCAGCCCGACCTGATCGCCCAGACGGAGCGGCGACTGGGCCAGCGCCTGGTAGCTGGCCCTGACGTGGTCCTGCCGATCACAGACATCGATACCTTCATCGGAGAGATGAAAGGCCGGCTGCGCGGTTAATCGGATGGGAGTGCGATGGAGTGCCTGGTGGCGCGTCGACCGCACCGACCTGCTCTGGTTGCTGGCGCTGACCCTGGTAGCGGGATTCCTGCGTTTCGCCAGCCCTGTGTTCCCCGATCTGTTGAGCCGGCCGCTGAGCAGCGCTCCCATCAGCGCCTGGGGAATCGGACACTCTTACCAGGATCCCAAGGTGCAGGGGGTCGGCCTGCCGAACGCGATTGCGCCGGACGCGCCCTTTGTTTTCGACGAGACCTATTTCGCGAACGATGCCCAGGCGGACCTCCAGGGTAAGGACTATTTCGACCCGGAGCCGCCCCTCTCCAAGCTGATCATCGCCATCGGGATCAAGATCTTCGGTTTTAATTCCTTCGGCTGGCGGGTGATGAGCGGACTTTTTGGCACAGCCCTCGTGCCCTTGATGTACCTGCTCGCCCGACAGCTGCTTTCGGTTCGGTTCTTCGCGGTGGTGGCAGGCGTCTTGACCGGCTTTGACGGGATGATGTTCGTCCAGTCGCGTATTGGCATGATCGACATCTTTCCGATCGTGCTGGTGGTACTCAGCTACCTCCTCTTCCATCTGCACCTAAACGCCGACACCCGAAGGCGGCAGCGCCTCACGATCGTGCTGGCCGCCATCATGCTCGGCCTGGCCATGGGAGCGAAGTGGATTTCGCTGGCAGCCTACGGAACAGTGATCGTGCTGCTCGTCTATCGGGTCGCCTGGAAGTTGACCCGATACGATCGACGCACCGCGGCCGTCGTGATCTTGAGCCTGGCATTTCTGCCGGTCATCTTCTACGGGCTCACCTACACCCGCTACCTGACCATCGCGCATTCCCTGACAAACTTCGCGGCTCCGGCGCTGTCCTTCGCGCCGCTCCACCTGGACCTGGGACGGGCCTGGCAGGAGCTGGCCGAGTTCCACCGCCAGACCTGGCTCTACCACATCAACCTGAAAGCGGACCACATCTTCTACAGCCCCTGGTGGTCGTGGCCCGCGCTCTTTAGACCTGTGGTTTATTACTACCAGTCTCAGGACCTGGGGGCCGATCCATCGACGGGATCGAACCTGGTGGCGGAGATCTTCAACCTGGGCAACCCGGCGATCTGGTGGGCCGCCGTGGTGGCGTTGTTGTCGCTGATCGTCATCCAGCTCCGGGAAGGGATTGCTTTCCTTCGGCTGCGCCTCAGCGGCGCCCGGGACGAGGCCGCCGCCCTGGCTGGAAGGAATTATCCGGTGTTCTTCATCCTGCTCGCCTTCTTTGCCGCCTGGCTTCCCTTTTCCAGGGTCCCGCGCGGGCTGTTCCTCTACCACATGTTTGGCGGGCTCCCGTTCATGATCCTGGCGGTGGCGCTGGTCCTGACCAGACTGCGAAGGCTTCGCTTCACCGTCCCCTTCGGCGCCTTCGACCTGCGGCTCAGTGGGTGGGCGCCTGCCTACGCCTACCTGGCCATGGTGATAGCTTTCTTCCTCTACTTCTATCCGCTGTGGACCGGCCTGCCGCTGACCTCGGACGCCGTGAACGGCCACATCTGGTTTGCCTTCGTCAAGCCGCTGCCCAACTGGTGTCTGTGCTATTGGACTTCCCCGGGCTAGTTCTTGTCATTGCGGTTCTCGCGGTGGGAGTCAGCCTTGCGCTCTGGTTCCCGACCTGGCTGACCACCGGGGAACGCCTGCTGGCGGGCATCGTGTCCGCCGTGGTGCTAATCGACTTTGTGGCTTATGGCCTTGCCCTGCTCGTGGGCGTCACGGCGGGCCTGGTGTGGTTGTTGATTGGGGTCTCGATCATGGCGACGGTTCTGCTGGCCGGTCTGGGGCGCCGGCGGTCCGCGGACCTGCTCCGGTCTCCGCCTGCCTGGACCTTGCTGGCTGCGATCGCCGCGATGGCGATTGCCATGGGCTGGCTATTCGGCCACGCCATCGAGATCACGCCCAATGCCTGGCTGGCGCACTACAACAACACCTGGTCCGACTGGGCTTTCCACGCCAGCGACACGACCGCGTTCGTGTACGGAAAAAACCTGCCTCCCCAGAATCCTGTTTACGCCGGAACTCCGCTCCGGTACCCGTTTTTGCCGGACTTCGCCAGCGCCGTTCTTTTGGCCGGCGGCTGGAACATCCCGGCTGCGCTTACCTGGCCGTCCTGGGCGATGGCCGTGCTGGCGCTCAGCGGGCTGATCCTCTGGGCGCGACGGCTCACGGGACGGCTTGCTGTGGGGGTGATCGCGGTCACTCTGACCCTGCTCGGCGGAGGCCTGGGTTTCGCCTACATGATCAGCGATGCGACCCGGCTTGGGCTGGGGCGGGCGGTGGCGGTGGCTCAGCTCCAGCAGACCTACGACAAGCTGAATATTCAGTGGTACAACCCGATCCTGTCCTACTACCTCCCGCAGCGCTCTTTCGTCTTCGGGGCCGCCATCCTGATGACGGTCCTGATCCTGCTGACACCGGTGCTGCAGGCGACCGGGGTCTGGCGCTGGCGCGCCGAGCTCCGGTCGTTATGGGCACAGCGCACCCATCCGCGCCTCTCGTCTGAAGCCGCCGCGTTCATCGTCGCCGGCATGCTGTGCGGTGGCCTGCCCTGGTTCCACGTCCACAGCCTGCTGGTGCTCGGTCTGGTGACGACTGTCTGGGCGCTGATTTTCCCCCGGCCCGCCTGGATCGGGTTCTTCGCCGCCCTTTTCGTGCTTGCGGTCCCGCGGTTGCTGGCTGCCGTCCCCGGTGATGCCACCGCCCCGATAGAGCACCAGTACCCACGCCTGATTGCCGGGTGGCTTTCGGCGGGCGACAACCCGGTCTGGTTCTGGTTGAAGAACACGGGCCTGTTCTGGCCGATCCTGGCGGTCGGCCTCCTGACGGGGCTGGCCCTCAAGACACGCACCCGGCTGATCCTGGCCCCATTCCTGGTCGTCTTTGTCGTGGCCAACCTGGTGAAGTTCCAGCCCTGGGAATGGGACAACAGCAAGCTTCTCGTGTTCTGGTATCTGTCCGGAGCAATCGCCGTCGGGGCAGTCCTGGTGCGTGTGACCAGGCTTGGGGTGCTGGGATGGATGGGCGCGTCCCTGGCCTGGCTGACGCTGGTGGCGGCCGGCGCACTGTCCCTGGGGCAGGCTCTGCGCAACCCGGCCTACGACTGGTTTACGAGTGAGCAGTGGCAGCTCGCCGCGGAGGTGCGCCAGATGACGCCTCCCCATGCGGTCTTCCTGACCGGATCAGAGGTGACGGATCCCGTCGCCGATCTGGCCGGTCGTCCAGTCGTGATGAGCTATCGCGGCTGGCTGTGGAGCTACGGCATCGACTATCGCACCCGGGAGGCGGACGTCGCCCGTATCTACGCCGGCGATCCGCAGGCGCTAAGCCTGCTGCATCGATACAACGCCCAGTACGTCGTGATCAGCCCGGGAGCATATGCCAGCTGGCAGGTAAACCTGGACTATTTCACCTCCAACTTCACGCTCGTCATCCGGACCCAGAACTACGAGGTGTTTTTAGTCCCGCCGGCGTAACCGCGCACTGGGTTTACCGTGGGCGCGGCGCGCATCGCCCGACCTACAATATCGGCGATGCTCACCCGCTTTCTGATCCATGTGCTGGCGCTGATCGTGGTCTTCCTCGCCATCTGGCATGTCCCGAGCAACACGGTAGGGGCTGCCATCGTAATGGCGCTGGTACTGGCTCTGATCAACGCTGTCATCCGGCCCATCCTTCTCATCCTCACCCTTCCGGTGACGATCCTCACCCTCGGGCTCTTCATCATCGTGCTGAATGCCCTGCTCTTTGGGCTCTCATTCATCGTGGCCGAAAATCTGCTCGGCTTTCACTTCCACCTCGGCTTCCTGAGCGTGCTCTTCGGCTACCTCGTGTACGTGGTGATCAGCACGGTCCTCACGCACATCTTCTAAGCGGCCGGCGTCGTGACCAGGTCACCGTGGCTGCCGGTTTTCCGAGCCATCGCCGCGGAGATTCGCTCGACGGTGGCTCCGCTTGCCGGTACCCGGCGTGGCCGCGAGGTGGTTGGCGCAGGGGCCGGAGGCGATCAGACCATCTATATGGACGCGCTGGCTGAGCAGGTTGCCGTCGCACACCTGGAGCGGGTGCACCGGGAAGGCCGCCGCTTTCAGCTGCTCTCGGAGGAGCTCGGCCGGCGCGACTTCGGCGGCTCCGAGGTGATCCTGCTCGACCCACTCGATGGCAGCTACAACGCCAAGCAGGGACTGCCTTATTACGCCGTCGTACTGGCCGTGGCCGCGGCCGAGCGCCTGGGAGACGTGACCCTCGGATATGTGCTCAACCTGGTTAGCGGTGATGAGTTTGTCGCCGAGCGGGGCGCGGGCGCCTACCACAATCGAGAGCGGCTACTTCCGGAGCCGGCGGCGCTCGGTGCGGAGAGCCTGGCGGTCCTGCAGCTGGACGCGCCCGCCGGGGTCAATCCACGCGGCCAGTCGCAGCGGCTGATAGACCGGGCGCAGCGGTTGCGGCAGATGGGGTCAGCGGCATTGAACCTGTGCCATACCGCAACCGGCGGGATCACCCTCCAGGTGGCTCCCTCACCCGTCCGAGCCTTCGACCTGGCCGGCCCCCTGCTCATACTCGCCGAGGCGGGAGGGGTCGCTACCGACATCGAGGGCAAATCGTTGTCGGCTGTCAGCTGCAACCTCGAATCGCGAACCACGCTGCTGGCCTCCGCGTTCGCCGAGATACATGGCCGCGCGCTTCAGTGGCTGACCCCACAGAAGTGATGCTCGAGCCCGGCCGAACCACCTTCATCGTGCTCTCCTTCGAGGGCCCGGATGTCTATTCGCAGGCTGGCGGGCTGGGGGTGCGGGTCAAGGAGCTCTCGCGCGCGCTCGCCGACCGCGGCTACGAAACCCACCTGTTCTTTGTGGGTGACCCCTCATTGCCCGCCATGGAGTCGGGCGTCGAGGGCCGGCTGACCCTGCATCGGTGGAGCCAGTGGATCAGCAGGCATCACCCGATGGGTGTGTACAGCGGCGAGGAAGACAAGATCGCCGATGTGAACCGGAGCCTGCCGATCGCTCTGGTGGCGGATTACATCCGGCCCGCCACCCGGCGGGGTGAGACGGTGGTGGTCCTGGGGGAGGAGTGGCACCTGGCGGCGACCATGGGCCTGCTCTCAGATGCCCTCCATGTCGCCGGTCTGCGCGACCGCTGCTTACTGATCTGGAACGCCAACAACCATTTCGGGTTCGAGCGGATCAACTGGGGGCAGCTGGCGTTCGTCTCCACCATCACCACCGTGAGCCGATATATGAAGCACATCATGTGGCGGTGGGGCGTCAACCCGATCGTGGTACCCAATGGCATCCCGGGTGCGCTGCTGACCAGGGTCAGCCAGACCCAGGTCCGAGCCATCCGGGCGGCTGTCGACGCCCAGGCGTTCCTGTTCAAGATCGGCCGGTTCAGTCCGGACAAGCGCTGGCACCAGGCGATGACGGCGGTGGCGCGGTTGAAGGACCGCGGGCTCTCGGTGAAGTTGTTGATCCGCGGCGGCTTGGAGCCTTACGGAGCGGAAGTGCTCGAGCTCGCCGCCCAGCAGGGACTGACCATAGTGCCGCTCGCCGAGCGAATCCCGGACGTCGCGGCCCTGGTCCGCACCCTGAGGGAGCGCGCCGGCGCCGATGTCTGGAACGTAACGTCGTTTCTGCCGGATGACCTGCTGCCGGCTCTATACGCCTCGGCCACCGCCACCCTGGCTAACAGCGGCCACGAACCGTTCGGCCTGGTTGGGCTGGAGGCCATGGCATCCGGCGGGGTGGCCTTCGTCGGATCGACGGGCGAGGACTACGCCGAGCCTTTTAAGAACGCGATTGCGATCGAGACCGAGGATGCCGATGAGATCGTCGCTTACGTGACGCACCTGGTGGAGAACCCGGATAGCGCTCGCAACCTTCGCATCGCCGCCCAGCGCACGGCGCGGGAGTATACATGGCAGCGTGTCGTCGACATTCTCTTGCGGCGCCTGGAGTTCATTGCTATCAAGCAGGGGCTCGAGTCGACGCCCGCCCCCTAGGCATCAGCCTCCCACCAGATGGTGGCCACGCGCCGAGGCTGCATGGACCAGTTGGGGCCGAGTAGGCGATCCACTTCGGCGTCCTTTTCCTTGGGCAGGCAAAGGCGCCGGCGAACGAAGGCGACCATTGCCTGCCGGTCGCCCCAGCGAGCCGAGTGCGGACGGGCCCAGCGCTCGATCGATGCCCGAAGGCCGATTTCACGCACCACAGCCAGGGCGTCGTCGGCCGACGGTTCGTCGGGGAAAGTGATGCCGTGAAAGTGCCGCCACAGGGGGTTGAGGTCATAGGTGGGATGCTGCTGAGTCAGCTCGACCACCACCCGCCGGCGGGCATGCTCGGTGAGCGCGCGGATGAATGGTGGCAGGTCGGGGATGTTGTACAGGACGTTGTGGCAGACGACGAGGTCGGCCACCGGAACCTCGGGGGCCACTGCGGGCCAGGAGCCGACCACCTCGTTGTGTCGTATCCCGGCTGCGGTTGCTGCTTCAGCAAAGGTCGCCAGCATTGCGGCGTCCTGGTCCACACCCGTGATCGAGGTCGCCCCGGCTGCCAGGGGCAGGCTGGCGGCCCCGCCGCCCACCCCGACGTCCAGCACTTCGCCCCGCTCCCCCAGGGCTTCGATGGCTCGCAGACGCGAGGGAGTCGGCTCCCGGCTGTCCTCGGCATGGCGGTGAGCAAAAAGCCCGGGCGGGAAGCCCCAGGGCGATTCGGGCGCGGCGTCAAGGATCTCTTTGGGGATCGCCCAACGCGCGAGCGCCTGGGACCAGCGCTCGGCGGCGATCACGACGGTCTTACTGAGCTGATCGTCATGCTCCATCTCACAGTTTTCGGCGAGGCCTCCGGCATTTGGAGTCCCTGATGGTGCAAATGCTAGCCGCGGTTACCCCGTAGCCCACATCGTCAATGCAGGTAAAGACGTATATGAGGAACGCTTGCCGCTTGATACTGATGAGGCATAGAATCCAAGCGCGATGGTGTGGAGGGGGCTTCGGGAAGGGGGTGTCCCCGCACCGGTTCCCAGCCATGAAGGCAGTGGCTCCGTGCTCGTCGCTGACGATGACCAGGACGTGCGGACCATGCTTCGCACCCTCCTCGAGCTGGACGGGCACGAGGTGATCGAAGCCGAGGATGGCGACGTGGCCTGGGAACGGATCCAGACCACGCTCCCCGCCGTGGTGGTGGCGGACATCCAGATGCCCGGCCTGGACGGGCTGCAGCTTTGTCGCAAGGTCAGGGAGAGCAAGAGGCTGACCGATACCCGGGTCATCGTCTACACCGCCGGGATGGCCACCCCGGAGGAGGCGCGCAAGGCGGGCTGCGATCAGTACTTCCTCAAGACCGATCCGCTGCCCCGGCTTCGCGAGGCCGTCCGAAAGTTCACCAGCGGCCGCACCCACTGACGTCTTGGGCCGGTTTTCGGCCTCTTACCTGAACTCAGGCCGTATTCGGCTGCAAGGAGCGTAACCGCCCGGCGGTTATACCCGTCAGGGGGTATCTCCGTGCCAGCTGTTATCGACCTGTCGCTGGTGGCTGTCGGGTTGGGAGCGCTGGTGCTGCTCCGACTCGCCGGTGGCTCCCTGCCCTGGGGGCACCTGTCGATCGCCGTTGGGCCGGACGGGCGGCCGATGCGGCCCCGCGTCAAATGGCATCTGTGGTCGGTCAGTCGGGGAGAGGCGCCTCGCCTCGCCGGGCTGGCCGGGTTCGCCTCGGTCGCGCTTGGCTGTGCATCGCTTGCGGTGACCGTCCCCCGGATCGTCCAGACGGTTTTTCACCCCATCCCGGGACTGGCCAGCTATGCACTGATCGTGGTCACGGCCATCTGCTGCGTGCTTGTCCCGGTGGGATTCACCGTCCTCGTCCGGGCCGGCCTCGACCTGACAGCGCGCCGATCTTCGATGGTCGGCCAGGTGGTGGGAATGCGGCGCGACGTCGGGCTGTTCGGGCCAACCTATCGAATCGCGGTGCAGGCGGGTGACCGCGGCATGGCAAAACGGCTCTGGGCGGAGTCGTTTCGAATCGACCACTCCACCTTCAAACAGCTCAGTCCGGGCGACCGGATCAGCGTCGAGTACTCGCCTCATCTGAGGCACGTCTTTCGCACGACCGGCCTGACGGATCGCGGCGCCCGGGCGAGCTAAGCCCCGCACCGCGCACCCGTTATCATTTGCCCCCGTGGCCGAGCCCCTGCATGTGGCTTTTGTCTGGCACATGCACCAGCCCTACTATCGCGACGACCTGACCAGCACCTTCCTGCTTCCCTGGGTGCGCCTGCGATGCGCCAAGGACTACTACAAGATGGCGGCCATGCTCGACCGATTTCCCTTGATCCACCAGACCTTCAACCTGGTCCCGTCGCTGCTGGACCAGGTCAACTGCTACGTCGGCGGCGGGTTCACCGATATCTATCTCGATCTTGCCAGGCGTCCGGTCAGCGACCTCAGCGGTGATGAGCGCGCATTCATCGCGCGCTGGATGACCGAATCGAGCCAGATCCGCCGGGTCCGGCAATATCCTCGATACCTCGAGCTGGTGCAGAAAAAGGAGGAGACCTGGTCTCGCAGTCACGCGGAGCTGACGAAGCTCTTCACCGACGGCGAGCTGACCGATCTGCAGGTGTGGTTCAACCTGTCCTGGGTCGGGCCGGAAACGATCGAGGCTGAAGCAATCCTTTCGGAGCTGGTCAGAAAAGGACGTGACTTCTCGCAGGAGGACAAGGAACCTGTCATCAAGGCCCAGTTCGAGGTGATGCGCCGCGTCCTCCCCAAGTACCGTGAGGTGCAGGATCGCGGTCAGGCGGAGCTGATCACGAGCCCCTACTACCATCCGATCCTCCCGCTGATCGCCGACCTGGCGTCGGCTCGGGTCTCCAATCCCCAGCTGACCTTGCCCCGCCGCCCGTTCGCCCACCCCGAGGATGCAAAGGAGCAGCTGCGCCTGGGCGTGGAGGCGCTCGAGCGACAGTTCGGCCGGAGGCCCCGGGGTCTTTGGCCACCAGAGGCCGCGGTGGCCGATGACGTTGCCTTACTGGCGGCGGAGTCCGGGCTCACCTGGATGATCAGCGACGAAGGCGTGCTCGGCCGGTCGCTTGACACGCCAATCCACCGCGACGGGGACGGTCACGTGATGCGTCCCGATGTCCTCTACACGCCCTACGTGCACGGGCGAGATGGATCGGCCATCACCCTCGTTTTCCGGGATGGCCGCCTCTCCAACCTGATCGGTTTCGAGTACCAGAACGCGCCGCCTGAGCAGGCCGCCAGCGACCTGGTTTCACGGCTCATGGTCATCCGTCAACGGCAGGCCGGGTCGGGGACACCTCCGCTCGTCACCATCGCCCTGGACGGAGAGAACGCATGGGATTTCTACGAAGCCAACGGCAACCACTTCCTGGAGGCGCTCTACCGCCGGATCAGCGATCAGCCAGAGCTGAAGGCGGTTACCGTTTCCGAATTCCTCGAGGCGCATCCGGTCCGGGAAAAGATCGCTCGGCTATTTCCTGGCTCCTGGATCAACGCCAGCCTCGACACCTGGATCGGAGACCCCGAACACAACGCCGCCTGGGACATGCTCGCGGAATCGCGGGATCTTCTGGCCGGCCAGCCTGAGGGGGGACCGGCCCTGGCCCGGCGCGAGGCGTTGATCGCCGAGGGCAGTGACTGGTTCTGGTGGTTCGGCCGGTCTCACGACTCGGGCATGGACCTGATCTGGGACAACCTGTTCCGCCTCCATCTGCGCAACATCTACACGGCGCTGGATCTAAGGCCCCCGGCCGGCCTCTTCCGACCGATCATCGGGCAGGCTGACGGTCCAGCCTCGAAACGGCCCGACAGAAAGATCACCCCGAAGCTGAACGGCGTGGTCGACGAGTCGGAGTGGAAAGCCGCAGGCTACTTTGACGTGACCGCACTCTTCGGCGCCCTGCATCCGCCCCGCGGCCTGGTCCGCCGAATCTGGTTTGGGCACGATGACACCCATCTCTTCCTGCGGTTCGACCTGCTGAATGACCTCCGGAGAGAGCAGCCCTGCGAGCTCCAGGTGTATTTCTCTGGTAGCACCGGGCGCCGGGTGGAGGCGGCCGGCAAATGGTCGCACTTCGGCTTCGAGCCTGCGTCGGTGCTGACGGCATCGATCGCCGGCCAGCAGTCATCGCTGGAGCTTCGCCGGATCGCCCAGGGCATGGTGTCGCCCGACCCTCGGTGGTCGGACTCGACCCAGGTAGGAGATGCCCTGATGTTCGCCGTCCCCTTCCAGGCCATTGATCACGAACCCGGCGAGAGCCTGGAAATGGTGACGGTGGTAACGCAGGGCCGCCAGGCCCTCGAGCAGCTGCCGCCGTCCGGTTCGATCAAGGTCCGGGTCCCGGGCGATGTCTTCAAGGGGCGCGAGGCGGCGCCTTTGAAGATCCTGCTCGTGGCCGCCGAGGTCGCGCCCTTCGCGAAGGTCGGCGGCCTGGCCGATGTGGCCGGCGCCTTACCGAAGGCCCTTCGTCAGCTGGGGCACGACGTCCGGGTGGTGATGCCCCGATACGGCACCATCGACCCCGACCGCTACCGGCTGCGACCCGTCTTGCGCAACCTCGCGGTTCCGCTCGCGGCCCAGTCGATCCCGGCGGACGTCCTGGAGGGGAGGATCGGTGATGACGTTCCCGTCTACTTCATCGACAATCCCCAGTTCTTCGGCCGGGAGGGCATGTACGGCTTCTGGGACGACGATGCGCGTTTCATCTACTTCAGCCGGGCCGCCCTGGAGATGCTCAAGCCGCTCGGCTTTCAGCCGGACGTGGTCCATGTGAACGACTGGCACACTGCGGTGATCCCGAACATGCTGCTCCGGCTCTATGCCGACGATCCCTTCTACGCCTCGATGTCCACCGTGATGACAATTCACAACCTCGCATTCCAGGGGGTGTTCGGCTACGGGGCGCTGCATCTGGCCAACCTGGATTCGTGGGGCTTGATCAGGCCAGGCATCCCCGGGCTGGACGACACCGTCAATCTGCTGGCCCGAGGCGTGCATTACGCAGACGCCGTCAACACCGTCAGCCATCGATACGCCGAGGAGATTCTCACGCCCGAGTATGGAGAGAAGATGGACCCGCTGCTCCGCCAGTTTCGCGGAAAACTGTCTGGCATCATCAACGGGATCGACTACGAGGTCTTCGATCCGGCAACGGATGAGAACATAGCCGTCCGCTACACCAGCGAGGCGATCGAGCGCAAGACAGAAAACAAGCTGGCCCTCCAGAAAGAGGCCGGGCTTCCCCAGGACCCTGCGGTCCCGCTGATCGGGCTGATCTCGCGCCTCTACGACCAGAAGGGTCTCGACCTGATCGCCAACATCATGTGGGGCCTGATGCGGCTCGAACTCCAGATCGTCGTGCTGGGCGCCGGAGACGGACGGTACGAAGAGATGTTTCGCGCGAGCGCACGCGACAATGCGAAAAAGCTCTCAGCCACCATCGGGTTCAAGCCGGTTCTGGCCCAGCACATCTACGCCGGGTCGGACATGTTCCTGATGCCATCCCGGTTCGAGCCCTGCGGGCTCGGCCAGCTGATCAGCCTGCGCTACGGCACCATCCCCATCGTTCGTGCCACCGGCGGACTGGCGGATACGATCACTGACTGGGACCCCGTCAGGCACACCGGGAACGGGTTCGTCTTCGACGCATACGACCATTGGGACCTCTATGCCCAGGTGGTGCGGGCCCTGGAAAACTTCCGGCAGCCGGAGCAATGGCGAAGGCTCCAGGCCAACGCCATGGGCACCGATGTCAGCTGGGCAAACTCAGCGCAGCAGTACCTGCGCCTGTACCAGACCGCCATCGCCAACCACGCCGAGGCCCGGGAGTACGCCGCCGCGACCGCCGGTCCCTACGCCTGGTAGCGGGTTGCCTGGCGGCGCCGGAGCCTTGTCCGATGGCAAATCTCTAATAGAGGTTAATATTTGGACCCTTTTGTTGAAGATTTGCTACCGGCTGAGTAATGATTACGTCGATTCGGCTGCGGCGCTTCTTACGGGCGAACTGACTCCACATTTACCGGAAGGGAGGTAAAGGACGTACATGGACGCATCTTTCACCAAACATCGATTGCCGCTGGTCCTAAGCGTCGCGGCTACCGTGGCGCTCGTGCTGACCGCCTGCGGGAGCACGTCGGGGGCACCCGTTACGGCGACCGGCGTTAAAGGCGGCACTCTGATCATGCTCGGTGCCGGCGACGTCGATCATCTCGACACTGCGAGCGCCTACTACACCGTCAGCTACACAGTCGAGCGTGCTTACTCTCGGCAGCTGGTGAGCTATCCGACCTCGTCCGATCAGCAAAAGGCGGTTTCGATCGTGGCCGACGCCGCCACCGAGGTTCCGTCCCAATCGAATGGGGGAATCAGCTCGGACGGCAAGACCTACACGTTCAAGATCAAGAGCGGCGTCAAGTGGGACACGAGCCCGGCTCGGCAGGTGACCGCGCAGGACTTCGTCCTCGGCTTCAAGCGCCTGTGCAACCCGGTCAACCCGGTGGGCGCGCCATCCTACTATGAGAGCACCATCGTCGGCTTCAAAGACTATTGCGAGCCGATGCTTGCCCTTTCGAGCAGCACCGCCTCAGCGATTGCTGCTTACATCCAGGGACACGAAATCTCGGGGATCACAACCAGCGGGACTGACACGATCAAGTTCCAGCTGATCCAGGCTGCCAGCGACTTCGTGAACATTGTGTCGCTCCCATTCGCGTCTGCGGCGCCGGTGGAGTACCTGCAATACGTCCCTGGCGACGACACCTTCAATCAGCACGTGATATCCGACGGGCCTTACAAGGTCGTGAAGTACGACCCGAACAAGGAGCTCGACCTGGACCGCAACCCGGCCTGGGACTCCTCGACCGATAGCCTTCGGGCCGCCTACGTCGACCACGTCAAGGTGACCGAAGGCCTCACCCAGGACGCGGTGCAGCAACAGATCGCAGCCGGCACCGCCGACATGGAGTGGGACGTGGGTGTGCCCACAGCCGACCTGGCGCAGCTCCTTCAGTCAAAGGACTCGCACCTGATCATCGGCCCGCCCGGGACCTTCAGCCCCTACGTTGTCTTCAACCTGCAGAGTCCGAATGCCAACAAGGCGATGCAGAACGTCAAGGTCCGCCAGGCGCTGGAGTACGCGGTCGACAAGGTCGCGATTGCCCAGTTCTACGGCGGCCTCACCATCAACCAGGCGGCCACCCAGATCCTGGCGCCGGTCGACGCTGGGTATCAGAAGTTTGACCTCTACCCGACGCCCGACAGTAAGGGCGACCCGGCGAAAGCCAAGAGCATGCTGGCCGACGCGGGCTATCCCAACGGCCTGACCCTCAACTACGTTTACCGGACGGCGGGGAACCACCCGAAGATCGCGGCGTCACTGCAGGCGGACTTCGCGAAGGCGGGCGTCACCCTGAAGCTGGTGCCGGTACCGCCGGCGCAGTTCTACACCAAGTACCTGGAGAGTGCCGACGTCTCGAAGCGCGGCGTCTGGGACATGGCTGCCCCTGGGTGGGTGCCCGACTGGTTCGGCAACAACGGGAGGTCGATCATCACGCCCCTGTTCGACGGCCGGACCTACGGACCCGGCACGACCAACTACGGCGACTACAACAGCGATACGGTGAACGGCTATATCGACTCTGCTCTGTCAGCCAGTTCGCAGGCCGATGCGAACAGTTTCTGGCACAAGGCAGACATGCAGATCATGCAGGACGCCGCGGTGATCCCGGTACTGAATCAGCAGACTCCCGTGTACTACGCGAAACGGATTCAGAACTTCGTCTATTTCCCGTTCTCGCAGCAGGGCGACATTACCAACGTCTGGATCAAGTCCTGAGGTGATCGAGTAGCGAGTACGACCTAGGCGACAACTAACGATGTGAGATGAACCGGCTCGAGGTGAAAGACCTCACGGTGACGTTTCCAACCGCGGACGGCCTGGTGCAGGCCGTCCGCGGCGTTAGCTTTGAGCTCGAAGCAGGCAAGACGTTGGGGATCGTGGGCGAGTCCGGCTCCGGGAAGAGCGTGACCATGCAGACCATCATCGGGCTCACCAGGGGTGCCCGGGTCTCCGGTCAGGCCCTCTTCGAAGGGCAGGACCTGCTCGCGATGAAAAGCGACGATCTCCGCCACGTCCGTGGAGCTGAGATCAGCATGATCTTCCAGGACCCGCTTTCCAGTCTCCACCCCTATTACCGGGTTGGCTGGCAGATCGTCGAGATGATCCGCGCTCACCAGGAAGTCTCGGCGCGGGCGGCCCGGTTGCGGGCGGTCGAATTGCTGCGGCTGGTCGGCATTCCCCAGCCGGAGCGGCGGGTCGACGATTTTCCCCACCAGTTCTCGGGGGGCATGCGCCAGCGGGCAATGATCGCGATGGCGCTGGCGAACAACCCCAAGCTGCTGATCGCCGACGAGCCGACCACCGCCCTCGATGTCACGGTCCAGGCGCAGATCATCGACCTGATGCAGAGCCTCCAGAAGGAGCTCGGCACCACCATCATCATGGTTACGCACGACCTGGGCGTGGTTGCGGACATCGCCGACAAGGTGATCGTCATGTACGCCGGCCGGGCGGTGGAGGAAGCCGACCGGCGGACCCTCTTCTACCGTGCCCACCATCCCTACACCCGCGGTTTGATGGGCTCACTGCCGGGAAAAGGTGGGACTCGCGAGCGACTCAACCCGATCGCCGGTCAGCCGCCCAGCCTGATCCGAATCCCCTCTGGTTGCCCCTTTCATCCTCGCTGCCCCTTCGTGATGGACCGCTGTTTGAGGGAGGAGCCCCCGCTGCTGGATGTCGGCACGGAGGAGGGTCACCAGTCCGCATGCTGGCTCCCACCTGACCTGGTTGGCTTCGACCGCCAGGTTGACGCACGCCGCTGGACCGCCGCCGAGGCCGACCGGACGGGGCGAGCTCGGGTGCTGGCCAAGGGCCGCGCCCTGACCGCGGAGCCGGCCTCGTGATCCACGCCGTCGCTCCCGGCTCGGCGCCACAGGACAGCGACGTGCTGGTCCGGGTGGACGACGTGCGCAAGTACTTTCCAATCCGGACCGGCCTCCTCCGGCGGGAGGTCGGTCGGGTCCATGCCGTCGATGGCGTCAGCCTCGAGATCCGCAAGGGCGAGACGCTGGGAATTGTGGGGGAGACCGGCTGCGGCAAATCGACGCTGGCCCGTTGCATCGCCCGCCTTTACGACCTCACGGCCGGTACGGTTGTTTTCGACGGGCGCGACATTTCGCGGCTCTCCCGGCGAAGGATGCGCCCACTGCGCAAGGGGATCCAGATGATCTTCCAGGACCCGATCGGCTCGCTGAATCCCAGGCGGCGGGTGGGGTCGATCATCGGGGACCCGTTCGCCATCCACGGCATCAGCCGGGGCGAGGACCGCAAGCATCAGGTACAGGAGTTGATGCGGGTGGTCGGCCTGAATCCCGAGCATTACAACCGGTTTCCAGCCGAGTTCTCGGGTGGCCAGCGGCAGCGAATCGGCGTCGCCCGCGCCCTGGCGCTGCGGCCGAAGCTGATCATCGCCGACGAGCCGGTGTCGGCTCTGGACGTCTCCATCCAGGCGCAGATCCTCAACCTGCTGACCGACCTGCAGGATGAGTTCGGACTGACCTATATCTTCATCGCCCACGACCTATCCGTCGTCCGTCACGTGAGCGATCGGATCGCGGTCATGTACCTGGGGAAGATCGTTGAGGTGGCCAGCGTCAGTGAGCTCTATGCCCGGCCGCGCCATCCTTACACAAACGCCTTGCTCTCGGCGGTCCCGGTTCCAGACCCGGACCAGGCGGACCAGCGCGAGCGGATCATCCTGGTCGGGGATGTCCCGTCGCCGATCAATCCGCCGTCCGGCTGCCGCTTTCACCCTCGGTGTCCAAAAGCGCAGAATCTATGCACGGAGGTCGACCCGCCCCTGGAGGTGAAAAAAGACGACCGCGCTGAACATGTTGCGGCGTGCCACTTCCCGGTTGAGGTGGGCGAGAAGTTGAGCCGGGCTCGCGCCGGCATCGCCCAGCCGGAGCGACAAGCGGCGGTCGAGGTCTCGCACGAGGCGGTAGAAGGCGCTATCGGCCCCAAGGAGAAGACGTGAGCGTCAGCAGTATCGACCCTGCCCAGAGCGCACTTAGCGCACCAGAGCCTTCGACCTTCGGGGAAGAAGGTGAAGCCGCCAAGGAGATCCAGGGACGAAGCCCCTGGCAGCTGGCCTGGGCGCGGCTGCGCCAGGACAAGGTGGCCATCGGCTCGGCGGTTGTCATCCTCCTGATCACGCTTGTGGCAATCGGCGCCCCCCTGATTGCCCATCTGGTCGGGCATGGCCCGGGCGACACCTACCCCTTTCTCGGAGAGGACTCATACGGCTTGCCGATAGGGCCGAACCGGACATTCCTGCTGGGCGCCGATGACCTCGGCCGTGACGTCCTGGTACGGGTCGTCTACGGCGCCCGGGTCTCGCTTATTGCCGGCGTGGTGGCCAGTGCGCTGGCGGTGCTCGCGGGGGGGATCGTGGGCATGCTGGCCGGGTATTTCGGCACGGCGGTGGACACGGCGCTGTCTCGCTTCATGGACGTGATCCTGTCCTTCCCACTATTGCTGTTCGCGATTGCGCTGGTCTCGCTCGTCGGCCCCAGCCTGACGGTATCGATCGCCGTGATCGCGTTCTTCAGCTGGGCGGTCGTCGGCCGCATCGTCCGTGGCCAAACCCTATCGTTGCGAGAAAAGGAGTTCGTCGAAGCGGCGCGTTCGCTGGGTGCCAGCGACCTGCGGATCATCTTCGTCGATATCCTGCCGAACCTGGTGGCACCGCTGATCGTTTACGCCACCCTGCTCATCCCCGCCTCGATCGTGTTCGAGGCGACTCTATCCTTCCTCGGCCTCGGTGTGGTGCCGCCCACTCCGACATGGGGGAACATGCTGTCCGACTCGCTCCCCTACTACAAGGTCGCCTGGTGGTTCATGCTCTTCCCCGGCGGGGCGCTTCTCATCACAACGCTCGCCTTCAACCTGCTGGGTGATAGCGTCCGGGACGCATTGGATCCGCGCTACGCGCGGCTCTTCAAGGCCTGAGCCTGTGGGTGCCTTCCTCGTCCGCCGGGTCCTGTTCGGGCTGCTGGTGTTGTGGATCATCAGCGTGGTGGTCTTCGTGATGTTCTTCGTCGCTCCGCATGACCCGGCACGCCTGCTGGCAGGCCGCCAGGCCACCGCCTCCGAGATCCTTGCCATCCGGCACAACCTCGGCCTCGACCGGCCGATCCTCGAGCAGTACGGTAGCTGGGTCTGGAAGCTGGTCCACGGTGACCTCGGCTTCTCCTATCGTGGCTCGGTCCCGGTGCGAGATCTCCTCGGCAGCCGAATCCCGGTCACGGCATCACTCGCCTTCGGTGCCGCCGTCATCTGGCTCGTGATCGGCGTCGGCGCCGGGGTGCTGGCCGCCATCAAGCCGCGCACGATCGCCGACCGGCTGGTCACATTCTTCGCCCTCTTCTTCTACTCGATGCCCACATTCCTGCTCGGCTTGTTCTTCCTCTTTTTCTTCTTCTTCAAGCTGTACACTGCCGGCTTCCACCTGTTTCCCGGCAGTGGGTACGTCAACCTGAAGGACGATCCGCTCGGCTGGGCCGATCACCTGATCCTGCCCTGGTTCGCGCTGGCCCTGGTGACCGCAGCCGTCTACTCGCGCCTGACCCGCGGCACCATGCTGGATGTCCTGGGTGAGGACTACATTCGGACGGCTCGAAGCAAGGGGATCTCGGAGGGCCGGGTCATCGTCCGCCACGCCTTGCGCAGCGCGCTCACCCCGGTGGTGACTCAGTTCGGCATCGACCTCGGTGCGCTGCTTGGCGGCGCGATCGTCACCGAAAACGTGTTCGGGCTGCCCGGCCTGGGCCAGCTGGCGGTCCAGTCGATCAGCGACCAGAATCTACCGGTCATCATCGGGATCGTCATTGTCGCCTCCCTCTTCATCGTCGTCGCCAATATGTGCGTCGACCTGCTCTACGCCGTCCTCGATCCGCGCGTGCGTCTGACCTGACGCAGGGCCGGGAAGCGCTAACGGCGCTTCAAATGCGCTCGGAAATAGGCGAGCACCTGGCGGTCGGTGCGCCCGTCCGCTCGAAGCCGCTCTTCTAGATTTTCCTTTTCTGAGTAGGCCGTGAAGGCCGCCCGAGCCTGAGCGTCCCAGGCCGTTCCTCGCCCGGGATCGTAGCCGAGGCGCCGGAGGCCCTCCCGGAGCTCGGTCGCCAGGCCGGTGTCGACGGCGACTAGCTGATCGTCAGGCGGCTTTTCGAAATAGAGGCGCCAGAGCTCGTAAACGCGCTGCAGCTCGGCGACCGGGCTGGCGTGGTCGTCCACTCGGAGGTCTACGTAGCGGTCATTGAATCCGCCGTACCCGCCTTCGGGCTTGACCACCAGGATGGCGGCCGACTGTTTGCCGCGACTGTCACCGCCTGCCCGGTCTCCGGCGGCGAGCGCGCTGAGGAGCCG
>Ga0209805_1000219_pt1 | contig 35002 bp, 38 predicted proteins | sample GraSoiAngelo_148_FD_185905 | JGI IMG/M metagenome (GOLD analysis project Ga0209805, IMG submission 185905) | Grasslands soil microbial communities from the Angelo Coastal Reserve, California, USA - 14_1009_09_20cm (SPAdes) (version 2) | ecosystem: Environmental > Terrestrial > Soil > Grasslands ...
CGTCCTTTTCGAGACCGCGAACGGCGCCGAGAACGCCGCCGAGTTCCGCAAGCGCGGCATCGCGACCTACGTGGAGAAGCCGTTCGATCTCTGGGAGATCGTCGGGTACGTCAGGCGGCTTGCCACAGGAGCGCTGCCGGTCGCCTAGCCCAGGCGCTCGGCCTCGCGATCCTTCGCGACCCGGCGCACCTCGGCCTCGGTCGCCTGCGAGCTCGTGATGAGCCGCTCGAAGGTCTCGCGATCGAGGGCCATGACCTCGAGCGAGGTCTTCGCCCGGACCGTGGCGATGCGCGGGGCATTGTTGAGCAGGCCGATCTCTCCGAAGTAGTCGCCCGGGCCGAGCGTGTTGAGATGCGCCTCTGCCCCGTCGGGACCTCGCGCGGTCGCCAGCGCCTGGCCATTGATGATCATGTAGAAGCGGTCGGCGGGATCGCCCTCGCGGAGGATGACGTCCCCAGGCTGGAACGCGAGGAGATCCGCGCGGCCTGCGCTCTCGGCCACGACCTCGCGCGACGCGGTCGGGAAGTCGCGCTCCATGTCCTTGAGCTCTTCGATGTAGCGCTCCGCGTGTAGCACGGCGGTCGTCGCATCGCCGACCGCCGTGGTGATCTGTTTCGCGAGCTGGGCACGCGTGTCGCCCGCCGCGTACACGCCGGGAATGCTCGTGCGCATGTACTGGTCGGTGATCAGGTAACCGTTCTTGTCGTGATCGATGTGATCCTTGAACAGGTGCCGGCCGACGGGGCGGAAGCCGATGAAGACGAACACGCCCTCCACGCTGATCCGCTCGCGCCTGCCGTCGTGATCGAGGTCGATCCACTTGACGGCGCCGTTCCCGCCGATTTCGGTGACGACGGCGGGCGTGACCGGCGTGACCTTCTCCATTCCGAGGAGGCGGTCCTTGAGGATCGCCTGTGCGCGGAAGTCGTCACGCCGATGCACCAGGTAGAGCTTCTTGGCGAACCGCGTGAGGAACAGGCCCTCCTGGAACGCTGAATCGCCGCCGCCGATGACCGCGAGGTCGGCGCCCTTGAAGAACGCCCCGTCGCAGACCGCGCAGTACGAGACGCCCCGCCCGTGGTACTCCTGCTCGCCGGGCACGCCGAGCTTGGTGGGCTCGCCGCCGACGGTGACGATGACCGCGTAAGCACGCAGCTCGGTCCCGTCCTCCAGCTGGACGATCTTGCGGTCGCCGTCGCTGCGAATCTCCTTCACCGGCTTGTAGGTCTCGACCTTGAGACCGAATTTGAGAGCATGCTCGGCCATCTTCTGCGAGAGGTCAGCGCCGGTGATCGACGCGAAGCCGGGATAGTCCTCGATGAGCTCGGTGTTGAGGATCTCGCCGCCGAGATCCTTCTGCTCCAAAAGGATCGCTTTCATGCTCGCGCGGGCTGCGTACAGCCCGGCGGTGAGACCGGCCGGACCGCCGCCGATGATGATGAGATCGAAGTCCGTCACAGGGATCCTTTCGCGGAAGCCCTCCCAGACTAGAACACATGACCGGCGCCGAAAGATTCCTCGCGCTCGGCGACTCGTTCACAATCGGCACGGGGACGTCACCGGAGCGCTCGTTCCCCGCTGTCCTCGTCGGGCTGTGGCGCGAAGCGGGGCGCAGCGTCGCGCTCACAAACCCCGCGGTCAACGGTTACGCGACCGACGACCTCATAGCCGAGGAGTTGCCGCTCGTCGCCCAGGTGCGACCGACACTCGTGACGGTCCTGATCGGCGCGAACGACATCGTTCGCGCCGTGGGCCCCGACGGTTATCGCGAGCGCCTCGCACGCATCTACGCGCACCTTCGCGCGCATGCGCCTCGGGCCCGAGTCGTCGCGCTCCCGCAGCCGGATTGGTCGATGTCGCCGGCGGCGGTGGAATTCGGCGACGTGGCGGCCATCGCGCGCGAGATCGAGCGATTCAACGAGATCGCCCGCGCCGAGGGCGAGCGCTCGGGGGCGCGCTGGATCGACCTCTTTCCGTTGATGCGCGAGCAGGCGCGACGGGGCATGTTCGCGGCCGACGGGCTGCATCCGTCGGCGAGCGCGTATGCGGAGTGGGCTCGCGAGCTGGCTAGAGCGTGGGCTTGGTGACCATGAAGAAGACGATCACCACGACGATGACCGCGAGCACGATCCCGACGAAGCGGGCGTTCGCCGAAGCGCTGCGGTAGTCCTGGCTCTCCGGTCCATTCGCGTCGAGCGACCGGATCTGTGCCCGCAGCATGGGCGTGTACACGAAGAATCCGAGGATGATCGCGATGACCCAGAGCACGATCCCGCCAGCGATCCAGAACGTGGTGAACGAGAGACCGCCGAGGAACACCATCGTGACCCCACTGACCGCGAGCAGCAGATATGCCGGATTCGCGAACCAATCGTCGAGCCGCTTGACGCCGCGGAGCACGAACGCCTGGACGGGCGTCGGCTGCCTCGCCACCGTGCCGAGCCACACGCCGTACGTCGCGTTGAAGCCGACCGCGACGATCGCGAGCAACACGTGAATGAATTTCACGACGACGAAGACGGTCACCGCCGCGAGTCTACGTGCGCGCGACGACAGGAATGGCGGCGCCCGTGATTCCGCTCGCCTCGTCAGAGGAGAGGAACACGATGAGGGCAGCGATCTCATCCGGGGTCGCCCAGCGCGACGGATCGGCCTTGGGCATCGCGAGGCGATTGTCCGGAGTGTCGATGATGCGCGGCAGCACGCAGTTGGCGGTCACGCCCTCGCGCTTGAGCTCGTCAGCGAGCGACTCGGTCCACCGGACGAGCGCGGCGTTGGCCATCGCGTAGCCCGCGGCCGCCTTCTCCCCCTTCAGCGCCGCGAGCGAGGACACGCTCACCACGCGGCCGCGGCCTCGCGCGCGCATCGGAGCGAGGCACGCGGTCGTCGCGGTCACGGCGGTCGCGACTTTCTGGTCCCACGAAGCCCGATACGCCGGAAGGTCTCCCGCCGCAGCGTCGCTCGCGGCGTAGCCGCCCACCAGGTTCGCGACCACGTCGAGCCGCCCCCAGGCGCGCAGCACCTGCTCGACCGCCCTTTCCATCGCCGGACGATCGCCAGGATCAGCCGCGAGGAGCATCACGAGCGGGTCCGCCGGCGTGCCGGCAAGCGCGCCGAGGTCGGCGCGCACCTGCTCGCCCTTTGCCTGATCGCGGACGGCGATCGCGACGTGCGCGCCCTGCGCGAGATACGCCCGTATCACCGCTCGACCGATGTTGGAGGTCGCGCCGGTAAGTACTACGGCGTGGGCGGAGAGATCGAACATCGCCGGTAGTATCGGCTTGTGAGCGTCCTCGAACGGATCGAGCACCCGCGCGATCTCAAGGTCCTGCGGCGCGACGAGCTGCTCGCGCTCTGCGCCGAGATCCGCGACTTCACGGTCGAGAGCGTGCAGAAGACCGGCGGCCACATCAGCTCGAGCCTCGGCACCGTCGAGCTCACCGTTGCGCTGCACCGGGTGTTCGATTCGCCGCGCGACAAGATCGTGTGGGACACCGGTCATCAGGCGTACGTCCACAAGATGCTCACTGGCCGGCGGGATCAGTTCCACACGCTCCGTCAGTTCGGCGGCATCTCGGGATTCCTCGTGAGGACCGAGTCCGAGCACGACCAGTTCGGCGCAGGACATGCCGGCACCTCTCTGTCGGCGGCGCAGGGTATGGCCATCGCGCGGGACCTCAAAGGCGAGGATCACCATGTCGTCGCGGTCATTGGCGACGGCGCGCTCACCGCCGGCATGGCCTTCGAGGCGATGAACAACATCGGCCACATGCGGACTCGCGTGATCGTCGTCTTGAACGACAACGGGATGAGCATCGCGCCGAACGTCGGCGCCGTATCACGGATGCTGGAGGCGCTGCGCACCGCGCAGCCCTACCGGTCGGCGAAGCACGTCGCGCGTCAGGTCCTCGAGCACATGCCGGGAAGCGACCTCGCCGAGGAGGCGCGCCGGCGCATCTTCAACAGCCTCAAGGCACTCCTCATCCCCAACCTCTTGTTCGAGCAGCTCGGATTCACGTACTTCGGACCCGTCGACGGTCACGACCTGTTCGCGGTCGAGAGCGTCCTCGAGAAGGCGCGGAACTTCGGCGACGGCCCGGTCTTCGTGCACCTGCACACGGAGAAGGGGCACGGTTATGGCCCGGCCGAAGAGGACAACGTGAAGTGGCACGGCGTTTCCGCGACGGGATCGGCGAAGCCCGCGGCGCCGCAATACACCGCGGTCTTCGCGGACGCGGTGCGCGAGATCCTCGCGGCGGACACGCGCGCCGTTGCGATCACCGCCGCGATGCCCGGCGGCACCGGTCTACAGCCGCTCTTCAAGGACTTCCCTGGTCGGCTCTTCGACGTCGGGATCTGCGAGCAGCACGCCGTCACGTTCGCGGCCGGCCTCGCTACGCAGGGCATCGTGCCGATCGTGGCGATCTACTCGACGTTCCTGCAGCGCGGTTTCGATCAGGTCGTGCACGACGTCGCGGTGCAAGGTCTTCCGGTCGTCTTCGCGATGGACCGCGCGGGGATCGTCGGCGACGATGGGCGCACGCACCAGGGCCTTTATGACATCTCGTACCTACGCATCCTTCCGGGCATGACATTGATGGCGCCGAAGGACGAGGCGGAGCTGCGCCAGATGCTCTGGACCGCTTACCGCCACGCGGCCGCCGGCCGCGGTCCTGTCGGCGTGCGATTCCCGCGCGGCACCGGGTTCGGGGTCTCTCTGGACGCGCCGCTCGCCGAGCTCCCCCTGGGGATCTCGGAGACGTTGCGCGACGGGAGTGATCTGGCGCTCATCGCATACGGTCAGCCGGTCAGGGCCGCGGTCGAAGCAGCCGAGATGCTCGCGCGCGAGGGCCTCGAAGCGACCGTCGTGAACGCGCGCTTCACGAAGCCGCTCGACGCTGAGCGGTTGCTGGCGCTTGCGGCGCGGATCCCGCGGTTCCTCACGATCGAGGAGCACGTCATTGCCGGCGGTTTCGGGTCGGCCGTCGCCGAGCTCCTCGCCGAACGGGGCGCCCGCGTCGACGTCGAGATGCTTGGCATCCCGGACGAGCACGTGGATCACGGGGCCCAGAAGCTCTGGCGCCGGCACTATGGTCTGGATCCCGAGGGCATCGTCGCGACGATCCGCCGTCGCTGGCCCCAGCTGGTGCGCGTGCACGAGCCGGAGGAGAGCGCCGGCTAGGCCCGCGCCCCCGCCGGCGAGAGGAGCTCGCTCACCTTCGCGACGAGCGCGTCGACGTCGAAAGGCTTGCGCATGATCTCGCGCTTTCCCTTTGCGGCGACCGTGTGCGCTGCGCGCTGAGGCGCGGCGGTGAGAAAGAGCACGGGGACGTTGGCCCAGCGCACGTCGCCACGGAGTACGTCGAATACGTCGATGCCGTTGAGGCCGGGAAGGGCGATGTCGAGGATCAGCAGGTCGGGTGGCTCGCCCTCCTGACCCTGGAGGACCAGAGCGCCGTTCGAGACGTGCTCGCTGCTGATCCCGAGTCGCTCCCTGAGGACGGACGTGATCAGCGTCGCGGTATCCGGGTCGTCCTCAGCGACGAGGACCCGGGTCACACAAGAAGCAGGTCGAGGAGGCGAAGGAAGAGGCGCTCGTTCGTGCAGAGCCTGCATTGGCACATGCGCGCCCTTCTGAGCAACGCCCGTGCCAGCGGCGGTCTTACCGCCGCGGATCAGTCGTGCCCGCTTGGTCGGGGCGTGCCGGCTGGACGCAGCGTCGCGCGCGGCGTTGCCCGGGGCGCCGTCGACGCCTCCGGGTGTGGGGTCTCGCGACCCCGCGGGTTGGCGTGCTCCGACGGCGCGATTCCCTGTTGCTCGTCGTCGATGAGGCTATCGATCTCCGACCGGGTGGTTTCAGGTACACGGTCTTTGATCGCGTCAAGGACGGCGAGGTGCTTTTCGCGGGCCGCGTCAGCGACCGCCTGCGCGGCGTTCCGTTTGTCTTCGCTGTCGGCGTCGCGCAGCTCGTCGACCGCGTTCGTGAACTTAGTGACCGCGTCCGCGTATTCGGTCGTGGCGGTGGGCGCGTTTGACGGCTGCTGCTCCGCGGTCCGCGCGAGCTCGTCGAGCCGGCGATCCGCGAGCTCCGCCAGGAGCTGCATGCGCGCGACGTCGTCGAAGGTGAGCGTGAGCTGCACGTCTTCGCTCGCGCGCTTGACCGCGTAGAGCGGCTCACCCGGAAGGCTCACCGCCGCGGCGCTGGTCGTCCCCCAAGCAACGACGAGCGCGAGCGCCGCGACGGCGAGCGCGGGTCGGAGGATGGTCCACGAAGGCACGAACCGCCGCGGTCGCGGCGCGAGCACGACGGCAGCCTCGGAGAGGAGCCGCGATCGCAGCTCGGTGCGGAACGACTTGCGCATGACGGGGCGCTCGAGGATCCCGCGACGCTCACGCCGGCTCATGCGAGCGCCTCGCGCGACGGGATGAGCGTGCGGAGCATCTCGAGCGCACGGAACTGGATCCCGCGGACGGTTCCCTCACGTTTGCCGACCAGGTTGGCGATCTCGGACGTGCTGTAGCCCTCGACGAAGCGCAGGACGATGACCTCCTGCTGGAGCGGCGTGAGGCGCGCGATGGCGGCACGCACGGTCTCCTTGTCCGCGAGAGCGAGCAGGCCGGCGTCGGGCTCCACGATCTGATCAACTCCGGGATGCGCGAGGGCGTCCTCGAACGAGATCTGGATCCGCGTCCGGCGCGCGCGGTCGATCACGGCGTTCCGAGCGATCCGATACAGCCAGGCCAGGAACGCCTGGCGGGGCTCGTAGCGGGGGATCGCCCGCAGGGCTCGCATGAACACGTCGCTCACCAGGTCCTCGGCGTCGGTGTCGCTGTGGACCCGGTAGTAGACGTAGCGGTACACGGCCTCGACATAGCGGTCATAGAGCGCCCCGAAGGCGGCCGTGTCCCCCTTTCCGGCCCGAACGGCGAGGACAGCATCCTCGTCGGTCGTTCCGTCGGGGCTAACGGGGGGCGACGGCTGGCTGTTAGGTGGCACCTATTTCAAGGAGGCAAGGTAGGCCACGAGGGCGTCCAGGTCGGTAGGCGAGAGGTCTCTGCCAAGCCCGCGTGGCATCGAGTCCTGGTACCCCGGGACCACGTAGGCGCCAGGATCGAGGACCGACTCACGGACGTAATCCTCCGCGCTCATCCCGGGTCGGCGCGTCGCGGCGATCGTTCCGATGTGGTCGAGCGGCGGCCCGACCCGTTGCCCGAAGAGGTTCGGTTCGTGGCAGCTGCTGCAGCGGAGGGCTTGATACACCTGGCGTCCGCGCGCCACCGGCTCGGTGGCCGGCGGCTCCGCGGCACAGGCCAGCAAGAAGACCGCGACGAGCGACAACGCAACGGCGGGGGCTGGGGGGCAAAGCCCCCCAGCTCGCCGCATCATGCGATCGGTGCAGGGTGACGCATCGCTTCGCGACGTTACGGTCATCTTTGACGATCGTCCCATCATCCGGGGTCTCTCGCTGGAAATCACCGCCGGGCTCACGCTCATCCGCGGACCCAACGGCGCGGGCAAAACGACGCTCCTCCGGGTCATCGCGGGAATGGTCCCGATCGCCGGCGGGGAGCGGCGAGTCGACGGCGAGACGCTCTACATCGGCCACCGTCCGATGCTGCTCCGGGGGTTGACCGCGCGCGAGAACCTGTCCTTCTATTCGCGTTTTCGTGGGCTTCAGGACGCCGCCGTCGCCGATGCGCTGCGCGGCTGGGGTCTCGACGGAAAGATGGACCGTGCGGTCGAACGGCTCTCCGCGGGCGAGCGCAGGCGGGCGGCCATGGCACGAGTCGAGATCGAGCGCGTCCCGCTACTGCTGCTCGACGAGCCGTTTGCCGATCTCGACGAGGGCGGCATCACGCGGGTGCGCGACTGCATCCTTTCGGCACGTGACGAGGGACGCACGGTGGTCGTCGCGACGCACGGCCACCCGGAGCTCGATGCCCTCGCCGCGTTGCGCCTGCTCATGAACGAAGGCGTCGCGAGGGCCGCGTGAACAGGATCGCGCTCGTCGCGGCACGCGAGCTTCGCGCCGAGCGACGCCAGCCCGATGGGATCGTGGCCGCGACGACGTTCATCGCGGTGCTGGTCTTGCTCGAGAGCCTCGTGGTCGGTCCGGTCATCGCACGCGATGCCGACGTCGCCGCGGCGCTCTTCTGGATCGCGCTCGCATTCGCGACGATCCTCACGACGATGCGCTCGTTCGATCGCGAGCTCGAGGACGACGCGCTCGATGCGCTCGTCGCGCTTCCCGGTGGACGCGACGCCCTCTTTGGTGGAAAGGTCCTCGCGCTCACGGCGATGCTGCTGCTGGTGGCGGCCGTCGGCGGCATCCTGTCGCTCGTCCTCCTCGATCTTCCGCTGGCGCTTCCGATCCATCTCGCGATCGTGGTGCTGTTCGGCGTCGTCGCGTTGCCACCGGTCGTGATCGTCGACGTGATCCTCGCGCTGCGACTTCGCGCGCGCGCGGCTCTGGTGCCGATCCTCGCGCTGCCGGTCCTGGTCCCGCAGCTTGTGGCCGCGACGCGCGGTGCGAGCGCTGCGCTCGTCGGCGACGACGTCGGCGCGCTCTCGTGGGCCGGACTCCTCTTCGCGTTCGCGGTTGTTTACGCCGTGTTGGGCCTTACCATCGTCCCAGCGGCCATCGAATGATCGAAACCACTCTCGAGCGCGGCGTGGGGCTGCGCATTCGCCCATGGCTCGGCATCGCCGCAGCGGCTTCGTTCGTCGTGGCGAGCTTCATGGCGCTCATCTGGGCACCCGCCGATGCCGTTCAGGGCGAGGTCTACCGGATCATCTACGTGCACGTGCCCTCAGCGTGGCTCGCGTACCTGGCCTTCGTGGTCGTGTTCCTCGCCTCGGTCGGTTGGCTGTGGTCGCGAAGGCCGCTCTTCGATGCGATCGCGGTGGCTTCCGCGGAGATCGGGGTTCTGTTCACCGGGCTCGCTCTCGTCGCGGGCTCGATCTGGGCGAAGCCGACCTGGGGCGTGTGGTGGACGTGGGAACCGAGGCTCGTCACGACCGCGGTCATGTTCGTCATGTACGTGGGCTATCTGCTGCTTCGCGGGCTCTCGACCGATTTCCAACGGCGCGCGACGAGAGCCGCCATCCTTGGCGTGATCCTCGTCATCGACGTGCCGATCGTCCATCTCTCCGTACTGTGGGCGAACTCGCTTCACCAGCTACCGACCGTGCTCCGGGCCGCGGGCGGACCGGCACTGGACTCCTCGATGCTCCTCACGCTCATGGTCTCGGTCGCTGCCTTCACTCTCGTGTACGCCTACTTCATGTCCGCCCGAGTAGCGATCGAGCTCGTGCGTCAGGAGCGACTGTGGATCCGAACGTAGGCTTCATCGCCGCCGCCTTCGCGATCGTGTGGGGCGCGCTGCTCGCTTATCTGGTGTCCCTGCGCGCGCGAAGTGCTTGAGCGGATCGGCTCGCGGCGGCTTCTGATCGTCGCGGCGCTCGCGACCGCTGTGATCGTGGGCGTCTTCTCGGTCACGAACCTCGCGAGCTCGACGGTCTACTACCTCACGCCATCGGAGGCGAAGCTCAGGACTCTCCCGACCGGACAGCTGGTGCGCCTAGGCGGGCTCGTGAAAGTAGGTTCGCTCTCGATCCGACCGCTCTCATTTCACGGCCCGAACGAGTTCGAATTCGTTATCACCGACGGGAGCGTCGATGTCCGTGTGCTCGGGCAAGGCGCGATCCCGGGTCTGTTGCGCGAGGGAGCGGGCGCGATCGTCGAAGGCTCGTTCACCGCTGACGCCACGTTCATCGCGACGCAGGTGATCGCGAAGCACGACGAGGTCTACACCGCGCCGACCGCGGGTGCGACGCCCGCTCACCGAACCTCGTTGCCATGAGCGCGGGCGATCTCGGCGCCGCCGCGCTCCGGGCCGGCGTCTTCCTCGCGCTCTGGGGCACCGGCGCGGCGGTGTACGCGGCGTGGAAGCGCGACGGAAGAGCGCTCGCCTCGGCGAAGGTCGCCGCGGTCGTCGTCCTCGGACTGGTCGGCCTCGCGGCACTGTCGATGATGTTCGCGCTCGCGACACACGACTTCTCGATCCTCTACGTGGCGCAGAACAACGCACGCGAGACCCCGCTCTTCTATTCGATCATCGGGCTCTGGGCGGCGCTCGAGGGCTCGATCCTCCTCTGGACCGCGATCCTCGCGGGCGCGACCGCCTTCGTCGCCTTCCGCGGCACCGCCGCGATCCCACGGCTCGGTACGACCGCGGTGGCCGTGCTTTTCGCGATGCTCACGTTCTTCCTCCTGCTCGTCACGACCCCCGCGGCGGATCCGTTCGTCCGACTCGCGTTCCCGCCCGACAACGGCGCCGGACCGAACCCGCTGCTCCAGAACCATCCACTCATGGCGCTTCACCCGCCGCTGCTCTATCTCGGCTACGTGCTCACCTCCGTGCCGTTCGCCTATGCGATCGCGTCGCTCATCCTCGGCGAGGGCGGCGATCGATGGCTCGTCGCGACGCGGCGCTACGCCCTCGTGTCGTGGGCCCTGCTCGGCGTGGGCATCGTCGCGGGCGCCTGGTGGAGCTACGCGGTCCTCGGCTGGGGTGGCTACTGGGCCTGGGATCCCGTCGAGAACGCGGCGATCATGCCGTGGCTTACCGCGACCGCCTACCTGCACTCGGTGATGGTCGAGGAGAAGCGCCGACTCCTGCGGACGTGGAACCTCGCGCTCGTCGTGGCGACGTTCTCGCTGACGATCCTGGGCACGTTCCTCACGCGCAGCGGTGTCGTGAACAGCGTGCACTCGTTCACGCAGTCCGCGCTCGGTCCGATTCTGCTCGGATATCTCGTCGCGATCCTCGTCGTCTCGGTCGGTCTGCTCCTCTGGCGCTCAGGCCGGCTTCAAGATCGCGGACCGGTGGGCACACCGCTCTCGCGCGAGGCGATCTTCCTCTTCCAGAACGTCGTCTTCGTCGCGGCGACCCTGACCGTCTTGCTCGGGACCCTCTATCCCCTGATCGCGGAGGCGATCAGCGGCGCTCAGCTCTCGATCGGCGGCCCGTACTTCGACCGCGTGGAGATCCCGCTCGCGCTGGCGCTCCTTTTCCTCATGGGGATCGGTCCGCAGCTGCCCTGGCACGGCGCGTCGCGGATGACGCTCGAGCGGCAGTTCACCGTCCCGCTCGTCGCGGCCGCGGGCGGCGCGGTGCTCGCGCTCGTGACCGGAGTGAACGGCCTCCCCGCGGTGCTGACCTACGCGCTCGGGGCGTTCGTGGCTGCGACAGTCGTGCAGGAGTTCGCACGCGGCGCGCGTGCCCGCGGCATCCTTCATGGCGAGGCGCCCCTCACCGCGGTTGGCAACCTGTTCCGCCGCAACGGACGGCGTTATGGCGGCTACGTCGTGCACCTCGGGATCGTGCTCGTCGCGGTCGCCGTCGCGACGAGCCAGGCCGGCTCGGTCGACGCGGAGAAGACCCTCGCTCCCGGCGAGACGCTCGTGATCGGCGGCTACACGCTGCGGCTCGAGTCCCTTCGCACCGTCGACGAGGCGCAGCGCAGCTCGGTCGTCGCAGACGTGCTCATCACCGGGCACGGCGCGAGCGAGCAGCTCCACCCCGCGCTCGTGCAGTACCCGAACAGCGCCGCCGCGGTCGGGTCCCCGGGGATCGGTGCCGGCCTCCGCGACGACCTGTACACGATCCTCGCGGCATTCGATCAACGAGGCTTCGCCTGGGCGACCATCCGGGTCCGCGTCATCCCTCTCGTGTCCTGGCTCTGGGTGGGTGGGCTCGTCGTAGGTATCGGGGCCCTGATCGCCGGCCTGCCCGCCCCCCGACGCCGCGCGTCCGCGGTTCTTCCGGTGGCCGAAGCCTCGGCGCCGGCCGACTGATGGCCGCGAAGCTTGTCCGCGGGGCGATCGTCGTCGCGATCCTCGGCCTCGTCGTGACCCTCGCGTTCGCGTTCCGGCGCGATCCCCACGACATCCGGACCGGCACGGTCGGGAAGCCCGCGCCCGAGGTCAGCCTGGACCGCCTCGACGGGTCCGGGCGCGTCGCCCTTGGCGACCTCAAAGGAAAGGTCGTCGTCCTCAACTTCTTCGCGTCGTGGTGCCTTCCGTGCACCGAGGAGAATCCCGCGCTCGTCCACGTGTATGAGCGCTACCGCGCGAGCGACGACGTGGTGATGATCGGTGTCAACTATCAGGAGACGCGCGACAACGGCCTCGCCTATGTCCGGCGTATGGGCATGAGCTGGGTGACGCTCGCCGACGATGACGGCAGGGCCGCGCTTGCCTACGGCGTGTTCGGCCCACCCGAGACGTTCTTCATCGGCCCCGACGGCGTGATCGCGGGCCGGCACATCGGCTGGATCGACGAGGCCACGCTGATTGCCGGCATCGAAGCTATCCGCCCGGCGGCAGCACGATGAGAGGCCGCATCGTCGCCGGGCTGGCTCTTCTCGTCATTGCCGCGGCCCTCGTCCTCGCCCTGCGTCCTCACGAGGCTACCGCGGCCGAGCGCGTGGACCGCATCACGTCCGAGCTGCGCTGCCCGGTCTGCCAGGGCCTTTCGGTGAAGGACTCGCCCTCGGAGACGGCCCGCCAGATGCGCGACCTGGTGGTTCAGCGCGTCGGCGAGGGCAAGACCGACGCGCAGATCGAGGACGAGTTCCGGGCTTCGTACGGAGAATGGGTCCTCCTCGCGCCACCTCTCGTCTCCTGGAACGGCGTGATCTGGGCTGTCCCGATCCTCGCGCTCGTCGGCGGCGTCCTCGTCGCGCTGCGGCGGATGCGCGCGGCGCCGTCCGATCTGGAGCGGCCGACCCCGAGACAGCTCGCGGAGCTGCGCGAGCGCGTGCGCGCCGAAGAGGCGGCGGACGCATGACGATCGCGCTCTTCGTCGGCCTGCTCTTCGTCGGTGCCTTCGCGGTGATCGCGCCCCTCGTGCGGCGAACCGGGTGGCCCGCGGATCCGCCGGACGAGCGAGACGACGTCGCGCGTGCGGTCAGCTCGCTTCGCGACCTCGAGTTCGCGCGCGCCGCCGGGACGATCGCCGCACCCGATTACGCGAGCCTGCGCGCGACGCTCGAGCGTGATGCGTTCGCGCCGCGCGCGGCCGAGCCTCGCGCCGCTGCCCCGGTGCGGACGATCCTCCTAGCCGCATTGATCGTCGCTGTGGTCGCGGTCGTGGCAGCGATCACGTTGCCGAAGGAAGCCGGCGATCGGGCGCCGGGCGAGCCAATCACCGGCACGGTCCCGCAGACCAACGACGTCGCGGCGCTCGAGGCACGGGCCAAAGCCAACCCGGCGGATATCCCGACGCAGCTCGCTCTCGCCGACGCGTATGTCGTCGCGCAGCGTCCGCGCGATGCGGTCGCGGTCTATCAGGCGGTTCTCGCTCGCGACCCCAAGAACGTGGCCGCGCTCGATGGTCTCGGGCTCATCCTCGTCGCGTCGGGAAGCAACGACGGAGCGCTCGTCGCCGCGGATCAGGTGCTGTCGCAGCGTCCGAAGGATCCGGACGCGCTCTTCGTGAAAGGTCTGGCGCTCTACAACAAGCAGGATTGGAACGGTGCGGTCGATGTCTGGACGGTGTACCTGGACGTCGGCCAATACCACTCGGCCGCAGACATGGTGCGCGCGCTCTATCAGGACGCGAAGACGAAGGCGGGACGGTAGTGAGAACCAAGTCCCCGCTGATCGGTCCGGCCATCTAGAATTGATCGCGCGAACGGGTTCCCGTTCGATCCGCGGCGGCTATGGTGTAACGGCAGCACTAGAGGTTGTGGACCTCCCAGTTCCGGTTCGAAACCGGATAGCCGCCCCGACGGTCCACTCGGCGAGTCCCATTGACACGGAGCTGCGTTTCAGCCGAGATCATCAAATGGATGAAGCGCAGTTCCACTGGCTTGTCGGGATCCTCGAAGGCGAGGGAACCTTTATCCGCGCTTCGCCGTCGAGTCCGGGTAGCCGCGACCTGCGTCGTACCTGGGTGCACCAAGCCGCACCGCTCGCGTGGCCTGTGCCACGCGCACTACATGCTGTGGAGCCGCGATCTCAAGAAGGGCCGAATCCCCCGCGTCACGCCGCTCCGCTGACCGAGCGGCGGCACCCCGATTAACGAGTCCAGGGGGTCACTGCGTCCCCTTTATCCACGGATCGTTGCGCTCGACGTCGGCGTCCTGATCTCGTAGCGTGGGGTCCCCGTGACGAGCCGCGTGATGGCGTGCCACGTGCGATCGAATACCCCTGAGAGCGACGCGACCGCGTCGGCGTCGCCATCGACGACGAGCGGCTGGACCACGAGCTGCGTTTCGGCACCGATGCCGATGCTGGAGCCTTCGAAGTACGTGACCTCAGCTGTGCCCGGGCCGGCCCAGATCGTGTCGCCGGTCGACAGGATGTCGCCGACATGCGCGGGCGTGAAACCCATATCCGCGGCCCGGCGAATGAAGACACTGCCGCTCAAGTTCGTGACGGTCGTGGCGGTCGCGAGCACGCGACCTTGCGGTCCGAGCGTCGCGTCCGAGCCGAACACGAACGTGAGAAGGATCGCGACAGCGATCGTGAGTGCGACGTGCGAGCGCGAGTGCGGCCAGACGACCACGTTTGGCCTCCCCTAGCACCGCACCAACCACACCGGCGGTTGGCAGTCGTATGCCCAGATCACCTAACGCCCGCTCGCTGGCGGTGTTGGGTCAGTCGGGTGTCAGCGGGTCGAGGCCGGTCACTCGCGGGGTGGCGAATACTCCGACAGTGAGACGAGGAACGCTCTCGTTCGGCCCGGTTGGACGGTCAGCGGTTCACCTAATGTCGCCTTGGCGAAAACGGGGACGCGCAGCCCGTGGAGCCGCTGGGTGCTTCGCGTCCACTCCGTACCGCAGACCGGACAGTTGAACGGCCCGTCCGCCATTCGCTCTCCGTGCGCCAAAAGGATCTTGGCGCAACAACGGTCGACGTTGGGCTCACGGCCATCCGCAGCGGCCAGAAATGGGAACTCCGCGTCTGGTCCGCGTCGCGACCGACGGACGAATTCCCGGCCGTCGCCGCGCCGGTAGACCTCGCTCTCGGCCTTCGTCCACTCGGTCGAGCACTCGGGACAGCGGAACGAGCGCCCGCGCTCGTAGAAACCGCCCCACTCGATGATCCAGTCCTCGCAGCAATCGGCGAGGATCGTCCGCTCGGCCATCGTTTTCATCGCCTTGCTCCCAGCCAGCAGAGGAGCGCCTTCTCCGTATGCAATCTGTTTTCAGCCTGATCGAATACGGCGCTCTGCGGTCCGTCGAGGATCTCGTCGGTGATCTCCTCGCCCCGATGCGCGGGCAGGTCGTGGAGGACGATGGCGTCGCTCTTCGCGCCGGCGAGAAGCTGTGCGTTGACCTGATACCCGTGGAATGCGCGGCGGCGACGCTCGTACTCCTGTTCCTGCCCCATGCTCGTCCAGACGTCGGTATAGACGACGTCAGCGCCGTCGACCGCCCACCGCGGGTCCGTGCCGCACTCGATCCGACCGCCACTCGCGCGCGCCGCCGCATCGGCGAGCTGGCGGAACCGAGCGAGCGGCTCGTACCCCGGCGGCGTCGCGACACGCAACGTCGCACCGGTCTTCGCGGCGCAGAGCATCAGTGAATGGGCGACGTTGTTGCCGTCCCCGACATACGCGATGGTCACGCCGTGAAGGTCCGGCCCCTTGCGCTCGCGGATGGTGAAGATGTCCGCGAGCCCTTGGCACGGGTGCGACAGATCGGAGAGCCCATTGACCACCGGAACTTCGCTGTACCTCGCGAACTCCTCGATCGTCTCGTGGGCATTGACCCGCAGCACCACGACGTCGGCCATCCGTCCAACGACGCGCGCGACATCGGAAACGCTCTCGCGGCGACCGAGGCCCACTTCCGCCGGCGAGAGGTAGACGCAGTGCCCGCCGAGCTGCGCCGTGCCGACGTCGAACGAAAGACGCGTGCGCAGGCTGGGCTTCTCGAAGACGAGCGCGACCGACCGCCCGGCGAGATCCCGCCGTGGGCTTCGGTCGGTCTTGAGGCGCGCAGCCAGGTCGAGGAGCGTCCAGAGCTCGTCGGCCTCGACGTCGGCGATCGAGACGAAGTGACGGACGCGCGACGCCACCGCGGTCATGGCAGGGCGCGAAGCCGCGGGCGTCGATCGTCCGCCAGGCGCAGGAGCGCGGTCGCGAGCCGGGCCGGATCGTGACGGATCGTGTCCTGCTTGAGCCAGAGATCACGCGGACCCGCCCACTTGTCGATGACGGGCGCGGTCACCGGTCGAACACCCTGGTCGGCGATCTTCGCGAGCGCGTCGGCCGTCGGCTCGAGGTAGTCGAGGCCTTTCTCGGCATAGTGACGGCGGAGGTGGTCCGGGGGCGGGTCGTCGTTGATGAGTGCGACATCGAGACCGCTCCCGCCCAGGTAATCGCGAACGACGCGCACGTGGTCGGCGAGCCCGAAGCCGTCGGTCTGGCCGGGCTGCCGGGTCGTGTTCGCGACGTACACGACGAGTCCCTCCGCGTTCGCGATCGCCCGCGCAATGTCGGGGACGAGCAAGCACGCACAGACTGTCGTGAAGAGGCTGCCCGGTCCGAGCGTGATCAGATCGGCGGACTCGATCGCTTCGATGCTGCCATCGGTCGCGCGCACGTCGTCGTCCTTTAGGTAGATCCTCTCGATGGGCGCCTTGCCCGGCGCGCGGACGTTCACTTCCTCTTCGACGACGCTGCCGTCGGCGAGCTTGGCGCAAAGGTGTGTGTTGTAGAGGGTTACCGGCAGCACGCGACCGCGGATCCCGAGGAGGCGCGACGCCTCTTCGACCGCCCGAAGGAACGACCCTTCCTGCTGGGTGAGCGCCGCGAGGAAGAGATTGCCGAACGCCATTCCCGAGAGGTCTTCGCTCTTCTCCGTCTCGAAGCGATGCGAGAAGAGGCGGATGAGCGCTGGATCCCCCTCGGCGAGGACGGTGAGCGCGCTGCGGATGTCACCGGGCGCGGGTACGTCGAGGGCGATGCGGACTTTGCCCGTCGATCGTCCTGAGTCGGTGACCGCGATGAGCCCGGTGATGTCGTCTGTGCGACGGCGGAGGCCGGCCATCACTGTGGGAGCGCCAAGGCCCCCGCCAACGCAGACGACGCGGAGGTCGTTCATGCCCGAATGGTCGCAGATAGTCGCGCCCCGGACGACCGGGGGCGCTCAGATCGCTAGCGGGACCTCCGGTGGCGCGCGGCGACAGCCTTCTTGATGTTCCGGCGCGCCGCGGTTGTCTGCCGCCGCGTGGTGCGTCGCTTCGGCGCTACGGTCTTCCGACCGCCGCGAGGTCCGCGCTTGGTCGTGGCCGCGCGCAGCCCGCTCGCCGGCTGGAGGATCTTGTCGTCCTCGCCGATTTCGATGCCGTGGCGCTTGGCGGCCGAGACGATCTTCTTGCGCGCCGACTCCTTGTCGCTCGCCGACTCGAACTCGGTCTGGTTCCAGCGTGCCATGGCGTTGCGGACGTGGGACTCATCGTTCAGTGGTAGATGGCCCTCGCCGCGCGCGTCCACGTACGCAAAGCGGCTCTTCGGCATCTTCTCGCGAGCCGCGGTGTCGAGATCTGCCATGTTTCGCTCCTTTCCGATGCGGTTTTGCTGCATACGTCGTTCCCGACGCGTGCTTTCATCTGCGGCGAGGCGCGACCTCGACGCCACGGGGAGTGACCCGGCCGTATCGCTCGGAGGGAGAACAATGAAGCAGCTCGGTAGGCGATTCATCCCGTTCTGGGCGATCCAATTCATTGTCGGCGCCGTGGTGGTGCTGCTCGCGGTCGGGCTCGTGGCCACCCTCCTGGGTCCGGTGCTGCAGGGCCCCAGCGCGTTCTTCGACGAGCTGGGTAAGACGGTCTCGCGTCTGGCGCCACAGCCTCAGGCCGACATTCGGACGGACGATCAGCTCAAAGCTGTGATCAAGGCGATGCCGAGCGGCCGTCTCCGCGTCGGCAGCATCGTCGAGGAGCAGGATCGGGTCGTCTTCACCACCACCGCCGACCGCTCCGCGGTGCGCGCGGCGGTCCGCCCGGGCGATGAGCTTCGCATCGGACGCGACGGCAACGTGGAGATCGTCCCAACGGGGATCCCCGGCGTCATCGACTCGTTACAGCGCGCGCTCGACGACCTCAAGCGCCGGTTCTTCGGTCCGTGAGAGATAAACGAAAGGGCCGCCCATCGGCGGCCCCTTTCGACCTTGAGCGAAGCCCGGTCGCCTAGCTTGCCTTGCGCGAGGCGGTGAGCGCCCTCGTGCCGATGACCGTCCGGGCAACGAGCTCGGTACGCCACGCCTTTCGCCGCTCGAGCGCGTCGGTGTAGCCGCGGTCGTACGCGCCGATCGCGAGGAAGCCGACGATGATCATCCCGATCGCCACGCCAGCCATGAGCCCAATCGCGAACAGCACCATCGTGTCCTCATTTCTTCGCCTAATGCGAGCTCGTCTGGCGAGCCCCTGAGCAAAGCGCATGCCAGCGGCGCTTGATCGCTCCCTCGCATGGCACCATGGCCCGCCGGACGGCCGACGGCTTCACCTTCCGTTTACGTGGACGCCTCCGGGCGGGCCGGTCGGGCAGGATAGGCGCGCCAGACGAGAAGGAGGAGACGGGTGCGTTTCTCGCTGATGCCAAAAAAGAGCGAGTTCTTCGTCCTGTTCGAGCAGCACGCTCAGAACGCCGTCGAAGCGTCCGAGGCGTTGGAGAAGCTCTTCGCCGACTTCACCGACGTCGAGAACAAGGTCCGCGACATCCACGCGATCGAGCACTACGGCGACAAGCTCAACCACGAGATCGTTCGTCACCTAAACGAGACATTTGTCACTCCGCTCGACCGGGAGGACATCCTCGGGCTCGGCACGAAGATCGACGACATCACCGACGTTTGCTACGACGTCTCCGAGCTGGTGCTGCTCTTCAAGGTAAAACGAGTCCGGCCGGCCGCCCTGCGTCAAGCCAAGGTGCTGGTGAGCGCGGCGAAGGAGGTCCTCGTCATGCTTCGCAGCCTCGAGGGCCTCAAGGGCCTCGAGCAGCACTGGATCACGATCCACACACTCGAGAACGAGGCTGACCAGATCTGGCGCGAGGCGGTGGCCGAGCTCTTTGCCGGCACCGACGACGCAATCGAGATCGTCAAGTGGAAGGACATTCACTCGCTCGTAGAGGTGGCCATCGATCGCTGCGAGGACGTCGCCAACATCGTCGAGACCATCGTGGTGAAGCACAGCTAGCTTGGACAACGCGACCGTTCTTCTCGCCCTTGTCGTGCTGCTTGGGCTCATCTTCGAATTCGTCAACGGGTTCCACGACGCGGCGAACGCGATCGCGACGGTCATTGCTACCCGTGTTCTTACCCCCGCCCAGGCGATCCTCATGGCCGGGATCCTCAACCTCGCCGGCGCGCTCTCGGGCGAGGCGGTCGCGAAAACAGTGGGCAACGGGATCGTCGACGCGAAGGTCGTCACGCAGGATCTCGTCATCGCCGCTCTGGTTGGAGCGATCGTGTGGGACCTCATCACCTTCATCGCCGCATTGCCGACCTCGTCGAGCCACGCGCTGATCTTCAGCGTCATCGGCGCCGCGGTCTCGGTGCACGGAGTGGAGGTCATCATCGTTCCCGGCCTGCAGAAGACGTCGTTCGGGATCGTGTACTCGCCACTCGTCGCCTTCGCCTTCGGTTATCTGTTCATGCTCGCGATCTACTGGGCGCTCCGGAACGTCAGCTACCGATTCGTGAACCGTTTCTTCGGGCGCGCGCAGATCCTGTCGAGCGCCTATATGGCGTTCAGCCACGGCGGGAACGATGGGCAGAAGACTATGGGTGTGATCGCGCTGGCGCTTGCGGCATACGGTGCGGTGCCGAGTGGCTCCGGCTTCTACATCCCGGACTGGGTCAAGATCATCTGCGCGGTCAGCATCGGCCTGGGGACGGCGACCGGAGGGTGGCGAATCATCCGCACGATGGGCATGCGCATCACCGCGCTCAGGCCCGTCAATGGCTTCGCCGCCGAGACGAGCGCCGCGACCGTCATCGAGATCGCAACCCGGTTCGGCATACCGATCTCGACGACGCACGCGATCTCGGGGGCGATCCTCGGCGTCGGCGCGACCCGCAGGCTGTCGGCGGTCCGTTGGGGGATCGCGGGGCGCATCGTCACCGCGTGGGTGCTGACCATCCCCAGTTGTTTCGTGCTCGGATACGTCACCGCGACCGTCCTCCGCGCCGTCGGAGTGCATCCTTAGCGCGGTTTGGCCACCGCGAGTCGCACCCCCGATCGCACCCGCTACGTGCCGCCGTCGCTGCCACTGCCGCTACTGCGTCGGCAGCGACTCCTCGAGCGGCTCGCCGGTGCCGAGCGCCATCGCCTCACGCTCGTCCATGCGGCGGCGGGCTACGGCAAGACCACCGCGCTCGTTCAGTACGCCGACCTCCTACGCGCGTCGGGACGCCGTATGGCGTGGCTCACCCTGCAACGGAGCGATGACGATCCGCTCGTGCTCTTCGGCGATCTTGTCGGCGCGCTCCGTCGCGATCATCCGGAGTTTGGCGAGCACCTGACCGACTCGCTCGATCAAGGTCGGCGTCTCGATCGTCGCCTCGCCCAGCTCGCGGGCTCGCTCGCCGAGGAGCTGCCGCAGCTCGATGACGTCGTCATCTTCCTCGACGACCATCCTTCGCTGCGCGCCGTCGCCTCGCTCGCAGCGTTCGCCGACGAGCTGGTCGAGCAGCTGCCCGACAACGTGCACCTCGTCCTCGCGACGCGTCGAACGCCGCAGCTCGCGGGCCTCCCGCGCTGGCGACTTGCGGGCAACGTCCTCGACATCTCCGCGGCGGAGCTTGCCTTCACCCGACCCGAGACGATCGAGCTGCTGCGCGGCGAGTTCGCGCTTGACCTTCCCGAGCACGCGATCGATGCCATCTATGGGCGCACCGGCGGATGGCCTGCCGGCATCCGCCTGGCGGCCGCGTTCGTGCACGAGCGGGGCTGGCGCGAGCTTGGCGAGTTCCGCGGCAGCGGCGCGGAGCTCTATGCCTATTTCAACAACGAGGTCCTGAGCCGTTCATCGCGGGCCGACCAAGACACGCTCCTGCGCTGGTCGCTCCTGGAGCGGCTGGACGACGACGAGGGGGTGTCGGCGGGCGGTGCCACCGCGCAGCTGGTGAGCGCGCTCGAGCAAGCTGGCCTCGTATCGCGTGAGACCGGAGCCGGCGGAGGTCATCGCTTCCAGCCGCTCTTCGCGGAGTTCCTGCGCGCTCGTGCCCGCGAGCTTCTTCCCGCGGCGGCGATCGTCGAGCTACACCGCGCCTACGCCGAGCGCGCGCTGGCGCGGGGCGACATCGATCGCGCGATCGGACACCTGCAACAGGCCGGCGAGCACAAGCGCGCGGCGCAGCTGGTCCGCGATAACGGCGAGCGCGTCCTCGAGTCCAGCGAGGTAGCGACGCTCGGGCGCTGGCTCGACGGATTCCCGCCGGGGATCGAGCAGGGCCTCCCGTTCATCGTGCTCCTGCGCGGCCTGCTGCATCGCGTTCGCGGCGACTACGAGCGCGCGCTCGCGCAGTACCGCGACGCGATCACCGAGCTTCGCCGCGCGCGTGACGAGGATGGCCTCGCCCGCGGGCTGTTCTGGTCGGCGCAGGCGCTTCGCTACTTGCGGCGTCCGCGCGAAGCGCTCGAGCAGGCACGCGAGGCGCAGGGCCTTCTCGCCCCGGGCTCGTCGGCGCAGGCCGCGTGGCTCTGGCATCTCGTCGGCGGCGCCCACGCCGACCTCGGTGAGCTCGAGGAGGCGACCGCAGCGCACCTGCGCGCTGAGGCGATGTTCTCGCTCCTGGGCGACGCCGCGGGGCAGCTCGCCGAAGCGGTAGCGCTCGCGCAGCTGCAGCACTTGCTCGGCGATCTCGACGCGGCGCAGCGCACGTACTTGCGCGCGCTCGCGTTGCAGCAGCGAACCGGCGACGTCAGCGCGCTGTGTTGGGCCGAGAGCGGTCTCGTGGACGTACGCACGCGGCGCGGCGATATCGGCGAAGCGCTTGACACGCTCCGCCAGACCCTCGAGGTCGCGAGCGCGAACGATTTGCGCCTCGCCGAGGCCGCTATGTGCGCAACGCTCATGACCGTACACGCGCTGTCAGGGGAGCGCGGCGCCGTCGAAGAGGTGTACCGCGCCGGAGTCGAGCTCTGCCGCGAGCAAAGTGACGACCACGTGATCAGCGAGCTCCACGCGACCGCCGCGGAGCTGCGCGCGCTGCGCGGCGAGGCCGATACGGGACACGACGCGCTTCGCGCGGCTGAGGCGCTCGCTTCCGCATCGCCCGGTCCGCTGGCGGCGATCCGGACCGCACTCGCTCGCGGCACGCTTGCCGAGGCCGAAGGACGAAGCGAGGACGCGCGGACCGCATACGACGAAGCGCGCGCATCCGCGCAGCGCATCGGAGCGCGCTATCTGGCCACGAAGGCGACGCTCCTCGCGACCACGATGACCGAGGACCCTCAAGCGGTCGCGGCAGCTCTGCATGGCGTGGCCGCCGAGCGCTATCGGGACTTCTTGCTGCTTCGCCCGGCCCTCGCAGACGCGCTGCGCACGCGTCTTCCCGGGCTCGAGCTGCCAGCGGACGACACGCGCGCGCTTGCGACGCTGCTCCAGCCGGTCGAGGTCGCAGCGCCGTCGGCGGCGCCGCCGCTTCCCACCTCCGCCGCAGAGACGATCCAGGCTTTCGTGCTCGGCACGTTCGAGCTTCGCGCGAGCGGTGCGCGGATCAGCGACCGGGGGTGGCGCACCAGCAAAGCCAAGGAGCTATTCGCGCTGCTGCTCCTCGACCGACAGCGATTCGTCCCGCGTGACGAGCTCGTGGCGCAGCTCTGGCCGGACACCGACGTCGCCGCGGCGCTCTCGAACTTCCACTTCACGCTTCATGCGCTCCGCAAGGCGCTCGCGTCGGCCGGTGCCTCGGAGGCGACCGTGGTCGTTCGGTCAGATGCCGGTTACGGTCTCGCTCTACCCGCCTCGATCCATGTGGACCTCGAGGTCTTCCGTCGTTCGTTGCGACGGGGCCGCGAGGCGCGCGATGCGGGCCGATCGCGCGATGCGATCCAGCATCTGCGCGCGGCGGTCGCGGCACATCGAGGTCGTTTCCTCGCGGACCTGACCGCTCCATGGATCGAGCGCCAGCGGGAGGAGACCGATCGTCAGCTCGTCGCCGCGGCGAAAGAGCTCGCGACCCTTGAGCTCGATTGGAAGGAGCCGAAAGAGGCGATCCGGCCGCTCGAGAAGCTTCTCGAACGCGAGCCGTACGACGAAGAAGGGCACCGCCTCCTTATGAGGGCACACCACGAGTCCGGTGACTCAGCGCTCGCCGTGCGCCATTACCAGGCTCTCGAGGCGATGCTCCGGCGCGACCTCGGCGCCGAGCCGGAGCCCGCGACGCGCGAGCTGTACCTGCGGATCAAACGCGCCAGCTAATCAACCTGCATTAGCCGCGCTGTCCACTCGGAGCGCCGCCTCCTCCAACTGATGGAGACCGTCGGGTCGCCCGTGTCGCTTGCGTGTCGACCCTCGCCCGCACCCTCGGCAAACCATTGCGCGGTCGCCTGTCTTGGTGAACATCACCCACACAGGGGATGACCTCCGCTGGAGCTGTAGGTAGTACTCGGGTGGGAGTTCTGGGGGAAATGACACGGCGGTTGGGTGAGGTGCGAGGGCGTATCGCGACGATGGTCGCGGCGCTCCTTCTTATCGCGACGCTGCTTCCCGGGACCAACTGGACACTTGCCCCCCTTGACCCCGCGTTCGCTTCCGGCGGCTACGCGCTCATCAGCGTGGGCCGCGGAGCCGCCGGAGCGGTCGCGGACGAAGCCCGCGCACTCGGCGCCGACGACGTCGCGTCGCTCGATTCGATCGACGTCGTTTCCGCACGGGTCACGTCTTCAGCGCTCGACAGCCTGCGCCGTGACGCGCGTGTGGCCTTCATCGCATCCGACGCGATCGTGACGGCCGCCTCCGACGAGAAGCACTACGAGAGGCCGCAGGGCAAGCCAAGCGTCGGCAACGAGGCGATCGGCGCGCGGCAGGCCTGGAGCACCGCGACCGGACGAGGGATCGTCGTCGCGCTCATGGACACGGGCATCGCCGATCATCCCGACCTCGCGGGCTCGGTCGTCGCGCGCGTCGATTTCGTGAACGACGGCGCCACGTCGCTCGATCCAGGCGGCCACGGGACGTTCCTCGCCGGGCTGATCGCGGCGCACGGCCGCACCTTCAGTGGCGTCGCACCGGACGCGAAGCTCATCAGCCTGCGGGTGCTGGATGCGCAGGGACGCGGCACGATGCATTCGGTGCTCGCGGCGTTCGATTGGGTGCTCCACAACCGCGCCGCGTACCACGTAAAGGTGCTGAACCTTTCGTTTGGCGCTCCGCAGACGACGACCTATCACCGGACTCTGCTCGCGGGCGTCGTCGAGTCGGCTTGGTTCGCCGGCGTCACCGTCGTCACCGCCGCCGGCAACGACGGCCCGAAGCCAGGGACGGTCGCCATGCCCGGGGCCGATCCGTTCGTCGTGACCGCGGGCTCGTTCGACGATCAGGGAACGACCAATCCGAACGACGATCGCGAATCCGCCTTCAGCAGCCGCGGTCCGACGCTCGACGGATTCGCGAAGCCCGACGTCCTCGCTCCCGGCGAGCACGTCATGTCGCTTCGCGTGCCGGGAACCTCGCTCGACAGGTCCGAGAACGGCGGAAGCGGCTACGCACGCCTCTCAGGCACGTCTGCGTCGAGCGCGTTCACGAGCGGCGCCGCCGCGCTCGTTCTGCAAGCGCACCTGACCTACACGCCGACAGAGGTAAAGGGCGCGCTCGTGGCGGGCGGCCAGCGCATCGTCGGGACACGGACGCCCGGCCTCGACGCAGCCGGTGCACTCGTCGCGCGGCCGGCGCGTGCGAACGCCGGACTCATCCCTTCCCTCGTCCTGGTGACGATGCTGAAGGCGACCGGCGCGCTCGACGGGAGCGGGACGACCTGGGAAGGGATCAGCTGGGAAAGCGTGAGCTGGGAGAGCGTGAGCTGGGATGTAGTGAGCTGGGAGGGGATCGCATGGGAGAGCGTGTCGTGGGACACCGTGTCGTGGGACGTCTGCGAGGCGATCCGATGACCGGGAACGGACGCATCAACCTCTACGTCGGGACCGTTGCTGCCGCCGGACTGGTAGGGCTCGTCGCCAGTTCGCGGCTCGAGTCTCTCCGCGCGATCGATCCGCTCATGCTCGCGGTCCTCGTTCTCCTCGCGGTCGTCGCCCAGCGCGTCCCGGTATTCCTGTTCCGCTCGAGCGCGATCTCGGTCTCGTTCGCGGCGGTGATCGCAGCGTACGTTCTCTATGGCACCGGCGCGGCGGTCTGGGTGAGCCTCGCGCAAGCGGTGGTGAACTCGGTGACCCCACGCCGCAAGCCGCTGCGCAAGATGGCCTTCAACTTCGGCTCGTTCGCCGTTTCGGCGTATCTCGCCGGAGAGATCTACCGCTTGAGCGGCGGCAGTACGCCACCGACCGCGATCGCGCCCACGCTCATCGGCGTCGGCATTTCGGCCGCGGCGTACTTCATCGTCAACACCTCGCTCACGGCGGCGGCCATCGCCATGTCCGAAGCCCAGAGCGTGCTCGCGGTATGGCGCACCAACTACAGCTGGATGCCGGTGAACTTCGGCGCGACGGCGATCCAGGGGGCGGCGCTCGCGCTGGCCTATCAGGCCCTCGGAATGTTCGGCGTGTTCGTGTTCACGGTCCCGCTCTGCGTGGCCTGGTACTCGTTCCGGCTCTACATGGGCAAGTCCACCGAGGTCCGCCAGCGGAACGAGGAGCTCAGCACGGTCAACGAGCTCCTGCGCCAGACGAACGATCGGCTCGAGGAGTCGCACCTCTCGGTGATCGGCGCGCTCATCGGGGCGCTCGAGGCGAAGGAGGAGCACCTCAGCGGGCATGCGGCGACGACGATGCACTACTCGGTCGAGGTCGGACGAAAGCTCGCGCTCGGTGCGGACGAGATCGCGGCGATCAAGCTCGGCGCGCTCTTCCACGACGTCGGAAAGATCGGCATCGCCGAGTCGCTGCTTACCAAACCGGCCGAGCTTACCGAGGACGAGTGGGTCGAGATGCGGGCTCACCCAACCATCGGCGCGAGCCTCCTCGGCAACGTGCCGATGCTCGACCGGATCCGGCCGATCGTGCTCGCGCACCACGAGAACTTCGACGGCACCGGCTATCCCCAGGGGCTGAAGGGCAACGAGATCCCGCTCGCCGCGCAGATCATCTCGGTTGCCGACGCGTACGACGCGATGACCAGCGAGCGGCCCTACCGCCTGGCGCTGCGGCCGAAGCAGGCGTTGCGCGAGCTGCGCGCTAACGCCGGCACGCAGTTCAACCCCGTCGTGGTGGAAGCGTTCATCCAGGTGGTCATCGAGGAGCGCCGTCGCGCGGCGCGAGGCAAGGGAACGGTCCAGCCGCACCAGCACATGTACGAGCAGGCGCTCGAGGCCGTGAAGGTCGCGAGCTAGGGAGGATCAGCAGGATGAAGTCAGTCAAGAAGGTCGTCTTCGTTGCGGTGCTCGCCGTCTCGTTCTTCGCGATGGCCGGCACCGCGTGGGCCGGGGACGGTGATGTTCCTGACCCGGCCGGCGTCAGTTGGGAGTGGAACCCCGTCGGGCTCGACTAGGCGTCCAGCAAATCGACGCGTCACCTTGGCGTCGGACGGTTCGGTGACGCGCGCTATCTAGGCCCCAGCGAACTCCGGCAGGCTGAAGAGATCCTCGAGCGATTGAACGACGTGGTCGGGCACCGCATCCCCGCTAGCCCGATTGACCGATCCCGCCTCTGTGAGGCCGGTGGTGATGAGCACTCCGGTCGCGCCGACGCGATGCGCGGCGACCATGTCGTATTCGGTCGAATCTCCGACGACCACGACGCGGTCGCCGTTCTTTCCCGCTCGCCGGATCACCTCCGCGAAGAGAAAAGGCTCGGGTTTGCCGATACAGACCGCGCGCGCGCCGGTCGCGACCTCGATGGCCGCGACGATCGTGCCCGCGCCCGGTAGAAGACGGCCCTCCACCGGATAGGCGCGGTCGCGGTTCGAGCACACCAGGTGCGCCCCGGCGAGGACGGCGCGCTGCGCCTCGGCGATCTTGGCGTACGTGAGATGAAGATCGAGCCCGATGACGACCGTGTCGGGTGGCGGTGGAAGCTCCAGCGATACGAGGTACCGCCGCATCGCGGCCGGATCCCGGCCGTCGGCGGCCGCGTCGGGCGGCGGTGCGTTTCCGGGGAGCTCCGAGGCCGCGCGGACGTGGATGCCGACTGCGCGGATCTCTTCGCGGAGCCCATCCGCGCCAACGACGAACACATCGTTCGGCCGCGGCTCGCGCCGCTCGAGGTAGTGCGCCGTCGCGTACGCGCTCGTGACGATCTGGTCGCGTTCCCCGCCGAGACCGAGATCGGCGAGGCGACGAAGGTAGTCATCGCGCGTGGCGGTGGAGTTGTTCGTCGCGAAGTACACGCCCCAGCCGGCTCGTCGCAGGCGGTCGAGCGACTCGCGCGCGTAGGGCAACACGTTCGCACCGCGATAGAGCACGCCGTCCATGTCGAAGATCGCGATCGGCACTGGCGCGAAAGTAGCGCTTAGCGCGGGCGCCCTTGCGTGTCGATCGCGGTGCCCGCGTCGGGCGGCGTCCCCCGGCGCACGCGCTTTCCGCCGCGGTCGCGGTATGTCCGCCACGCGCGGCCGGCGAGGTTCTCGCCGTGATGTTCCTCGACGTAGGCATCGATGCGCGCGAGGACGAGCGCGATGAGCGCCGCGAGGATCGCGCGCCAGAGCGCGAAGAAGATGAGCCGAAGGCATCCGACGAGGCAGCAGCCCACGGCTTAGGTGGGTACCCCGGTCTGGACGATGGGGAGCGTGTGCAACGCGCGAGGGACGAGCAAGACGGATGCCCTCGCGGGCCGGCCGATGTGCTCGTATGCCAGATCGAGCGCCTCCTCGACGTCGACCGCGGCGCGAAGCTTCGCCAGCCGCACGACCTCGGGCGCCTCGGATGCCGCGACGATCACGGCGCAGTGCTGCAGCGTCAGCGCGACCATGACCGCGCGCTGCTCACCGCCGGCGAAATGCTCGCGCGCTTCTTCGACGACGGCGGCCGGCGACGCGGCACGCTCGAGAGCCGCGAGAAAGCGCTGCTCCCCGGTCCCCTCGCCCGCTCCTTCTTCGAGGCGCGCCGCGATGATGATCGCGCCGCCCTCCCGGACCACCGGCGTCGGGGCAAAGCGCAGGTAGGTGGCCGCACGCGAGGCCTGATACAGGTTCACGTCCTTGGGATGGCCTACCCCGGCGATCACGATGTCGTACTGCTTCGCGATGGGACGTGTGTAGAGCGCGGCGGCCTTCGCGGCGAGCTCCGCGAACACCGCGTCGGGATCGCCCGCGGCGATCGCGACCACGCGCTCGCGATCATCGGTGACGACGTTGATGCAGAAGGCGAGCCCCGCACGCCGCGCCAGCTCGCGGACCGTGTCGTGGAACGGATTGCCTTCGACCTTCGCGAGCCGCACTCCCGGATCCTCGAGGAAGCGCATTCCGTGGGTTGCCGTGATCGTGGGCTCGCCTGCGCAGCCGATCGCGACCGTCTTGGGTCCGCCCGAGTACCCCGCGTACTGGTGCGGCTCGACGATCCCGGTCGCGACGACGAGCTCGGCCTCCTTGATGAGCTTCTGCGTGAAGCCTGGCACGCCGTAGGGCTCGATCGCGCCGAGGTCGGCCCATTTCGCGGGATCGCGACCGTCCGAGTCGACGACACGGACGCGGTCGACGGCGCCGCCGAGCTTCTCGCGCTTCTCGGCTTCGGTCGTCGCCCGGTGCAGGCCGATCGCGACGATGACCGTGATGCGCTCGTCGGGAATGCCACCACGATTGAGCTCATCGAGCAGGGGCGGCACGAGGACCGCGTCGGGTGAGGCGCGCGTGAGGTCGGTGACGCCGATGATCGCTCGAGCAGCGGGGCCGCGACGGATCGCCTCCGCGGCAAGATCGGCCAAACCCGCCGACCCGAGCGGCGACGCGAGCGCACGGCCTGTCGCCACCGTCAGATCTGCGACCGGCGTGGCGGACGCGGACTCGACGACGTCGACGTCGAACCATGGCTGGACCATGAACTCGAGCTCGCCGTCGCCGTAGGGGACCGAGAGGTAGCGAGGTCGTTCGGACACGGCTAGGAAGACTAGCCGCGCATGAGGTCAGACCCCGACGCCGAGCAAGCGGAGCACGACGAGGATGACGACGAGCACGAGGATCAGGTGCACCCCGTTGCCCGCCCATCCGCTTGTCGAGACCGCTGGACCCGTCGCGTAGAAGCGGCCACGACCGAAATATCCGAGGAGCCAGAGAATGAGCAACACGACGATGAGCAGCTCGATGAGTCCCATATGAGCGCCTCCTTCGCGGATTGGGTAAGCACGGCCGATGCCGTGCGCGCCACGCCCAAGAAGCTCGAGAAACATGCCGCGCTGGCCCGCTACCTGGGCGCGCTAGACGATCCCGATCTGGTCATCGCCGCGCGGCTGCTCGCAGGCGCTCCGTTCCCACGACGCGACGAGCGGGTCCTCTCAGTCGGCTGGAGCGCGCTCTCCGACGTCCTGCTCGAGCGCTCGGGCAAGTCCGGGAGCGATATGGCCGAGTCGTACCAGCGCTACGCCGATCTCGGCGACGTCGCAGCCGATCTCATCTCCGAGAGCCCGAGGACCGGAGAACCGCTGTCGCTCGCGGACGTTGCCGAGACGTTCGATCGCATCGCCGCAGCGCGCGGCGTCGCGCCCAAGCGGGAGCTGCTGCGCGCGCTCGTCGCCCGCGCGAACGCCGACGAGGCCCGCTATCTGGTGAAGATCGTCAGCGGGGAGACGCGCATCGGGCTGCGCGAGGGCTTGCTCGAGGACGCCATCGCGCGCGCCTTCGGGCGCGAACGTGAGGAGGTCGGCCGCGCGCACATGCTCACCGGCGACATCGGCGATACGGCGCTCCGCGCGCGGCACGGGACCCACGGCGAGCCCACGCTCGCGCACTTCTCGCCGATCGGCGTGATGCTCGCGACACCGGTGCTGCAGCTGGAGGAGGTCGGAAGACGCTTCCCGCCGCCCTACGTGGTGGAGGACAAGTACGACGGTATCCGGGCGCAGGTCCACAAGGCCGGCGATCGCGTCGAGCTCTACTCGCGGACGATGGATCGGATCACGCATCGCTATCCCGAGCTGGTCGGGCCGCTGCTCGGGGTGCCCGGGAGCTACGTCATCGACGGAGAGATCCTCGCGTTCTACGAGGGTCGCGCGGTGCCGTTCACCGACTTCCAGACGCGCCTGGGGCGCAAGAGCGTCGCCGACGAGCTCCGCACGAAAATGCCGGCGAGCCTCGTCGCATTCGATCTTCTCGAGCGCGATGGCCGAGGGCTCCTCGATCGGCCGCTCGCCGAGCGTAGCGACGCGCTGCGTGAGATCCCGTTTGCTCCGCCGGTCGTGTTCCCCGAGCACCGGCGGCTGGCCGAATCCGGGACCGACCTCGTCGCCGCACTCGAGCGCGAGTTCGCGGCGTCGCGCGAGCGGGGCAACGAAGGCTTGATGGTCAAGGACCCGCGGTCGCCGTACCGCCCCGGCCGTCGCGGCATGGAATGGCTCAAGGTGAAGCGGGCGCTGCGCACGATCGACGTCGTCGTGACCGGCGTCGAGTGGGGCCACGGCAAACGTCGTGGTGTGCTCTCGGACTACACCTTCGCGGTCCGCGACGGAGAGCGGCTCCTCAACATCGGCAAGGCCTACTCGGGGCTGACCGACAAGGAGATCGCGGAGATGACGAAGTACTTCCAGGAGCACACCGTCCGCGACTACGGTCGGTTCCGAACGGTCACGCCGGACACGGTCATCGAGGTCGCCTTCGACCAGATCCAGCCGAGCGATCGCCACGAGTCGGGATACGCGCTTCGCTTCCCGCGGATCGTGCGGCTCCGCCCTGACAAGCCGGTGAGCGAGATCGACACGCTCGACGAAGTGCGGCGGATCGCGGGCCGCTGAGCGTCACGGAGCCATGAGGGTAGGGCCTGGCCATACCCCAAACGCACGAGGCCTCGATAATCGCTGAGAGATGAGATGGCACCGCTGAGCGAGGCCGAGCAGCTCACGACGCTGCTCGAGCTCCAGCGCGACCTCGCTCTCGAGGCCAACGTCGACAAGGTCCTGTTGCGAATCACGCTCGCGGCGACGCACATGCTGGACGCGGACCGGGCGACGCTGTACGTCGTCGACCAGGCCAAGAACTTGATCTGGTCGCGCGTCCTCACGGAGGGCGGCGAGCGCGGTGAAAGCGTGGCCCAGATCCGGGAGATTCGCCTCCCGCTCGATGGCCGCGGCCTCGCGACGGAGGTCGCCCGGAACGGTCACCTCCTGCGGATCGACGACCCGTACGACGATCCACGGTTCGATCCGAGCGTGGATGCGCGCACCGGCTACCGCACGCGGTCGATCCTCGTCGTGCCGATCGATTCGCGCGACCGGCGCCGCCTCGGCGTGCTCCAGGCGGTGAACCACAAGGATGGCCCGTTCCACCCGGAGGAGGAGCGCTACGCCGTCGCGCTCGCGAGCTCCGCCGGCGTGGCGCTCGAGTACGTCCAGTTGTCGACCGAGCTCGCGGCAGAGCGGCTTCGCGTGGTCAAGGTCGCCGAGGAGGAGCGCCACCGCCTCGCGCGCGACCTCCACGACGGCGTCGCGCAGACGCTCGCGAACGCCGCGCTTGGGATCGAGCTCGCAGAACGCCGTGCCAAGCAGGACGTGTCGGGCGCCCTCTCGGATCTTGAGCAGCTTCGCGGTCGGCTCGTCGAGTCGCAAAAGGGTCTGCGCGACATCCTCTTTGCCCTGCGACCGGTCATGCTCGAAGACGGCGGACTCGCGCCCGCGGTCCGCGCACTGGTAGACCGGATCGACGGAACGAATGGCTCTAAGGTGATTGCGCGGCGGGTCGACGCGCCCGACCGGCTCGCGCCGGAGGTCGAGGCCGGGGCGTTCACGGTCATTCGCGAAGCCGCGAACAACGCCGTCAAGACCGGACGCGCGCCGCAGGTGGCGATCGACGTCTACGAGGAAGGCGGGCAGGTGATCGCGATGGTCGAGGACAACGGCAAGGGCTTCGATGTCGGCGCAACGCTCGCCGATTACGGCTCGCGCGGGAGCCTCGGCTTGCTCCAGATGCGAGAGTCCGCGCGGCTCATCGGGGCACAGCTTTCGCTCGACTCGAGCCCTGGTCAGGGGACGCGGGTCCGGCTGACCATCCCAGTCCAGTGAACGATCCGGAGTCGGAGGTCGAGCGTCGCCGCACTGCCGGCCGGCGGCGCGACGACGTTCCGCTGGCCTCGGCTGCGTTTGCCGAAGCGTTCGTCGCGCTGACCGACGGCATCATCCTCACCGACCCCGACGGCCGGATCGTCAGCGCGAATCCCGCGGCCTTCCGGATCCTCGGCGAGGACGCGCTCGTCGGCCAGGTCTTCGAAGAGCTGCTGCTGGTGACCGGCGCTACCAAGGTCCAGGACACAGAAGGGCACCTCGTTCGCCGGGCCTGGTTCCCGCGCGAAGAGCGCATGGGGGTGCTCGAGATCGTGACGACCGCTCTGCCGGCTAGCCGCGCGCTTCATACCGTGCGCGACGTCACGTCGCAGGCGGAGCTGCTCCGGCTCAAGGAAGAGTTCCTCATGGAGGTGGCTCATGAACTGCGCACGCCGATCGCTGCGCTGGTCGCCTCGGTCGATCTCGTCGTCGAGGACGCAATGACGATGCCGCGCGAGCAGCTCACCGTCCTCGCAGGCACGCTCCGCCGCAGCGGGCTTCGCCTCGAGCACCTCGTGGAGAACCTTCTCAACGCGGGAAGCATCGAGGCCGGCACGTTCCAGGTCCGCGCGGCGCCCGCGAGCCTTCGCCACTCGCTGTCGGAAGCGCTCGCCTTCGTCCAGCCAATGCTCGAGTCCAAAGGCCAGGAGCTCGCGACGGACCTCCCGCCGGACGCCGACCGGGTCATGGCCGACGAGCGCCGGACCACGCAGGTCTTCGCTAACCTCATCTCGAACGCCAGCAAGTACGCGCCGGAGGGCACGAAGGTCACTATCCGCGCCCAGACAGCCGATGGCTTCGTCCGCGTGACCGTCGCGGACGAGGGGCCGGGCATCCCGTTGGACGAGCAGAACCGCCTCTTCCAGCGCTTCTTCCGCTCGCGGACGGTCCGCGAGCAGGCTGGCGGACTTGGCCTCGGCCTTTCGATCTGCAGGGCGATCGTGCACGCCCAGGGCGGCAACATCGCGATCGAGAGTGGGCCTGGGCATGGAACATCCGTACACTTCACAGTCCCAAAGGCGCGGCAACTAGCGGAGGAGGCAGGAAGCTCTTGAAGCTGTTGGTCGTCGACGACGATCGCGACCTCGTCGAGCTCCTCGAATACGCGCTCCGCCGCGAGGGCTACGACGTCGCGCGGGCGTACGACGGCGAGAGCGCGGTGGAATCGGTCACGCGTGAGAAGCCGGACCTGGTGATCCTCGACATCAATCTTCCGAAGCTCGCGGGCTTCGTCGTGCTCGAGCGCATCCGCCACAACGACGAGCACGTCGCCGTGCTGCTTCTTTCCGCGCGTCAGGACGAGAGCGACATCTTGCGCGGGTTGCAGCTCGGCGCGGACGACTACATCACCAAACCGTTCCGGCCGAAGGAGCTCGTCGCGCGAGTGAAGGCGATCCTGCGGCGCTCGGTGCGAACGCGCGGGCGACCAGCACCCGCGATCTACAAGACCGGCGACCTCATCCTCGATGAGGCGACGCATCAGGTGAAGGCCGACGGCGTTCCCGTGCATCTCTCGCCTACCGAGTTCAAGCTGCTCCGTCACTTCATGGCCAATCCCGGGCGCGTGCTGACGCAAGAGGAGATCCTCGAAGGTGTCTGGGGCTACGACGCGGACGTCGGCGGGGATCTCGTGAAGCTGAACGTCAGCCGACTACGGCGAAAGCTTGGCGCCGACGGCAAGCCGCGCGACGTTATCCAGACCGTGCCCGGCGTCGGCTATCTGTTCCGCGGCGCGGACGGTGGCGTGATCCGCGAGGAGGCCCGGCCCCGCTAGCTAGCTGAGGTCTCCCGAGACGTAGGTCACACCCTGAGTTCGTAGCCAGCGCTCAGGACTGAGGCCACCGAGTGCGATGTGCGGACGTTCGGCGTTGTAGTAGGCGAGGTAGAGCGCGATCGCAAGGTGGCGCTCTTCCTCTGATCGGAACTGGTCCGCGTACAGGCACTCGCGCTGGATCGTGCCGTTCAGACGCTCGACCCGGCCATTCGTCCACGGGTGGTAGGGCCTGGTGCGGGTATGACGCAGCCCGAGCGCGGCGCAGTGCTCACGGAAGGTCCGTCGATATCCGGAGCCGTTATCGGTGAGGACGCGCTGCACGCGGATCCGCCGAGCGTCGAAGAACGCGACCGCCGCGGATATGAAGGCGCTGGTGTCGACGTTGCCGCTGCCCGCACGCAGTTGAACGAAGGCCAGGCGACTTGCCAGATCGATCGCCACGTGCAAATGCCGCCAGCCCACCCGGTGACGCCCGCGGCTGCTCACCCCCGGATGCCGGCCGCCACCGCGGTCCAGTCGGCCCAAGCTCTTGATGTCAATCGCGATGAGCTCGCCCGGTGCGAGCGTCCCGAAGTGCCCGAAGCTGCGTCGCGGCTTGGGAAACAGATGGGCCAAGCGGTGCGCACCGTGGCGCCGCAGGATGCGATGCACCGTACTGACCGGGACGCCCAGCCAGGGACCGATTCGGTCCGGACCCCAGCGTTGCTCGACCCGCAGCGCCAGGACCGTGGCCTCCAGGGCATCGCTCGAGCGGCGCGGCGAGCGATGCGGTCGGCACGAGCGGTCGGCGAAGTCCGGAGCCCGCCGTTGCCAACGCGCGACGGTTCGCCGGCTCACGCCCATGTTCCGT
>Ga0209805_1000221_pt1 | contig 34770 bp, 32 predicted proteins | sample GraSoiAngelo_148_FD_185905 | JGI IMG/M metagenome (GOLD analysis project Ga0209805, IMG submission 185905) | Grasslands soil microbial communities from the Angelo Coastal Reserve, California, USA - 14_1009_09_20cm (SPAdes) (version 2) | ecosystem: Environmental > Terrestrial > Soil > Grasslands ...
CGAGGTCACCATGTCCTGGCAGGACGGCGATGTATTGGCGGCGAGCGAGAATGCGGCGAACGAGACCACGTCGCCCGCGGCGAGCGCGATCGCCGGGTCGTTGCGCCAGGTATCCAGGTTTGCGGGTGCCGTGGTGAACCGCAGGGTATCGACGGCCGGTTGCGTCACGGTGCCGGCGCGTCGCTCCAGCGCAGGGATCTGCGAGTGCCAGACGGCGCGCCAGGATGCGTTGTGCGTCACGCCCGGCTCGAAGGTGGTGGGATCGAGGGTGAGGACCGGTGGGTTGGTGACCGGGTTGCTGTATGTGGGCACCTGAAGGACCGTCGGCACGAGGCCCTGGTCGTTCGCCACCGTGTACCGGTTCGTGGTCACGAATCGGCGCAGGGGGACTTCGATGACGTAGGTGTTGCCGTCGGTGGCGCTGACCGCTGCCAGCAACCCGAAGAGTTGGATGGGCGGCGGGCAGTTGAGCACCGCGCAGAGGGGCGTGCAGGGCGCGGCCGTGCAGAGGGTCAGGTCCGGCGGCGTCGGTTGGGAGCGGGGCTTGATCGCGCGCAGGAACGTTCCTTCGCGCGTCAACCCGTTGCCGGGAAGCGAGAGGGGCTGCATCGGTTCCGCGACGTCCTTCGTCGGATCGAAGGGCGGAATGGGGACGATCCCCTTGAGGACCAAGCCCCGACCGGTCCCCGCGAAGAGCACGCCTCCGGGATCGAGCGTCTGGCCTGCCTGCACGGTCGCGAGCGGCTCGACGACCATCATGAGAAGCTCGCCTGCCGGCCGCGTCCGCGCCTGGCCGCTCGCGTCCTGGTCGTACCAGCGCGGGCTGAGGGCGACGGATCGCACCTGGCGCCCGCCCGCGCTGATGCGATCCATCGTGCAAGGTCCCCCCGCGACGCTGCTGGTCTGGACGGAGACCACGCCGTCCCCAGCCCCGTCCGCCACGTAGACCTGCCCATCGTCCCCGGGAACCACGGCGAGCTTCGTCGGCACGACCGGGTCGAGCGTGCAGCGTCCGCGGATCGAAGGGACCTGCGCAAAGCCGCTGCCGTCGAGGGCGACGTCGAGCACCACCAGCTCCGAGCGGGTGGCGGCGAAAGCGGTCACCGGCTGTCCCGCGTCCGCGCTGACCTCGATATCGAGATCCGGATCGACGGGATTGGCCGCCACGACGTCGACGACCGGACTCTCCAGCGTTCCCCCATCCGCGGCCGTGCCTGACAGGTCGAGGTACTGGACAGGGCGCGGCACGCCGCCGCTCGACTGCGTCTCGATCAAGCTGCGCGCGTCCACGATGGCCAGGCTGGAACCTGCTGACCCCGCATCAGGAGGGGTTTGCGACCCGGTCACGAGGGCCACGCCCGCGGAGCCTCCGTCGGCGCGGCTGAGGCGCACGCCGGCGATCCGCATCGGCCGATCGCCCGTCTCGATGCTCGCGGGGAACACCCGGATGGGAGCGGGCACGAACTGGCGGTCCTCGCCTGAGGGACACGTATCCGCCGGATCGATCCCGCCGTCCAGGAGCAACGGGCCGTTGCAGAGTTGCAGCGCGCGCAGGCCGTCGCGGCCGGTGTCGGCGATGAACAAGACGTCGCGATCGCCCGCCCCGGTCGCGGCGAGGCCGGTCGGCGCGGTGAACTGGCCCGCGGCCACCGTGGTCGCGTTCGACGTGCAAGCGATCGCGAGAAGGGACAGGAGCAGCAGCGCTCGATTCATCAAGGGCAGCTCCCGGCGAGGGCGCGGAGCGCCGTCTTCGAGGGACTGTCCTTCGGCACCTCGATGAGCGCGACGCGGCAAGCACCGAACACGCTCACGGCGAGGCACGCGGAGGCCGGCTTCGATGCCGGGCAGTCGATGTTCTGGATGCTGAAAGGCGAATCGCCCAGCCGGTCCACCTGCGCCACGACCTGGTCCGTGCCGGTATCGAAGATGGAGACGGCGTCGAGCCGTTCCGCCACGATGGCGAGCAGCGGCGGGGCGGTGCCGCGATCGATGCGGACCATGTCGGACGGGGAGATCGGCAATGGAACGACCTCGCGGACCCGCGGCGCGACCGAGGGTTGCGCCGGAAGATCGATCACGACCAGCGAATCGGGATTGCGCATCGTCGCCCACAGCGTCAGCGGCGGTCCGGAGGGAGTGGCAGGCGGGTCGGGAATGTCGAGCAAAAGCTGGGTCGTGTACGTGCTGAGCACGTCGGCGTGCAGGTCGAGGAGGTACAGCGCCGCCGCGCTTGCGGCGTCGACGTTGAGGATACGCAAGTAGTTCGTCCCGATGCCGACGCACAGTCCGGTGCCCGGCTCGCCGGAGCCGAAGCTCGTGGACCTCTGGTAGCAGCCGCTCAGGTAGAGCTCCCGGCGGGCCTGGTCGAACACCATGGGCCCGACGCCGTACCCGCTGCCCGCAGCGCCGCCGACGAACAGGGACCCCGCCGGCATCGTGAACAGGAGCTTCGAGGGATCCTGCATGCTCAGCGCGGCGACCGCCGTGCTGGTGATGATTTGCCCGTTGCTGATGGAGTCGATGTGGGGAATGATCGACGAGACGAAGAGAACGCTCTGAGCGTTCGACGTTCCGGGCGGCAGGCTGTCGCCGGCGGCGATGGCATAGGGTCCGTCGACGCCCGCCGGCGTGAGATCGATGATGCCGCTGCGGCAATCCTTGCGCGCATCGTCGCCTGCATTGGGCGGGCAACCGAGGGATCCGCCGGGGCCGACGCGAACGGCATTGATCCTCCCGCTGTCTCGCGAGCCGGTGTATGCGGCCGTCTTGTCGGTGTTGAGGACCAGCGGCCCCGCGTAGTTGCCGATCATGACGGCATCCAGGAACTTGTCTTGCGGGATCTGGGGGTTGCAGGCGGGATCCGGGCTTGGGACGCTACAGTCCAGATCCGCCCCGAAGAGCGAATCCAGGTACGTCCGGTCGATGCTGACGACCGTGCCGGCCTCGAAGGCCCGGTTGAAGTTGCCATTCGCGACCAGCAGCACTCCCCCGTCGGCTTGTGCCAGGCCGGTGGGAAAGAAGAGCCGCGTGGGCTGCCGTCCGTTCGGACCGAACGGCGGAGGCAGGAGCTCGGGCGGGTTCGTGTTGCAGCCCAGCAGCAGCGCCGCCGCGACGATCGCGCTCCTCTTCATGCGAGCGGCCTTCCTAGGACCGCTCGCCTGCGGGGTCAAGATGATTTCTCGACCTGCAGGCGGGAGAAGTCGGCGAGGGGAGCAAAAAGCTCCTGCAACGCCCGCAGCAGCGCGAGGCGGTTGTCGCGCTGGGCGGCCTCGGGATCCATCACCATCACCTCGTCGAAGAAGCGGTCGACGACCGGCCGCAGCTCGGCGAGCGCCGCGTACGCCGCGAGGTAGTCCTCCTTCTCCGCCAGGGCAGCCGAGACGCGGGCGCGGCTCTGCTCGAGCGCGGCCGCGAGCGCCTTCTCCGATGGCGTCTTGCAGAGCCGCTCGTGGAACCCGACCGGAGCGATCCCCTTCTGCTGCGCCTGCAGGAGGATGTTGCCGATCCGCTTGAACGCCGAAGCGGTCGCCTCGAACTGCGCGCGGCTCTTCTCCTTGACCGTCTGCAGGGCGGCGAGGCGTTTGTCGAGGGCGACCAGATCGCGAGCGCCGGTATGCAGAACGGCCTGGATGGAATCGGGTTGGGCGTTGTCGCGCAGGAGCACCTCGAGCCGCGCGAGAAGGAATTGCCACACCCGCTCGCGGATCGTCCGATCGTCCTTCCCGTGCAGCTTCTGCGCCGCGCGCAGCGCTTCATCCATGTCGAACCGGTACGCGCGGGCGAGAGTCACGCGCAGGATTCCGAGCGCGGCGCGCCGCAGGCCGAAGGGGTCGGCGGTGCCCGTCGGCTCTTTTCCTAGCCCGAACAGGCCGACGAGCAGGTCGAGCCGGTCGGCGATGCCGAGGAGCGCCCCGACGTCGCCGGAGGGCAGCCGGTCCTCCGCGCCGCGCGGCAGGTAGTGCTCGAAGATCGCCTCCGCCACCGCCGGCTCGACGCCTTCCTGCAGCGCGTAGATGCGGCCCATGGCGCCCTGCAACTCCGGGAACTCGCCCACCATGCCGGTGGTGAGGTCCGCCTTGCACAGCTCGGCCGCCTCCGCGAGCTGGCGGGGATCGCCGCGGCCCGTGGCGCCGTGCAGCCAGAGGGAAAGCTCGCGCAGGCGCTGGACTCGCTCGAGCTCGGTGCCGACCCCTTGCAGGAAGGTGCGGCGTCCCAGCTTCTCCAGCCGCGAGCGGAGCGGGACCTTGCGATCCTCGTCGAAGAAGAACTTGCCGTCGGAAAGACGGGCGCGCAGGACGCGCTCGTAGCCTCTGCGGCTCACCGCGGGGTCGCGCACCTTGGTGTTCGAGATCGCCACGAAGGCCGGGAGGAGCTCGCCTTTCTCGTCCTGCACCGCGAAGTACTTCTGGTGTCCGCGCATCTCCGAAACGAGCACCTCGGGCGGCAGCTGCAGGAACTCCTTGGCGAAATATCCGGCGATGCCGAACGGCTCCTCCACCAGCCCGGTCACCGTCTCGAGGAGCTCGGGATCGGGCCTCGGAACCCCTCCTGCCTCGTGGGCGGCCCGGGCCGCCTCCTGGGCGATCCGCTGGCTGCGCTCCGCCCAGTCGGCGAGGACGTGTGCCTTGCGCAGCGCGTTGACGTAGTCCCGGGGGGACGGGAGCGGGAATTCATCGGGCGCCGCAAACCGGTGGCCCCGCGTCTTTGGCGCGCTGGAGACGTCCGCGAATTTCACCTGCAGCGGCTTGCCATCCAAGGTCGCGGCGATCCAGTGCACCGGGCGGGCGAAGGCATCGGTCTCCAGCGCGTCCCAGCGCATCGACTTGCGGAACGGGATCCCGCGGACGATCTGCTCGAGGATGGGCGGCAGGGCCTCCACCGCGGTCTGCCCGGAGAGGTGCTGCTCGACGACGACGCGGTCACCCTCGATCTGCAGCGCCTCGAGGGGCACCCCCGCCTTCCGGGCAAACCCCTCGGCCGCCTTGGTCCACTTCCCGTCCTGCTTCGCCTGCTTTGCCGGAGGACCGGAGATCTTCTTGCGGATGTCGGGCGCCCTCTGGGCGATGGCGGTGACGATCAGCGCCAACCGGCGCGGCGTCGCGAAGGTGGAGATGTTCGCGCGCTGGGCCTCGCCTTCGCCGTTCAGGCGCGCGTCGTCGAGCGCCTTGTTGATCGCCGCGGCCATCCACTCCAGCGCCGGTCTCTGAAAGCTCGCGGGAAGCTCTTCGGTGCCGATCTCGAACACCAGGTCCATGTCACCGACGCTCCGCCCGCCGGGGCTCCGCGGCGCTGCGCACGGGCTGGTCCGCGAGCAGCTCGGCGTGGCGGGCGAGCTCCTTCTCGGCGAGCGCCCGATCCGCGAGCGAGGGGAACTTCATCCGCGCCCGAGTCGCCAGGTACAGCTTCGCGCAGTCGTGGGCGAGCTTGCGGACCCGCAAGATGTAACCTTGCCGCTCGGTCACGCTGATGGCGCCGCGCGCGTCGAGCAGGTTGAAGGTGTGCGAGCACTTCAGGCAGTAGTCGTACGCCGGAAGCGGAAGGTTCCTCTCGACGAGGCGGCGGCACTCGCTCTCGTACTCGTCGAAGAGGCGCAGGAGCCGGTCGGGATCGCTCGCGTGGAAGCTGTACTCGCTCTGCTCCCGCTCGTTCTGCCAGAAGGCGTCGCGGTAGGTGAGCCGGCTGCCGTCCGGGTACGTGCAGAAGACGAGGTCGTAGATGTCGTCGACGCCCTGCAGGTACATGGCGATGCGCTCGAGCCCGTAGGTGAGCTCCGCGGACACCGGCCGGCACTCGTATCCCCCGGCCTGCTGGAAGTAGGTGAATTGCGTCACTTCCATCCCGTCGCACCAGACTTCCCAGCCGAGCCCCCAGGCCCCCAGCGTGGGCGACTCCCAGTCGTCCTCGACGAAGCGCAGATCGTGGTCGTCGGAAGTGATGCCGATCGCGCGCAACGAGCCCAGGTACTGCTCCTGGACATCCTTGGGGCTGGGCTTGAGGATCACCTGGTACTGGTGGTGCTGGTGGAGCCGGTTGGGATTCTCGCCGAAGCGGCCGTCCGCGGGCCGCCGCGAGGGCTCGACGTAGGCGACGTTCCACGGCTCCGGTCCGAGCACGCGCAGGAATGTCGCCGGATTCATGGTGCCCGCGCCCACCTCCAGGTCGTACCCCTGCATCAGCGCGCAGCCGCGGTCGGCCCAGTAGGTCTGCAAGGCGAGGAGGAGGCCCTGGAAATCCTTGGGAGCGCTCGCGTTCGGCATCGGGCGCGGGAACGTAGACGCAGTGCGGCGATTGCGCAAGCTTCGCCTCGCCTACACCGAGCCGGGAGAGACTGCGGAGATCGGCCGCGCCCGGGTGGTGTGGGTGGAGTCGGGCGAGGCCGGGCTGGAGTTCGCCCTACTTCTTCTTGTTCACCGGCGGCGCCAGAAACGACACGTTGTCTGCCGCCGGCGGCTCTTCCTTCTGCGGCTCCGGCCGCATATGGTCGAGCATCGCCTTGTGCTGATCGAGCAGCGCCTGCAGCTGCTGCACGAACGCCGCGCGCGCCCGCTTCAGCTCCTCGATCTCGCCGACCAGCTGCATCCTCCGGGCCTGGGCATTCGCGATGATCTTCTCCGCCTGCAGCTCGGCGCCGGAGATGATGTTTTCCACCTCCTTGCGGGCGTTGACCTTCATCTCCTCCGCCACCTTCTGCGTGGTGGTCAACGTCTGCTGGAGGAGCTGCTCGCGGTCCTTGAATTCGTTGATCCGGGCCTCGCGGCGGCGCAGCTCCTCGTCCTGGCGGTTGAGCTTGCGCGTCAGCTCCTCCAGCTGGGTGGCGACGAGGTCGAGCCAGGCGCGCACCTCGCGCTCGTCGAGTCCCCCGAGCGTGACCTTGCGGAAGGTCTTCTGCTGCAGGTCGAGGGGAGTGAGCTTCACGGCTCGGAGGATACCCCTGCCGTCAAGGTTCCCGTCCGCTCCGGCGCTTTGGGCGAGACCGCCGCGAAGACCCCGCCCCGCTGGGAGGCCTTCACGTGGTACATGGCCTCGTCCGCGCGGCGGATCAGGTTCTCGGGATCGCGCGCGTCGTCGGGAAACGCCGCCACGCCGAGGCTGGCGGTCAGCTTCACCGGACCACAGGGCTTGTCGCCGAGAAACGCTTGCTGGGCGATCTCCGCGCCGATGCGCCGGGCGGCCGCCACCGCCTGGTCCTTGCTCGTTTCCGGCATGAGGACGACGAACTCGTCGCCGCCGTAGCGGACCGGCACGTCGGTCGAGCGCAGCGTCTTCAGCAGGAGCCGGCCGATCTCGTGCAGCACCTGCGAACCGGCCTGGTGACCGTGCGTGTCGTTCACGCTCTTGAAGTGGTCGAGATCGAAGAAGATCACCGAGACGGGATGCCCGAAGCGGGTGGCGCGCATGACCTCCTGCTCCAGCTGGCGCTTCATGTGGCGGGAATTGAAGAGGCCGGTGTGATCGTCGAGGACCGTGAGCTCCTGCACCTTGTGGAAGTTGCGCGCGTTCTCGATGGCGATGGCACTGAACTCCGCCACCGTGCTGAGGATCTTCAGGTCCTCCTCGCCGAACGCGCCGTCGCGCGGCCCGTTGACCAGCTCGATCACCCCCAGCGTGCGTTCCTTGAAGGTGAGGGGCACGCAGAGGATCGACTTGGTGTGGAAGCGCGAGGCCTTGTCGAACCGGCTGGCGAACCGCGGGTCGGCGTGGACGTTGGGCACGAGCAGCGGCTGGTTGTGCTGCGCCACCCAGCCCGCGATGCCTTCGCCGGGCCTGAGCCGCATCCCCAGCAGCCGATCCGAGCCCTCGCCGACCGCCGCGTGGAAGTAGAGTTCGCTCGTCGTGTGATCCTTGAGCAGGAGGGACCAGTTGCTGGGCTTGAGCAGCTCGCTCACCTTCGCGAGGATGACGTGCATCACCTCGCCGATGTCCAGCGACGAGGTCAGGGCCTTCCCGATCTCGTTGAGGACGGCGAGCTCGTCGACGGTGCGCTGCAGCTCCCGGAGGAGATCCTTCCCCCTCATTTCGTAGAGTGTACGCTCGGTTGTCGCGACGCGCCAAATCTTGTAGAGGCGGCGCGATGAAGCTCATCCTCTGCTCCGCGTCGCCGCGCCGGCGGGAATTTCTCCAGCGGCTCGGGGTGCGTTTTTCGGTGGCGCCTGCGCACATCGACGAGACGCAAAGAGAGGGCGAATCTGCCCGCGAGTACGTCATGCGCATGGCCCGGGAGAAGGCGCAGACCGCAGCGGGGCGGGGCACCGTCGCGCTCGCCGCCGACACCATCGTGCTGGTGGGTGAGGAAGTGCTCGGCAAGCCGCGCGACCGGTCCGACGCGGAGCGGATGCTGCGCATTCTCTCCGGTATCGAACACCGCGTGATCACGGCCGTCTGCGTGCCGCCGCGCGCGCGCGCAGTGGAGACGGCGGTGAAGTTCGCGCCGCTCTCGGACGCGCAGGTGCGCTGGCTGGCCGCGTCCGGGGACGGCGACGACAAGGCGGGAGCGTACGCGGTCCAGGGGCTCGCAGGGGCGTTCGTGGAGCGGATCGACGGCAGCTTCACCAACGTCGTGGGCCTGCCGCTTCTGGAGACGCTGTCGATGCTGGAGGAGGCCGGCGTGGAGCTGCCGTGGACGTAGCCGCGGGGCTTTCCCGGGTCCGCGAGCGGATTGCAGCCGCGTGCTCGCGGGCGGGGCGCGATCCCGCCTCCGTCCGTTTGATCGCGGTGAGCAAGACCAAGCCGATCGAGATGCTGCGAGAGGCCGTCGCCGCAGGTCAGGCGATCTTCGGCGAGAACTACGCGCAGGAGCTGCGGGAGAAGGCTGCCGCTCTCGCCGGCGTCGAATGGCACTTCATCGGCGCGCTGCAGACGAACAAGGCGAGGTTGGTCGTCGGCCGTGCCGCGCTGATCCACACCTGCGACCGCCTCGCGCTCGCGCAGGAGCTGTCGAAGCGCGCCGCGGCCGCCGCGCTCGTGCAGCGCGTACTTCTGGAGGTCAACGTCGGCCGCGAGGCGCAGAAGGCCGGCGTGCTGCCGGAGAACGTGCCGGCGCTGCTCGAAGAGGTGCGGGCGCTGCCGGCGCTCGCGTGCGAGGGATTGATGTGCATTCCGCCGGCGGAGGGCGATCCTCGCCCATGCTTCCGCTTGCTGCGGCAGCTGGGAAAGGCCTGTGGCCTTCCCCAGCTGTCGATGGGAATGAGCGCCGATTACGAGGCCGCCATCGAGGAGGGCGCGACCCTCGTGCGCGTGGGCACCGCAATCTTCGGAGAGCGAGCGCCATGATCCTCGCCCTGCTGCTCGCCGCCGCCGCGCCGATCGTCGGAGTGCTGGAGTTCCGCGACAAGGTTCCCCCGGAGCAGCGGATCGACGTCGCCTATCTCTCCGACCAGGTGCGCGCCGCGGTGAAGGAGGTCCTGCCGCAGTCGCGCGTGATCACCCGCGAGAACATGCTGGTCCTCTTGCAGGCGAGTGGAAGGAACCTGGAGGAATGCGAGGGCGAGTGCGAGGTCGACACGGGCCGGCGGATCGGCGCCGACCTGGTGGTGAGCGGCGAGGTCTTGCGCTTCGGCACGCAATACAAGCTGAACATGAAGCTCCACGACACGGGGCAGGGCGAGCTGCTCTCCGGAGGCGTCGCAAGCGGCGCCACGGCGGACGAGCTGGATCGCGATCTGCGTCCGGCGGTGCGACGGCTGCTCGCGCCGCTGCTGCAGGACAGGCTCTCCGATCAGCGACAGGAGGCGCGAGAGACGACGGTGCAGCGCATACGGCCGCTCCCATCGACCGCCGCGGCGGTCTGGATCGTGGCGGGTTACGACTGGACGTCGCATACCGGGACGCTCGCGAACGCGCCCGGCTCGGCATTCGGCTGGGATCTCGGCGGGCACCTGTTCTTCCGCGTCGCGGGCCCGCTGTACCTGGGCGCGCTCCTGGATTACAGCCTCTCGGGTCCGAACGAGCTGCTCGCCGCCGGCGGCGTCCGCCTCGCGGTCGAGAACCTCGGGATCTCCGCGGGTGGCGGATATGCGAACCTCGCCTCGGGCGGATGGGGAGTCCTCGGGGCGGTGGACTTCGGCCTGGGCAGCGGGTTCTCGCTGCGCGGCCAGGCCTCCTGGCGGCGCGCCAGCACCGATACCCTTCCCCGGCAGGAGATCACCGTGGCGTCGATGATGGGCGGCTTGTCAGTGCAGTTCTGACGCCCTTGCCTCGGCTCGGCGCCGTCGATATGAAGCCGCGCCATGGCGCCCTTCGTCGACGAGAAGCTGAAGTCCGCGCTCCGCTCGTTCAACGAGCGCGGCCAGCTCGGGCCCGACCCGCTCGCCGCGCGTTACGCCGAGCGCCGCGCCGGATACTCGCTCTTCTCGCGGATGCTGTCCGACGCGGACATCGAGGCGCTGCGGCCGTACCTCTTCTGCTACACGGAGCTGCCGCCGCGACGGAAGCTGACCATCCGCAACTTCATCGGCGGCGAGTGGCGGGCGCCCGCATCCGGCGAGCACGGCTCCATGACCTGTCCCGCCGACAAGCGCGTGCAGCTCTTCGACGTTCCCGCCTCCGGGAAGCAGGACGTCGAGGCCGCTCTCTCTTTCGGCGAGCAGGTGTGGAAGTCGTTGGCCTGGGCGGACGAAGGCCTCGCCTGGCGCAAGCACGTGGTGCAGAACGTCTCCCGGATCCTCGCCTGCTACACCGAGGAGTTCCTGCACGAGATCCGCCAGCAGATCCCGAAGACCCGGCTGGAGGCGGAGAAGGACTTCTTCGAGGCAAAGCGCGCCTGCGACCATCTCGAGGGCAGCTACGAGGCAGCGATCAAGGGCGAGATCGTCCCTGACATGATGGCGGGACAGCGCTTCTGGCGCGACGCATTCATGCCCGCCGGGCTCGCCGCCATCATCACCCCGATGAACTTCATCTGGGGCATCCCGATGATCCACCTCGCCGGCGCGTACCTCGTCGGATGTCCCTGGATCTTCAAAGGGCACCCCTTCGCCGCGGCGACGAACACCACCATGGTCCGCTGCTTCCTCGCGGCCGGCGCCGACCCGCGGTTCATCCAGAAGGTGGAAGGATTCGGCAAGGGGATTGCGCCGCTGGCGACCGATCACCGGGTGGCCGTCGTCGCCGTGACCGGTTCCTCGGATACGGCCCGCGCCATCTCCTCGGGCCGCGGGCTGGCCCGCACCCGCTTCGAGGGCGGAGGATGCAACTGGTCCTGGGTCGACGACGGGTACGACGACGACGAACTGGAGAAGATCGCCGATCGCCTCACGTACGCGAAGCTCGGGCTCTCCTCGCACAAGTGCACCGGCCTGCACGGCGTGTCCGCATCGCGCGCGACCCTGGACCGCCTGGTGCCGATGATCGCCGCGGAGATGGATCGCTGGCAGGTCATGGACCCGCGCAGCCCGGACGCGACCGACAAGACGCTGGGCCCCCTGATGGTGCACAAGGCGCAGACGGCGCTGGAGGTGGTGGCCGAGGCGCGCAAGGCGGGGTTGAAGATCGTCCGCGAGGGCGGACGCGCGGGCGGCGACTACGGCTCGAACTCCGAAGCGGTGAAGCCGGCGCTGATCGACGGCGTCACTCCTCAGACGTCGCTGCGCCACGACTGGGACGGCAAAGGGGTTCGCGAGTACAAGCTCGCGACCACCGAGCTGTTCATGCCCATCCTGGTGGCGATGGCGCTGCCGCGCTTCGAGGACTTCGTGAAGTTCTCGCTCTTCGACAATCCGCACGATCTCGCCACCAGCATCTGGACCCGCGACGACCGCAAGCTCACCCGCGCCCGCCGGACGCTGGCCGGCATGCTGAAGGAGAACGATGGGACCGACTCCGCCCTGGAATGGGAGGAGTTCGGCGCCTCGACCATCGGCGAGAGCGGGAACATGGGCGTGGGTGAAGTGCAGGCGACGATCTCGATCTATGCGCGGCGGCAAAAGGGCAGGCACTTCGTCTTCTGATGCCGCGGATCTCCCTGGACGGCGCTCCCATCGAAGCGCAAGCGCAAGACACCGTCGCCGCGGCGCTGCTGCGCGCCGGCGTGACCACGTTCACGCGCTCGATCAAATACCACCGCCCGCGCGGGCCGTTCTGCTTCGCCGGTTCCTGCGGCCAGTGCCTGATGCGGATCGACGGGTTGCCGAGCCTGCCCGCCTGCCGCGTTCCCGTCGCGGAAGGCATGCGCTGCGAGCGCCAGAACGGACCGCTCGGGGTGGAGAACGACCTGTTCCGCGCGGCGGACTTCCTCTTTCCGGAGGGGCTCGACCACCACCACCTGCTCGTGCGCTCGCGGCTGCTCGGGCGCGTGGCGCTCGAGATCGCGCGACGGCTCGCGGGCCTGGGGGAGCTCCCCGACGGGGTGGAGCGGCCCGCCCACGGCGAGCTGCGCCGGGTCAAGCTGGCCATCGTCGGCGCCGGACCTGCCGGGCTCGCGGCTGCCCGCGCCGCCGGAGCCGGAGCGCTGCTGATCGAGCGGGAGGGGCGCGCCGGTGGGTCGCAGCTCCTCTTCGGCGCGCCAGTGGATACCGAAGTGGGACGCGCCGAGATGCTGCTCGACGCCGAGTGCGTCGGCCTGTACGCGAACGATACCGACATTCCGGGGAACGCCCTTCTCGCCGTTCGCCACCGCGACCGGCTGCTCGCCGTCGTCGCCGAGCACGTCGTCGTCGCGACCGGCGGAGTCTCGCAGCCGTTGCCGTTCCCCGGCGTCGATCGCCCGGGCGTCTACGCGGCGCGCGGGCTGCTTGCGCTCGGCGCGCGCGTCGGTCTCGAGCTCGCGGTCGTCGGAGAAGGGGAAGAAGCGAAGCGCTGCGCGGAGGCGCTCAGCCGACGCGGGTACGAGATCGCCATGATCGCGGGGGTTCCCCGACGCGCCCTGGGGAACCCGGTGAAAGCAGTCGATACCGCCGGCGGGACACGGATCCGCTGCGACGCCGTGGCCATCGCGCAGCCCCCCGCGCCGCTGCACGAGCTGGCCTCCTCGGCGGGAGCGCAGGCCCATTTCGACGGCGCGGGGTTCCCCGTGCAGACCGATGCGGAGGGTCGCACCAGCGTTCCCTGGCTGTTCGCCGCCGGCACCGTTGCGGGCAAACCCGCCGTCCCCTCCGGCGAGGCCGCGGGGAGCGCCGCGTGCCGCTGAGCGAAAAGGCGATCGTCTGCTCCTGCGAGGACGTCAGCGTGCACGACATCGACGACGCGATCGCGCACGGGTACCCGGACATCGAGAGCCTCAAGCGCTACACCGGGCTCGGCACCGGTCCCTGTCAGGGAAAGAGCTGCGAGGTGGGCGCGATGCGGATCTGCGCGCAGCGCAATGCCGTCCCTCCGCCGGCGCAGGTGCCGTTCCGGGCACGGCCGCCGCTCGCCCCGACCTCGATGGCCGCCTACGCCGGGCTGCCCGCCGGCGTCACCGGCGCCCGCCATCCGACCGCGGGCCTCCGTCCTACATGGGGAAGAGGCGCGCATCCGCTCCAGCCGCCCGCTCCGCTGCCCGGCAGCGCCGACGTCGTGATCGTGGGCGGCGGCATCATGGGGCTCGCGCTGGCATGGAACCTCGCTGGGAGGGGCGCGGGCCGCGTCCTGGCCCTCGAGCGCGGCTACCTCTGCGAGGGCGCTTCGGGACGCAACGGTGGGGGCGTGCGCGCCCAATGGACCACGCCCACGCTGATCGAGCTGGCGAAGGAGTCGATCGCGTTCATGGCCCGCTTCGCGCAGGAACTCGGGATCAACGTCTGGCTCCGCCGCGGCGGCTATTTGTTCCTCGCGCACGACGAGGAGACGCTGAGGCGGATCGAATACGGCGCGGAGCTGCAGAAACGCCACGGGCTCGCGACGCGGGTGATCACGCCGGGGGAGGCGGGCGAGATCGTCCCTCAGCTCGACACTTCGAAGTTTCTCGCCGCATCGTGGAACCCGGAGGACGGCGTGGTCTTTCCCTGGCCGTTCCTCTGGGGCTACGCGGACGGCGCGCGACGGCGCGGCGCGCAAGTGGAGACGTTCACGCGCGTCACCGGCATCGAAGTGAGTGGCGGCCGCGTGCGCGGCGTGCAGACCGACCGAGGGCGCGTAACCTCGGATCGGGTGGTGATCGCGGCGGGCGCCTGGAGCCCGACGGTCGCGCGCCTGGCAGGAGTGCAGCTTCCCAACGTCCCGTATCGGCACGAGATCGTCTCCAGCGAGCCGCTCAAGCCGTTCCTCGGGCCGCTGGTCTCGATGCTGGGAACAGGCCTCTACTTCTCGCAGTCGATGCGCGGCGAGATCGTCGGTGGAATGGGCGATCCGGACGAGGAGCCCGGGTTGAACCAGACCTCCTCGCTGCGGTTTCTCGCCCGCTACGGAAGGGCCTTGAGCGAGCTGGTTCCGCAGCTCGGCGCGGTCAAGCTGCTGCGGCAGTGGGCGGGCTGCTATGACGTGACCCCGGACCATTCTCCCGTCCTCGGCGAGACCCCTGGGGTTGCGGGCCTTTTGCAGATGAGCGGCTTCGTCGGACACGGGTTCATGATGGCGCCCGCGGTCGCGCGCCGGATGGCGGAATGGATGGGCGGGGCGAAGGACGAGATCTTCGAGCGCTACAGCGTGCGCCGCTTCGCGGAGGGGCGGCTGATCAAGGAGACGTTCATCATCGGCTGAGGCTTTGTGCTACTCCGAGGGAATGGTCACCGACAAGACGCTCGGGTTCATCGGCGCCGGCAACATGGGAGAGGCGTTGCTCAAGGGCCTCCTGAACACGAAGGCCGCTCGGTCCGAGCAGATCTTCGTCAGCGCCCGCCGGCCGGAGCGCGTGCAGGAGCTGGTCAGGTCGTACGGCGTCCGCGGGGGCGAGAACGGGGACGTCTCGCGGGAAGCCGACGTGATCGTCCTCTGCGTCAAGCCGCAGATCCTCGACCAGGTCCTGCGCGGCATCTCCGCCGACGTCTCGCGGGAGAAGCTGATCGTGAGCATCGCAGCGGGCGTCCCCATCGCCGCCATCGAGCGGCGCCTGCATCCGCCCATGCGCATCGTGCGCGCGATGCCGAACACCCCCGCCACGGTCGGCGCCGGAGCGACGGCGCTGGCGCTCGGCGAGCATGCGACGGAAGCGGACCTCGCCACCGCCCGGACCATCTTCGACAGCGTCGGGCTCACGGTGTTGCTCGAGGAGTCGCAGCTCGACGCCGTCACCGGGCTCTCCGGGAGCGGTCCGGCCTATCTGTTCCTCATCATCGAGGCGCTCGCCGACGCCGGCGTGAAGGTCGGGCTGTCCCGGCGCGCATCGATGCAGCTTGCCGCCCAGACGGTGCTCGGGAGCGCGAAGCTCTTGATCGAGAGCGGGCAGCACCCGGGCATGCTGAAGGACGGCGTGACCAGCCCGGGCGGCACCGCCATCGCCGGCCTGCACACGCTCGAGGCCGGCGGACTGCGCAACGTGCTGATGAACGCCGTCGAGGCCGCGACGCGCCGGTCGCGCGAACTGGGCGAGGAATTCCTCCGCAAGCTGTAGCGAACCGATGGATCTTCCCGGGATGAAGCTCGCGCCGAAAGGCGCACCGAAAGAGGCGCTGGACGCGATCGCGGGCCTGCCGGCCGATCTGCGCGCGTTCCTCGAGCAGCACGACGGCGGGCGCGGCAAGGTCGGCAGCCGGCCGCTCATCCTCTGGAGCGCCGAGCAGATCGCGCGTGAGTCGCAGTCGCAGGAAGTCTCCCTCGCCACGCCAGGGCTATTGCTCCTCGGCACCGACGGAGGCGCCGAGGCCTACGGTCACCTCGCGCGGCTGCGCGAGCGGCGCTACGGCCGGATCCCTCTCATCGCGGCCGGCGCGCACGAATTCGAGTCCCTCTCCGATTCGCTCGAGGGCCTGCTCCAGGCCCTCGGAGAGGGTCGCTGAGCAGCGCTCAAGCAGCGCGCTTCAGGGCTTCGACGAGCGCGGCCGGGGGCGGATGATCGCCGGGACCGAGCGAGACGTACCGATATGTCACCTTGCCGTCAGGCCGGACCACCAGCGCGCCGCCCTGCTGCCACAGGTCGCCGGCCGTCCGACCCTGCCTGAATCCTTTGACCGAGGCGCGCACGAAGCGAGCCACCGAAAGCGGATTGAACAACGTCAGCATCACCGAGCGCTTCAGCCCCGCCAGGGCATATGCCGTCCGCCCGGGGTCCGTCAGCACCGCGACCGAGGGGGGGAACCCGACGTGCTCCGCCCACGATTTCGCCATCGCCGGCCATCCGTTGCCGATGACGGCCAGCTTCCCGCCGGCGTTTGCGAACTCCTCAGCGTGCGGCCGCAACTCGGCCGCCTGTTCCCGGCAGAGCGCTCACCCGTAATGCCGGACGAACACCAACACCACCGGCCTGTCCCGCCAGAGCTCGCCGAGCCGCACATCGCGGCCCTCGACGTCCTTCACGCCCGCATCCGCCAGTTCCAAGAAGAAGACCTCGGCGCGCTCCGCGCGCTTGATCTGAAGAGCTAGAAGTCGTCCGGCGAATACGCCTCGTGCGCGGGCCCGACGTCGTACGAGAGCATGTGCTCGTTCTCGACGATCTTCGCTCGCTTCCGCAGCCCCTCCACCCACTTCGCGTAAAGCTCGCCCTGCTTCTGCCCGATCAGGCGGTCGCGCACGACCTTGCTTTCCTCGACGACGAGCTTCGACGGATCCGCCCGCTCCCGCGACTTCAGCCGGAACACGTACCAGGTATCGCCTTCCTCGACGGGCGCTGCCGGAATCGCGCCCGGCTGGGTCAGGGCGAACACGGCCGCGGAGAGCTTTGGCGCCTGCCCGATGCCCGGGATGTAGCCGCCCATCGGGTGGAACGTCTCCGTTTCCGTGGTCTGCGGCGCGGTGAACGCGCTGAAATCGAACTGCCCCGGCTCCGTCTTCTTCAGGGGGTAGATATCTTGAAGGCCCTTGCCGGCGCGCAGCTGCGCGAGGGTCTCCTCGGCCTTGTGTTTCGCCACCTCCTTCGCCTTCTGCGACTTCACCAGGTCGGCCGCGATCTGCTTGCGCACCTCGTCGAGGGGTTGCAGCCGCGCGGGCCGCTCCTCTTCCGCCTTGAGGATGTGGAAGCCGGAGCGGTCCTTGAACACGTCGCTGAGCTGGCCCGGCTTCAACCGGATGGCCTGATCCTCCAAGGTCTTTCCGTACGGCGACTGCCCGCGGGCGACGAAGCCGAGGTCCCCGCCGGTGGCCTTCGTCGCCTGGTCTTCGCTGCGCGCCTTCGCCACCTCGGCGAAGTCCTTTCCGCCCTTCACCTCCGCAGCCGCCTGATCGATCTTCTCGCGCGCCGCTTTCTCCTGTTCGCCGCTCGCGTTCGGCGGCACGGAGATGGTGATGGCGCGGACCTTCATCGCGGCGGGCTGCGTCCAGCGAGCCGCTTTTTCCTCCTCGTATCTCTTCGCGATCTCGTCGCCGTGCGATTTCGCGAACTCCTCCGCCTCCGCATCACTCGCGCCCACCTTGTCGCGGAACATGAAAGGATTGAAACGCACCCAGGCGATCGCGGCGCCCTCGTGCTGCGCCGTATAAGCCGCCTTCACCTCGTCATCGGAGACGTTCGCGCCGGCGATCGCGGCCTGGACCACCTTGCCGCGCAAGAGGTCGCGGCGATAGGTCTCCTCGAAGCGCTTGATGCTCATTCCGTAGCCGTTCTCGACGAGGCGCTTGTAGTAGTCGAAGTCGAACTTGCCGTCCTGCTGGAACTGCGGGCTGCGGGCGATGGCGTCGGCCACCTCGGCGTCGCTCACGCGGATGCCGAGGTCGTCAGCCTGCTGCGCGATCAACTCCTGATCGACGAGGCTCTTCAGGGTCTCGGCCTTGAGATTGTCCTGCCGGGCGTTGTCGGTCGTGTACTTGCCGCCCCGCATCGCCGACATCTGCCGGAACCGGCTGGAGTATGCCTGCGCGAAATCGCTGGCCGTCACCAGCTCGCCGTTCACCCGCGCCGCCCAGGTCTCCGGGGTGCGGGTGCGGAAGCCCGAGGACCCGCGGCCGAAGGAGAAGACGAAGGTGAGGATGATGGCGCCGAAGATCAGCGCGATCAGCGAGGACTTGGCATTCGACCGCATTACGTCGAGCATCGGACAACCACTCCGTCTTCTGGTCGCTGGCGGGGCGTAAAATCGCCGTCCGCACGGCTGCTTGGAAAGCTTGACACCCTAGAGAACCCGGGCGACAGATGCAAGGGGAAAAGCCCGGGAAGAGACCGGCGCCTCCCCCGGGTTGTGAGCCTGCGTGCACTCGATTTTCAAGCGCTTTCGCGAGCCTATCTTCGTGATCGCCCTGCTGGCGGTCCCGTTCGCCATCTTTTTCGTCAAGGCGAAGCAGGGGCGCGACCTGAACGTGATCGATCGGGCGGTGATCTTCGCCATCGCGCCGGTGGAGAAGGTCATCACCCTGAGCGCATTCGCGGTCATCGACGCCTGGCACGGCTATGTCGCGCTACGCAACGTGCGCGAGGAGAACGTCGAGCTGCGCCGGGACAACCTCAAGGCCCGCCAGCTCGAGCAGCAGGCGGCCGAGCTGAGGCTCGAGAACGACCGGCTGCGACATCTGCTCGACTTCGTGGACAAGCAGGCGCCCGCCCGCCTGATGCTCGCCCGGGTGGTCGCTGTCGGCGCCTCTCCGCATTCGCACACGCTTCGGATCGCGCGCGGTTCCGACGACGGGGTGACGAAAGGCACGCCCGTGATCGCGCCGGAGGGAGTGGTTGGCATCGTCTCCCAGCTCACCGGCAGCTACTCCGACGTCCAGCTCATCCTCAGCCCGCTGAGCGCGATCCCGGCGGTGTCGCAGCGGACGCGCAGCCGCAGCACGGTGAAGGGCACGGGAGACATCTCCCGGTGCAAGCTGACCTACGCGCTGCGCACCGACGACCTGCAGGAGGGCGACGTCCTGGTCACCGCCGGCGGCCCGGGATTCTTCCCGCACGGGCTCCGCGTGGGCCGGGTGGTGAACGTGGTGAAGAAGCCTCATGGGCTGTTCCTCGACGCCGAGGTGATCCCGGCGGTGGACTTCTCGCGCCTCGACGAGGTGGCGGTGGTGATCGAGGGCGCCCCGCGGGCGCAGGGAGTCGCGGCGGGCGGGCCGGCTCCAGGGAGCGGACCGTGACACTGCGGACCGCGCTGGTCCTGCTGGTGGCCATCGCGCTGACCATCCTCGAGTCCGTGATCCCGCACCTCTTGCACCTGCGCGCGGCGCGGCCCGATCTGCTCCTGATCGTCGTGCTGTACCTGGCGCTGCGCGACGACGTGATACAGGGTGCTGCGCTGTCGGCCGCCGCCGGTTATCTCTCGGACCTGACTTCGGCGACGCCTGCATTTCTCTACACCTTCCTCGCTGTCCTCACCTTCGTGGTGGTGCGGACGGCCGGGGCGGCGCTGCGCACCGAGGGCGGCATCCAATCCGCGGCCGTCGCGTTCGGCGCGAGCCTCGGACACTCCCTGCTCGCCACGCTGGTCTTCGGGTTCTTCACCGGAGCCGGCCTGCATTTCGAGCTTGCGCCGATGATGTGGTCGGCGTTCGGCACCGCCATCGCGGCGCCGTTCGTCTTCGCCGCGCTTCGCCGCGTGGACGCGAGCTTCCAGCACGGCGAGGAAGCGCCGGGAGGCTTCCGATGATGCTCGTCCGGCGGGACGCCGACGACATCCGCGAGATCCGTCCGCGCGCCGCGCTCGGCGCACTGATCGTGGTGTGCACGATGCTGGTGCTGGTGGTCCGGCTCTACCAGCTCCAGATCCTCCGCGGCGACGTCTACGTCGTGCAGTCGATCGCGAACTTCCGCAAGTCGCTGTTCGTTCCCGCCGACCGGGGCGTGATCAAGGACGGCAAGGGGCGCACGCTGGTCGACAACCGCCCTTCGTTCGACGTGTTCCTCACCCCCGCGTTCTGCAAGGGAAAGGAGCGCGACGAGGTGATCGAGAAGCTCCAGGACTACTTGCGCCTGGGCCAGGACGACGTCGAGCGGATCAAGTTCGATTACCAGAAGAGCTGGTTCAGCAAGGACAAGCTGGAGCGCTTCAAGCCCTACCTGGTCATGCTCGACATCCCCCGCGACCAGGTGGACGTGCTGGAGGCGCACAAGACGGAGATGAGCTGCGTCAACCTCATCCCCACGCCGCACCGCGCCTATCACGCGCCCACCAGCCTCGGGCACGTGCTCGGCTACATGAGCGAGGTCACGCCGGAGGAGATGGACGATCACCCCGAGTACCGCCGTGGCCAGACCATCGGGCGCCGCGGTCTCGAGCGCCGCTGGGAGAAGGAGCTGCGCGGAGCCGACGGCAAGCAGAACATCGCCGTGGATGCCAAGGGCCGCGAGCTCGACAAGGACACGCAGGAGGCGCTCATCCCGGAGGCCGAGCGCCTGGTGCCCGCCACACCGGGCAACAACCTCGTCCTCTCCATCGACGAGAAGCTTCAGCGCGCCGCCGACGTCGCCTTTCCTGGCCGGGCCGGCGCGGTGGTGGCGATGGAGGCGAAGACGGGTTTCATCCTCGCCATGGTCTCCCGACCGTCGTTCGACTCGAACAAGATGTCCGGGCGCATCAGCCGGGCCGAGCTGAAGGCGATCTCCGAGGACCCCCTCAAGCCGATGCTCAACCGGGTGATGAACGAGAACTACCACCCGGGGTCGACGTTCAAGACCATCATTTCCTTCGCCGGCCTGGAGAGCAACGCGATCACGCCGGGCAGCACCGTGTTCTGCGGCGGCGGCTACACCATGGGCAACCACCGCTGGCGCTGCGACAAGCCGGAGGGTCACGGCTCGCTCGACCTCAAGCACGCACTCTCACGGTCCTGCGACGTCTACTACTACACGGTGGGCGACCGGGTCGGCCTCGACGCCATCGCGGAAATGGCCCGGCGGTTCGGCTTCGGGCAGCCCACCGGGCTCGATCTGGGACGCGAGATCCCCGGCATCATCCCCGACTCGACCACCATCACGCCCGAGAGCGGAAGCGCGCGCGCCCACGCCATCAACGCCGGCATCGGCCAGGGAGAGATCAACGTCACTCCCCTGCAGCAGGCGGTCGCCTACGCGGCGGTGGCGAACGGTGGAGACATCCTCCTGCCGCAGATCGTCCGCCGGATCGAGGCTCCGGACGGAAAACTGATCCGCGAGTTCCAGCCGCAGGTCCTCCGCAAGCTCGGCCTTCGGGAAACGTCGCTGACCGCGGTGCGCGGGGCGCTGCGCGCCGTGGTGAACGAGCCGGGAGGCACGGCATACCGCTCGCGCCTGCAGGACGTCGAGTTCGCGGGCAAGACCGGGACGGCGCAGGTGATGAAGCTGGGGCAGAAACAGAAGCTCGACCCGGCGACGCTGGCGTACTTCTCGCGCGACCACGCCTGGTTCGCGGCGTTCGCGCCGGCGGACGATCCCGAGGTCGTCGTGGTGGTGCTCAACGAGCACGGCGGTTGGGGAGCGGAGGCGGCCGCTCCCGCCGCGGCGAAGATCGTCTCCGCCTACTTCAAGACGAAGCGCGAGGAAAGCGCGCCGCCGGCGCCGCCGCCCGCGCTACCGCCTCCTCCTCCTTTGGCAACCAGCTCCATGGTGCAGTGACATGTCCCTGGGCGTAACCGAGAAGAAGCTCGACAACCTGCACTGGCCGCTGGTGCTGTGCACGCTGATCATCTGCTCGCTCGGGGTCTGGAACCTCGCCTCCGCCACCAAGAACGCGCCGGTGATCATGGCGCTCGTGCAGTTCCGCTGGATGCTGGTGGGCGGCCTCTTCATCGCCCTTCTGCTGCTGGCCGATTACCGGTGGCTCCAGACCGCGGCCTGGCCCGGGTACGTCGCGGCCATCGGGCTGCTCGCCGGCGTCGCTTTCGCGGGAAAGAAGGTGCTCGGCGCGCGGCGCTGGCTGCAGGTCGGCTCGATGCAGGTGCAGCCCAGCGAATTCGTCAAGCTGGCGGTGATCATCCTGCTCGCCCGCTGGTTCGCGCGCGACGAGACGGGCTTGCGCAAGGGGCATTACGGCATCCTCGATCTGCTGCGGCCCTTCGCCTTCATCCTGCTGCCGGTCGCGCTGGTGATGAAGCAACCCGACCTCGGGACGGCGCTGGTCACCTTCGCCATCGCGATGACGATGGTGATGTTCGCCAAGGTCAAGTGGCGCGACGTGGCGATCATGTTCGTGGGCGGCGCCGGCGCCGCGGTGTTCGCCTGGAGCCGGTTCCTCAAGGACTACCAGAAGCAGCGCCTGCTCACCTTCCTCAATCCGGAAGCCTACGCGAAGGGCGCCGGGTACCACGCCATCCAGAGCGTGATCGCGGTGGGGAGCGGGCAATGGAGCGGGAAGGGCTGGGGCGAAGGAACGCAGAACCAGCTCGCCTTCCTACCCGAGCAGCACACCGACTTCATCTTCTCCGTCTGGGCCGAGGAGCACGGTTTTCTCGGCGGGGTGGTGCTGATCGCGCTCTACGCGTTCCTGGTGCTGGCGGCCCTGGACGTGGCGGCGAACGCGCGCGACAAGTTCGGCAGCTTTCTCTCGCTCGGCATCGCAGCGCTCTTCTTCTGGCACGCCTTCATCAACATGGGGATGGTCACGGGGCTCTTGCCCGTGGTCGGCGTACCTCTGCCTCTCTTCAGCTACGGCGGTAGCAGCGTGGTGGCGGACATGCTCGGGATCGGGATCCTCCTGAACGTGTCGCTCCGCCGGTTCATGTTCTGACGCGTTCGGCGTCGCTCCGCCTTCGCCATCAGAGGGCCCGCTTCACCATGGCGTCGAGCTTCGCCTTGGGCACCGCGCCGACGATCTGGTCGGCCACCTGCCCGTTCTTGAACAGGAGCAGGGTAGGAATGCTCATCACCCCGTACTTCTGGGGAACGTTCTGGTGCGTGTCGACGTCCAGCTTGCCCACCTTGAGCCTGCCCTTGTGCTCCACCGCGATCTGATCGACGAGCGGCGCGATCGCCCGGCAGGGCCCGCACCACGCTGCCCAGAAGTCCACCAGCACCGGCTCCGTGGAGCCCAGCACCTCGCTCTGGAAGTTGTCGTCGGTGAAGGTCACCACGTCGGCGCTCGCCATCTCCAATCCGCTCCTCTCGCCGGTCGGGCGAATCTGCCGCCCGCCCGGCCGCTCGTCAATCACATTGCGCCTGACCCGCCGTCGCTGGTATCAGCTTCGAGAGGATCCCGCGTTGAGATAAGATGACCGACGCGCGGCGAGGATGCGCAGCGCCCCATGGCCGACTACCTCTTCGTACCCCAATCCGTGCTCGACAAATGGTCGGAGCAGGGACGCATCGAGGTGGACGGGAACGTGCTCACCATCCTGGGCGAGCAGAAGAGCTTCGCGCTGACCAGCGCCGTCCGTTTCATCAAGATGGAAGCGGGCGAGGACAACGCCGGCCTGCTCGCGAAGGTGAAGACCACCGATGCCATGAAGCAGATGGGCGCCGAGCACTACATGGAATCCGTCATCCTCGGCGAGAGCGCCTATCAGGTGCAGCAGGGGTTCCTCGCCGACGCGAACGCGTTGCGCCGCGCCGCAGCCGCCTCGCAGCCGCAGCCCCCCAAGCCCGGAGCCACTCCCGCTGGCAAGCCCGCGGGAGGCGCGAATCCTGCCTCCAATCCGCAAGCTGCGCAGGGTGAGGAGAAGGGCGACGAGCAGGATATGCTGGAGCAGTTTTTGCTCGATAATCTCTAGAGCAGGCGCCGATGGCCACCATCCTCGTCCACATCGCGCTCGTCGCTTACACGGCTGGCGCCGCGGCCTTCCTCACCTGGCTGGTGCGCCCGGCGCCGGGACTCGCGCGCGCGGGCCGCTTGCTGCTGCTCGTCGGCGTGGTGGTCCATTTCGCGGCCTTCGGGGTCTCGCTCGGCGTCGCCGGCGCGGGCCTCGGCGTCAAGGCCTGGAAGGGCGGGGAGCTCTTCAGCTTGCTGGCGGCGGTCACGGTCACCGGGTACCTGCTGCTCGATTTCCGTTACGAGCTGCCGGTGGCGGGCGCGTTCGTGGGTCCCTTCACCGTCGCGGTCATGGTCCCCGCGCACCTCGTGCATTCGAACGCCCGCGCCATCGCGCCGGAGGTGTCGCACAGCATCGCACTCTTCGTGCACGTGGGCGCGTCCGCCATCGGCACCGCGGTGCTCGCGCTCTCGTTCGGGCTCTCCGTTCTCTACCTGGCGAGCGAGCGGCAGATGAAGGAGAAGCGGCCTGGCCGGCTCTTCGCGAGGCTGCCTTCGCTCGACCTGCTCGATCAGGCGGGATACCGCCTCGCGGTCTGGGGCTTCGTCTTTCTTTCGCTGGCCATCGCCACGGGCTCGCTGGTCTCGAGGGAGGCCACCGGTTCGACGTTTCCGCTCGCCCCGAAGCAGGGGTTCGCCATCCTCGCCTGGGCCCTCTTCGCCTCGCTGATCCAGGCGCGGCTCGTCGCGGGTTGGCGCGGGCGCCGCGTGGCGATGCTGGTGGTCGCCGGATTCGTGCTGCTCGTCGGGACCTACGTGGGCCTGCTGTCGGCGGCGCCGGCCCTGCAGGGGACGGGCGCATGACGCTGCTCTGCGTCGGCCTCTCGCACAAGCAGGCGCCCATCGCGGTGCGCGAGCAGATCGCCGTGCCATCGGAACAGATCGAGGCGCGCTTGCGGCAGCTCAAGTCGCTCCCCGGGGTGCGCGAGGCGATGCTGGTCTCCACCTGCAACCGCATCGAGATCTTCGCGGTGGCCGATTCGCGGGCGGCAGGCGAGGACGTGCTGGAGACGCTGGGACCAGTCGCGGCGCCTCACGCCGTCTGCCGATTCGAGGAGGAGGCGCTGCGCCATCTGTTCCGCGTGGCCGCCAGCCTGGACTCGATGGTGGTGGGCGAGGCGCAGATCCTCGGCCAGGTGAAGGAGGCGGCCGCCATCGCGCAGCAGGCCGGCGCGCTCGGCCCCGAGCTGTCGAAGGCGCTCGCGCGGGCGACGACCGCCGCCAAGCGCGTGCGCACCGAGACCGGGATCGCGCGGGGCGCCGTCTCGCTGTCGAGCGTCGCCGTGCAGCTCGCGCACAAGCTCCTCGGCAGCCTCGATGGGCGGTCCGTGCTGCTCGTCGGCGCGGGAGAGATGGCCCAGCTCGCCGCCCGCGAGCTGCGAACGCAGGGCGCCCGCGAGCTGCTGGTGGCGAATCGCAGCCCGCAGCAGGCGGAGGAGCTGGCCCGCGAGGTGGGCGGGCTGCCGGTGTCGCTGGCGGAGCTGCCGGCGCTGCTGGAGCGGGCCGACGTGGCCATCTGCTCGACCGGAGCGACGCAGGCCGTGGTGACGCGGGAGATGATGGCGCGGGCCCTGAAAGCCCGGCGTTACCGGCCCATCTTCCTCGTCGACCTGACGCTGCCCCGCAACGTCGAGCCGACCACGAACGAACTGGAGAACGTCTACGTCTATGACCTCGACGACCTCGAGCGGATGGCCGCGCAGAACCGCGATCTGCGCACGGCCCAGGTGGGACAGGCGGAGGAGATCGTCGAGCAGGAGCTGAAAACGTTCTTGCTGGCGTCGCGACAGCGCGCGTCGGTGCCGGTGCTGGCGCGGCTTCGCGCTCACGCGGAATCGGTCGCCCGGGCCGAGGTGGAGAAGACGCTCGCCTCGCTGCAAGGCCTCGACGAGAAGCAGCAGAAGACCGTGAGGGCCATGGCGAGCGCGATCATCAACAAGCTCCTCCACGCGCCGACCTCCAGGCTGCGGGCGGAGGCGGGGCAAGGTCCGCTCGGCGAGGCGACAGCCGCGCTCTTCGGGCTCGAGGGCGAGGCGCAGCAGCCGGCGGACGCCGAAGCATCGAGCGAAGAGGGGCCGGCGGAGGGTGCTGTACTGCCGCTCTTGAGGAACAGGTAGATGCTCCGCATCGGCACCCGCAAGAGCGCGCTGGCGCTCTGGCAGGCCGAGCGCGTCCAGGGATGGTTGCGCGAGCGCGGACACGCTTGCGAGCTCGTGCCGATGTCCACCGAGGGAGACCGCATCCTCGACCGATCGCTGGCGGAAGTCGGCGGCAAGGGCCTCTTCGTCAAGGAGCTGGAGCAGGCGCTCTCGGAGCGCAGGGCCGATCTGGCGGTGCACAGCGCGAAAGACGTTCCGTTCGCGCTTCCGGAAGGGTTCGCGCTCAGCGCGTTTCCCGCGCGCGAGGATCCCCGCGACGCGCTGGTTGCGCCGCTGGCGAAGACGTTCGCCAACCTGCCGCGGGGGGCGCGGGTCGGCACGAGCTCGCTGCGGCGCGCCGTGCAGCTTCTGGCCGAGCGGCCCGATCTGGCGATCGTTCCCGTGCGCGGGAACGTGCAGACGCGCCTCGCTCGCGCCACGGGAGCTACGGTGGTGCGCGGCGGAGTCGAACGGCGTCCTGCCGAGGGAGATCCGCAAGGACCGCTGGACGCGGTGGTGCTCGCGCTCGCCGGCCTCCGGCGCCTCGGTCTGGAAGCGCAGGTGACCGAGGTCCTCGCTGTCGAGTTCTCCCTTCCCGCGCCGGGGCAGGGTGCGCTCGCGATCGAGACCGTCCGCGGATCGGCCGGGTTCGCGGCGACCGTCCCCCTCGACGATGCGCAGACCGCGCAGTGCGTCCGCGCCGAGCGGGCGGTCCTCGCGCGGCTCGCGGGCGGGTGTACCATCCCGGTAGGAGCGCACGCCGTCCTGGAGGGCGACCGGATCTGGCTCCGCGCGCTTCTCGGTGGGCCCGACGGTCTTGGCGGCGTCAAGGTAGTCCGCGCCGAGCGGCGCGGTCCGGCGGCGGAGCCCGAGGCGCTTGGCAGGAGCGTGGCCGAGGCGCTGCTCGACAAGGGCGGAGCACCACTGCTCGAGGCGGCGCGGTCGCAAGCCGAAGGGCTGCCCGCGCCGAAGCGCGCATGACGCTCGCGGGGGCGCGCGTTCTGGTGACGCGCGCGGCGGAGGACGCGCCGGAGTTGGAGGACCTGTTGCGCGAGCGTGGAGCGGTTCCGCTGCGCATGCCGTGCATCGCGTTCGAGGATGGACCCGACACGGCGCGCATCGCCTCCGTGTTGCGCGAGCGGCAGGCGGACCTGATCGTCGTGGCATCGCCGAACGCCGCCCGCCGCCTGCTCGCGCTGCACGGCGCCCAGGGCGTGCCGTTCGCGGCCGCCGGCGCGGCCACTGCGCGGGAGCTGCCCGGCGACGTGATCGTGCCGCGCGCGGGAGTGGGTGCCGACGCCCTGGTGCGGGAGATCGGCGGGCGAGTGCGCGGGAAGCGCGTGCTGGTCGCGCGCGCCGAAGGCGGCAACCCGGCCCTGGTCGAAGGGCTGCGCGCGGCGGGAGCCATCGTCGAGGCGTGCACGCTCTATCGGACCGTGACGGCGAAGAAGGCCGATCCGGAGGCGCTTCGAGCGCTGCGGGAAGGCCAGGTGGACGCCATCGCGTTTGCGAGCGGCAGCGCCGCGCGAGGGTTCGCGGCCCTGGCCGGGGCGGCGAGCGCCGAGAGGTCCGCCGTGGCGTGCATGGGCCGGCAATGCGCCGAGGAGGCCCGCAAGGCGGGCCTGCGCGTCGACGCCGTGGCCGATGGTTTGCTACCGGAACTGTGCGACGCGGTCGCCCTCGCCCTGCGCGCAGGCAAGGGGTAGGCTGCTTCGCGTGGCGGAAGGCCGGCAGATCCTCATCGTGGACGACGACGAGGATACGCGCACCGTGCTCCAGGATCTGCTGGAGCTGAATGGGTATGCCGTGCGCGCCTTCCCGGACGCGCGCCGTGCCATCGACGCGGCCTGTGCGCTGCGACCCGCCCTGATGCTGGTGGATTATTTCCTGCCCGATGCGAATGGCGTCTGGCTCGTCCAGCAGCTGCGGGACGCGGGCCTGGGGCAGGTCCCCGTCGTCCTTACCACCGGCTCGAACGAGGGGCGGGAGCAGGCGGAGCGCCTAGGCGTGCGCTCGATGGAAAAGCCATTCGACGTCAGCCGCCTGCTCGAGCTGGTGAAGATGCTGGTCCCCGGCGCATGAAGCGGCCGGCAGGCCTGCAGACCATCATCGTCTACAAGCTTGCGAAGTCGGTGGTCCAGGCGCTGCTCGGCGTCGCCTTCATCTGGCTGCTCGCCCGGGGCGCCGAGGCGGGCGCTGCCACCTTCGCGGAGTTCCTCCTCGAGCATTTCACCGGCGCCTGGGCGCTGCAGGTGGCGACGGTCCTCGTGCGCGCGACGACCGCGGGCCGCGTGAAGCTGCTCGCCTTGGCGATGATGGGAGACTCGGTCTTGTCGGGTGTCGAGGGCCTCGCCCTCCGCGCGGGGCGATGGTGGGCGCCGTGGCTGGTGGTGATCGCCACTTCCGCGCTGCTGCCGATCGAGATCTGGGAGCTCGTGCGCCGGCCCGCTTGGGGGCGCGCCGGCATCATCGCCGTCAATCTGGCCGTGGTCGCGTATCTCTTGCGCGCCGCCGCGCGCGAGCACCGCGCGACGCAGCAGGCACCTCAGGCCAGCGGCAGCCCCAGTGCGCCGCCCCGGTACAGGCCGTAGATGGCAGCCCAGCCCAGCGCGAGCAGCAGGACGAAGAAGGCGATCGACAAGCGCTCCAGCCACTTCATGCCGCTCTTGCTGACGGTGATTCCCCAGCCCATGGTCATGAAGCTCCAGAGGCCGTTCGCGAGGTGATACGAGATGCCGATCACGCCGAGGATGTAGACGACCAGGGTCGGCGTGTGGAAGCGCATCTCGCGCGAGATCTCCGCGAACGGCTCCGGACGGCCGTGCAGGAAGCGCGGCTCGAACCAGGCCAGGTAGAGGTGCGCGCCGAGGAAGAAGAGCAGTCCGACGGCCGAGAGGCGCTGGAGGAGGTATCGCAGATTCGAGAACCCGCTCTCGAGCGGCCTGGGGCGGCTGCGCAGCATGCGGAGGATTCCCCAGATCGTGTGCCAGAGCAGGGGGCCGAGCACGAGCACGAAGACGAGCACGGTGCTGGCGACGTTGACGTGCGCGGTGACGGCGGTCTCCCACGCCTGCGGCGACTGGTAGGCCGCGAGCTGATGCCAGAGATGCACGACCGTCCACACGCCCACCGGCGCAAACGCGAACAGCGAGCCGAGCCGCGCCAGGATGAAGTTGCGGGTGATGGTCCGCTCGTCCGGAGCTACGCTGCGGTCGGGCTGATCGGTCGTGAGAGGCAGCGCCATCGTGCGGTTCTCCACAATGCTGCGCCTCGTCGGCCTCCACCGGCGTGAGGAGGGTGCGCTCGGAGCGGCGCCCTCAGTAGAGCGGGTATCCGATGCTGTCAAGGCAGCACGCAGTCCCCTCAGCGGACATCCCTGACCGCTAATGGGGCGGACATGACAAAGTGCTGCAGTCAGGCGCCTGGGTGCAGTTGCAGACAGGCAGCTGCGTGCCCTCGAGCGTCGTGCACACCGTCGACTTGAACTTCCCGGAAAAGTTGAACGCGCCGTTCGTCGTGAGCGGCGGCGGCGGGTCGTAGAGCAAATTGAAGCTTCCGGTGGACCCGCTTCCCGGGGCTTCCGACCAGTCCGTGAGCGCGATGTATCCCGCGTTTTCCGCCTGGAACGGCGCTACAGGCTTGCCGGCCGTCGCCATCGACTTCTGCGCCAACGACGGATCCGCGCCGATGATCTCGCTTCCGGTTCCCACGTCCCGGCCAGGCAGGAACGTGCCCAGCCGGTTGTCGCCCGGCAGGAAGAGGATCAATGCGACGTACGGCTCCGGGGGGTTCTGGAAATAGTCGGGGTGCTGGTTCAGGCGGTCGCAGAGGGCGGGACGATCGCTGACGATGACCACTTCGGCGGTGCCGGTGGGTGCGCCGTTGGCGTCCGTCAGCGTGACGCGGCCGGAGATCACGCTGTTCAAGTTTTCGAAGGTGATGAACGGCGTGATGCTGCTCGCTCCGATGGCTCCGTAGACCACGTTGTCGTTGTTGCTGCAGCCGCCGGCAAGGAGCAGCAGTGAAAGAGCAGCCTTGCGCATGAGGAACCTCTAGCACGGAGTCGGAACTCCGTTGCGTCCGGGTTCGACGCTGTGTAGGAACCCTACATTCATGCGCTGGGAGGACATTTCCGGACAGGAACGGGCGGTCAGGCTGCTGCGCGGCGCGCTCGAAGGCGGGCGCGTGCATCACGCCTACCTTCTCGCCGGGCCTGAGGGTGTGGGGAAGGAGCTGCTCGCGCGAACCTTCGCCCAGGCCGCCAACTGCGAGGTTGACGATCCCCGCGCCCGGCCCTGCGGCAGCTGCCCGAGCTGCCGGGGGATCGAGCGCGGGAACTTTCCCGACGTCAGCTTCTTGATGCCCCAGACCGAGCTGCTCGCCCGCGGGCTGGTCTCACGAGCGGACCTGGAAGGCGTCCCTTCGAAGGAGATCCGCGTCGACGACGTGCGCGCGCTGGCGAGGCGGCTCTCGTTCGCGGCCCTGCGGGGGCGCCGCAAGATCGCCATCGTCACGCCCGCCGATGCGATGAACGAGCGCGCCCAGAACACCCTCCTCAAGACGCTGGAGGAGCCGCCGGCGGGCACGACGTTCCTGCTGGTGAGCACGAATCCGGACGCGCTGCTGCCGACCATCCGGTCGCGCTGCGCCCGCGTCCGGCTCGGGCCGGTGCCGGAGGATGCGCTCGTGGCGCGCCTGCTGCGCGAGGGCGTCGCCGAGGGCGAGGCGCGCGAGCGGGCGGGGCGCGCCCAAGGCAGCTTCTCGCGCGCGCTCGCCGCGCAAGGCGAATGGCGCGAGCTGCTGGAGCAGGTGGAGGACGCGCTCGCGGCGGCGGACGAGCGCGAGGCGCTGGATCTCGCCGAAGCGCACGGCGACCGCGACGCGGCGCTGGAAGTGGCGGAGGCGGTGCAGGGCTGGACGCGGGACCTCCTGGTCTCGCGATCGGGAGGCTCGCCACAGGTGCGCGAGCTCGCCGCCAGGGCGCGGGAGATCGCGGAGCGCGTTCCGCCGCATCGCCTCCTCGGACAAGCCGCGCTCTGCGCCGACGTGATCGAGGCCCTCCACCAGAACGGCAACGGCCGGCTGCAGCTCGAACGCCTGCTGCTCGGGACGCGAGAGCTTCGGCATGTCTGAGATCGCCGACCTGATCGGGCAGGCTTCGGCCGGGAAGGCGCGTGCGGTCGTCCTCATCGAGGGCGACGAGTACCTGGCGCGAACCAGCGCCCGCGAGCTGGCGGAGGCGATCGTCCCTTCGAGGGAGAGGGCGCTGAACCTGATCGTGCTCGACGCGGCGGCCGGAGCTCGCGAGATCGCCTCGCATCTCGTCACCGTGGGCATGTTCGCGGCCCCCAAGGCGATCGTGGTCGAAGGCGCAGACGCGTTCGCCGAAGAGGTGGACGCCGAGCGCGAGCTGACGCGGGTGCGGGAGCTCTGGCAGGCCAGGCGGCAGCGCGACGCCGCGCGCAGGCTGCTGAAGCTCGTTCGCCCTGCGGGATGGGGAGCCGCGGACGTCGCCCTCGGGTCGAAGACGGGCGCCTCCGCCGCGAAGTGGCGCAAGGACGTCGGCGCGGCGCCGGACGAGAGCGACAAGGGTTGGCTGCGGGAGCTGTCCTCCTGGGCGCTGGCCCAGAACGTCGTGGCGCCGCCGGACGATCTGGACGTGCTGGTGCAGGCCGTGGAACGGGGCCTCCCGCCGAAAACGCACCTGATCCTGGTGGCGGAGTCGCTCCCGCCGAAGCACCCCCTGGTGCGGCTCGCCCAGGACAAGGGAGCGCACGTCCGGCGCCGCGCGGAGCGCCGGGGGCGCACCATCGACACGCTGGACATCTCGCCGGTGGTCGCGGACGAGCTGGGGCCGCTGAAGAAGAGGCTGGCGCGGGACGCGGAGCTCGAGCTGAAGAACCGGCTCGGCGACGACCTGCGCCTGATCGCCTCCGAGCTGCGCAAGCTTGCGCTCTACACGGGCGACCGCGCGCAGATCACGCGCGAGGACGTGGAGGCCGTGGTCGCTCCCATCCGCGAGGAGGAGTTCTTCGCGCTCGCCGAGGCGATCGGCGAAGGCGATGTGGCGAAGGCGCTCCAGCTCTTCGCGGACGAACTGCGGCGGAAGGCGAACGCCTCGGCGGTGGCGCTTCCCTTTCTCGGCGGCGTGGCCAGCGCCGTGCGCAGGGCGCTGGCGGACAGCGCCCGCTACGCGGGCTCCGGGGCGCGGGAGCTGGGGTACAACGAGTTCCAGGCGAAGCTGTTCCCGGCCCTGGAAACGGAGTTGTCGGCGAAGAAGCAGAAAGTGCCGCATCCGTTCGCGGCCTGGCTCGGTTACAAGCGGGCGCGCCGGCGCCCGAGGGCCTCCTGGAGGCGCGCCCTGATCCGCTGCGCCGAGGTCGACTTCGACCTGAAGAACGGCGCCGATCCGCGATTGTCGATGGAGCGTCTTCTCCTCGAGGTCTGCGGCAAATGATTCGTGGTACAGGGCTCTCTTGATGGCTTCCCGCACGCTCGTCACCCACGCGCTGCCGTACGCGAACGGCAGCCTGCATCTCGGCCACATGGTCGAATCGGTGCAGACGGACGTGTTCGTGCGGGCCATGAACGCGATGGGCAAGGAGTGCCTGTTCATCTGCGCCGACGACACCCACGGGACGCCCATCGAGATCAGCGCCCGCAAGGCCGGCGTGGCCCCGGAGGACTGGATCACCAGGATCCACGGCGAGCACGCGCAGGACTACAAGGCGTTCGAGATCGGCTTCGATCTCTTCTACACGACCCATTCGCCGGAAAACGAGCACCACGCGCGGCGCATCTACGAGGCGCTGCGCGCGGACGGCGCCATCGAGAAGCGGGACGTCCTCCAGATGTATTGCGGCGTCGACGAGCGGTTCCTGCCCGACCGCTACGTCCGCGGCGAATGCCCGGTATGCGGCACGAAGGACCAGTACGGCGACTCCTGCGAGAACTGCGGGAGCACGTACGAGCCGACCGATCTGAAAAATCCGCGCTGCGCCATCTGCGGAAACGCGGACCTCGAGCGGCGCAGCTCGCCGCATTACTTCGTGAAATTGTCGAAGTACCAGGAGTGGCTGCGGGGATGGACCGGCAGCGAGGGGCGCTTGCAGCCGGAGATCCGCAACTTCGTGGACAAGTGGCTCGCCGAGCCGCTGCGCGACTGGGACATCTCCAGGGATGCGCCGTATTTCGGGTTCCGCATCCCGGGAGAGCGCGAGAAGTACTTCTACGTCTGGTTTGAAGCCCCGGTCGGGTACCTCTCGAGCACCGACAAGTGGTGCCAGGACCACGGCCGGCGGGTCGAGGAGTTCTGGGGCCGGGACGCGGACTGCGACATCGTGCATTTCATTGGCAAGGACATCGTGTACTTCCACACGCTGTTCTGGCCCGCCATGCTGCACGCCTCGCGCTGGAAGGAGCCGGCGCGGGTGCACGTGCACGGGATGCTCACGGTGGAAGGCGCGAAGATGAGCAAGTCGCGCGGCACGTTCCTGAACGTGCGCGACTACCTGGACGCCGGGCTCGATCCGGAATGGATTCGCTACTTCTACGCGGCGAACCTCGGGCCGACGCCGAGCGACATCGATCTCTCGCTGCAGGAGCTGAAGAACCGGGTGAACGGCGAGCTGCTCGCCAACGTGGGAAACCTCGCCAACCGCGCGCTCTCGCTGATCTGGAAGAACGGCGGCAGGCTGACGCGCTCGGCGGATGCGTTGGAGAATGCGCGGGCGATCGAACGCGAGATCGCCGCTCTGTACGAGCGATGCGACACGCGTGCGGTGGTGCAGAAGGTACTGGAGTTCTCGTCGGCCGCGAACCAGCGGCTGCAGGCCCAGAAGCCCTGGGAGAGGCTGAAGAGCGATCGAGACCGTGCGCTGGCCGAGCTCACGCTGGCGGTGAACGTCGCCCGGCTCTGCGCGCGCTGGCTTGGGCCCATCGTGCCGCGGTTCGCGAAGGGGGTGGAGGAACAGACTGGGGCGGAGCTGCGTTGGGGGGATTTCGCGCCGCTGGAAAATGTCGCCATTCGGGAGCCCGGTCCGTTGGTGCGGAAGGTAGAGGACGTGGACATCCAGAAACTTTCCTCGCACTTCGTTCTTGCACCGCCTTCGCCGGAGGCAAAAGCGGAACCACTGCCGAAGGCGGTCATCACCCCCGAGCTGACCGTCGAGCAGTTCGACCGGATGGACCTGAGGGCAGGAAAGGTGCTCTCCGCCGAGCGTGTTCCCAAGAAGGACAAGCTGCTCAAGCTCTCGATCGATCTCGGCGAGGCCACCCCGCGCACGATCGTCAGCGGCGTGGCGCAGTCGTACGAGCCGCAAGAGCTGGTGGGCAAGGTGGTCTGCGTGGTCGCGAACCTTCCGCCCCGCGATTTCGGCAAGGGCCTCGTCTCGCACGGCATGGTCCTGTACGCGAGCGGAGGAGACCGCGAGCACACGGCCATCGAGTTCCCTGGGGACGTGAAGCCGGGGTCCAAGGTGAAGTGATGGGCCTCTTCTCCTCGCTGTTCGGGAAGAGGGCGCCGCAAGCAGAGGCCGGACGGCCGCCCGATCCCGGGATCGACGCGGGCGAAGCGCTCGAATCTCCCGATGGAGCGCTGCGCGTCGACGCCGTCCGCGAGCTGCTCGAGCGCTGGCGTTCGGGCGACGTCCAGGCTGCGGAGATCCTCGCTCCCCGGCTCGGCGATCTGCTCGCGGATCCGGAGCCGATCGTCCGCGCCGCGGCCCTTACCGGCGTGCGGCTCTTGCGCAAGCCGGAGAACCTCGCCAGATGCGAGAGCGCGGTGCTCGCCCTGCTGGCGGATCCCGTTCTCCAGGTCCGCACGGCGGCGATCTGGTCGGCGCTGCGGCTCCCTGGCGACGCTGCGCGCGCACAGGTCCGGGCGGTCCTGAAATCCGGCGAGGAAACGATGCGGTTCGCCGCCGCTTGCGCTCTCTCCGACGTGCAGGACTCCGCCGCGCTCCCGGAGTTGCAGGCCGCGCTCGCGG
>Ga0209805_1000237_pt1 | contig 33562 bp, 28 predicted proteins | sample GraSoiAngelo_148_FD_185905 | JGI IMG/M metagenome (GOLD analysis project Ga0209805, IMG submission 185905) | Grasslands soil microbial communities from the Angelo Coastal Reserve, California, USA - 14_1009_09_20cm (SPAdes) (version 2) | ecosystem: Environmental > Terrestrial > Soil > Grasslands ...
TGCAGCTCTCGCGCGAGCGGGCGCAATCGGTAAAGGATTGGCTGGTCAAGAACGGCGGCGTGGTCGCAACAAACATCGCGACGAAAGGCTACGGCGAACAATATCCGATTGCCCTGAATAAAAATGCTGACGGCAGCGACAACCCGCTCGGCCGTGCCTTGAACCGACGCGTCTCGATCATCGTCGAAAAGTCGACCTCGACGCCAACGCCTTGATCGCCGGCTATATTCTTTCGGCGAACTCTTTTTAAGTCGCAATTCTTTGCGTTGATGCGCCAGCATTTGCCCTTTCTTCTAATCCTTATCGGAATGGCGATAGTGCGTTTCGTCATTTTGTTCGTCTCACAAACGCACGTCACCAGTGATGAAGCGATCATCGGGTTGATGGCGAAACACATCCTCGAGGGTCGTTATTTTCCGTTTTATTTCTACGGCACCTCCTACAACGCCTCCTGCGCCTGGGAAGCGTACCTTGCCGTCGTCCCATTCGCGATCGCGGGCGTCGGGGTTGTCGCGCTAAAAACACCGATGGTTTTGTTGTCGCTCGTTTGTCTCACTCTTTTCTACATGATGACGACGCGACTCTACTCGATCCGCGTGGCGACATTGAGCAGTTTCATCTTCGCGCTTTGGCCGGGTCTAATGAAATGGCATTTTCAGCCTCGCGGCTACGCATTCTATTTTTTGTTCATCCCCGCGCTGATCATTTTGTTTCTGATCATCGAAAACGAAAAAGTCCGCCGCACCCGCGACTTTTTTTTCTTCGGACTCGCTTGCGGTATCGCGCTCTGGAGCATGGAATTGCTCTTAATCATCTTCGCCGGGCTTTGGGTTCTGCTTTTTCTTCGACGCAAATTTTCTATTCGAACTTTCGCCGCCTGCGTCGGCGGTTTCACGATCGGCTACGCGCCGGCGATTTGGTGGAACCTCACTCATGGGTTGCGAAACTGGCATTTCGTGTTTTTCGAAAAACCCGAGGCTGGCGGACTTGGGGAGCGATTCGGTTTGCCGGCGTGGCGCGACATTTTTCTTTATGAGATGCCAAAGTTTTTCAGCACCGACACGGTCCTTTGGTATTACCCGGGAACGCCGTGGACCGGTCATGTTTTGTATTTCGTGACCGCGATTGCCGTGGTGATTGCCGCCTGGTGCGCACTGCCGAAAATCCGTAGTGCGTTCAGCTCGGGTTTTGCCGCGACCGATACCACCAAAGATTTGCTGATGCTGACCTTGGTCGGGGCGAGCTTTGTTCCTTACATCATCGCGCCTTTGCGCGTGCCCGGGTATTTCCTGGGGGCCAGTTTCTTCATGTCGATCTTGATTGCGCGCTGCATCGACCGCTTTCTCACGCAAAAGGAAATGTCGTTGCGCGCGCTGGGTGCCACGATTCTCTTGGCAACCATTATCTGCGGCGCCGTTGCCGTGATCGAGACTGCTACTCACAACCAAATAGAGACGCTCACTCTATGTCCGAATCGACAGGATCACTGCATGATGCGCGTTCCCGGCGCAGACATTGACGGCGTGAAACATGATCTCGAACAAAACGGGATCAAGGCGGTCTGGACCACGATCTCGTTCGTTTACCCGCTCATCTTCGAGACCGGCGAAAAGCTCATCGCCTCGGAATCGATTTTTGGTGTCGATCGCCCGGTTTATCCGCCTTCGATTCCAAAGCCGGAGCCGAGCAGTCAGGATCGCACCGTGTTTGTGGTTGAAACAAATTCGCCGTATCGGCCGGAGATCGAAACAATTCTCGCGCAAAAAGGGGGCGTGCCGCCACGAATTACCGAGCACGGAACGCTCACGGTGATTGAACAGCGTTTTGCATCTGAATCGCTGAGATGAAATTAGCCGAACGCACGGTGCGCTGGATCGTCATTGGCCTCTGCGCAGTGGCTGCGATTCGCGTTTTTGTTTTCGCCGCTGCCTTTCCATTCTTCAACAACGTCGACGAACAGGCGCATGTCGATCTTGTCGTAAAATATGCGCATGCCAAACCGCCGCGCGGCATCGAACCTTTCGCCTCCGAAGCAGCGCTCTATTTCGCGGTTTACAGCACGCCAGAATATTTCGTTACACCGGAGCAATATGGCGGGCAATATCCGCCTCCCAACTGGCTCTTACCACAGGATGAGCTGCAGAAAATCCTCGACGATGAAATTCCCTTCTGGGAATCGCGACTGAATCACGAATCGGGCGAACCGCCTCTGTGTTACGCACTCGCCGGCGGCTGGATGAATGTAGGTCGCCTCGTTGGCCTGCGCGGATTGCCACTGCTCTACTGGGTGCGCTTTCTCAATGTCGGCATCGCGGCTGCTTTGGTCTGGGTCGGCTTCGCAGCGACCAGGTCGACGTTCCCTGACAATCAATTTCTGCAGCTCGGTGTGCCGGCGTTATTGGCAGTGTGGCCGCAGAGCGCGTTTTATTCGATTCAAGGCGATGCTCTCTCGCCCCTTTGCTTCGGCATTGCTTTTCTCGGGCTTACCAAAATGCTGCAACACGAGCGCGTCGGAATTGTCGTCCCGATTTGGACAGGTTTTGCGATCGCCGCGACCTGTCTCGTCAAAACCAGCAATCTTCCGCTGCCACTCATTGCGACAGCTGTGATCGCGTTGGAAACATTTCTCAGCGCGAGGAAAGGAACACTTCAACCTGCCCTAATCACACTTGCCGTCTTCGTCGTGGCCGTCGCCGTGCCGATCGGGATCTGGTTCGCGTGGAATCATCAGCATTTTGGCGACCTGACTGCCACCAAATCGAAAATCGAGCTGTTAGGCTGGACACGAAAGCCAATCCACGAATGGTGGCATCATCCCATCTTCACGCTACATGGTTCGAAAGAATTTTGGACAGAGTTGGTCGCAAGTTTCTGGCGCGGAGAATTTGTTTGGCATCTTCAACGAATGGCTTCCGCCGCGGCGGACGCGTTTTATGCAATCTCCTCGGCCGTCGTAATTCTCGCGACCGGTGCGCTGTTGCTGCGACGGCAGTCGAAACAGAACGAACAACGACTCATTTTGTGGGTGGCGCTTCTGAGTTTTGTCTCGCTCGTCGCGTTTCTCGTCCTCTTATCGATCAGTTTTGATTTCGGCCAGTGTCCGTATCCATCGCGCGAACATCCCTATTTCACTTCGGGGCGTTTGTTGAACGCCGCCGCCGTTCCTTTTTTCTTATTGTTCGCTTATGCGATTGATCAGTTCAGCAGCTGGACGAAACGGGAATGGCTGCGATGGACATTGCTCTGCGCAACCGTTTTGTTCCTGACTGTTTCGCAATTGCAGCTCAACGCGCCGGCCTTTTCCAGCCGGTACAATTTCTTTCACCGGAAGTCGCTTTAGTCGCGCTGCGGTCGTTTATTTGCGCTTCCGTTTTCGGGTCGGCAAATTTTTGCGCTTAGTCTTGGCCACTCTCCGCAGTTCTTTTCGGCTCATCGATTTATACATGCCTCTCGATGCGCCGCGCAGTGATGATTTCGACCGCTTACCGCGCTTGGCCGCGAGCGCCGCGCCAGCCGCCATTTGTTGTTTCTTTGATTTTGCAGGCATAACAAGAATATTTCGCAGCCAGGACGCGAAATGGACTTGTTAAGCGGCGGCCGATTTCCGCCAGAAGAAATAAACCGGCACGCCCGTCAGCGCGATCAAGATTCCGATCCCGGAAGTTGTCGGCGCAAGAAAGGAAAGATCGACAATCAGCAAAGCGGCCAGCAACATCGACATAATCGGCACGATTGGATAGCCCCACGTCCGATACGGTCTGTCGGCCGCTGGGGCTTTTCGTCGCAGAACAATCAAAGCGAAAACCATCAGGAGATAAAAAATCAGATCGGCTGAGACAATGTATTCGAGCAACTGGGTGTAAACGTTTCCGTAGACGACTTGATGCGTCGCGCCATTCGTCGTTACGGTTCGCGGCAAAGTGAGAAGCGCCGTCCAGATTCCCTGCGCGATCAACGCCGCCGCCGGGACATGGAATTGATTCGTGGTCGCAACTTTTTTGAAGAACAAATGATCTTGCGCCATCGCAAAATAGACCCGGGCTCCGGCGAGAATCAGTCCATTGTCGCAACCAAACGTCGAAATCATGATCGCCGCTGCCATGCACATCGCGCCCGGATTTCCGAATGCGGACTTCATCGCCGCAACCGCGACGCGATCCTGCGGCGCATGCTGGATTTCTGGAAACGACAAGAGCGCCAGATAAGAAATGTTCGCGAGCACATACAAAATCACAACGGCGCCGGAGCCAATCAAAAGCGCACGGACAAGATTTCGCCCCGGATCTCGCACTTCGCTGCCAAGAAACGTGACGTTCGTCCAGGCGGTTTGGGCGAAGATCGGACCGACCATCGACTTGCCCAGAAGCAGAATGATTGCGAGTCCGCCGACGAACTTAAACCCGGGCTGTGCAACCTGTGGACTCCAACCGTTAGCCGACGAATTCCACCACGCGGACGTTCGAGCGGCGCTCGTCGCACTCCAACCGAGGAAACCTCCAACGACAACGACGCCGGCGAGCGCCGCCGTTTTTGCAAACGTAAAAGTGTTTTGCACGAGCGTGCCGAGCTTGAGTCCGCGCGTATTTGTCCAGGTCAACAACGCTACCAACGCGATTGCAACCAGCTGTTGAGTGGAAAGACTGACCGCATATCCGCCGCCCAACGACAGCGGTTGTTTTGTGAAAAGATAATTGTCCGGCGAAATTGCGCTGACGAAAACTCCCAGAAATTTAGCGAACGCGATCGCGACAGCCGCGATGGTTCCGGTTTGAACGACCAGAAACAGAGTCCAGCCGTACAAAAATCCCATGGCAGGGCCATAAGCTTCGCGAAAGAAAACGTAAACGCCGCCCGCGCGCGGCATCATTGTCGCGAGTTCGGAGCAGCAAAGCGCGCCTGTGATCGTGAGCAAACCGGCGAGCGCCCACGCCAGCAATAGCCAACCGGGCGCGCCGCTCAATCGCGCCGATTCCGCCGAAGTGATGAAAATGCCGGAGCCGATCATCGACCCGATCACGATCATGGTGGCGTCGATAGGCCCAAGCGCGCGCACCAAGCCACTTTGCTGCTGCTCGTCGCTCATTCCCGGAACTTCGGCGCGCGAAGGCTGACGTCTTCTTCCTCGAGACGCGATTTTAGCACTCGCGCGAAATCTACCGCGCCCGGCGTATCGCCGTGAACACAAACGGTCTCCGCGCGAACATCGACGTCTGCGCCGTCGACCGATTTGACTCTTCCATCGCGCAGCATCCGAACCACGCGCGCCGCGGCTTCTTTCGGATCATGCAGCAAAGCGTCCGATCGCGTGCGCGGAACAAGCGACCCGTCGCTCAAATAATTTCGATCAGCAAAAACTTCGTGCGCGATTTGCAGCCCATTCGCTGTTCCTCCTCGCGCCAGCGCGCTGTTTTGCGGCGCAAAAAGAATTAATTTTGTGTCGATCTTGGCGATGGCACGACCAATCGCGTCAGCCAGTTCGCGATCGCGCACCGCCATGTTATAAAGCGCGCCGTGCGGTTTCACGTGACTTGGACACACGCCGGCCGCATCGGCGATCGCTTGAAAAATGCCAAGCTGATAGACGACAGCGTCGAAAATTTCGTCTGACTTTACCGACAATTCTTTTCGTCCGAAGTTTTCTCGATCGAATAGACTCGGGTGCGCGCCGACGGCCACTTTGCGGTCGCGCGCCGTTTCAATCGATCGGCGCATCGTTTCGGCGTCGCCCGCATGAAAGCCGCAGGCAATGTTTGCCGATGTGACAAGCGCGAGCAGCTCGTCATCGTGGCCGGCGCCTTCGCCGAGATCGGCATTAAGATCGACAACCAGACTCATTTAAAATGCGATTCGAGTCCGCGCCGGAATTGTTCCAGATTTCGCTCGCGTTCGAGTAGCAGCGCGTGGGCATCAGCGATCGAAACTTCGCTAAAACGAATTCGATCGCCCGGAGACAATTGCGCAGCAATCGAAAAATCGACCCTGATCACGTGCGCGATCTTTGGATAACCACCGATAGTCTGGCAATCATTGAGAAGCAGAATCGGCTTGCCGCTCGGCGGAACCTGGACCGTGCCCGGCGACACTGCTTCGGAGAGAAGATCGACATCTTCACTTCGTTCGAGACGCGGACCGTCCAACCTAATTCCCATTCGATCGGAATCGGGCGAGGCGATGAATGCATCGGTAGTGAAACGTTGCGTAGTTCCATCATTGAATCGGTTCCAGTCGACGCCACGAATAAAACGTAGAACCGGTTCGCGGCGCGCCGTATTCGACCAATCGTGCGGCGGTTTCCAGCCCGCGATTTTTTCTCTGCGCAACTTATCGATCAAAACTTTTGCGCGCTGTGGATTTTCGTCGAGTGGAAATTCTTCGCCGTCCCGCACCGGTCGACCGGTAACGCCGCCAAATCCAGCTCGTAAGTCCGCCGACCGACTGCTGAGCACAACCGGCACATTGATTCCGCCGGAGATCGCCAGCCATGCCCGACATCCGAGCGCGGGAGATTCGATCGAAAATTCTTCGCCTCCACGCACCAAGGCAGGATGCCCAGCAGCCAGGTATGTCGAACTAATGCGCGCGCTGAAGTCGCCGCCACACCAAACTACAATTCGATCATCGGGGAACCGCAGCCGCAAACCACCGAAAGTAACTTCGAGACCCGCGGCCGATTCATCGTTGCCGGCGAGCAAATTCGCCACCCGCAACGCGTGCGTGTCGAGCGCGCCACCTAACGAAACACCAAATTCGCGAAAGCCCGTCCGCCCTAAATCTTGCACACTGGTCAAAAAACCAGCGCGGATTGCCGTCGCTTTCACGTTGTCGATCTTTCGAATTCTTCACGGGTGATAGAGCGGAAGCGGACGCGGTCGCCGGCCCGCAAAAGCACAGGCGGATCTTTTTCCGGATCGAACAATTGCAGCGGCGTGCGGCCGATTACGTTCCAGCCGCCGGGCGATTTGATTGGATAGATTCCGGTTTGCGTTCCGCCGATCGCGACCGAACCAGCCGGAATTTCTTTGCGCGGAACATCTCGCCGCGGTGTCGCAATTTTGCGCGGCAGACCGCCAAGAAATGGGAAACCGGGCGTGAACCCGACGCAATGAACGCGATAATCGGCTCCGCAGTGAAGATCGACAACTTCTTTCCAATGCACGCCCGCATGCTGTGCGACTTCATCGAGGTCGAACGCGAACTCCTGTTCGTAGCAAACTGGAATTTCTACAAGAGATGTTTCGGTCCGATCGGCATGAATTTCTCCTGCATTGGACAGCGCTTGGCGAATCCGTTGTTCGATCCATCCGAAAACATTCTCGATCGGCGCGCCCGCATCGATCGCCCGCGTCGGATCATAGAAAAGTGCGACTGTCGTGTAAGCCGGCGCGGTTTCGATTGTACCGGGAATTTGCGCAGCTTCCAGGCTGCGCTTTGTCGCAAGCACTTTGTTTAAGGTGTCGCCCGGAGCGTCGTCAAAATTTTCAGCGACACGAATCAGCAGCGCGGAATCTCCGAGCGCCTTAATTTCCATGAAGCAGTCGCGGATCAGCTTTTTTCGGGCGAGACCGCTTCTTTAACAGTCTCGACGTGTTCTTTGATCTCGTGAACACGAGGATGAACTTCCTTGATCAAATCATGTTCGGCCTGCGAGAGCTGCTCGATCCGCTGGGTCATTTCGTGCAGCTCTTTTAACATCGCGTCCTGGCGCGACGAGATGCGATGCATCCACCAAAAACAAACGCACCAGCAGCCAAGCCCGACCCAGGTGAGAACGAAAAGGCTCATCTCATTGCGCCCGCGTGGCTTCGATCTCGATATTAATGGCAACGGTCTGGCCGATCCCCGACACACTTTCAGCGGCCTGGGCGAACATTAAATTAAAATCGCGGCGCTTCAGCGGGTCCGTCGTCACCGCCCATCGTGTTTGTTTGTCGTTGGGTGACGTTAGCAATTTCACATGCAGCGTGATCGGCTTCGTCACCCCGTGCATCGTCAGATCGCCCAGAATATCGCCAGCCTGCGGACCAGTCTGTTTCACGCTTCGGCTTTTGAATGTGATCTCCGGATATTTCTCAACCGCGAAAAATTCCGGACTGCGCAGATGATTATCTCGCTTCACAATTCCGGTATCGATGCTGCGAACGTCGATCCGGGCCGTGACCGATGAATTTTCAGGATGCTCGCGATCGATGTCGATCTTGCCGTCGAATTTGGCGAACTTTCCGTGGGTCGCGCCGAGAAATTGATGGACCGAAAATCCGATCGTCGAATGCGCTTGATCGAATTTGTAGGTCTCGTTCGCAAACGCGGCCGAAGCCAAAGCGGCTCCGAGAGCGGCGGCAGTAACAACAATTCGTAATCTCATGCGGTCTCCTTTGCTTTGCTCTTCGCCTCGGAAGTGAGTGTTTTCAAGAGCGGGGTGCGGGAGAGCGGCAGCCTCCCGAACAAATTACCAAGCGCAAAAGCCGGGTCGGCTTTCAGTTTCTTTGAGTCATGGACGCCGGCGATCCGCGCGAGCTCGGTTTCGAAATGCGAAATCGCGCGCAGGTTTGGATCGTTGGTGTCGAGGTAACCAAACGCCCGGCGCAAGAGCGCGAACAACTCCGGCTCGTGATGATCACGCTCGGTGCAAATCTCGATCAGCTCGACAAAATAAGCGGCGGCCTGGGTGCGCAGATAATTTTGGCGGATGCCGGCGAACGGATTTTTGAGGACGACTTCGGTCAGCGTGTGCAATGTCGATTTGCGACTTGTTACCACCGAGATCTCGGCTTCAAAGAAAAGATCGAGCTTGCCGGCGAATTGAGTTTTGATGCGGCGCGCGCCTTTGGCCACCGTTTGAACGCATCCTAGCGACTCCGTGCACCAGGAGACGATCAGACTGGTATCGCTAAACTTGCGTTTGCGCAAAAGGATGGCGGCCGTGCTCTGCACGCCACGAATTTAACACGCGATCAGGGACGTTGTAGGGCAAGCGCATCGCCTGCCTTCTTTCGGTATGCGAAGGGCGGGAGACATCTCTTAATATTCCTGGAACGATGAGAGATTCCTCGACGTCGCTCGGAATGAAAAAATAGGCGTTCGCGCAGCAAATGAGGCGGCCACATCAGCGATTGATAATGTGCAGCGCGCGCTTTTCGACGTTCATCGCCGCTTCTTTCACCGCTTCGCTCAAAGTCGGATGCGAATGACAGGTGCGTGCCAGATCTTCCGAACTCCCGCCAAACTCAATCACGGACACCGCTTCGGCGATTAATTCCGACGCCGCGTGCTGCAAAATGTGCGCGCCCAGAATCCGGTCGGTTTTCGCGTCGGCTATGAATTTCACGATACCCTCGAGATCGTCATTCGCGACCGCGCGACCGCTCGCGCGGAATGGAAATCTACCGACATGATAATCGATCTTCTTTTCCTTCGCCTGATCCTCAGTCAGTCCAACGCCGGCCAGTTCCGGATTCGTGTAAATGATTCCGGCGATTGCGTCATAATTTATATGGCCATCCTTGCCGGCGATTCTTTCCACGCACGCAATTCCTTCCTCCGACGCTTTGTGAGCTAGCATCGGACCCGCGATCACATCGCCGATGGCGTAGATGCCATCGATGTTGGTTTTAAAATGTTCATCGACCTTGATCCGCTTGGTTTCGTCGAATTCGACGCCGGCTTTTTCCGCGCCGAGACCTTCGCTAAATGGTTTGCGTCCGACCGAAACGAGAACTTTGTCAGCCTCGAACTTTAATTCTTCATTTCCTTTCGTCGCGGTCGCGGTGGCACGGCCATTGTCGATCTTGACCGCGCCGACTTTGGTTTCGAGATGAAACGTAATCCCCTGCGCCGTGAGCGAGCGCTGCAACAAATTCGAGAGCTCGAGGTCGAATCCAATCGCAATGCGCGGCAAAAATTCCAAGATGGTTACTTCGGACCCGAGCCGGTTCCAGACTGAGCCAAGCTCGAGCCCGACGGCGCCCGCGCCGATCACCAGAAACTTCTTCGGTGGTTCGGTGAAAGTAAGCGCTTCCGTGCTGCTGACGATTGTCTTGCCATCGAACTTCGCGAACGGCAGCTCAACCGCCGCGCTGCCGGTAGCGATGATAATGTTTTTGGTTTCGATCTCCTGAGTCTTTCCATCCGCCAATTTGACCGAAACTTTTCCCGGCGCCGTTATCGTGCCGAGTCCTTCGAACGTCGTCACCTTGTTCGTCTTCATCAGCGAGCGAACACCGCTGTTCATCGTCTTCACGACCTTGTCCTTGCGCTGTTGCATCTTGTTAAGATCGACATGTGCGTTCTCGATCACGATGCCGTGCTTCTCCGCTTCCTTTTTCGCGAACATGAAATGATCGGTTGAGGTCAGGAGCGCTTTGCTCGGGATACAACCGACGTTCAAACAAGTGCCGCCGAGTTCCTTGTCTTTTTCGACAATGGCCGTCTTTAAGCCAAGTTGCCCAGCGCGGATCGCCGCGACATAGCCGCCCGGCCCCGAACCGATGATTAGGACATCAAATTTATCCATTTAGAAATCCAGCGGCAGTTTCTTTGGATCCTCGATGCATTCTTTCACTTTAATCAGGAACGTCACCGCTTCCCTGCCATCAATCGCGCGGTGATCGTAACTGAGCGCGAGATACATCATCGGCCGCGCCTCCACCTTGCCGTCAACCGCCACCGGTCGCGGCATGATTTTGTGCATCCCGAGAATTCCGCTTTGCGGCGGATTCAAGATCGGTGTGCTCAACAACGACCCGTAAACGCCGCCGTTTGAAATCGTAAACGTGCCGCCGGTCAAATCTTCGATCTTCAATTTGCCTTCGCGCGCCTTGGTTGCGTAATCGGCAATATCGCGCTCGAGATCGGCGAAAGATTTTTTGTCGGCGTCGCGCACAATCGGCACCACCAGTCCGCGCTCCGTTCCAACCGCCACGCCAATGTCGTAGAAATTGTTCTGGATGAAATCTTCATCTTCAATCCGGCCATTCACCACCGGCACAGCCCTGAGCGCTTCGACGGATGCTTTGATGAAGAACGACATGAACCCAAGCTTCACCCCGTTTTTCTTCGTGAACGCATCCTGAGATTTCGTGCGCAATTCCTGAACCGCGCTCATATCGCACTCGTTGAATGTCGTCAGAATCGCCGCGGTGTGCTGCGCCATTACCAATTGCGCCGCGATCTTGCGCCGCAGCGGCGACATTTTTTTCCGAACGAATCGCCCATCGGCCGATTGTTCGCCACGGCGATTCCCTCCTTCGGCGGATCGATCTTCTGCGATGCTTGGCCCGCCGTAGCCCCGCGAAGGCGGCTCGACCTTTTCCTCGGCGGCGCCGCGGTTCTGCGCAGCCGCGAGCGCATCCGCTTTAGTTAAGCGACCGCTTTTACCGGTTCCTGAAATTTTTTCCGGCTGGAGATGTTCTTCGTCAACAATGCGACGAACAGCAGGTGATAGAGTCTTCGCGTCGGCCGGTTTTTCTTTTGTAGGGGAAGCCGTTGGCTTCCCAGAGACGCTAACAGCGTCTCCTACAGACGTTTTTTCGGGCGCCGTTTCAATCGGCTTCTTCGAGTCGTCGATGGTCGCGACCACTTCGCCGATTTTTACTTCCTGACCTTCGGGAACGATCGCGTCAAGCACGCCGGATGTTTCGGCCGCAATCTCGGTGGAAACTTTGTCCGTCTCGAGGGTGAAGAGCGCGTCACCGGCATTGACGAAATCGCCGGATTTTTTGTGCCAGACCGAAACTATTCCGCTCGTGATCGATTCGCCAACCGCGGGAATTTTTACCTCGACGCTCACTTGCGCCTAACTAAGCGCAAAAAAACGATATTGCTACAACTCAGACTTTGAACGCGTCAGCCACGAGCGCGGCTTGTTCGCGCTTGTGCAAGGCGAGCGAACCGACGGCAGGACTGGCACTGGCGTCGCGCCCGGCATAAGCGATTTCGCGTCCAAAAAGTTTGCGCAAGCGCGGCTCGATGAAGGTCCATGCTCCCATGTTTTGCGGTTCTTCCTGACACCAGACGAGCTGCGTGGTTTTCGGAAACCCTTTCATCATCGATTTTAGCTTCGTTTCGTGAACTGGATAAAGCTGCTCGAAGCGAATGATGGCTGCGTTGTCGATCTTCTTCTCCGCTCGGTAATTGATTAGATCGTAATAAACTTTGCCCGAGCAAAGGATCACGCGTTTCATTTTGTCGGCCGGCCCAACTTCGGGTGAGCCGAGAATTTCTTCGAACTTTCCGCTGGTGAATTCCTTCGCCGAGGAAGACGCGAACTCAGCACGGAGCAAACTTTTCGGCGTCATGATTACGAGCGGTTTGATGAAGTCGCGTTTCATCTGCCGACGCAAAATGTGAAAGTACTGCGCCGACGTGGTGAGATTGCAGACTTGAATGTTGTCCTCAGCGCAAAGTTGGAGAAACCGTTCAAGACGACCGCTCGAATGTTCCGGACCTTGTCCTTCGTAACCGTGAGGTAAAAGCAACACAATCCCACTCGGCCGCTGCCATTTCGATTCAGCGGAAACAATGAATTGATCGATGATGCTCTGCGCGCCATTGGCAAAATCGCCGAACTGCGCTTCCCACAAGCAAAGCATGCTCGGATAATCAAGCGAGTAACCGTAATCGAAGCCGAGGACAGCGGCTTCGGAGAGCAAGCTGTTGTAAATGCAAATGCGCGCCTGCTTTTCGCCCAAATGCATCAGTGGGACGTACGGCGCTCCGCTTTTCGCGTCGTAAAGAATCGCGTGACGGGAGCTGAAAGTCCCACGCGCGCTGTCCTGGCCGGACAATCGAACCGGCGTTCCCTCCAAAAGGAGCGAGCCAAACGCGAGCAGTTCGGCGTAATGCCATTCGAATGGCCCGCCGTTTTCAAAGACCTTGCGCCGATGCTCGATGATGATCCGTTTGATCTTCGGCTGAATGTTGAAATCGTCTGGCACGCGCGTGAGTGCATCGACAATCGCCTTGAGTGTTTTCTCATTAATGGCCGTCGCAACCGGCGAACTCTTGTACTCCGGTTGAAATACCGCGGTTGATTCCTTGAACTTCGCCTGCTTATCGATCTTCTCTTTTTCGATCGCTTTGACGTTATCAAGCGCCATCTCAAGCCGCAGATCCATTTCGGTCTCGAGCGAAGCGGCATCGTCCTCGGTCAACGCGCCAGATTCGAGCAACTCGCGTTTGTACAACTGCGCGACCGATGGGTGCTTGTCAATCTTGGCGTAAAGATCGGGCTGGGTGAAGGCAGGCTCGTCGCCTTCGTTGTGTCCGTAGCGGCGGTAACAATACATGTCGATCACGATATCGCGTCCGAATTCCTGCCGGAAATCGAGCGCGAGTTTGCTGACCTGCATGCACGCGAGCGGGTCGTCGCTGTTCAGATGGAAAATCGGCACCTCAATCATTTTGGCGATGTCGGTGGCGTACATCGATGAGCGCGCGTCTTCCGGCAGCGTGGTGAAACCGATCTGATTATTCACTACCACGTGCACCGTGCCGCCGGTTCCGTAACCGTGCAGTTGCGACATGTTCAGGCTTTCGGCCACAATCCCCTGCCCCGCGAAGGCCGCGTCGCCGTGAAGCAATAACGGCAAAACTTTGCGCCGATGCTCGGTGTCACCTCGAATCCGTTGACGCGCGCGAGCCGTTCCTTCGACAACTGGGTCGACCGCTTCGAGATGGCTCGGATTTGCCGAAAGACGAATTTCCACCTCCGCGCCGGATGCGAGTTTTCGCACGGTCCGATAGCCGAGATGATATTTCACGTCGCCATCGCCGGCGACGAGCTCAGGAATGTAATTCTCGCTGAACTCGGTGAAAATAACGCGGAGCGATTTCTTCAGAAAATTCGCGAGCACGTTCAGCCGCCCACGGTGCGACATGCCCATGCAAATTTCCTCAACACCAGCGGGCGGACATTTGTGAAGGATCGTGTCGAGAATCACCATCAACGATTCGGCGCCTTGGATCGAGAAGCGTTTTTGGCCGACGTAACGCGAGTGCAGGAAAACTTCGAACGACTCGGCTTCCATCAACGCGCGGAGCAAAGCGATTTTCACCTGGCGCGGCGTGGAATGTTTGTCCGGGCGCGATTCGAGCCGGTGCAGCACCCAGTTCCGCATCCGCGTGTTTTGAATGTGCATGAACTCCGCGCCGATCGAATCCGCGTAAATTTTTTGGAGACGCGCGATCATTTCGCGCAACGTCATCTCTTCATTGTCGGCGAAGAATTTTGAGGAAACGCGAAGATCGAGATCCTTTTCGCTGAAACCGAGCTCGCGCAGGGTCAGGGACGGATTTTCCGGGCGCTTCTCCGCCAACGGGTTCACACGCGCGATGGTGTGACCGAGCGTGCGATAGGCGTAGACGAGGCCGTCGATCCGTGTCTGAAACGAACTTTCGCGAACACCAGCGCGCGGTGCCGCGGTCGCGGCGGCGCCATTTCGCTGCGGCAAATTCCCTAACTCGAATCCCTCAAAAAAAGCCGACCAGCTTGGATCGACTGATGCAGGATCCTCCTGCCAACGCTGATAATTCTGGTCGATCAGCTCCAGATTAGCTCTAGCGGCGATTGAAGTGGGCATGGCACATTTAATCTGCAACCGTTATGGACAGCGGCAAGTGCTGCAGCCACGTGCCTGTGGCGCGTACTAGCAACGTCGCACAGCGACGTGGCTACACTTCCGCTACCAAGTTGACAGTGCTGAGGCAGCTCCGTTACTTGCACCGCACAAATGGGAACCGCGAAAATTTGGTTAGGGGTCGGAACGTGCGTCTTCGTGTTGGCAAGATCGACATCGAGCTTCGCCCAAGCCGATCCGGCGGCGGAGCCGGCTGTCCTGGCTATCGCGAAAGTTTTGCCAGCCGTGGTCAACATCAACACCGAGCGTGTGGTTCGCCGTACGGTGCGTGATCCGATCGAAGATTTTTACGCGCAATTTTTTGGTTATTACCGCGGACGGACGCGCGAGATTCGGCAAACACTGCAAAGTCTCGGATCCGGGTTCATTGTCGATCCAGCCGGCTACATCGTGACTAATCAGCATGTGGTCCAGCGCGCGGCCGACCTGAAAATCCAGGTAACGACGAACAACAGCAAAACTTACAGCGCGCATTATATCACCGGCGACGACAAGAAAGACCTCGCCTTCATCAAGATCGATTCGAAAGATTCGTTTCCGTTCATCAACCTCGACAACATTTCGCCCAACCTGTTAGGCGAAACCGTCCTCGTGGTCGGCAACGCGGTCGGTTACGGCAGCTCGATCAGCCGCGGGGTGTTGAGCGCAACGAAACGGGACATCAGCATCGACAATGTGGATTACAAAAACCTGGTGCAAACGGACGCGGCGATTAATCCTGGAAACAGCGGCGGGCCGGTGATCGATATCTCGGGACGGTTGGTCGGAATCAGCTCCGCTAAAATGGCGTTCACCCCGCAAGGTGTGCCGACGCAAGGACTCGGGTTTGCCATTCCGGCCGATGTCGTGCGCGACAGTGTGAAAAATTTCAAAACGTTCGCTGAAAAGCATCCGGGCGGAAAAAATCAACCGGCGGCGGAAGAAACATCGACCTCGAACGCGGAGCGCATGTTTGGAATGCAGTTACAGGATTTGAATGAGGAGCTGACCGACGCGCTCGGTTACGAGCCTGGACGCGGAGTGCTGATCAGTGCAGTCGAACCAAATAGTCCGGCGGACCAAGCCGGGATCGAGCGCGGCCTGATGATTTACCGCGTCGGCAAGCACGATGTAGGCTCGATCAAAGACGTCGAGAACCTGCTCGGCCGCGCCAATAGCGGCACAAGCGTGGACTTTGCAGTCGGGGTCGTCCGCGCGGGAGGCGCCGGACAGCGTGTCGAAACCGTTACCCTGGCTGCCCGTTGACAGCCGAAAAAATTTTGGCAACGCATTAGCGCCTCGGTTGTCTCATCAAATAATTTGGGAATGATCAAAGTTGAAAATTTAACCAAACGCTACGCCGGGCAGACCGCGATCCGGGACTTGAACTTCGAGGTCGGCCAGGGCGAGATCATGGGGTTTCTCGGACCGAACGGTGCCGGCAAGACCACGACGATGCGCATCCTGGCGGGATTCATGCCGGCCACTTCCGGTCGCGCCTCGATCGCCGGCTTTGATGTGTTCGAGAGATCACTCCAGGCGCGGTCGAGGCTGGGTTACATGCCGGAAAACGTTCCGCTCTATAATGATATGCGGGTCACGGAGTATCTCGATTATCGCGCCGCGCTGAAAGGCGTCCCCCACCGCCGCATCGCGGAGCGCGTCGGCGACGTGAAGGAACTCTGCGGCTTGCGCGAGGTGGAACGAAAATTAATCGGGACACTTTCCAAAGGTTATCGGCAGCGGGTCGGTCTGGCCGACGCTCTTGTGAGCGACCCGGACCTCCTTATTCTCGACGAGCCGACCATTGGTCTCGATCCAAACCAAATCCGGCAGGTGCGCGAACTCATCAAAAATCTCGGCAAACAGCACACCATTTTGCTTTCGACTCACATTTTGCCGGAAGTGGAGATGACCTGCAGCCGGGTCATTATTATTCATAAGGGCCGAATCGAAGCGTGCGATACGCCGGAGAATCTTCTCGGTCAGATTCGCCAGGCCGGCGGCGTAGTGGTCGAGGCAAAAACCGGCAAGGATGATGGCGCGGAAGAGTTGAAGAAAATCTCCGGCGTGCGCGAAGTGATAACCGATCACGACGAGGGCTGGCAAATATTTTCGCTGCGAGTGGAATCCGGTCTCGACGTGCGCGAAGAAATTTTCCGGCTCGCAGCCGATCGGAAGTGGACACTGCGCGAGCTCTCACAACGCCGGGCGACGCTCGAAGACGTGTTCGTCGAAATCACGCACTCAGATCAAGCGGAGATGCCGATCTAAGCGATGAGAAAATTCTACACGCTGCTTGTCCGCGAAGTCCGCAGCTATTTTCATTCGCCGATCGCGTACGTTGTCCTCGTGTTTTTCCTGCTGGTCAGCGGGGTCGATTTTTATTTCCAGGTTTCATTCATGAATCAGCGGCCGGCGTCTTATTCGGTGCAGGAAGCGTTTTTCAATTCGGTGTTCTTTTGGTTCGCATTCGTTTTGATTTTTCCGTTGATCACGATGCGTCTATTTGCCGAGGAATTTAAGCTCGGCACAATTGAGCCGCTGATGACCGCGCCGGTGCGTGATTTGCAAGTTGTGCTGGCAAAGTTTTTCGGCGCGCTCGTGTTTTACATCTTACTCTGGATCCCAACGCTGCTCTATTTTTGGATCTTCCAAAAGATCACGCAGCAGCCCGCGGCGAATTCCAGCGGCGCTTATTGGGGCTCTTACTTGATGCTCTTGCTGCTGGGAATGTTTTATCTTTCCGTCGGCTGCCTCGCCTCGGTCGTGACGAAGAACCAGATCGTGGCCGCGATCATTTCTTTCTCCGCGATCACACTGTTGTTCTTTCTTGGACTGATTCAATTCATTTTGCTCGATGTCAGCTCGGGCATGCGCGACGCGCTCGGGTATTTTTCCGCGATCGAGCACATGGGCACATATTCGCGTGGCATCATCGACACGCGACCGATGGTTCTCTACTTGAGCATGACCGCCCTAATCCTGGCGCTGACTTATCAAGCGTTCCAATCGCGCAAATGGAGGTTGTGACGAATGACTGAAGTTACAACGAAGCCAAAAAGAATTCAGCGACTTCAAATCGGCCTGAATCTTGTGGTCCAGCTCATTCTCATTTTCTTTTTGGTGAGCGCCGTAAACTGGATCGGCTTCCGCCATTACAAACGCTGGGATGTCTCGCGCGAGCAGAAATACGCGCTCTCGGACAAGACGAAGCGTTTCTTGAACACCATCAAGGGAAAAGTCCGAATCACGGTTTTCTTTTCGCCGAACACTCCGATCAGCGGCGACGTTTCGAGTTTGCTCACCGAATATCAATACGCAGCCAAGGGTAAGATCGACATCGAGAACATCGATCCGCAGCGAAACCTCTCCCGCGCCAAGGAGATGTTCGACAAATATAAAGTGGTCAGCGACGAAAGCTTGCTCGTGATCGATTACGAAGGCCGCAACAAAACGGTGAAGGCTTCGGAGATGGCGGAGATCGATCAGAGCGGCGTGGCGCTTGGCGAAGGACCGCGGGTGACCGCGTTTAAAGGCGAACAGGCGATCACCAGCGCGATGATCGATTTAGTCGAAGGCAAAAAGAACACAATCGGCTATGTCACGGGTCACAAAGAGCCATCGATCACCGAAGCGTCACCGCTGGCGATGATTAATCAACAGCAACAGGCCGGCAGTCCGATTTCGGTGCTGAAGACATTTATCGAGAATGAAAACATCAAATTTCAGGAATTGAATCTTTTCAATGAGCCGCAAATCCCCGCCGAGATAAAAACAGTTATGATTGTCGGCCCGCAGTACGATCTCTCTGATCGTGAAGTCAAATTGCTGCACGATTTCTGGGACAAACAGGGACGGATCCTGTTCTTGATCGATCCTTCGGCGAAAACACCGAAGCTGAACGCGTTCCTCAACGAACTCGGGGTGAAAGTAAACGACGACCGATTGATGGCTTTTGTGCGCACTGGAATTGAGGAGCTGGCGCTGATCCGCGATGTGCAAGCTCGCTTTCTCGGTGACAGCCCGGTGACGAAACGCCTCGCTAATGTCCGCGCATTGTTTTTCGGCGGAACATCGTCAATCACACTCCAGCCAGAACGCGTTCGCGCGGCGAATATCCGGCTCCAGCCGGTGATTGAAGCCGAGAAAGGTTATTTCGCTGAAACCGATTACAACACCAACGACCAGGCGAAACTGCAAGCGAACGCAAAAAAAGCGGGCACGGCGCCTCTGACGATCGGGGTGTCGATCGAGAAAGGCGGCAGCGCAGACGAGCGCGTCCAAATGAATTCGTCACGGATGGTGGTGGTGAGTAACGCGACTTTTATTCAGGACAACGCGCTGACGCAAGACCAACAAGCTCTCGACTTTATTTCAGCGAGCGCAAACTGGTTGTTGAGCCGAGAGCAGCTCATCGGGATCGCGCCGAAAGTTCCGAAAACACTCACTTTCAGCCTCAACGAAGATGCTTTGCGCAGTTTACGCTGGATGATCCTGGTCTTGATGCCGCTTGTTTTTGTCGTTCTCGGCACCGCCGTCTGGTGGAAACGGCGCGCCTAATAATCGCAAAATCGTCATGAAGTGGAAAACGACATTGATCCTTTTCGTCATTGCGGCCGGCGTTTTCGCCTACCTGTTTTTCATCGAAAGCAACCGGCCCGGCACTGAAGAAGCGGCTCGCCAATCACAAAATGTTCTCAATTTCAGCCGCGAGAAAATTGACGGCGTCGTTATTCACAACGGCGACGATATGATCGACATCCGCCGTCGCGATGATAAATGGCGCCTGGAAACTCCGATCAGAGACCAGGCGGACGCTTCCTTAGTGAACAATTTGTTGCTCGATCTCGAGAGCTGGCAAAAGGACGCGGCTATTTCGGCCAAGGAAATGGAAGCGGACAAAAGCAAGCTTGCTGACTACGGCCTCGCAAACCCCAAGCTGCGTTTGAAGCTGCTCGGACCTGGTGCGCCACCCGAAGTCTTCTTCGGCAAGGACGCTGCGCTGGAAGGCAAGATGTATGTCCGGTTCGAGAATTCAAAAGAGACGTTTCTCGCCAGTCAATCGGTTAAGAAAGCGGTCGAAAAGAAGCCGGAAGATTTCCGCGATCGAAGACTGACTGATTTGATCATGGCGCAGGTTGTCCGCCTCGTGCTCAAAACGTCGGCGGGCGAAATGGAGCTGCAGAAAAAGGGCGACCATTGGGAAATCGCGAAACCGTTGCACACGCGCGCCGACGATCAGAAGGTCAACGACTTGATCGCGCAAGTGACGACTGCGCGCATTCAACAATTTGTGGCGGACGACCGCGGCGATCTGCATCCTTACGGATTGGCCGAACCGCGCGGCTCGCTCACACTTTTTGCGCAGGACGACAAGCAGGGCCAGACGCTTCAGGTCGGCAGCATTCCCGAAAAAGAGAAAGACCAGGTTTACGTGCGCTTCTCTCCGCGCGGCTTCGTTTACACGTTGCCAAAAAAAATCGACGAGACGCTCAACAACAAACCTAATGATCTTCGTGACCGCCACCTCGTTCGAATCGACACAAAAATTCTCGACCGGCTAACCATCGACGCGCCGGGTAAGGGCAAAACGGTTCTGGCGCGGAAAGATGAAAACTGGACAATCGCCAGCCGCAATAACGCGCCTGCAAATTCGAGCGAGGTTCGGCGACTGACCGACACTTTGCAAAACGAGCAGGTCACAAAATTTGTCGAAGATGTCGCTTCGAACTTGCCGAAGTATGGCCTCGATAAGCCGCAACTAATTGCCACCTTCAGTTCGTTCGCTTCGGAAAACACCGCTGAAACCAAAGCCGGCGAGCAGCCGTTTGCGTCGATTGCGTTTGGAAAAGTCGAAGGCGACGGCGTCTACGCACGAGTCGGAGATGAGCCGTTCGTCGTCGCTGTGCGTCGCGCCGTACTCGATCAAATCTTCACCGACCCGCTGCAATGGCAGGAACTGTCGATCTTCAATTTCAAGCCGGAGCAGATTCACCGCGTCAGCGTGACAACAGACAAAGAATGCGTACTGGTACGCGGCTCGAACAATCAATGGAGTTGGGCGAAGGGAAGCGGCGCAATCAATCAAACGAACCTGCAGTCGCTTCTCAATACCTTGTCAACATTGCACGCGGTGCGCTGGGTCGGATCGACAACCCCGGCACAAGGTTTCGACAAGCCGCAACTTGTCGTGACGTTCACTACTTCCCCAGACGACAAAGGGACACACAAACTGACTATTGGCGGCGTCGCGCCCAATGGGATGTCGTTCGCAAAAGTGGACGAGCGCGAAGGAACCTTTGCCGTTAACGCGCCAGATTTAAACGCGCTCAAACTGCCGCTCGTTGCTCACGAATCGCCTTCGCCTCCTCCATCCGCGCCAGCAACTGCGACGCCTTAGCCGTTTTTCTTCGCGGTATAGATCGTCACGATTCCACCCGTCAGCGACTCAGCCACGGCATCGCGAAATCCGTTTCCCTCGATTAGTCTCAACAATTCTTCGCCGCCGGGAAATTGTTCGATCGAATCTCCCAAATAATCGTAAGCGGTTTTTTTTCGGGTAAGGAAGGATCCGAAAATCGGAAGCAACCGATGAAGGTAAAGGCGATAAAGCGATCGTAAGATTGACATTTGCGGCAACGAGAATTCCATGACGAGCAAATTGCCACTCCCAGTTAGAACCCGTGCCATTTCTCGCAATCCCGCGCTCCAATCTTTGATGTTGCGAAGGCCAAAAGCGATTGTCAGACAATCGAATGAACGATCGGAAAACGGAAGCGCGAGCGCATCTGCGCTAACAACTCGACGAACTCCTTTGGCTCTCGCTACCGCCAGCATTTGGTCGGAGAAATCTGCGGCAACAACTTCCGAATTCGGCAATGCCTTCTCCAACGCAAGCGTCAGGTCTCCTGTTCCGGCTGCAAGATCGACAATCGTGTTCGGATCCCAGGTGGCCACAATTCTAGCCGCGCGTTTCCGCCAAATAACATCGCATCCGCAGCTAAGCAGACGGTTGGCAAGGTCATATCGGCGAGCAATGCTGCCAAACATCGCGCGAACGTTATCCGGGTCGCGCGATTCACTTAGTTGATTACTTTGTATAGAATCCAGAGCGGAACCTAAGTGTGTTGCTTTTCTGGCTCGACCCGTCTGAACGATAGAGCCAAGCCGATCGCAAGCCATGCGGTCGGAACTATGTGTAATAGCAACCGCGGCATTGAAGCAGTTACATGCGCTGTATAACTCGGCCACGCACTAAATAAGTACGTTGAAGAGTAAACCATAACCGGGACGAGAATAGCACCAGCCAGGACCACACTACGGATATCGCGGAACAAAACCAAGAGATAGAGAAGGGCTAATCCGGTAAGTAGCCAAAAACTACCCCAATGGTTTGTACTCTCGATCTCGGCGAACAGTGTGCGACAAATAGGACCGACCCTATGCGCACTGTTCAAGAGAGCGTGAACACTTAACGGCGAGAAGTCGGTGGGCGGGACAGCGTCCATCAATTTTAGGTAAAGCCGCCAGCTGATGATGACAAATAAACCCGGCAATATGCTGACTGCGAAGAGACGCACCTTCTTCTGTTGCCAGCTAACGACCAGACCGAGCGCGACGAGCACACACCATAAGATTGCACCTTCCTGTTTCAGCCATGGCAGCAAAGCGAGGCAAGACGCATAAATATAAAATGGATACTCGATTCTTGTACTTAACGAGTACAGAAGATAACCCAGTCCTGTTAGGTAAACGATACTCACGGGAAAATCGACATAGCCCACGATTACACCGCCGGGTCCGGACGTGAAATAGGGAATGAACGGAAACAGCGCGGCAATTAATAAGCCAACCCAGCAACGGCCAGAAATGCGAGTAGCGATGAGCGCTAAGAGACAAGCTCCGGCGGCATAGAAGAATGGAAAGATCGTTTTGATCCAAAATTGATGAGCTTCCCCGATCCACATATACAACCAAAGCTCGGTCAAAGGAATTCCAAGCGGATACTCAGGATGACTAAAAGAGCGGCCCGCGCTGGAATAATATTCGACTGGAAGAACTCCGCCGTTCACAAACGCATAACGCGCCTTGATCTCCCAGTTTAGCAGTCCATCCCATCCGAGGGTATGTTTAGCAGAAACAAAGAAGATGGTTGCAATCTCTAGTAAGACAAAGACCGTAAGGAGCCATTGCGTAATACCGCTTGGCCTGGGCAGCTCGAATATAACTCCTGCACGTTGCTTGGCACGCCAGCCAGTCACTCCGAGAGCTAAGCAAGCAACTGTAACAATGGCTTGCAAGATAACACCGGAAACAAGCGTCCCACCGATCCATAAGAGCAAAGAGACAACGCCAACTCCGAAAAGCCAGGCAAGACAACCGCACTCCAACAGGTTTAACCGAGATAGACTACGGAGAAGTAACAGCGTAACACCCATGCCTGCAGTGAATAGGGTCAGATAAGCGGCTGCCAACTGAAGTAAGATCACGGCCTAGCCTCCGACGCCGGAACTGGCACCAAAAGAATGCTGGAACCAAGGCGAATCCCTTTCCCCAACCACGTCGGCGGACTGACCGAGCAAAAAACGATGCCGGCAACCGAAGCAGGAGCGATCGCCTCGACTTCTTCGTCGGCAGTTGTGCCTCGAAGCTTCACTATCTGCACCTGTCTCGGCCAAGACAGATAAGCGATCAGCATGCCCAGAAATTCGCTTGGCGAATTGTCAGAGCGTACGAAAATAAGGAGTCGCTTTCCTTTCGGCAGACTCTGTAACGACTCATCCACGGATTGCGAACCATTTTGTAATCCAGTCAGAGCCTGGAGATAAAGATCGGTCGAATGGTTCGCTTCGATCGGACCAATTCTATTTTCCAAAACTGCATGGGTAGAGATTGGGGCGCTCTGGAAAAGGAAAAGGCAGAGGAGCGAACTCCAAACAATGATGTGGCCGATCAGCAGTCGGTCTCGGAGATTTCGCCAATTCATGTTAATTGGGGGCGTATTAACGGTGTCCGACTCGCTGCTGTTCGCTGATTCAAGTAAAATGATAAGGAAAATTGCTCACGAGAGGACTCGAACCTCCACGGGTTGCCCCATACGGTCCTGAGCCGTACGCGTCTGCCAATTCCGCCACGTGAGCTCAAAAAATTCGGCCCGTTAAATTGCGCGGCCATTTCGCGCGCGCAAGCCGAAATGACAAGGTACGGTCTCGCCCTGAATTTATCCGCGCCGTCGTTTGCGCGCCCGCGCTTCCAGCTGCTGCGCCTTGCGGGCTTTGCCCAACGAACGGAGCAAGTCGGCGTAATTTGCAGCCACGATTTCGTAATCCTCTGGCGGCTGATCGGTCGCTTCTTCCCAACTCTTGAGCGATGCGCGGTAAAGCTCGGCTGCTTTTGGATAATCGCCGCGGGAATGATAGACGACCGCCAGATTGCATTTCGATTGGGCAATGTCGGGATGTGTCGATGGAAACACTTTTTCCCGAATGCCAAGCGCGCGAAGGTGGGTCTTCTCGGCCTCGGCGTAACGCTTCTCATTGGTGTAAAAAACCGCGAGGTTGTTCAAAACCGAGGCGACGTCGGCGTGCTGGGGTCCGAGTTGCTTTTCGTAAATCTGAAGCGCGTGCAAGTAATACGGCTCGGCCGCCTTCTGTCGGCCTGATCTTCGGAAAATCAGTGCGACGTTGTTAAGCATCGTTCCCAAATCCGCGTAAGGCAGATCATCGAGGTGCGTGCCGGCAGCGATCGCCTTCTCATAATAACGGATCGCTTCTTCTTGTTGTCCGAGGTTATCGCACAAAAAAGCCAATCGACGCGCCGATCGGTAAAGCAAGCGTTGATCGGGTGGTTTGGCTTTCTCGAGAACGCCGTGCGCCTTTAGCAAATAAGGTTTCGCTTTCACGTGGTCGCCACTTTGATCGAGAAGCTGCCCGAGTTTTTCGTAACTCAGCGCCAGCGCGTTGTCGTCATCACCAAACGTGCGCTTAGCAAGCTCGAGTAAAGTTTCGGCGACGCGAATAGCTTCGGGCAAACGACCGCTCGCGCGGAGCGTATCGAGTTTATCGTTGAGAATGCTCCAAAGCTTCTCTTCGCCTTTCATGCTGCATCACCAGCCTTCGCTCAGCTGTGTGACCAGCTGGTTGGCCAACTCTTCCGTGGCCAATGGCAACGCCTGCCGTTCGTCCGTTGTGACATCGGTGCCGACAAAAAAGCTGGTCGTGCCGATGACTTCGCCGGAGGGCCCGAGCGTTTTCCCATCGGGGCCCACCAGCCTGTACTTCAACCGCATGGCCAGATTAAATTCGCTCGTGGCTAACACATTTCCGCGAACCGAGCGCGCCGGCGATCTACTAATGCGAATGATTTCACCCTTGAGCGTGGCGTCCGCCGACTCGCTACTTGCAATTCGATAAGTGCCGTCCTGCTGAAATTGTTTGATCACTGTATCAGTGACAAGCACTTCCACGCGTGGAATAAGCGTTTTGTTGGTGAACGTCGGGATCGCGATGGTGTGAATGTCGCGAAGGTAATAAGGCTTGGCCGGTCCGATGTGATAGCCGAGACAACCAGTCAAACCGAGACAGGCTAGCGCCGCCGTGATTGAATTTTTCACGGCGTCGGCGCGGCCGTTGCTTCAGACGAACCGGAATCGTCGGGCGAGGCTGGCGTTGCGCTGCTTCCCGGCTCGGTCGAAGACGCGGGAGGCGCAGTCGTGTCACTCCACGTCGAAGGTGGTGGTGGAAGTGAGCTGTCCAAATCCGGCGGCAAGATGGACCCGGAATTTGGAGCAGGCGTGCTTTCCGGGGCGCTCTTCGTTTTCTGCTGATCGGTGCTTTTCTTTTTTTCCGCTTCCTTTTCTTGTAACGGCTGAAGCACCTTGTCGCCGAGTTTTGCCCGCAATTGATCGATTCGTTTCTTCGCTTTTTCGCTTTCGGTTGATCCGGGCTGCTGTCGGATCACTTCATTATAATAAATGACTGCGGCCCGATATGCTTTCTGTTTGTCGTAATAGCGCGCGACGTCGAACGAGCTGGTGGTCGCTTTGTGTTCCAATTGCTGAAGATTGGCGCGTGCTTGCGCGGCTTTTTCGCTGTTCGGGTAACGAAACAAAAAATCCTGGAACGCAGTTCGCGCGTTGTTCGTCGCCGCCAGATCCTTGGTGCCACCCCGCGAGGCCGTGAACCAAATGTAACCCATTTGATATTGCGCGTCCGCCGCTACCGGATCATTCGGAAATTTATCTACCACTGCCGCGTAGGCCTGGAGAGCGGCGTCATTGGCTCCCTGTTTCTCACGCGCCAGGCCAATGTCGAATTGCGCACGCGCGGTGTACTTTCCGTAGGGCGCAGTCCGAATTACGGCCGCAAAAATTCCGACCGCGCGATCCATTGAAGTCGCGAAAGGAATCCCGAGCAATTTCAGTTTCTTCCCGGCCAGATACATTTCGCCGATCCGGAATTGTCCTTCGATCGCTTCGTTAAAATGCGGACTGGTAGGATAATTTATCACCACCAATCGATACGTATTCGCAGCTTCCAGATGTAGACGCACCTGCTCGAGCAGCACCGCGCCTCGAAATGCCGCCCCCGCTGCCAGCGTATCACGCGGATACTTTCGGACAAGTTGACGATACGCGCGAATGGCTCGCTTCGGGTTGCCTTCTCTTTCCGCCTTTTGGCCGATTTCAAAAAGCTCCGCCGCATTCCCGTTCAATTCTTCTTCACCCGGCGCCACATATTTTGCTTTTTCGCCGGGGCGAAAAACAACCGCGGCATCGGTCGATTGAATTAAAAACAAGCCCAGCGGGAGCAACAAACACACCGGGAGAACTCGGAATTTCATCGGGACTGGCAGGGTAATTGACTTATCCACTCCGTCAAGTTGCGCCGCACACGAAAACCAGCCGTTGTTTGCAACCCTCAAACTGCTCTCCGCCGAACGGGTCCGGCCCTTGGCGGACAAGAATCGACATCTTCCCGAGCGTTGTGATTTAGCTTAGATTTGCGCTCGATTTGAACCTCACCGACCAGCAAAAAATTCGAATCGGCGCTTGCGCCTGGAGCTTCCCGGAATGGCGTGGAAGTTTTTATCCTTCAGAGTTGCCCGAATCCGAATGGCTCGAATTTTACGCGCGCTATTTTCCCGCGGTTGAAATTGATTCGACTTTTTACAGCGTGCCGGTGGAGAACGCGGTCCGGCGCTGGGTCGAACTAACTCCTGCTTCCTTTCGCTTTAGTTGCAAACTTCCGCGCGAAATCACCCACGTCTGCCGGCTACGCGATTGCACGGCCGAACTGAATGCCTTTCTGCGCGCGATCGAACCGCTCGAGTCGAAGCTCCAGGTTGTGCTGATCCAACTGCCGCCCTCTTTTACACCCAAGGATGGCCGACAGATTTTGCGAAAATTTCTCGTGCAACTCCCGAAAGGTTTTCGATTTGCCATTGAATTTCGTCACGCCGGCTGGCATCGGCCCCAAATTATTCGGCTGTTGGAACAATATCGGATCTGTTGGGTTTGGGCCGACACCAGTCCGCTCAATGAACGCAATCTTGCGCCGTTCGAATTTCTGCCGCGCACGACCGATTTTCTTTATCTGCGTCTGCTCGGGGATTACGCGACCAAGTATGATGGCGCCGGTAAGTTTGTTCACCGATACGATAAGCTTCTTTGGAAACGTGAAGCGGCGTTAGAAAGCTGGTCGATGAAGATTGAGCGTCACCTCCCTGAAGCTCGCAACGTTTGGGCATTCGTCAGCAACCATTTCGAAGGGTTTGCTCCCGAAACAGCGCGACGTCTCGCGCAGCGACTCGGTTACGAGTTGCTCTTGCCGTCAGAAATTGAAAAACAATCGGCTCTGCAAAACCGATCGCAGATGGATCTCTTCAACGAACCAACAGCCTAGTCGAGAATCCCTCAGACGCTGCATGAAAGTCCGAACAAATCGGCTAGACAAACCGAATCGCACCACGAGTGAGCGACACCGACGATCGCTCCTCGCCGCCGCTGCGATCGCTCTCGGTGGTTCGCTCCTTTTATTGCTGGGCGCTGGTTGGCTGCAGCATGGCGTTTCAAAGATGGCCATCTCCGGACTCGGTGCGGTGCTATTAATCGGCGCGCTCACCGGGATCTTTCGCACGCTCGACTTTTCGACGCCGCGATTAGTAAATGGAACTCCGCGACAACTGGCCTGGATTCGCATCCTCGTCTGCCTGACCGCGCTGATTTTTACGGTGATGGAAGACTTGCCGGCGCTTTCCTCGATGCCGCTTGAAATGCGAAACAACTATCAATTTTTTCATCTGCTCCATACGATTCCCGGCTACTCCTCGCTTCTGTCCAATGCGCATTTGTTAGGGGCGCTGCAATGGACGACAGCGGCCTTGCTCATGCTCGGACTAATCGGATTCCAAACGCGGATTGCCCTTCTTCTCGGCGGCTTTGGATTTCTTTTGCTACAGGCGATCCTCCGAGATTACACATATCAGTACCATTCAGGTCTCGTCCTGGTTTACCTGGTGCTGGTGCTTCCGTGGACTGCGTGCGGGGCAACGTGGTCGGTCGATTGCTGGCTGAATCGCAAGAAGTATGAGCCTGGCCGGCAATCAGCCGGTTTCGGCGTTTATGCCTGCTTCATCGTGATGGCCCTGATCTATCTGATGTCCGGATTGAGCAAGCTGCGCGACTCAGGATTGGATTGGGTTCGAGGAGACAACATCGAACAAAGACTCGTCGAGGACGCGTTGAGCCCGATCTTCCTCGACTACAAATGGAAAGCGACTGTCTGGTTGGTTCAACATCACGCCCCGGGTCTCGTTTTCACTGTTATTGGAACCTTCGGCCTGGTCGTCGAACTGGGCTATGTTGGAGTTCTGTTCTCGCGGACCGCGCAAATCATCATGCCGATCGCCGCCCTCGGTGTTCATGTCGGCGTTCTCGTGTTCCAACACATCCTGTTTCTCGAACTGCTCATCTTGCAATTTATCTTCCTGGATGTCGATTGGGTCGCCAATTTCTGGCGGCCCCACTTTCGCACCGGTGAGCAGACCGTAAATGCGCAAGTTAGTAACGGCATCCGGCCGCGGCCGCTTTCGTATCTGCCGGTAGTTGCCACAGCGTTAGTGGCTGCGACCTTTCTCGTAGCCTGGGTCTGGTCCGTAGAATATTACCCGCTTAGCGCATGGCGTATGTACTCCACCCCGGAACACAAGGGCCCGTTTCTTTACTTTAAAATCATCGCGACTCTGGAAAACGGCAGTTCCATCGTTATTCCAACTCGGGATTTATCTCCCGCGCTGCTGCCAAACGCCCGCTATCTTTTGGCGCGGGTCTTTCACGCAACGCGACGAAGTGAAATCTTCGACCGGTTCCTCGCTGCCTACGTCCGACGCCGTAACCGCAATCTCACCTTCGGCTCACCTATCTCGAGCATGGAAGTCCAACGGTGGCGCTGGAACTATACCGCAGATCCAAACGACCCGCGCTTCGGCTGGGTGACAGACGTCTATCCCTACGATGCTACCTCGAAGCCTTCATCGTCCCGTTAAGAAAAAAGCTGAACCAGGCCCGCGCAGCTTTTCGCTACCTGATCTCATTCCCGCCAAAATAGCTCTGCAATTTTTCCGGTATGCGAATTGAACCATCCGGTTGCTGAAAATTTTCGATCAGCGCCGCGAACAATCTCGGCAACGCCAACCCCGACCCGTTGAGTGTGTGACAGAATTTGTTTTTACCATCCGCGCCTTTGTAGCGAAGATTCATCCGGCGCGCCTGAAAATCTTCGAAATTGGAGCAGCTCGAAACTTCGAGGTACGCATCTTGCCCCGGGGACCAAACTTCGAGGTCGTAGGTTTTCGTTGAACCGAAACCGAGATCGCCGGTGCAGAGCTCGATCACGCGATAATGCAATTCGAGCAGTTGCAAAACGCGCTCTGCGTCCGCCGCTAAGGATTCGAGTTCTTCGTAGGATGTTTCCGCGGTTGTAATCTTCACAAGCTCCACTTTGTCGAACTGATGGACGCGAATGATCCCGCGCGTTTCGCGCCCGGCTGATCCGGCCTCGCGCCGAAAGCACGGCGTGTAAGCGACGAATTTCTTTGGCAGGTCGACAATCGCCAGAATTTCCTCCCGATGAAGATTTGTCACTGGCACTTCTGCGGTCGGCGCCAGAAATAGTTCGCCGTTTTGCAACCCATACATGTCTGATTCAAACTTCGGGAGCTGGCTCGTGCCGATCATGCAATCGCGTCGGACGAGAAATGGTGGGCTGATTTCGGTGTAGCCATGCTCGCGTGTGTGCAGGTCGAGCATAAAATTGATCAGCGCCCGCTCGAGTTTCGCACCCGCGCCGGTAAAACAAATGAATCCGCTCCCGCTCAGCTTGGTCGCGCGCTCCAGGTCGAGGATCTTCAATTTCTCACCGAGCGCGACGTGATCGAGCGCTTTGCCGGCGAGTTTCGGCTTCTTACCCCCCTCTCGAACCACCTTATTCGCGCTCGGGTCTTTACCCAGGGGAACGCTTTCGTGCGGCAAATTCGGAATCTCGAGCAGCAGATTCATTTGCTGTTCGTCCGAACCCGCCGTGCGCTGATTCAGTTCGACAATGGCATCACCAAGCTTTCGAACCTCGCCTTCCAATTCTCTTGTCGCTTCGCCGCGGGATTTTCTCGCACCGATTTCCTTGCTCAAGCGATTGCGCTCGGATTGCAATAGTTGCAGCTCGGTCTCAGCCTTTCGCCGTTCGGCATCGACTTTCAACAACTCGTCAATTCTCGCTGCTTCGTCACCACCCCGGGTCGCGAGTCGTTCGCGAACGAAGTCCGGTTTTTCGCGAATCAGACGAATGTCGAGCATGGCGCGATTGTAGAGGCCGCCATCGTCATGGGCAACTGTAGCCGTCGCTTTCTGGGCGACACGGCGTTCAACTTTTGAATCGCGCTTCGGAGAGCGAAGCGATTACAATCAAACCGTGAAGAACGGCGCCCCCAGCTACGAAGACCTGCTTGCTTCTACCCGTGTCCGCGAACGCGCGCTTTTTCTTCCATTGCGCACACCGAACGAACTCGAGCTCCAAGCGCGCTGGTTTGCCGGTGATTTCGGAAAAAATTTTGTCGGTGCGACCGGTGACAAGATTGATATCGTCCAATTCGGCACCTGGAACCGCGAATCCGGCCCAGATTTTTCCGATGCCGCTATCAGCGTCAACGGAAGCGAACCGCTACGCGGCTGCATCGAGATCGATCTCGTCGACCGGAATTGGGATTTGCACGGTCACTCCGTTAACCCCGCGTTCGAAGAAACTGTGCTCCACGTTTTCGTCGACAAAAGTGACCGCGAATTTTTCACGCGCACAAGATCGAACCGAAACGTTCCGCAGATCCGGATCGACCCCGCGATTTTGCCGGAGGCGTTCAGCGCCAATATTCCGCTCGCACGGCCGGGACGGTGCCAGGCGCCGTTGAGAAATTTGCCGGAAGAGCGGGTTCGCAGCGTGCTCAATGCCGCGGCGCAATTTCGTATGCAGAAAAAAGCCGCGCGCATCCGCGCGAAGATCGACAATCACGGGCGCGATGAAGCGTTGTTCCAGGAAATCGCGGGCGCGCTCGGCTACAAAGAAAACAAACTACCGTTCACGTTGATCGCGCAGCGGCTCTCATTAAAGTCGTTGCTCGGAAAAATGGCCGACGCTGAAGCGATCCTTTTCGGACTCGCGGGTTTTCTCGAGTCGCCGGATCTCGCCGTCTACAAAAAGTCCGCAAAAAATTACGTCCGCGAACTATGGGACCGTTGGTGGCCGCATCGCGACGAATTACAGCGGCTGATTTTGCCGCACAAAGCATGGCGCCTGAGCGGCACCCGCCCCGTCAATCACCCCCAGCGTCGGCTCGCGGCATTGTCGATCCTAGTGCGCGAGTGGCCGGCATTTCGTCGGTCGCTAGGCAAACAAGACGCGGCTGCCGTCGAAAAGTTTTTCGCTCGCGTGGATCATCCATTTTGGAAATTCCACTACACATTGACGGCGCCCGCTTCGCCGGAAGCGATGGCGCTCGTCGGTCAGTCGCGCATTGCGGACATTCTGGCCAACGTCGTTCTGCCGTTTTGGCGCGAGGAAGATGTCGATTGCTGGCCGCAATACGCGAAGTTGCCAGCGCGTTTAACCAACCGCCGGCTCGAAACCGCCGCCGCACGCCTATTCGGGAATGATCCTCGACGGCGCGAATTCACAAAAACTATCGCGCACCAGCAGGCGCTTTTACAGATTTACGAAGACTTTTGTTTACAGGACAATTCGGATTGCGCCCACTGCCCATTCCCCGAGCAGATGGCGAAATGGACATGACAACGAAAACTTCCAATTCTCGATTTTGCACCGCATTCACGTTGGTCGAGTTGCTCGTTGTTATCGCAATCATCGCTACTCTCGCCGCCTTCGCTGTAAGTGCATTGAGCAGCATTCAGGAGAAAGCGCGCATTACGCAAGACATGAACAACCTGCGCCAGATAGCGCTTGCTACGCAGACATATCTGAACGACAGCGATGGCGCATACTTTTTGCCGACCACGAACTGGATGACATCACTTCATCCAAAGTACCTTTCGAACTGGAAGATCTTTCAGTCGCCTTTCGACAAGCGTGCTCCTTCCGAGAATAATACGACGGCGCCGGTGAGTTACGGTTTCAACGCAAACGCGAAATCGGGCAGCAATCCATTGACGAGCGACAACATCACGAACCCAAGCGTTTTTGTTTTATTTGCGCCAGCGCAGGGCACTTTAACAACTGTCAGTTTTACCGGGACCGCGGCGAATTCGGTGACGGTGGACAAGGCCGGCGGCTCTCAAGGCACCGCTCTTGGCGGGACGCATAATAAGCGAAGGCGAATTAATGCTTGTATGGCCGATCTCCACGTCGAGAACATGCTCTGGAGTGTTTACAAAAATGCCACAAACTTCTCGAGCGATCCGTCTGCTAGTCAGCGTTGGAATCCATGAGGCCGGTATAACAAATCCGAATGAAATCGCTAGCTCCCACTGATGAGAACGGCTTCACGCTCATCGAGCTTCTGATTGTCATTAGCATCATCGTGATTTTGATGGGACTGCTCTTTCCCGCGTTCAAGGGCGTGCAAGACCAAGCCAAACGAACCCAAGCCAAGAACGATCTCACCCAAATCGTGACTGCCGTGAACGCGTTTTATACTGAGTACGGAAGATATCCGACAACAGCGACGACCGACGCCACCGCAACCTACGGGCCGGCAAGTTCGAATGCGAACAGTGCCGTGTTTAACGAGTTACGCGGCGTGAGTAGCGCACTCAACACCCGCCAGATCGTGTTTATCAGTCCTCCGGACGTCAAAGATCCAAACGCTCCACGCTCGGGAATTGCGAGTAAGAGTACAACCGTAAATGGCATTTCGGCGGGTCCTGGCGATTATGTTGACCCTTGGGGAACACCATACAATTTGGAAATGGACGCCGACTACACTAATCAAATCGAAACGAACCCTTATCCTGACACCGATGGGAGCGCGGGAGCAACGCCGCTGCGTTTAGGCGTGATCAGCTGGTCGTACGGAAAAGATCAGACGAAGGGAACCAAAGGCGGGAGCTCGAATTTCAAGAGCTCAGACGACGTGATTTCGTGGCAGTGATGATTACGGATTCGAGGCTGCCTTCTTTTCCTCGAATTTCTCGAACGGCTTCCATGCGTCCTTCGCCTTGTCCAAATCCTTTTCGGCATCGTGGACTTTTTTCATCTCCTGCTTGCCCTCGTCCGTCGCGGCCCACTTTGCACCCGCCTCGCTGATCTTTTTGTCGAAATCAGCCACGGCCGCTTTGTATTTTGGATCGTTCGTGCTGGTAGCGCCCCAATTGGAGAGCGCGTCCTGCGCTTTCTTTACTTCCTCATCCTGATTCGCAGCACTCTGCTTTTTCCAATCGTAAAACG
>Ga0209805_1000238_pt1 | contig 33546 bp, 24 predicted proteins | sample GraSoiAngelo_148_FD_185905 | JGI IMG/M metagenome (GOLD analysis project Ga0209805, IMG submission 185905) | Grasslands soil microbial communities from the Angelo Coastal Reserve, California, USA - 14_1009_09_20cm (SPAdes) (version 2) | ecosystem: Environmental > Terrestrial > Soil > Grasslands ...
CGTCGGGGGACCAGGCGGGGACGCGGTCGTCGGCCGCGTTGGTCGCGAGCCGGGTGACGCCCGAGCCGTCGGCGTTCATTACATAGATGCCGTAGTGCCCGTCGTGGAAGTCAAAGGCGATCTTCGTGCCGTCGGGCGACCAGGCGAGGGCGTTTTCTTCCGTGCTCAGGAGCCGGGTGACGCCCGAGCCGTCGGCGTTCATCTCGTATACGGACCCGCCGTCGCGCGTGCTCCCGAAGAGGATCCTGGAGCCGTCGGGCGACCACACGGGCCACTCGTCGTCCGCCGCGTTGTTCGTCAGGTTCACCTGACCGGTGCCGTCCGCGTGCATCAAGTAGACCTCCCGGTTGCCGTCGCGGATGCTCGTGAAGGCGATCTGGCCGTCGGCGACGATCGCGGTAATCGCCACGCTGGCAGTGACCGACTTGCTGTTGTCCCTGACCGCGGTGGCCGTGACGCCGAGCGTGCCGGGCGGCACCGTTGCCGGTGCGGTGTAGGTCGCCGTCGTGGTCGTGACTTTGCTCAGGCTGCCGCAGACTCCGGGCCCGCCGCTACATCCCGTGATGCCCCAAGTGACGCCGCTTTTGCTCGGGTCGTTCGTTACCGTGGCTGTGAAGTCCTGGCTGCCACCGGTGAGGAGGCTCGCGGTGGACGGGACCACGGAAATGGAGATCGCGGGGCGTCCGCCGTCCGGTGCGGTCGAGTTCGAGCCGCAGGCCGCGAGCAGGAAGAGGCTCGCTCCAAGAAGCGATCGTGCAGGACAGCGGTGGCGCACGGAGCCCTCCACGTGAGGGGTGCTTTCCCGTTGGTCTGATGCTCCGTGAGACGGACGGCCGGAGACGGGTTGCTCAGCTCGGCTCACGGCAAGATGCTGTAATAGACCAGCGACCCATCCTCGCCGGCGGCCGATCCGTCGAGGAAGACGAACAGCGTCATGACTAGCGCCTGACGCCCGCCGATCTGAACCTGCTCAATGGTCGGATTGCCGAACGAGATGCTGCCGGCGTCGGTCCGGATGTTCAGCAGGTCGGCGGTCTGCGTTTGGTAGTCGTACAGGAACACGCGCCACGAGTCCCACTGGTTGCGGACGCCCTCCCCCTCGATCACGGCGAACTGGTATCCCCGAAACGTGAGCGGGCCGTCGCGATCCCCCACGCCGGCTATTCCATGGGCGATGATGGCGCTATCCAGCGCGGGCTCCGGTGCGGCGCTCCATGTGCTCCAGTCTGTCACTCCACGCGCCTGTCGGCCGACGTCGCACTGAGACCAATAGTGGAAGCCGACCTCGACGCGTGTACTGTCGGCCGCATAGATGTTCGGCGTGCCCTCGGCGCACGGAGATAAGGTCCGCGGGGCGTCGTAGATCCGCGATGTGGGGGCGTTCAAGAGAGCCTGCCAGCTGTCGTAGTAGTAGAAGCGGAGATGGTTGTCACCGTCTGTTTCCGTTACCACGACGAAGCTCGCGCCCGCGGCTTTGATGGTGGGTTGCGCGGCTGAGCGATCGAGCACCGCCCGCCAGGTCCAGTGCAGCAGGTCGGTGGAGGTGGCAAGGTGGGCGTCGAAGGTCCCGGCCCGGTACGTCTGGTAGACTCCAATGAATCCACCGGCGTCAGGGTTCGCGATGATCTTCAGGCCGTCCATCGTGTGGCCGGCGTCGTCGAACGCGCGGTACCGGCGCGCCGTGGCTCGCGCGACCCGCTCGATGTAGTAGCGCAGCTCGGTCCGCGCTTCGGCGCTCGTGGGGTTGACGGGGTTGTAGACGAAGAGATGGAGGCCACCGAGGGGGCCGTAACGCTGACCGGTCGCGAGAATGCGCGTCGCGCCCACTGCCGTGCCGGTCACTGCGCCACCCGAGTCCACCACCGCGATAGCAGGGTCTTCTGATTGCCACGTGACGACGTCGCCCACTGCTTCCGACCCGCACGAGATACGCACGGACGCGACAAAGCTCGAACCCAGCGTCATCGTGGTCTCCGCGGGGGCGAACTGCACCTGCCGTGTCTCCGTGCAACCCGGTGCCGTCGAGTCCGGGCCACAGGCGACCAGCAGGAAGAGGCTCGCCCCGAGAAACGATCGACGAACCATCCGCGGCGTGCTCATGGACTTCGTGGCCGCCAGGCGGGGGCGAAGCCGTTGGTGAGGTTGCGGAGGCTCGATCCGTCGGCGTTCATCAGGTAGATCCCAGAGTTCCCGACAGTATTCCCGTCGCGCTTGCTCAGGAAGGCGATCTGGCCGGCTGCAGCGGGCCCCGGTGCGTCGAGTCGGAGCCGCACGCCGCGAGCAGAAACATGCTCACCCCAATGAGGACCTGGCGCGGCACCGAGGGCGTGTTCATGGTCAATCCCTTCTGCGGGTCGCTGGCCGATGGGGGCGAAGTGCTGCGGCTGCGTGCGCGACTCCCGTCGGCCGCCAGGCAACGGTGTACCCGTCGAACGCCGAGCTGTGCGTCAGGTTCACGAGCCCGGTGCCGTCGCTGTTCATCACGTAGACCTCGTCGTTGCCGTCGCGGTCTGTGCCGAAGGCGATCTTGGAGCCATCAGGCGACCAGGCGGGGAAAGCCTCGTTCGTCCCGCTGTTGGTGAGGTCGACGAGCCCCGTGCCGTCGGGGTTCATCAGGTAGACTTCGAAGTTTCCGTCGCGGTCGGTGTCGAAGGCGATCTTCGAGCCGTCGGGCGACCAGTTGGCAAGTGCATCTAAAGCCGGATTGTTGGTCAAGTTGACAGGCAACGTGCCGTCGGCGTGCATCGCGTAGACCTCCCAGTTCCCGTCGCGGTTGGTCTCGAACAGGATCTTCGATCCGTCGGGTGACCATCCGTCCGCGTAGTCCTTCGCCGGGTTGTTGGAGAGGTTGATGAGTCCAGTGCCGTCAGCGTTCATCACGTAGACCTCGTCGTTTCCGTCGCGCGTCGTCGTGAAGGCGATCTTCGAGCCGTCGGGAGACCACAGTGGGTCGACGTCGTCCCACGCCGGGTTGTTCGTCAGGTTCACGGGCCCCGTGCCGTCGGCGTTCATCACGTAGACCTCGAAGTTTCCGTCGCGGTCGCTGTGAAAGGCGATCTTGGAGCCGTCGGGGGACCAACTGGGCCAGTCGTCGTCCGCGGCGTTGTGGGACAGATTGAGGACGTCGGTGCCCGCGGCATCGACCACGTAGATCTGATCGTTGCCGTCCCGGTTGGTGGTGAAGGCGAGCGCCGGCGGGACGACGGTGATCGCCGCACTGCCACTCTGGCCGTCGGCCGCCGCCGTGATACTCGCCGTGCCCGGCCCCTGGGCTTTCACGAGGGCGGAATCCGTCCCTGTGTGCGTAGCGACCACCGTGGCAACCGCGCTATTGCTCGTCGTCCACGTCACCGTGTGTCCCGCGACAACATTCCCGGCTGCATCTTTGACGGTGGCGCGCAGAGAGAACGACCCTCCGACGAGTCTCTGCACCGTGGCCGGGCTGACGGTCACCGACATGCGGGTGGGCCCAGTGGACTCCCCGCCGCAGGCAGCGAGTGCGAAGACGCCCAACCACCACGGCCCTGCGAACATTCGCTTCATATGCGATCCTCCTCTGGCCGACGCCATGTCAGCGCCTCACCGCCTCGGCGCACGATCAATCACCGCGGGGTTGGGGAAGTCCGGCCCCAACCGCTGCAGCAGAACCGACGGGTCTCGCTCTGGGATGCTGGTATCGCGATCGGAGACGCGTGCGGCCGCTCCCGGCTGAACGCTGCCGGCGACCTGGATCGGCGTCAGGGCGCACGGTACAGCGGCGCCGGCGTAGGAGCAGGACTGTGCCGTAACCGCGCCGAGCTGGCCTGAGTTGTTGGTGCCCCAGCAGAACGCGACGGCGCCGGTCGTGACACCGCAGGTGTGGAAGGTGCCGACGCTGATCATCGCGAAGCTGAGCCCGCCCGAGGCCAGAACCGGGGTGGAGCGGCTGGTCGTCGAGCCGTCACCGAGCTCCCCCAGGTCGTTATGGCCCCAGCAGTACGCCGCGCCTGCGGGCGTCAAGGCGCACGAGCTCTCCTGCCCGGCCGACATGGCTCCGCCCGCCGTGGCGAAGGACAGGCCTCCGGCGACCGGCACAGGTATCGGGTGATCCTGCCCCGACCCGTCGCCCAGCCGGTCTGAGACGCCCCAGCAGTAACCAGCGCCCTCGGGCGTCATGGCACAGGAGTGGGCCCACCCGGCTGCCACACTTACGAAACTGTGGTCGCCTGCGACCGCCACAGGAGTCGCAACGGCGTAGGCCGAGGTCCCGTCGCCCACTTGACCGTCGAGGTTGTATCCCCAGCAGTAACCGACCTGAGCAATGGTGACGCCGCATGTATGAAAGAGGCCGGCGCGCACCGACTGGAAGAGCAAGTCACCCGCGACCAGCACCGGTGATGCGCTGAACGTGCGCGAGCCGTCGCCCAGCTGGCTCTGACTGTTCACGCCCCAGCAGTACGCGGCGTTCGTGGTCGTCACCCCGCAGGCGTGATACGCACCGAGGGTGACGCTCGCGAACTGCTGACCGCCCGTGACCGGCACCGGGACGAGGCTGCTGGTCCTCGAGCCGTCGCCTAGCTGCCCGTAGGAGTCGTCTCCCCAGCAGTAGGCCTCGCCGGTGGTCGTGACGCCGCAGCTGCGGCCCCAGCCTGCGGTGACGGTGGCGAAGGTGCGCCCCCGCGCCACGGCGAGCGGCGTCTGCAGGCTTGCGCGCGGCGCGCGGAATGGCGTCCGGAACCCCGTGCCGAGCTGCCCGTCGCCACCCCAACCCCAGCAGTACGCCGCACCGGCCGGGGTGACGGCACAGCTGTGATGGAGCCCGGCACTGATGGAGCTGAAGCTGATGAGATCGGCAGTGACTGCGGCCGAGCCGGACTGGCCTTCACTGGTGGCGGCGATGCGCGCCGATCCAGGCGTGCGGGCGGCGACCAGCCCGCCCTCCGAGACGGTTGCGACCGACGGGTCGTCGGTCGACCACGCCACGGCCCTGCTGAGGACGTGACCGGCGGCGTCTCGAGGTACGGCGATGAGTTGCACGACTCCCCCGACGACCGTCTGCACGTCCCATCGCACAGTGACCGAGGCGACGGGTGCGCCGCCGAGAACTGCCTCCCAGGTCCCTGAAGTGGTGTCCTGGAAGGACGCGCACGAGACGCTGCCGCTCAGCCTGGCGGCCGGTGGACCTGTGACGTCCCCCTCGTAGAGACAGCCGGGGTCGTTACGGAAACTCACGCGCGTACTCGAGAGTCGTCCGTCCGCAAGGGGAGTGCGCCACTGCGTGTTATCCCTGCCAGTCAGCGACCCGACACAGGTGCCGATTTGCGCCGTCGTGCCGCCGATGTCGGCGCCGCTTTGCGTGAACAGGTACGACCCTGTGTCGCTGCACGTCAGCGCCCGCTGCTGATGCCTCCCGCTCAGCTGCTCGGTGAAATTCCACTCACCCGCGAGGTCGATCACGACCGCGAGCGTCGCGCTCCCACTCTTGCCTTCGCTCGTTGCCGTGATCACAACCGTGTCCGACAGCGCCATGCCCGTCACCAGGCCGGTGGGGGAGACTGGGGCCTGCGTCGGGGCGTTGCTCGTCCAGGTCACGGGACGGTCCGCAAGCTCGTGGCCGGCCCCGTCTCTCACGGTTGCCGTCAGCTGCAGGGTGTGGCCGATCACGACGCCGGGTGCGGCCGCGGTCACCTCGACAGAGGCGACAGGCGTGGGTGGCGATGCGGAGTCGGTGCCGCACGCGGCGACGGCGCTTGCTCCACACACCAACAAGAGATGCTTCGCTCGCACCAGCCGGTCGCGTCGTGACACGGTTCCTGCTCTCCCCTTCCGAGGAGTTGGACGGATCGAGTCCTGCGGGTTCCTCCGCGGAGGCCGAAGCCGATCGGAGATCGTCATGACGCTACGGCTGGCCCAGGACTCGCACCGGCACGGAGCTGTCCGTTCCGGTCCCGTTCCCGAGCTCTCCGAAGGCGTTATAGCCCCAGCAGTACGCCGTGCCAGCCGTGGCGAGGGCGCACGTGTGGAAGCCGCCGGCGCTGATCGCGCTGAATGTGAGCCCGCCTGCGACACCCGTGGGGGAGGGGCGACGACTGATGCCGCTGCCCCCATCGCCGAGCTCGTTTTCCGAATTCCGTCCCCAGCAGTACGCCGCCCCGCTGGCTGTGAGGCCGCAGGTGTGATAACTGCCGCCAGCCAACGCGACGAAAGTCAGCCCCCCGCTTACGGCCACGGGGGTGGGCCGCATCGTCGTGGTCCCGTCGCCGAGCTGGCTGGAGCCGTTATCGCCCCAGCAGTACGCCGCCCCCGTCGCGATAACACCGCAGGTATGAAAGCGGCCAGCAGAGAGTGCAGAGAACGTGAGCCCGCCGGCCACGGCTACAGGCACCGAGCTGGAGTTCGTGGAGCCGTCGCCGAGCTGGCCGGCGAAGTTAGAGCCCCAGCAGTAGGCTGCCCCGGTTGTGGTGAGGCCGCAGGTATGGATGCCCCAGGTGGTCACGGCCGAGAAGGTGAGCCCACCGGTCACGGCCACAGGCACCAACCTGGAGGTGGTGGACCCGTCGCCGAGCTCGCCGTCCGCGTTATCACCCCAGCAGTACGCCGCCCCGCTGACGGTCAAACCGCATGTGTGAGTCCAGCCCGTGGCTACCGCGGAGAATGTGAGCCCGCCCGTCACGGCGACGGGGACGGTGCTGGAGGTGGTCGTGCCGTCACCGAGCTTGCCGTTGACGTTGTCGCCCCAGCAGTAGGCCGCCCCAGCGGTTGTGACGCCGCAGCTGTGAAACTCCCATGTGGCAACCGTAGCGAACGTGAGCCCGCCAGCCACGGCCGTCGGGATCGCCCGGGAGACGAGCGAGCCGTCGCCCAGCTGCCCATACTCGTTGTGTCCCCAGCAATACGCCGCACCGTTTGTCGTGACGGCGCAACTGTGAAGGTCGCCGGCGGTGACTGACGCCAGCGTCAAGACCGTGACCGTGACGGCCGCGGTATCGCTCATCCCTTCGCTGGTCGCAATCACGGCGGCCGAGCCGCCACCGACTGCCGTCACCAGTCCGGTCCCGTCCACCGTCGCCGCGGCCGGGTCGTCGCTCGTCCAGGTGATCGCGCGCCCCGGGAGCACCCTTCCGTTCGCATCGCGTGCTGCCGCGGAGAGTCGCTTCGTCATGTGGACGAGCAGGCTCACCGAGGCAGGGGAGACCGTCAGGGACGCCACCGGCGGTGGGGCAACCACTGTGACGGAACCCGTGTCGCTCGCGGTCCCGCTGGTGGCGGAAATCCTCGCGTCTCCCAGGGTCACGCCCGTTACCGTCGCCAGTCCCGGCGCAACATCCCCGGTGCTGTAGGGCGCGACGGTGGCGACGCTGGGAGCGCTACTGGTCCAGGTGACTGACGGATATCGAATCACTCGTCCCCGAGCGTCGCGCACGGTCGCCGTCAGGATGATCGTGTCGCCCGCGGCGCCGACGGTCGCTGGCTTGGGGGAGATGTCCACCGATGCAGGCGGCCCGGTTACGACCACGACCAACGCCGCCCCCGCCAACTCGTTCAACCTCGCCGTGACTGTGTACGAGCCCGTGGCCAGCGCCGCCACCAGCCCCGTGGACGAGACGGTGAGGCCGTTGGGATCGCTGCTGGACCACGTGAGGGGCTGGCCGATCAACACGTTGCCCGCCGCATCGTGTACCGTCGCCGTCATCTGATATGTCCCGCCGATCATGTAGACCGAATCAGGTGACACGGTGATCAACGCGGGCGTGCCGGTGGAGGACTGGCCGGTCGTGAACGGCACGGTCACCCCCGCTTCGAGGGCCTCGCCGTCAATGCTCCTCACGTCTCCAGTGACGCCGAAGACGTAGTCGGTGTTCGGCTGGAGCGGGGCCGCCGCTGTGAACGCCGCGACCGTGCCGCTCCCCTGGACAAGGCCGACAGTGCCCGCGACGGCGGTCGAGGCCTGGTGGAGCTGCACGGAAGACGTGGTGAGCGTCGCGCCATTGATCGGCTCGCTGAACACGACCACCACGCTCGCGTTCAGCGGCTGGTCGCGCTTGCCCGGACCGGGATCGGTGCGGATGACGACCAATCGCCGGATGATCGGGACCACGGCTTGCTCCATGTGCACGACACTGCCTGCCCCGTCACGGACGACGATCTCCACGGTGTCTCCGACGCGAGCCGTGACCGCCACCGGGTCGAAGCCACCGTCCTGCACGTCTGTCGTCACGGCCGCGCTGGACTGGAGAGCGCGCACGGTAGCCGTCACGCCTCCGGGCGCTGTTCCCGGAAGCAGTGAGGCGTACACGACCGTGTCTGCGCCGGCCGCGCTGGCGGCGGCGACGGAGGCGGTCGTTTGACGCCGGGCGCTTGCCGTGGGGGAGGGCATCGGGTTGGACAGGATCAACCGTGGCGTGGAGACGGGCCCTGTGAAACCCTGGTCGCCGCCGCACCCGAACAGCAGGCCGAGCAGACCGAGCACGACGGGCTGCCGCCGCTGGCTCACGGCGTCCGCTCCGCGCTCGCCCCACCGACGCTCACGAACCCCGCCCAATAGAAAGGATGCGCCGTCGCGGGTGCCGCGAGGAGAGCCCGTTGCGCGAGCGCCAGCGCACGCGCGGCATCATCCTGCGCCTGGTAGCCCTCATAGAACCGCTCCATCAACGCCGCGCTCGCCCAGTCGTCCACCGGCCACAGCGTCGCCACCACCCGCGCGGCTCCGGCGTGGAGGAACGCGCGCGTGAGCCCGACCCAATCGTCGCCCGCGGGCACGTCCGCCAGCACGCCGGAGCCGAGCCCCGTCTGGCACGCCGACAGCACGACGAGGTCCGCCGCGAGGCGGAGCCCGAACACTTCGTGCACCTCGAGCCGCCCGTCCTGCTCGCCTCCGGCAGCCAGGTCCATGTACGAGAACAGGGGATTCTGCTTGTTGAGGACCCCGTAGGTCGCGAGGTGGAGGATGCGCCGTCCCGGTGCGTCGCGTCGGAACGCGGCCTCGGTCGCGGCCTGGTCGATCAGGACCTGCGGATCCGCGCCACCCAGCCGCGCCACCGCCGCCACCTCCCGCCGCGAGGCGGGCAACGCGTCGGTTCTCGGCGCGAGGGCGAGCACGCCGGCGGCGCCTCCCGTGCGTCGATCGCCCAGCGCGAGCCACACCGACGCGGATGGCGTCAGCGCGACGTCGTACCGCTCGATCAGAAACCGTCCCCGACCGGCACCGCTCACGAGCGCGGCGAACGGCAGGTAGTGCAGCTCCGCATGGGGAACGAGGATCAGCCGTGTCTTGTCCGCGAGGAGACCGGTCTCTTCGAGCGGCGCGACGAGATACTGGTGCAGCTGCCGCAGCGGAGCGCGCCACAGCGAGTCCTCACCCCCTGTCCCCCTCGCCGCTACGCGGAGAGGGGGGACGAGGCGGCGAGGCAGCAAGGTGCCCCGCGCGAACTCGACCAAACGAGCGAGGGCATGGCGCCTGACGCCCAGGTCCACGGCCGCGACGGTGTCGCGAGTGATGACGAACGCCAGGGAGCCCGAGTCGCCGACCAGGTACTCGACGAACGCGGCGTCGGGCGCGAGGCGCCGGGCGACGTCGCGCCAGGCGGCCGTCGGGGACGCGACGAGCATGGCGTGCCGCGAGCTGCGCTCCCGGATCTCGAGCAGCAACTCGGCGTACGCCTCCTGATTGCGAGCCAGCGCTTCGCGCGTGGCCGTGCCGGTCGTCACGGCGCCAGGGTCGCGCAGCGCCGCCGTGTCCGCGGCGTCGAGATCGCGCGTCAACTCGGCGATGTGGCGTCGTAGATCCTGCTCACGGGCGACCAAGTGGCCGGCCGTATCGGTGGGTGACGCGACGCGGCCGCGCTGCAACAGCTCGAGCATTTCGCGCGCGCGCAGCCGCTCGCTCGTCTCAAAGGCGGCCGCCGGCAGGCCACGAGAGCGCTCGACGACGGCGAGCTGGGCGTACACGTCCCATTTGTCCGCGAGGAACGCCGAGCGGCGCTCCGGCAGAGCGAGCGACCCGCTGGGCCGCTCGATTTCGGCGACGGCGGCCCGCAGCTCCCGCGCGGCTCGGTCATCGAGGCCCTGAGCGTGCCACGCTCGCCCCAGTCCTGCGTGCAGGCGCCAGGCGATCTCGGGCGCGACGTGCTCGCCCAGCCGATCGAGCCCGGCCCCGTACAACGACTCGGCTGCGACGGGCAGTTCAGCTCCGGCGTCCAAAGCCGCCCGCTCGCCGAGCGCGGCCGCGGCGCCGACGGGATCGCCCAGCCGCTCGAGGTCGGCGGTCGCCTGGGCGAGCAGGCGTTGGGCGAGGGCCGTGTCCCCACGTATTGCGGCGAGCTGACCGAGCGACACGCGCGTCAGCGCGGCGGCGCGCTGGTTCCCGGAGGCGACCTCGGCGCGCAACGCTCCCTCGAGCAAGGTCCCGGCTCGCGCGTAATCCTCGCGAGCCAGGAACAGCAGGCCGCGCCCCTGGCGCGCCTCGGCCTCGCCCGCTTGATCGCCGGCGCGCCGGTACAGTACCTCCGCCTGGCTGTACAGCCGGTCGCCCTCGGCGACGGCGTTCAGCTGGGCGGCCAGGTCGGCCCGCGCGAGCGCGATGCCCGCCTGTACGCCGGGCGGCGCGCGCGCCGAGTCCGCGAGGCGTTGGGCACGGCGCAGCTGGTCCAGCGCCGCCTGGAGCTCGCCTGCCGCTGCGAGCGCGCTGGCGAGCTCGCGCCGCACCGCGAGCGCGTCGGCGAGTGGCCCGGTTCGCCCATAGATGGCCACCGCCTCCTGCAGGGCGGTCCGCGCGGCGGGATAGTCGCCGCGTCGCAGCTCGAGCTCGCCGAGGCCGCGCAGCGCATCCGCGGCGTCGGCCCATTGCTCGCGGACGCGCCAGGTCGCCAAGGCGTCGCGGTACAACGCCTCCGCTGGCGCGAAATCGCCGGTCGCGGCCGCGAGCGCCGCGAGGTTCACGAGATTGGTCGCGGCGACCTCGTCACGCCCGTCACGCCGGTTCAGGGCGAGCGCCGCCTCGAACTGGCGGCGCGCTTCGTCCGCATCTCCGGTGGTCTGCGCCAGCAGGCCGAGGTTGTTGTGATCGGCGGCGACGCCCCGTGAATCACCGATCCGCTCGCGCAGGCTGAGGGCCCGCGCGTACCCGTCGCGCGCGGCGGCGAGGTCGCCCCGATCGGCGCGGGCACCTGCCAGCGTCCCCACGGCATTGGCCTCCACGCGAATGTCCCCGACCGCGGCAGCCAAGGCGCGCGATCGCTCGAGATAGACGGTCGCGCTGTCGAGCCGACCCTCCCGGAGGAAGCCCGCGCCGAGGTTGCCGAGCACTGCCGCGATACCGGCCGTGTCGCTGATTCCCACGGCCCGGGAGAGCGCACGGCGCCAGATCGCCATCGCGGCCTCGGGACCCGCCCGGCCATAGGCCGCGACGCCGGCGCGCCGCAGGCTGTCGGCCCAGACCTTCGCCGCCCGCCGGTCCGGCGGCCACCCGACGAAGCGTGCGACTTCCCGCACCAGGAACGAATCGCTCCATGCCGTGGCGTAGGCCGCGGCCAGGCCTTGCGCTGCCGGCAGGTCGCCGCGGGCCAGGACCTGGGTGATAGCCTCCCGCACCGCGAGCGGGTGCGAGCGGACCTCGAGGACGAGCTGAGACTCGGGGATGCGCAGGGCGAGGAGGCGCAACGAGTCCGCGCCCGATGACTGGGTAACGAGAGCGGCGAGCAGCAGCGATGGTCCGAGCACGGCGGTCAGCGCCGGGCGCCGGGGGCGATGGAGAACCGGACCAGCTCGGACGCCGACCACCGGGCCACCCCGGTACGTGCCTCGACCTTCCACAGATAGAGTCGCCCGGGCACGAGCGTGACCGAATCGGGGAGGGAGGCGCTCGTGTCCGCGACCTGCGCCTCGTACAGCACTCGCCCGCCGGCGTCGAACAAGACGACGCGGTAGCGGTCGGCGCCGGCCAGCGACGACCAGCGCAATGCGCCCACGTGCGCCACTGTGCCGACAGGCGACAACGGGACGGGTTGCGCAGCCGGCGCCGAAGCTCCGCGGTGTCGCCCGGGGACGTCGTCCACCCAACGCGGCAACGCGAGGACGAGAAGAATCGCCGCGGCGGCGGCGGGCACCCCGATCAGCCACAAGCGGCGCCGATCGCGACCCCCGACCGCCGCCTGCGCGCGCGTCACGGCAGGGTCGGCGAGGCTCCTGGCGACCGAGGCCACGATGCCGCGGCAGCGCAGGCAGGTGGCCAGGTGCGGCAGCACCGCTTCCCGCGCCGTGGGATCGAGCGTGCCGTCGGCGAGCGCGGCGAGTGTCCTGTCGTCGAGACAGTCGAGCGTCTCCCGCGCGGGAGACTCGAACCGATGCCGTAGCAGATCGAGCGGATCGGGATCGCTCACCGGCTCAATGCCCCTCTCGTGGCGCCGTTCACGCTGGTCGGCGATATGAGACGGTCGGCAACCGGACGACTGCTCACAGGTCGCCCCGATGGATCCCGACCTGAGAAAGCCGTGCCCGTACGGTCGCGAGCGCCCGGTAGGCGCGGTTGTGGACCGCCTTCCCGTTCGGGAGGCCGAGGATCCTCGCGACGGCTGAGGCCGGCAGCTCATCCACGATGTACAACTCCAACACCACGCGGTCCTGTGGGGTGAGCGAGCCGAACGCGTGCTCGAGCAGGCGGCGCGCGTCCCCCGCGTCTTCGGGTGGTACGGTCTCATCGACGACTTCGGGAGGCATGGGCGCCCCCAGCTCTCCGAGCACATGGCCCCGCCTGCCGTCGGTGACGGCGAGGTAGGTGGCCCGCAGCTCCGCGAGAAACCCCCTGAAGGAGAGCGTGGGTGCCTCGCCGGCGCGGATCAGCTCATAGGCTTCGATGTGGCTGCGCTGGTCGAGGAAGACGTGCTCGAAGATGCGGCGCCGCAACGCCGGCAGCGCCGAGGCGACGGCGGAGAGCCGGCGGCGGCCGTCGCGGTGCCGAAACCAGTCGACCGTGAGATGGCGGACGACCGTGACGAGCCACGTGGAAAAGCGAGCGCGATGGCCCTGTTGTGTCGCGAAGGCACGGAGCCGTCGCAGATCGTCTTCGCGCAGGGCCTCGCACACCCGCGCGAAGACGTCCATCACGTCGTCATGATCTTGGGCGTAGTGGCGGATGGCCGCGAAGATGAGACGTCGATAGCGGTCGAGAAACAGGTCCCACGCGGCGTCGGGTTTGCCCGACTCCAGCTCGGCCGCCCAGCCTTCCATCCGCACGACCTTCAGAGAGGCGTAGCGGGATATACCTCACGCCGCAGGCCTGTCAAGCGTTGAAACGTTGTGGCCGCTAGGACCCGCCTCGGCCCCGCCGCTGCTGGGGCCTGCCACCCCCACTCCGCCGGCGGCCCGTGGGCTCTCAGGGAGAGGCCAGCCGGCCCTGTGGCAGGAGCGTCACCGCGACCCCCGCGTGGTCCGACGGCCACAGCCCGGACGCCGTCCGGTTCCCGGGCCGGTCGCCCACTACTCCACGCCGTACCGGCATCGTGCCCGCCGGCAGATTGCGCGCGAAGATGAAATCGATCCGCTGATCGAACCTCGACCGGGCGTTCAAGAGATCGGCCTGCTGGCAGCAGGTGAGGCCGGGGGCTCTGTGTCCCGGCTCGATCCACGTGTCGCGGTAGCTCGCCGCCAGCATCATACCGTAGGTCGGGGTCACGCGCGTCGGATCGATCCCGTACGCGTCCGAGTTGAAGTCGCCCACCAGGATAGTCGGGCGCGTTTCGGCCGCGAGCAGGGCGAGCAATTCCCGGGTCTGCTCGAGCTGCACGTCCACGACCTCTTGGCCCGCGAGGTGCGTGACGACGAACCGGTAGACCTCCCCACCCACCGTCGCCTCGACGGAGCTCCAGCCCTGCAATAGAGCGGAGGTCACGCCGCCGATCGTCACGAGCTGCGACGCGGTGTACACGCCCGAGCGCGGATTGGTGTAGGGAACGTCGCCGCGCACCAGCACCGCGTCTCCGTCGGTCCAGCGTACGCCCGCGAGGATGGGCTGCCCGGACGCGTCCACCCCGGCGATCACCGGAACTTGCAGATCTGTCGTCCGGTCCACCGCAGCGACGCCGTAGTCGAGGCCGCTGGCGCGCAACGAATCGATCACGAGCTCTAGAAAATCGTAGGCGACGCGCGTCGCCGGCTCGAAGGGGTTGTCCGCCGTGCGGTACAGCGCCAGCTCCTCGAGCCCCACGACGTGCGGCCGCCGTGCGGCGATCGCGCGCGCCAGTGCCCCGGCGCGCGCGGGGAAGTTCGTAGCCTGGACGTGTCCCCACTCCTCGGTTGCGAGGAAGACTGCCTCGTCGGCCGTGCGCGCCTGTAGCACGCGACCGATGTCCGCCCCGAGGTAGACGTTCCACGTCAGCGCCGTGACGCGCTCGGCTTCGCCCATCACGCGAGCCGTAACGATCGGAGCGACGCTGGTCGAGTCTCCGCACTCTGCAGTGAACAGGCCGACCGCGGCGCACACGAGAATGCCTTCTGCGACGGTGATTGCGTTACGCATTGGTGCCGTCTCCACTCAGGTTGACCCCACCACGGTAAGACCCCCCGGTAAAGGGAGGATCAAGTCGCTGCGACGGGCGCCCTGAGGCCCTCATGGCCGAAGTGTCACACTGGAGCCACACTTTTGAAGCCGCGATGCGCCCTAATCGTGGCGGAGTGCGAGTGGCTCCGTATAGGGCTACTTGCCAGGGACGTGGCACCACCCTTGCGCATGCGCAACACCACGTATGCGACACGTTGCGTTGCTGCTACTGGCGGTGGGTTCGCTCGCCGCTTTGCCGCCCCGGGTCACGGCGCAGAACGCCGCGAAGGACTTGGCGGCGTTCACGCTGGTCTCGGGCACGCGCCGCCAGTACCGTTCCGTCGCCGCCGCGCTGTTGACGATGCCGTCGCCGCCGCATACGCTGAGCGGCGTGGGGCCGCTCGAGGCGCGCGTGTCGTGGAGCACCTTGGGCGTCGCCGGGCTTCCCGCGCGCCGCTCGTGGACGACCTCGAACACCGCACTCGCGAGCGCGTTCACGGTCGTCCTGCTGGTCGATGCGGCCCAGACCCGCGACTTGGCGCGGCGCGGGTGGACCGGCTTTCGGGAAGCGAATCCGTTGCTCGGCCCGCGGCCGAGCGTCGGCCAGGTCAACACGTACACGGCGCTGGCGGCCGCGAGTATGCTGACCGTCGCCGCCGCGGCTCCCCCGCGGGTCCGCCCGTGGCTGCTCGGCGCCGCACTGGCGGTCGAAGCGCTGACCGTCGGCGGGAGCGTCCGGAACGGTCTCCCCCTCAGAATTCACTAGCCTCTCCGCCGTTAACCGGGCGATCGTGGCCTGCGGGCGCTGCCCACGGCTGCGCCGCTACTGCCGTCGCGTGGCCCGGGACAAGAAGCGCGAGTTTCTCGATTGGACGTACTGGGGCAAACCGGTCCCCGGCGTCGGCGACCCGGCGGCGCGCTTGCTCGTCGTGGGGCTGGCGCCGGCGGCGCACGGCGCCAACCGCACGGGCCGCATGTTCACGGGCGACTCGAGCGGCGACTGGCTGTATGCGGCGCTGCACCGCTACGGGTTCGCCAGCCGGGCGCAATCGGTCGCCCGCGACGACGGTCTGACGTTGAACGATTGTTATATCACGGCCGCCGCGCGTTGCGCGCCGCCCGGCAACAAGCCGAGCCGCGTCGAGCTGGCGCGCTGCCGCCCGTATCTCGCCGCCGACGTGCGCCTGCTCCCCCAGGTGCGCGTGGTGCTCACCCTCGGCCGCATCGCCCACGACAGCTGGCTCAAGGCCGCCGGGTGGTGGACGGCGCTCGAGCCGCGCGACCGGCCGCAGTTCGCGCACGGCGCCGTGACCACCCTCCCCGGCGGCGTCGCCCTGGTGGCCTCGTACCATCCGAGTCGGCAGAACACCAATACCGGCAAACTGACGCGCGCGATGTGGCGCCAGGTGTTCGAGCGGGTGCGACGGCTGCTCGCTACTGGACGTCGAACTCCGCCGTGATGTCGTAGTCGTCCACGGCGCAGACGCCGACGCGCGCGACGTAGCGCCCCGCGCGGGGAGCGGCATCGGGGGGCAGCCGGATCGCGTCGCGGAAAGTGCCGCCTCGCTGGACGGCGAAGCGGCGGGCGTCGGGACTCAGCACCTTCGTGGTCGAATCCCAGTGGTAGTCGCCTTGAGTACCCGTCACCGAGATGCACAGGAAATCGTTCGTCGGCAGCACGAAGAGAATGGGCGCCTGACGCCGGTTGGTGATCGTGAAGAGCGCGATCGGGTTCACGCCCGACTCGCCGCCCTGCGCGTCGCGCCAGGCGAAGCGGTCCGGAATCACGGCGAGCGTGACGTCGGCGTGCAGCGTGAGCCCGTGGTCGACCGTGCGGTGGGTGGTGCGCGGAGGCACCTGCGCGCTCATGTCTTCCACGTCGATGCCGATACCCGGCGTGCCACCGCCCGGCACGCGGGCGACGCGGCCACGCACGGCGACGTATTGGTTGCGGTAGCGGCTCCAACGACCGGCCTTCCCGACCAGCGGCAGGACGAACGTCTGCACGCCCAGGGCGTGCAACGGGAGCGGGGCGACGATCGTCCAGAGGTCGAACTGCTCGTCGTTCTGGAGAAACCCTTCCACCGTCAACGCGGTGTCGCCGGTCTGCTGGGCCGGCGACCGTGCCGTAGCGCCGCCCAGCACCGCGAGCGCGAGTGTGAGCGTCATACGGAGCCGTTGCATCGGCTCCATCGGGCGACGCGGCTCAGCCCGCGCCCGCGTGGTCGGTCTGCGCGAGGCGCAGCGCCTCCGTGAAGACGGCGCGCACCTTTTTCTCGTCCCAGTGGGCGTGGCCGGGTGCGAGCGCGCCCATCCACAAGTCCAGGTCGGAGCTGGGGCTTGTGTCGGGCGGTGCGCGCCGCTTGAACGAAAGCCGCCCCATCGTCAGGCGCCGCCACAGGGGGGTCGTCGGGAGTGGCTGCGGCTCGCGGACCGGGGCGGGGTGCTGCAGGAACGCGCGTATGATGGGCGCCAAGTCGTGTACCGCCACGTCGAAGGTGTGGTCGCCGCTCAAATAGGGGGCCAGGACCGTCCGGGACTGGTGAATGAGGGCCCGCACTTGGTGGAAGAACGCGGCTTCGTCTGGCATGGGGTGCGAACGCTCCTTCCTCGGATGAGCCCGGATCATGGCGTCGAGGCCGGCGTGGGGGCGACGTCGAAGGCGAAGTCCGCGCAGCCCGGCGTCCTGAGCCTTACGTACCGGCCCAGGATCCGAATGACGAAGATCTGGCCGAAATCGACGTAGCCCATCCGATGGGCCGACTTGAGCGACGTGAGATTGTCGGCCTCGATGTACGTCACCAATCCTTTGTAGCCGCGGCTCTGGTAGGCGGCGAGGGCGCGCGTCATCCCGATCGCGTGGAGCCGGCGGCCGCGATAGGCGTCGAGCGTCAGGCCCTTGTACATGTAGACGTACGCGGGGTCGAACTGCACCCGTAGGCCGCCGCTGATCGGGGTGGGCGAACGCGCGTACCACCCGTAGGCGACCGGTTGGTCTCCGTCCACCACGGCGTAGCACTCGTCGCCCTTGCTCAAGGCTTCGTCCAGGAACGCCGGGGTCAGATCGTACTTCGCCTCCGTCGCCATGCACCGCAGCGTGTCGTCGTCGAGAAAGTCCGCGCTCATCTCGACCGGAAGCTCCATGAACGTGGGCGCCACCACGCTGATGCACAGCGCCCGCAGCACCTTGACGTCAATGACCCGCTGGATGGCGCGCAGCGCGAACGCGCCGAGCGCGCTCCCAAAGCCGAAGACCGACGCCTGGGATCGAAATTCGGCACTGATGCGCTGGACCTTCACTCGAGCGGCCTGAACAAGTGTGCTCTGCGATCACCGCAGGTAGCGCGCCACGCTGCGAGTTCGCCACAGCGCGCCGTCCGCGTGCGCGGGGCGGGGCGTGCTGGAGCGGGGCCACAACAGATTGCGGCTCAGCTGTGTGGCAGAGACGCCACAAGATCTCGGTACCGGCGGGCCTGCCCGGGCGTGAGCATCTCCTGCAGCACGATGTCACGCTCGATCGGAGCGGTGAACACGTAGCCGTGCGCGTCAGCGGCGAGCCAGCGGTCCCACTCCAGCAGGTCGAGGGCTTGAGCGACGGCGCCGCGCTCGAGGGCGGTGGCGCGCGCCAACCGCTCCACGTCTCCCCGGCCTCCCAACGCCGCCGCCGCGCCGAGCACCTGCTGGGCCGAAAGCGGCAGCGCCCGGAAGCGGAGGCACACGGCTCCGACCACGGCGGGCGGCAGGCTCCCCGGCAGTGAATCGATGAGGGTGCGCGCGGCGGAGGGCCAGGCGGGCGCGTCGGGAGCGAGCCGATATCCCCCGGCAACGGCTTCGAGCAGCGCGACGGCGAGCAGGGGAATGCCCGCGGTGTCGCGCTCCACCCGCCGCGCCAGGCGCTCCCGCTCGTCCGCGGCGTACGTCGGCACCGACCACGCGACCAGCCCCGCGAGCGCCGCCTGGTCCAGACGGCCCAGCCTGATCACCGCACCCTCGAGATCACGTCCCAAGCGTGCTTGCAGCTCGTCGAAGCGCTGCGCGTCCGGCACCCCCAACGCCACGCCCAGGAGCAGCAGCACGCAGTGCGGCGCGCAGTCGCGCGCGAGAGCGGGCAGCGACGCGAGCGACGCGGCGTCGAGCCACTGCGCGTCGTCGACCACCAGCAGCAGCGGGCGCTCCTCCGCCGCCGCGATCACGGCGGCGACGAACCCGTCGCGCACTTCCATCGTGAGGCTCGGAGGCCCGACCCGACCGCCCCGGAACCGCGCGTCCAGATCGGGATCGAGCGTTCCCAGGCTCGCGAGCGCGGCGGATGGCGCGCTCGCGAGGCCCGGCGCGTCCGCCAGTCCCGCCGCGAGCAGACTGGTGACGGCGCTCCATTGCCGCTCCCGGTCCGCCGGGACGGCGCGGGCGGTGGCCACGGTCGCGTCATCGAGGCGGGCGCGGGCGGCGAGCTCCTCGATCAGCCGCGTCTTGCCTTCCCCCGGCTCGCCTTGGACGAGCACGACCTGTCCCCGCCCTCCCTTGACGCGCTGCCACGCCGCCACCCCGGCGGCGAGCTCGGCCGTGCGACCCAAGAGCGGCGGCCGCGGCCGGGCCTCGGGCGGCGCCGCGAGGACCCGACGCCCCACGCGTGCCTCGCGGACGCGCTCGACCAGGCGCGCCAGCTCCGGACTGGGAGCCGCGTCGAGGGCGTCACGCAGGGCGCGCGCGAGACGCTCGGCGACTCGCAGGGCCGCGGCCCGGTCGCCCGCGAGCGCGAGGGCGCGCATCGCCGCGCGCGCCGCCGGCTCGGACGTGGGATCGAGGCCCACGGCGCCGAGCGCGGCGCGCGCCGCCGCTGCCGTGTCCCCGCGCGCGAGCTGCGCCTCGGCGCACTGGACGAGCGCGTTGAGCCCCTGCGCGCGCCACAGCGCCCGCTCCGCCCCGAGCCAGGTTTCGAACTGGTTCGCTCCGGGGAGCGCGAGTCCCTCGAGAAACTCCCCCTCCACGAGCGCCGCCGCGGCGTCCCACTCGCCGCGTTCGGCGAGGGCGGCGAAGCGGTCACAGTCGAGCGTGACGCCGTCCGTCGCTAGCCGCACCTGATCGACGTCGGCCTGGACGGCGGCGTCGCCCAGCACCTGCCGCAGCACGCGCAGCGCCTCGCTCAGCGAGTGGCGGGCTTGCTTCTCGTCGCGGTCGCTCCACAAGAGCCCCACGAGATGCTCGCGCGTGCGGCTCTTGCGCGCGCTGCGCGCGAGGTACACGAGCAGCGCCAGGTGCTTGCGCCACAACAGCTCGGGAGGCGCCGGGGCGTCGTCCACCGTCACGCGCGCGGGGCCGAGCACGCGGACGGCGAGGTGTGGGGAGTCGGGCATCGCGTCCCGATTATCCCCCACGGTGCGGTCGACAGCAAGCACCGCTACATTCTCCTCCCGCATGCAAACCCCCGCTCTCGAAGACGTGCAGCGTGCCGTCGGCGACCGCTACGACGTGGTGAGTCTCGCCGGCGCCGGCGGCATGGGCTCGGTGTTCCGGGCCCGCCATCGCACGCTCGGCCACATCGTCGCCGTCAAAGTCCTGCCTCCCGACGTCGCGGCCAGCGCCATGCGGCGCGAGCGGTTCCGGCGCGAGGCCACGCTCGGAGCCGGGCTCGAGCACCCCAACATCGTGCGCGTATACGATTTCGATACCAGGCACGACATCACGTTTCTCATCATGACGTTCGTGCGCGGCGTGACGCTCGAGGAGCGGCTGCGTGCGTCCGCCCGCTCGACCACCGGCGCGATCCTCCGCAGCGTGCGCGAGATCGCGGACGCGCTGGGCTACGTCCACCGCCGCGGCATCGTGCACCGCGACGTGAAGCCGGCGAACATCCTGCTCGACGAGGACAGCGGGCGCGCCCTGCTCGCCGACTTCGGGGTCGCCCATGTGGAGGGCGCGACGGACACCTCGCTCACGCAGCCCGGGGTCACGATCGGGACTCCCGGCTATATGGCCCCCGAGCAGATCGCCGGGGGACGCGTGGACGCCCGCACCGACCTGTATTCGCTGGCCGCGGTCGCGTTCGAGTCGCTCACCGCGGCGCCGGCCGACTTCAGGGCCGACCGTGCCACGCTGGCGCGTGCCCTGCGCGCCGCCCGGCCGGAGCTCTCCGCCCGCGAGGCCGCCGTGCTCGTGGCCCCGCTCGCCGAGCGGCCCGACGAGCGCCCGGGCTCCGCCGACGCGTGGCTCGCGGCGCTCGACCGCACGCGACCGCGGCGGCGGCGCTGGGCCATGGCGGCGCTGGCCGTCGTCGTGGCCGCTGGCGTGGCGCGGATGGTGTGGGAACCGGCTCGGCCGTCCGACACGCCGCCCCGGCTCGCGGTGATGCCGTTCGCGGTGCTCGGCACGCCGCCCTACCCGGCCACGCAGCTGCCGGAGTATTTCGTCTCCCGGTTCCGACCCGTGGAGCGCGTGATCGACGTTCTGTCCTTCGGGCGCGTGGTGGCGCAGACCGGCACCGCGCCGCCCTCGAACGAAGAGGCGCGCGATCTCGCCGCGCGCCTGGGCGCGCGCTTTTTCGTGCAGGGCAGCGTGTCGTACGCCGGACCGACGGTGACGCTGACCGCGACGCTGTACGAGGGCAATCGCGCCCGGCGCAGCGGCAAGGCGACCGGCCGCGTCGGGTTGGACGAGTCGGACGTGATGGACCGCGTGTGGGCCCAGCTCTACCCGGAGTTCACGCGCAGTCCCGACGTGACGCTGCCGAACGGCGGCCCCGACGCGCTGGCCGCGTACCTCAATGCCGAAGCGGCCTTCCGGCGCGGCGACTACCACACGGCGCGCGACGGGTACACGCGCGTGATCCGCGCCGATACCGGGTTCGCCATCGGGCGCCTGCGGCTCGCCCTCGTCGCGGCCCAGGTGGACCCCACCGAGCAGGGGTTCGGCGGGCCGCTGCGGGGCGCCATGCTGCACCAACACGGCCTGTCCGATGCCGACAGCCTGCTGCTCGACGGGTTCGCCGAGCTGTTATCCCACGGCGACGGCCTTGCGGCGCTGGCCCGGTTCAAGAGCGCGACCGAGCGCGCGCCCGACTATCCCCAGGGGTGGTACGTGCTGGGCGAGTTCTATTACCACTTCGGCGACCTGTTCGATCAGAGCGTGGGCGAGGCCCGCGGGGCATTCGACCGCGTCCTCGACCTCGACCCCCGGTTCTCCCCGGCGATCGGGCACCTCATCGCGCTCGCGAACCAGGTCGGCGATCGCGTCGAAACCGAGCGACTGATTCGCCAGTACCTGCGGATCGATTCGACCTCGGTGGTGGCCGAAGCGGTGGGGATCGCGGACACCCTCATCCTGGGCTCGGCGGCGGACCAGATGGCGCTGCTGCACCACGCGTGCGGGCACAGCTTCCCGGCACTGCAGCACCTGGCGTTTCAGGCCGCGGCGTTCGGCACGCCGGCGCAGCGCGAAGGGCCGGCGCGCGTGGTGCTGCGCTGTCTCGAGCAGCGCGCCGCCACCGATCAAGAGCGCGTGCGCGCGCTGCGCATGGGGCTCGCGGCGGACCTCGGGGCCGGCTGGGTGGACAGCGCGCGCGTTCGGCTGGGCCGCGCCACGGGCGCCTGGGCGGAGCGGGAGCGGGATCTGTGGCTGCTGGTGGCACACGACATGGGGTTGCCCGCGCTCGGCGACTGGGAGCGTGCCGCCGCCCGGCTCTCGGCGCGGCCGCGCGCCGTCCAGGATACGGACGTGACCGCCCACTGGGCGTTGGCGCGGGCGGGCGTGGACCGCTCGCGCCACGCGGCCGCCCTGGCGCGGCTCGCCGCGGGTGGGGCGCCGCTCCCATCGAGCCTCGCCGCCGATCTGCAGGCGCGCGCGGCTCTCGGCCGGGGCGACTCGGGGGCCGCGCTGCGGCTGTGGAGCGGCGCGACGCGCCGCTATGCGGTGCTCAGCGTGCCGCTCGAGGTGGTGGCGTCGCTTTGGCCGCTGCGCCTCGACGTGGTGCGCGTGGGGGCGGCGCGCCGCGACAGCGCCATGGTCGCGCGAGGCTGCGCGTCGTTCGAAACGCTGATGGGCTACACGGACCAGGTCGCGCAGCCGGAGGTCAGGCGGCTGTGCCTCACCCCGGGCTTGCGCCCGGGGTCAGACAAGCCTTCAGCGAGCAGCCTTTACACCGCCAGGAGGAGGGCGAAGCTAGACTCGTGACGACGACCCGTGTGCTCGTGCTCGCTCTGCTGGCGATGTGCCCCACGGTTGCGTGCTGCGCCAACCAGCCGGGCACCCCCCAACCCCCGCCGCCGTGGCGCCTCGTGTGGCACGACGAGTTCGACGGCGCCGCGCTCGACACCACGAAGTGGGTGCGGGAGACCGGGGGCAACGGCTGGGGGAACGGCGAGCTCGAGTTCTATACCAATCGGGTCGAGAACGCCCGCGTGGCAAACGGCTACCTGGTGATCGAGGCCCGGCGCGAGCCGTTCGGCAACCAGGCCTACACCTCGGCGCGCCTCAAGACCCAGGGCCTGGGGGCGTGGCGCTACGGCCGGGTCGAGGCGCGCATTGAGATCCCGCGGGGGCAGGGGCTGTGGCCCGCGTTCTGGATGCTGGGCGACGACATCCCGCAAGTCGGCTGGCCTGGGTGCGGCGAGATCGACATCATGGAGAACATCGGGAAGGAGCCGGGCCGGGTGCACGGCACGGTGCACGGTCCCAACTACTCCGGTGCCAACGGCATCAGCAGCGCCTACGACCTGAGCACGGGCGCGTTCGCCGACACGTTTCACGTGTTTGCGATCGAGTGGCAGCCGGACTCGATTCGCTGGTTCGTCGACAGCGCCCCGTACAAGACCGTCACGCCGCACGATGTCCCGGGGCGGTGGGTGTACGACCATCCCTTCTTCATTCTTCTCAACGTCGCCGTGGGTGGCTACTGGCCCGGCAATCCGGATACGACGACGGTGTTCCCGCAGACGATGCGCGTGGATTACGTGCGCGTGTACCAGCGGTAGGCACGTCGTTCACCTTGACCAATTTGGTCAAGTACACTATGGTCCGTGTATGCGTCGTCGCAAGCAGGTCGCTTCAGTGCGAAAGGCCGTGAGCCTGTACGAGGCGAAGACCCACCTCTCTGAGCTGGTCGAGCTGGCCGCGCAGGGAAGGGAGATCGTCATCGCCAAGTCCGGGAAGCCCAAGGCCCGCCTGGTCCCGCTCGCCCCCAAAGACACACGCCACCTACGCAAGTACGGACTGGGGAAGGGCAGGGGTTGGATCGCGGACGACTTCGACGCGCCGCTGCCGCCCGAAGTCTTGCGGTTGTTTACCGGCGAATCCGAGTGAGGCTGCTGCTCGACACCAACGCGCTGGTTCGGTGGCACCTGAAAAAACTTCGGCCCGCTGCCGTTCGCACGGTGGAGCGGGCCGAACTCGTTGTAGTGAGCGCCATCAGCGCGTGGGAGATCGCCATCAAGGGAGCCGTCGGCAGGCTGGACCTCAAGGACACAGTCGACGACATCGTGGCGCGCAATCGATTTCTCCCGCTTCCGGCGACGATACGTCACGGGGACCTGCTGCGTGACCTGCCACGCCACCACAGCGACCCGTTCGACCGCCTGCTGATCGCGCAGGCGCTGGACGAGGGACTCACGATCCTCACATCGGACCGGGCGTTCGAGCCGTATCGGGTGCCGGTGGTGTGGGCGTGACGCGCGCCACGCTGCGACCTCGCCACAGCGTCGATCCGGGCGCCCCGCCCGCTCCTGCTCCTCGGAGCACGGCATGAGGGTTGCCTAGAGCGGTGGCTGCTGGGATTCCGGAACGCGGGGAGTCACTGTGCAGGATAGCGGGGCATCTTGTCATGTCGCGATCATCGGGGCGGGGCCGTACGGATTGGCCGCCGCTGCGCACCTCCGCGCCAAGAACGTCGAAGCGCGGATCTTCGGCGAGCCGATGGAGTTCTGGACACGGCACATGCCGCGGGGCATGTTCCTGCGTTCCAGCCCGAGCGCTTCGAATCTCGCCGATCCCGATGGCCGGCTGAGACTCGATCGCTATCATGCGCTCCACGGCATCCCGCACGCCAAGCCCACGCCGCTCGAGGACTTCGTACGGTATGGGCAGTGGTTCCAGCAGCAGGCGGTACCGGACGTAGATCGGCGCACGGTTTCGCGCGTCGCCGCAAACGCGCGGGGGTTCCACGTGCGGCTGGAGGATGGGGAAGAGTTCCACGCGCGGCGCGTGGTGGTGGCCACGGGCATCAGTCCATTCGCCCGGCGCCCGCCGCAGTTTGCCGGACTGCCCGCACCACTGGTTTCTCATTCGTTCGACCACGCCGATCTGAGTCGGTTCGCCGGTCAGCGGGTCGTGGTAGTAGGCGGCGGACAGAGCGCGCTCGAATCGGCGGCCCTGCTCCACGAGGGTGGCGCGGGGGTCGAGGTCGTGGCCCGAGCCCCCGGCACTTACTTCATCCCTGACTGGCCGCAGACTCCGTTGGTGCGAGCGGCGCGCCGGCTGCTCAGCCCCATCGTCCGTCCCCCGTTTGATATCATGGGCCCACGCTTCGTGAGCTGGCTCATCGCGTGGCCGCGGCTGTTTCGACGGTCGCCGAGAGCGCTGCAGGAATTCCTCACGGCGCGTGCCGTGCGGCCGGCCGGCGCGAGCTGGTTGACGCCGCGCCTGGCCTCGGTGCCCATCACCGCGGGCCGTACTATTGCGGCAGCGATTCCCACCGGCTCCCAGCTCCGCCTAAGGCTCAGCGACGGCACCGAACGACTGGTGGATCACCTGCTCCTCGCCACGGGGTATCGCGTGGACGCCACTCGGTACGCATTCCTGGCGCCGACACTGCTGCAGGCCCTGCGCACACGCGATGGCTATCCCGAGCTGGACGTCGGGTTCGAATCGTCCGTGCCAGGCCTCCACTTCCTCGGGACGCCCGCCGCCCGCAGCTTCGGCCCCCTGTGTCGCTTTGTGGTGGGGACGAGGTATATGGCTCGCGCGCTGACACGCTACATCACCCACCTGGACGAGAACGGTCGCGTACGACATGGATGACGCGGCGTGTAAGCCGTGGGCGATCGTTCTCAGCTCTGACGTCGTTGGCCTGGGGGCGGTCCGGAGCCTGCACGCGGGAGGCGTCCCTACTATCGTGGTCATGCTCGATCCGTTGGAGCCCGTGCGCGCCTCCCGGTACGGCCGCAAAGTGCTCGTCCCCAAGTCGCCCGATGTGGAGGGCGCCCTCTTGGATGTGCTTGCCGGGCTCGAGCGGGAACCACGGCCGGTCCTCATTCCGACGTCGGATCATCTCGTGCATTTCGTGGGCAAGCATCGGGCCCGCCTGGAAGGGCACTTCAAGTGCTGCATTCCCCCGCAGGCCGCGATCGAGGTCACACTCGACAAGGCCAAGGACACGCAACTCCTGCAGGGCACCGGAATCCCGTTCCCCAAGACGGTTCAGACGGTGCCGGCCTCGCCCGCCGAGTTGGTACGCCAACTGGGCCTGCCCCTCATCGTGAAGCCCCGCACGCACCTGGATAAGGAGAGTCTGGGGTGGAGGAACGTCATCATCCGCAGCCTCGCCGACGCCGACGCGTTCTACCGCACGAGCAGCGCGGTATTCAGCCGCGTCATCGCGCAGGAGTTGATTCCCGGACCCGACGAGATGCAGTGGGAGTGCATCTGCCTGTTCAACGCCCGCGGTGAGATCGCCCGCGCGTTCACCTTCCGCAAGCTCTCGACCATGCCGGCCCACTACGGAGCCACCAGCCGCGGTCGGAGCGAGCGCAACGACGCGCTCGTAGATCTCGCCGCCGCGATCGGCAGGCGGCTCAACTATGTCGGCATCGCCGACATCGACGTGAAGTACGATGCGCGCGACGGGCAATACAAGTACTTCGAGCTCAACCCGCGACTGGGCGTGTGCCACTACTTCGGGACCCGCTGCGGCACGAATGTGATCCTCGACGCCTATCGCCTGGCCTGCGGCGAGGAGCTACCCGAGGGGGCCCCGCAGATCGAGGGACGAACGTTCCTGGCCGTGCTGGAGGAAATCGGCGGCAGGTTGCAGGACGGCGACTCCTGGCTGGCGGTGTTGCGGGGCCTCCTGGTTGCCTTGTTGCACCGGCCGGTGGGGGCGTACTTCGCCCCGGACGATGTCTGGCCCGGGCCCTTCGCAGTTGCTCGAATCTGTTACCGGCTGCTCGCGCGGGCGTGGCGCGGACAGCTTGGCGCGGTGTTCACCAAGCAGTTCAACCAGAGCGCTTGACCGCTACTCGACCGCTGTCGCGGCTGCGCACCACTCCCGCGATCCCCGAGCGCGAAGCCCCTCGGCCTTGCTCTTGCGTCATCCCGGCGACATTGGCGCGGCGGACCCGTACCGCCGCCGATCCCGTCGTCCCCCGGTGACGGAGGTGGCCATGTCTCGCTTTCCTCGCGGGCGGCAGCTGCTGTGCGCGATCCCGGTCGCCTTGCAAGCGTGTGGCGGAGGTGGCAGCACCGGGCCGGCACCCAAGCCCGCCAGGCTCTCGAACCCCGACAGCACCGCCGCCCAGCTTCAGTCGCTGACCGCGCCGTTTGAGACCGACGCCTTCCTGAACTTCGCCGCGCTCCATCAACATTTCGGGCCCGCCGGTTCGGTGCTCGCGGCGACGTCCGTCGTGGCCCCGGGCCTCATGCGGAGCGACGTGGCGACTCGAGTCTGGCGGAGCGCGCTCGCGACCCCGCCGGTCGCGGGCGCGATTTTCCGGGACACGGTGCGCGGCAAGACATTCGTCTGGGACACGACCGCGGCACGCTATGTAACGTCGACCGCGGCTGGCGCGCCCGCGAACGGCGTGCGCTTCGTGCTCTATACCACCCAACCGCCGATCAGCGAGCCGTCTCGTCCGTTGACCGCGATGGGATACGCCGACCTCACCGATCAAAGCACGTCCAGCGCGGCTGTGCTCGGCGTGGCGGTCCTCGGGGGGACGGGGCCCAACCCGGTCACGTATGTGAGCTACACCGTCGCACGCTCCGCTGCTCCGGCGCCGGCGTGGGCGGTCGTCGGCTTCGTGACCGACGGCGCGACCCTGCTCGATCTCACGTCGGCCGTGACCGCCACGTCCACGCTGCTCACCGTCCAGACCGCAGTGGATGACGCGACGGATGGTACGCACGTCAGCGAGACCGGAACCCTGTCCCGCACGTGGAAGAACAGCGCGGATTTCAGCTTGACGAGCGGCGCCGAGACCGTGCGCGCTACGGGAGGCGTACAGCTGGACACGACGGGCCACACGTGGGGGAGTGGCAGCGTGGCGGTTACGGTGAACGGACAGGCGTTCGCCACGATAACCATCGCGCCGGCCGGCCCAAGCTACTCCGGAGCGAGCGGCGTCGAGCTCACTTCCGCCGACGACGCGGCGCTCGCGAGGTTGTTAATCGCTTGGTTCAACGTCTTCGGAGCCGTCACGGTGTTGACCGACCCGGCGTGGGTGTTGCGCATGTGAGGGTGTGGGCGCTGCTACTCGTACCGCAGCGCCCGCACCGGATCCACGAGCGAGGCCCGTCGCGCGGGCACGTACACCGCGCCGAGCGCCACCAGCGTGAGCAGCGCGGCCGCGAGCGCGAACACAACGGGATCGTGGCCCTCGAGCCCGTACAACAGCGACCGGGCGGCGCGCCCCAAACCGAGCGCTCCCACCAAGCCGATCCCGCCGCCCACCAGCATCATCCCCGACATCTGACGTAGCACCATCGCGCGCACTCGGCCGGCGTCGGCGCCCAGAGCCATGCGCACGCCGATCTCGCGGGTGCGCTGGGCCACGCTGTAGGCCAGGACGCCGTACAGGCCCACCGCGGCGAGCAGCGTGGCGAGCACCGCGAACGACGCCGACAGGATGCTGATCAGCCGGTCCACGGAGACGTTTTCTCGGATCTGCTGCGGCATGGTCTTGAGGCCGTCCATCGGAAGGCCGGGGTCGATCGTCTTGATGACGGCCGGGAGCGCGCGCAGGAGCGCGTCGGTTTGGGGGGATCGCACGTAGAAGTTCATCGTTCCGACGTGCGTATCCTGCCGCCACGGGATGTAGAACAGCGGCGGCACCACCCGCTTGACATCGCTGTATTTCACGTCGGGGATCACGCCCACGATCTGGATATTCAGCGGGCCGGGCCCGACGGACATGAACTTGCCCACGGGGGCCTGACCGAGGTTGAACTTCTTCTCGAAGGCCTGGTTCACGACAGCGACCCGCGGCGCCCCCCGACGGTCTCCCTTGGTGAACTCGCGGCCGAAGCGCAACTGCACGCCCAGGGTGGCGAAGTAGCCGGCGCCGACTTCGTTGAACCGCGCGTTCTTGTCCACGTCGGGACCGGACGGGAACCCTTGCACGTTGACATCCGAGCCCCAGTTGGCCCCGGCCAGGAGCGGGACCATTGAGCTGGTCACGCCGTTCACGCCGGGGATCGCGGCCACCGCGTCTTCCACGCGATCGAAGAGTAGGAGCGCGCGAGTGCTATCGTACCCGCTCCGTTCCGGCGCGAGCCTGAATGTGACCACCTGGTCGACCCGCATCCCTAGATCCACCCGGGTCACGTTGACCAGGCTTTTCACGAACAGCCCCGCGGCGATGAGCAGCGTGGTGGCCAGGCTGATCTGGACCGTCACCAGAGACTGTCGGAACCGAGCGGCGCTCCGTGCCCCCGCGATCTGACCGGCGTTGGCGCGGATGGCCGCTACCAGCTCGGTGCGGGTGCTGAGCCACGCCGGGAACATGCCGGAGACGATCCCCGCGGCGATCGCGAGCGCGGCCGCGAAGACGAGCACGACGGGCTGGAGACCGAACCGGAGCGTGTGTGCCTCGGGCGGGAGGAGGGCGGCCATGCCGGTCAGCGTTTCATAAGCCACGATCAGACCAGCGAGCCCGCCCAAGCAGGCGAGCAGCACCGATTCGGTGAGCAGCTGCGTGATGAGCTGGCGGCGGCTGGCGCCGAGGGCCAAACGCACGCCAATCTCCATGGCGCGACCGGCGCCGCGCGCGAGCAGGAGATTCGCGATATTGGCGCACGCGATGAGTAGGACGATTCCGGTGACGCTGAACAACATGAGCAGGGGCGTCTGGGCGTCCCGGTGCATCGAGCTCTGACCGCGCCGTCCGGGCGTGACGACGACCTGCTTCGCCTGGAACTCGGTCATCTGCTGGTCGCTGATGCCCTTTTGGAGCGGCGCCTCGACGTCGGTGACGATGGGATGGTAGGCCGCGTTGAGCCCGGCTCTCGCCTGCGCCAGCGACACGCCCGGCTTCAGGCGCCCGAAGAGATAAGCCCAGTAGTTTTGACGGTTGTCGAAGCCCCGGAATCCGGGTTCGAGCACACCCCTCATGCTGATCGGCTCGAACACCAGGGGCCGGACACCGAGCGTGGTTCCCTGAGAATCACGCGGGGCCACGCCGACGATGGTCATCGCCTGTCCATTGACGAGGAGGAGGCGACCCAGCACCGTCGGATCATTCCCGAAGTGCGACTGCCAGTAGCCGTAGCCGAGCACGGTGACGTAGTTGGTGCCGATGCCCTGGTCGTCGGCCGGCCCGAGGAGACGTCCCAGAGCGGGGCGCAGGCCGAGGGTCGGGAAGTACGACCCCGAGACGTACATTCCCTCCCCCGTCGTCGCCTGGTCGCGATAGGACAGACTGACGCCGAAGGCCAAATGCGCCGCGAGTCCCGTGAATACGGTCTGGCTCCGCTCGAGGTCCCGGAACATCGGGTAGCTGAACACCACATCGCAGTCTCCCGCCTGGCCACACGACTGAGAACCGGGTTTGAGACCCGGAGCCGCGAGGTTGACGAGGCGGTCGGGGCTGGGCACCGGGAGCGGACGCAGCAGGATCTGATCGAAGAGGGAGAAGATGGCTGCGTTGGCGCCGATGCCGAGCGCGAGCGAAACGACCGCGATGCCGGTGACGAACGGCGTCTTGAAGAGCGTGCGGAAGGCCAGGGTGAGGTGTCGCATCCGGAGTCCGGGCCGGAAAGTCTCAGGGTGGAGGAGGCAAGCGCCGTGCCCGTGATGCGCGGTTGAAGCCGCGGCTCGGCCCTTCCGCTGAAGCGGAGCGGGCGCGCCCGTTTAGGGGCAGGTGCCGAGTCTCTGTAGGGGCGCAGCATGCTGCGCCCCTACTCGCGTACCCTGCGGCCTAGTCAGCCCCGGTGTCCGCTTGTGGGACTGGCCATCCCACATCCGCACGCCTGGAGCGCCGCGAGGGTCGCAGGGTCTCCCGCAATCCGTTTGCCAGTAGCCGCTTAGCGTCGCCAATCCTCTGGTATGGTCTCTGCTTGGAGGGTGGCTAATGGTATGGTCTCTGCTTGGAGGGTGGCTCGTGGATATTCCGCGCATCGTTCGCACACTCGCTACCCAGCTCGCTCTTGACGCGCGGTACGCTTTCCGAACGTTGAGGCGTAGCCCCGGCTTCACGGTTTTCACCCTGCTCACGTTCGCCGTGGCCATCGGCGGACTGTCGACGATTTTCAGCCTGGTCAATGTGGTTCTGCTCAAACCCCTGGCGTATCCGGAGGCCGACCGGCTGGTGATGGTGCTCGAAGCCAGCGCGCAGAATCCCGTTGGTGGCTATTCGGTCGCCGCTCCCAATTACATCGACTGGCAGCAAGGCAACGATGTCTTCGAGCGCATGGCGTTGTACGAGTACCTCGGCTACAACCTCGCCGGCGGTGCGGAGCCTCAACAGGTCAGCGGATTGCGGGTAACCGGCGGTGTGTTTGAGTTGCTGCGCGTCGCGCCGCTCTTGGGCCGGGGACTCATGGCTGCCGACGACTCGGGCGCGAACGGCCGGGTGGCGGTTCTGATTCATCGGCTGTGGCGACGCACATTCGGCGGTGATTCGGCAATCGTGGGTCGCTCGATCCGCCTCAATGGCGAGCCATGGCAAATCGTCGGCGTGATGCCGCCGAACTTCGCCTTCCCGTCGGTGGGGCAGGATATATGGACCCCGATCAGGCTGACCGGCGATGACCTGAACCGCGCCTCGCATTCGTTCTTCGCCATCGCGCGGCTCAAGGATGGCGTGTCGCTGGCGCGCGCCCGTGCTGTGATGCGTGCCATGGGCGCACGGCTTGCCGCGGCCTATCCCGCGAGTAATGCTGGCGAAACGGTCAACGTTTTTCCGATGCGCGACCTCTGGGTGCAAGACGTGCAGCACACCCTCCAGATCTTGCTGGTCGCCGTGTCTCTGGTGCTCCTCATCGCGTCGGCGAACGTCGCCAGCCTTCAGGTGGCCCGCGACGCCGCGCGACGCCGTGAGATCGCGGCGCGCCTCACGCTGGGCGGCAGTCCGGCGCGGATCGTGGGACAACTGGTAACGGAGAGTGTCGTGCTGGCGCTGGGAGGCGCGCTGCTGGGGCTGGTGCTCGCCGTATTCGGCATTCGCGGGTTGGTGACGTTATTCCCGCCCGGTTTGCGCTACGCTCCGTTTCGGGATCTTTCCGCAGTGTCGCTTGACCCCACCGTGTTCGGATTCGCGGTGCTGGTCGCGTTGCTCGCGGGCATCGCGGCGGGACTCCTTCCGGCAATGACCGCGCTTCCCTCAGGACCCGCCGAACTGTTGCGCGAGAGCGGCGGAGCGCGCAGCAGCGCGACTCGTCGCACCCGGCGGATCAAGAGCCTGCTCATAGGAGTCGAAGTCGCCCTCACCATGGTGGTGCTCGTCGGCGCCGGGCTCCTTCTCTCGAGTATCCGGCGGGTGCACCAAGTTCCTCCAGGGCTCGACGCAACGAACGTTGTCGCGCTGCGCGTCGAGCTGCCGCAGCCGGACGCGTACGGACCGGGGCGGCGTGCCACCTGGTGCACAGACGTGCGTCGCGAGGTCGGAGCACTGCCCGGTGTGGTGGCGGTGAGCGCCGTGAGTCACCTGCCGCTGTCGGGGTCTAACGCCGGTCACAGTTTCGTCATCGAGGGCGCCTCCGATCCTGGGCCCGCGAACCTGCCCGCGGCGTCGTATGGCGTCGTCTGTCCCGGCTACTTCCGCACGATGGGGATCCCGCTCGTCATGGGCCGCGATTTCAGCGAGGCTGACCGCGCTGACGCGCCGCCGGTGATGATCATCAACGAGCGGCTCCGCGCGCGCTGGTTTCCCAAACAGGACCCGTTGGGACGCCGCTTCAAGCTGGGGCGTTTCACATCCAAGACCCCGTGGGTCACGATCGTCGGCGTGGTAGGCGACGTGCACCACGGCGGACTGATGCAGCCGCCGGAGCCTTACTTCTACGCTCCGTACGCGCAGGCTGCATGGCCAAGCATGTCGGTGACAGTGAGGACCCGAGGCGCGCCCCAGGCGCAGCTGCGCGCGATACGTGAAGGGCTGCGCCGCGCCACGCCCGCCGAGCCGATCGGGGAGGCGACGACGATGGAACAGGTTCTCCAAGCGTCGCTCGGCCATCTCCGCTTTCCGGTTGTGCTGTTCTCGGTGTTCGCGGCGCTGGCCCTCTCGCTCGCGGCGCTGGGGTGCTTCGGGCTTGCGATGCAGACGGTGGTTCAGCGGCGGCGCGAGCTCGCCATTCGCATTGCGTTGGGTGCACAAGCCAGGCAGGTGTACCGGATGGTCATTGCCCAGTCGATGACACCGGTGTCGTGGGGCCTCGTCGCGGGTATCGCCGCGGCGCTCGCGGGGACCGGAATCCTGCGGGACCTGCTGTATGGTATCACGCCCACCGATCCGACGATGCTGGCGCTCGGCGCCACATTGCTCGCGACCATAACTGCCGCGGCCTGTTTCGTGCCGGCTCGGCGAGCGGCGCGTCTGGATCCTGCGACGGTCCTGCGGGAAGACTAGAGTGTCCGTTCGTGGGACTGGCCATCCCACAACCGCACGCCTGGAGCGCCGCGCCCTAGCACCCGCCGGCTGCAATCCGTTCACCGCCATCGCGTTAGCGCCCCTGCTGCTCGTGGTACGAGGTGTGCTTGGTGAGTAGGTCGTGGACATCGCCCGCGCACCCCTCCCCAAGACCGGCAGGTACGTGAAGGCCGGCATCGGCGCCGGCGCGATCATCTTGCTCACGATTTTCCTCACGAGCTTGAAGCCCGCCGCGCCCACGGTGGA